>Ga0070664_100001610_pt1 | contig 18066 bp, 15 predicted proteins | sample KBSC73metaG_FD_65863 | JGI IMG/M metagenome (GOLD analysis project Ga0070664, IMG submission 65863) | Corn rhizosphere microbial communities from Kellogg Biological Station, Michigan, USA - KBS C7-3 metaG | ecosystem: Host-associated > Plants > Roots > Rhizosphere > Soil ... | reverse complement strand
GCAGGGGAGTGTGTCGGTCCCGAACGTGCAAGGACAGGTCGGTCGTGATGCCGTGGCGCGCCTGCTGGCGACCTCCCTGGAGCCCAGACTTCGTGGCAGTGGACGGGTGATGGCGCAGTCACCGGCCCCCGGAGCGCATGTGGCGCGCGGGGCGAGAGTGACGCTCGAGCTTGGCGCCTCGCCCTGAGCAAGGATTTGCGTACATGAAGTTGACCGAAGTGTTGGCGGGGATTGGTGCCGAGCAGCAGTCCGGCTCTCGGGCGTCGCTCGAGGTCACTGGCGTTGCTCACGACTCGCGCAAGGTGAAGCCGGGCGATCTCTTCGTCGCCATCCCCGGGGCCACCTCGGACGGGGCGAGCTTCGTCGCCGAGGCCAAGCAGAAGGGCGCGGTGGCCGTGGTGGCGCAGCGTCCGGTGCAGGCCGAGGGTCCGGTGTTCCAGGTGCCCAACACGCGGCAGGCGCTGGCGTTGATCGCGGCGAACTTCTACCGGAAGCCAGCCGGCGAGCTGATGCTGCTCGGGGTCACCGGGACCAACGGGAAGACCACCACCACCTGGCTGCTGGAGTCGATCTGCGCCGCAGGGGGCGCGGCCACCGGCCGGATCGGGACCATCGACACCCGGTTCGCCGGTCGCTCGCTCGAGCCGACCCACACCACGCCCGACGCGCTCGCCCTGCACTCGCTCTTCCGCGAGATGCTCGACGCGGGCACGGACACGGTGGTGATGGAGGTGAGCAGCCATGCCCTGGAGCAGGACCGGGTGCACGGCCTCGTCTTCCGGGCGGCGGGCTTCACCAACCTCAGCCGCGACCACCTCGACTACCACCCGGACATGGAGGGCTACTTCCAGTCCAAGCGAAAGCTCTTCAGCGAGAACCTGAGTCCCGGTGGGGTGGCGGTGGTGAACGGTGACGACACCTACGCCGCGCGGCTCTACAACGAGGTCCGCTCCGGCAAGCGGATGGCCTGGAAGTTCAGCCGCAACGGCGGGGAGATCTCCGCGGCAGGCGTCGAGTACTCCATCGCCGGCATCAAGGCGACGCTCAAGACGCCGGCGGGGGACATCGCCATCCAGTCGGCCCTGGTGGGCCCGCATAATCTCGAGAACATCCTCGCCGCCGCCGGGATGGCGCTCGGCGCCGGCTTCAGCCGCCAGGACGTGAAGGAAGGCATCGCCCGGATGAAGGGGGTGCCGGGGCGGATGGAGCGGATCGAGTCCGAGGAACGGGTGGCCCTCATCGACTACGCACACAGCGACGATGCGCTCCGGCGCTCGCTCGAGGCGGCCCGCACCCTCGCCCGTGGCCGGGTGGTGGTGGTGTTCGGCTGCGGCGGCGACCGCGACAAGGGCAAGCGCCCGCTGATGGGCCAGGTGGCGGCGGAGAACGCGGACCTGGTGGTGCTCACCAGCGACAACCCGCGCACCGAGGATCCGGACGAGATCATCTCCCAGATCACCGCCGGCGTGGAAAAGGCAGGCCTCCGCCGGATGAGCGCCGGGAAGGCGAAGAGCGGCGAGCGCGGCTACCTGGTGGACGCCGACCGCCGGGCGGCGATCGAGCTCGGGGCCTCGCTGCTGAAGGAGGGGGACGTGCTCCTGGTCGCGGGCAAGGGGCACGAGGGCTACCAGATCGTCGGGACCGAGAAACGGCCCTTCGACGACGTGGCCGAGGCCCGCGCCGCCCTGGCCAAGGCCCGGGCCGCCTGACATCCCCGCCGATGGCCGCCGAGCCGCGGTTCACCCACGCCGAGGTCATCGCCGCCACCGGGGCACATCACACCGCAACGCCCCGTGCGCCGTTCGACGGCGTGTCCACCGACTCGCGCACCCTCGTTCCCGGCGCGCTCTTCGTCGCGCTCCGGGGCGAGCGCTTCGACGCCCACGGCTTCCTGGCCGACGTGGTGGCCGGAGGAGCGGCGGGAGCAGTCATCCAGGCCGAGCACCCTCGCGCGGCAGTCCCTCGCGGCTTTCCCCTGTACGAGGTGCCCGACACGCTCCAGGCGCTGGGCGGCCTCGGACGGTTCCACCGCCGGCGGTTCACCTTGCCGCTCGGCGCGGTGGGCGGAAGCAACGGGAAGACCACCACCAAGGAGATGGTCGGGGCCATCCTCGCCGTCCGCGGCCCGGCGCTGAAGACGGAAGGAAACCTCAACAACGAGGTGGGGCTGCCGCTCACGCTCTTCCGCCTCCGGCCGGAGCACGTGGCGGCGGTGGTGGAGGTGGGGATGAATCACGCCGGCGAGATGAGCCGGCTCACCGCGATCGCCGAGCCCGGCGCGGCGCTCATCACCACCGTGCAGCCCGAGCACCTCGAGGGTCTGGGGAGCATCGAGGGCGTGGCCCACGCCGAGGGTGAGCTCTTCGCCGGGCTGTCGCCGGGGGCCACGGCGGTGGTCAACCTGGACGATCCACACGTCGTCCGGCAGGGCGCCCGGGCTTCTGGGAGCAAGCTGGGCTTCGGTCGCGCCGCCCGGGCAGAGGTCCGGCTGGTGGAGTCCAGGCCCCGGGGAAAGAGCGGACTCGCCCTGGTCATCGAGTCCGGCGGCCGGCAGTGGCCGGTGTCGCTCGGCTTCATCGGCGAGCACAACGCGCTCAACGCCACCGGGGCCTTCGCCCTCGCTACCGCGCTGGGCTTCCGGCCCGAGGAATGCGTTCAGGGCCTGCAGGCTGCGCGCCCGTACGCGCGGAGGCTCAACGTGTTGGAAGCGCCTGGCGGCTGGACGGTGGTGGACGACTGCTACAACGCCAACCCCGCCTCGATGGCTGCGGCGCTGGAGACGGCCCGCACCCTCGCCGGCGACGGCCGGGTGGTGGCCGTGCTCGGCGACATGCTGGAGCTGGGGCTCGGCGAGCAAGAAGAGCACCGGGCTCTGGGTACGCGGGTGTCGCACGTCGCGGCGCTCGCGGCGTTCCTCGGCCCGCGGAGCGCCTGGACCGCCGGAACGGCGCAGGGAATCGAGTCGGCACACTTCCTGGAAGTGGAGCCTCTCTGGGAATGGCTCCGGCCTCGGCTGCGGTCCGGTGACCTCGTCCTGGTGAAGGGAAGCCGCGGAATGCGTCTCGAGCGAATGGTGGAAAAACTGACCGGAGGGGCGGCTTCCGGGGGACACTAGTGCGAGTGCCTCGACCGGGGTGTGGTGAGCACAGCGAGATGGACGAGACCGAAGAGAGACGGCGCACACGAGGAAGGAGCAGCGGAGGCGTGCCTCGTGGCAGTGAGCCTGGCCGGGCGGGGCCCTCGCCCGGCTCCACGAGCCTCCCCCTGGTGCGGGGGGCGTCGAGCAGCGCAGGTCCGAGTCTGCGCGTCGCAGCGAGAGGATCGGCCATCGTAGCGCTCAGCGCACCCCGGTCGAGGCACTAGGCCTCGCAACCGTGCTCTTCCTCCTCTACCGCCTGCTCCAGGATTCCCAGGCGCAGCGGTTCTTCAACTTCCTCCGCTATCCCACCTTCCGCATCGTCGCCGCGGGAGTGGCGGCGCTGCTGATCGGCCTGCTCTGGGGACGCCGGTTCATCGAGCAGCTTCGCCTCACCCAGCACGGGCAGAACACCGTGCGCGAGGACACGCCCGACCGTCACCAGACGAAGAAGGGCACGCCGACGATGGGCGGCGCGATGATCCTGGTCTGCATCGGCCTGGCGACGCTGCTCTTCGCGGATCTCTCTTCTCGGGTGGTGTGGGTGGCGCTGCTCTGGACCTTCGGCTTCGGCTTCATCGGCTTCCTCGACGACTGGCTGAAGCTGTCGAAGCGGAACAGCAAGGGGCTCGCGGGGAAGAAGAAGCTCGCGCTGCAGACGCTGTTCTACCTGGTGGGAGTGCTGGGCATCCTCTGCACCTGGAAGGGGGGCGTTCCGCATCTGTTGATCGAGACCCGCATCACCGTCCCCTTCATCCCCACCCGCCACTTCAACCCCGACCTGGGCTGGCTCTACCTGTTCTTCGGCTGGGTGGTGGTGGTCGGCACGTCGAACGCGGTGAACCTCACCGACGGGCTGGATGGCCTGGCGATCGTTCCCACCATCGTGGCCGCCGCCACCTTCGCCATCCTCTGCTACGTGGCCGGGAGCGGGCTCCACATCGCCGACGTGCAGGATGTCGCCGGGCAGCAGCGCCTGGTGAGCACGCCACTCTGGCGCTACCTGGGCATCCTCCCGGTGCCAGGTGGCGCGGAGCTGGCCGTGGTCTGCGCGGCGATCGTGGGCGCCGGTCTGTCCTTCCTCTGGTTCAACACCTACCCGGCGAGCGTCTTCATGGGAGACATCGGCTCGCTGGCGCTGGGAGGTTCCCTGGGCGGGCTGGCGGTGCTGAGCAAGAACGAGGTGGCCTCGGCCATCATCCACGGGGTGTTCCTGGCCGAGGCGCTCTCGGTGATGATCCAGGTGGCCTCGTTCAAGATGACTGGACGGCGGGTGTTCCGGATGGCCCCGGTGCACCACCATTTCGAGCTCAAGGGCCTCTCGGAGCCGAAGATCATCGTGCGCTTCTGGATCGTCTCCATCGTCTGCGGCGCGGTGGCGCTGATGACGCTCAAGCTGCGCTGACCCGTGGACCTCGGTGGACGGACGGTGGCGGTGCTGGGCGCGGGCAAGAGCGGGATCGCCGCGTCCGAGCTGCTGCTGTCGCTTGGCGCCCGGGTGGCGCTGTGGGACGAGCGGCCTGCCGACCAGCTCGGGGTGGAGGCGCTGGCCGCGCGCGGGATGGCGCTTCGCGGAGGCGCGCCTCTCGGCCCGGTGGACCTGGGACGCCCTGATCTCGTGGTGGTGAGCCCGGGCGTGCCGCTGCGGCTGCCGTCGATCGTCCGCGCCCGGCAGAGCGGAACTCCCATCTGGGGAGAGGTCGAGCTCGCCGCCCGCTTCCTGCCCGCCGGAGCCCTGGTCCTCGGGGTCACCGGGACGAACGGCAAGAGCACCACCACGGCGCTCCTCGGGGCGCTGTGCCAGGCCGGAGGGCTCGATCCCTTCGTGGGAGGGAATCTGGGGACGCCGCTGTCCCGCGCGGTGCTCGAGCCTCCGCGGCGGACCTACGTGCTCGAGCTGTCCAGCTTCCAGCTGGAGGGGATGGAGACGGTCCGGGTGCACGGCGCGGCGGTGCTCAACCTCACGCCCGACCACCTCGACCGCCACCAGCGGCTGGAGGACTACGCGGCGGCGAAGGCGCGCATCTTCCGCAACCAGGAGCCCGGCGACGTGGCGGTGGTGAACGCCGACGACCGCTGGACGCTCGGCATGGTGCAGGGTGCCCGGGCGGCCCGCTTCGGCTTCACCCTGCGGCCCGGAACGCCGCCGCCCCCAGGGCTGACCGGGTTGGCGGAGCCGGTGGAAGGCGGCTTCCAGCTCGGCTTCGCGGGGCTGGGGCTCCGGCTGGCCAACCGGGCGCTGCGGGGCGGCCACAATCTGTCCAATGCGATGGCGGCGACACTCCTCGCCTTCCACGCCGGTGTCCGCGCCGACGCGCTCCAGGCCGGGCTCGACGGCTTCCCCGGGCTCCCGCATCGCCTCGAGTCCATCCGGACCGTGGATGGGGTGGAGTGGATCAACGACTCGAAGGCCACCAACGTGGACGCGGTGCTCACCGCCCTCGCGGCCTTTCCCGCTGACCAGCGGCTGTGGCTGATCGCCGGCGGGAAGGGGAAGGGCGCGCCGTATCGGCCCCTGGTGGAGGCGTCCGTCGGAAAAGTCGCGGGGGTGCTCACGGTTGGGCAGGATGCTCCTCTTCTCGACGCGGAGTTCTCACCCCTGCTGCCCGTGTATCCCTGCGAGACGCTCGACCGCGCCGTCGCCCGTGCGCGCGCGCTCGCCCGTCCGGGCGACGCCGTCCTTCTCTCGCCGGCGTGCGCCTCCTACGACCAGTTCCGCAACTTCGAGCACCGCGGCGAGACCTTCCGCGCGCTGGTGGAGGCGATCTCGTGATCCGGCCGCGGCGGAACACCCCGCCCTCGCCGGCCCTGCCCGACGGCCGCTCGGAGCCAGTGCGGCTGTCGGTGGATCCGGTGCTGCTCGGAGCAGTGCTGGCGCTCGTCTCCCTGGGGCTGGTGATGGTGTACTCGGCAAGCGCGGTCACCGCGGCCGAGAAGCAGGGCAACGGCTTCTACTTCCTGGAGCGGCAGCTGCTGGCGGCCGGAGTGGGGCTGGTGGTCATGGCCGCCGCCGTGCGGATGGGGTATCGGCGGCTGGCCCGGCTGGCGCATCCGATGCTGCTGCTCAGCATCGTCCTTCTGATCCTCGTGCTGGTGCCCGGGGTGGGGACGGTGGTGGGTGGGGCCCGGCGGTGGCTCCGCCTTCCCGGCCTGAGCCTCCAGCCGGCGGAGATCGCCAAGTTCACCTGGGTGGTGTACCTGGCGTACTCGCTGGCGAAGAAGCGCGAGAAGGTGGCGACGTTCTCCATCGGTTTCCTGCCGCATCTGCTCCTGGCCGGGCTGCTGGTGGCCCTGTGCATGGCCGAGCCCGACTTCGGCAGCTCCGTGGAGCTGCTGGTCTTGCTCTTCATCCTCCTCTTCGCCGCCGGCACGAAGCTCTCCTACCTGGTCGGCTCGGTGCTCCTTGCGCTGCCGCTGGCCTACGGAGCCATCGCCCACTCGCCCTACCGGCTGAAGCGCATCACCGCCTTCCTCGACCCCTGGGCGCACCGGCACGACATCGGGTACCAGGTGGCGCAGTCGCTGATCAGCGTCGGGTCGGGCGGGCTGTTCGGCCTGGGGCTGGGCGAGAGCCGGCAGAAGCTGTTCTTCCTCCCCGAGGCCCACACCGACTTCATCTTCAGCATCATCGGGGAGGAGCTGGGCCTGCTGGGCGCGGTGGCGACCATCGTGCTCTACGGAATCGTGGTCTGGCGGGGGACTCGCGCCGCGCTCCGGGCAAGTGAGACCTTCGGCACCTACCTCGGCCTGGGCCTGACGGCGATGCTGGGCTTCCAGGCCGCGGTGAACATGAGCGTCGCGATGGGCATGCTGCCGACCAAGGGACTCACGCTTCCCTTCATCTCCTACGGGGGCTGCTCCCTGGTCGTCTCCATGGCCGCCGCCGGGGTGCTGCTCTCGCTGAGCGCCTCCTCCGCGCCCATGCGCAATCCCGGACCCTCCCGCGTCCGCCAGCTGCGAGAACAGGTCGCATGAGAATGCTCATCGCCGGCGGCGGGACGGGAGGCCATCTGTTCCCCGGCATCGCCCTGGCGGAGGAGGTCACCACCCGGCATCCGGACAACCGGGTTCTGTTCGTGGGGACCACGCGCGGACTGGAGGCGCGGGTGGTTCCGGCGGCGGGCTTTCCGCTGGAGACCATCGAGGTGCGCGGGCTGAAGGGGGTGAGCGCGCTGAAGGCGTTCCAGGCCCTTCTGCTGCTCCCCCTGTCGTTCGTCTCCAGCTGGCGCATCGTGGGCCGCTTCCGACCGGACGTGGTGGTGGGCGTGGGAGGGTACGCCTCCGGGCCGGTGGTGCTCGCGGCGTGGATGCGGGGCGTCGCCACCGCCATCCAGGAGCAGAACGCGCTGCCCGGAATCACCAACCGCATCCTGGGTCGCATCGTGCGGGCGGTGTTCATCGCCTTCGAGCAGGCGCGTGCCGCCTTTCCCCCGAGGAAGACCTTCCTGGTGGGGAACCCGGTGCGCCGGATGCTGATGGACAACTACCTCCGGAGCCGGCCCCCGGTGACCGACGGGCGGTTCCGGCTACTGGTGGTGGGCGGCTCGCTCGGCGCCCGCGGCCTCAACACCCGGATGGTGGAGGCCCTGCCCCACCTCGGCGATCTCCGGCAGCGGATGGACATCGTGCACCAGACCGGCGCGGCGGATCTGGAGGGGGTGCGTGCCCGATACGCCTCCGCGGGGGTCACCGCGGAGGTGGTTCCCTTCGTGGACGACATGTCCGCTGCCTACGCTGGGGCCTCGCTGGTCCTCTGCCGCGCCGGGGCGACCACCGTCGCCGAGCTGACCATCTGCAAGAAGGCGGCGATCCTCGTTCCCTTCCCCTTCGCCACCGACGACCATCAGGCGATCAACGCCGCGGCGCTGGTGGAGTCGGGGGCTGCGCTGATGTTCCGCGAGGCGGAGCTCACCGGGGAGCGTCTGGCGGCAGAGCTGCGGAAGCTCGCAGCCTCGCCCGAGACGGTCCAGCGGATGGAGCGGGCCGCCGGACACCTCGGGCGGCCCGAGGCGGCGCGGGAGCTGGTGGACGTCTGCACCGAGCTGGTGGCTCCTCCGGCGGGTCGCGGACAGGTGGTGCCGCGATGACCCGACGCACCCCGGTGGTGAGCCTGTTCAAGACGCGCCACGCGGCCCAGGTGCACTTCGTGGGAATTGGCGGCATCGGCATGAGCGGCATCGCCGAGGTGCTGATCAACCTCGGTTATCGGGTCAGCGGCTCGGACCTCAAGGAGACGGAGACCACCCGGCGCCTGCACCGGCTGGGGGCCCGGCTGGAGATCGGCCACCGGGCGGAGAACCTGGTCTCGGCCGACGTGGTGGTCATCTCCTCGGCCGTGCGGATGGACAACCCCGAGGTGCTGGCCGCGCAGGCAAGGAAGATCCCGGTCATCCCCCGGGCGGAGATGCTCGCCGAGCTGATGCGCCTCAAGTACGCGGTGGCGGTCGCCGGGAGCCACGGGAAGACCACCACCACCTCCATGGTGGCGACGGTGATGAACGCCGCCGGGCTGGACCCCACCGCGGTGGTGGGTGGGAAGGTCAACGTGCTCGGCAGCAATGCCAAGCTGGGAAAGTCGGATCTGATGGTGGTCGAGGCCGACGAGTCCGACGGCAGCTTCCTCAAGCTCCACCCCAGCATCGCGGTGGTGACCAACATCGACCCCGAGCACCTGGATCACTTCGGGAGCGTGGAGGCCCTGCGGCACGCCTTCGTGGAGTTCTGCAACCGGGTGCCGTTCTACGGGCTCAACGTGCTCTGCCTGGACCACCCCAACGTGCAGGCGCTGCTCCCGCAGGTCGGCAAGCGGGTCGTCACCTACGGGAGCTCCCACACCGCGGACTACCGCCTGGAAAACGTCGCGCTCGATGGGTTCTCGACCCGCTTCCGTGCCTTCCGCCACGAGGAGTCGCTGGGCGAGTTCACGGTACGGATGGTGGGAGCTCACAACGCGCTGAACGCGCTGGCGGTCATCGCGGTCGCCGAGGAGATGGAGATCCCGCTGCCGGTGGTGCGCAACGCGCTGGCGGAGTTCGCCGGGGTGCAGCGGCGCTTCACGGTGCGGGGCGACGCCGGCGGAGTGATGGTCGTGGATGACTACGGACACCACCCGGCCGAGGTGATGGCCACGCTGGCCGGCGCTCGCCGCGCGTTCGGACGGCGCCTGGTGGTGGTCTTCCAGCCGCACCGCTACACCCGGACCCGCGATCTGCTCTCGGAGTTCACCACCGCCTTCAACGACGCCGACGTGCTGATGGTGCTCGGCATCTACGCCGCCAGCGAGGAGCCAATTCCCGGGGTATCCGGGGAGGCGCTGGCCGACGCCGTGCGCAGTCACGGGCATCGCGACGTGACGCATGTCGAGAAGAGGGCGGACGCGGCCGCCGCGCTGCTTCCGAAGCTCCGGGAGGGGGATCTGGTGGTGACCCTCGGCGCAGGCGACGTGACCCAGGTGGGGCCGGAGCTGCTGCAGCTGCTCGACTCCGCGCGCGGAGGAGAGGGTCACGGATGAAGCCGCCCTCGCGGCGACGGCAGTCGGCGGTGAGCGGCTCGGCTGGCGTCCGGTCGCCCGGACGATTCTGCAACCCCAGGGTTGCGTTTTCGTCCAGCCCCGTGCATATGACGCAACCAGGAGGTTGCGCATGCCAGACACCATCCCCGACCACATCGAGAAGAAGATCGTCCTTCGCGCTCCCCGCTCCCGTGTCTGGAAGGCCCTGACCGACGCCCGGGAGTTCTCGGAGTGGTTCCGGGTCAAGCTCCAGGGTCAGTTCGCAGAAGGGGAAACGATCACCGGGCCGGTCACCTATCCGGGGTACGAGTATCTGACGATGACCGCGCTGGTCGAACGCATCGAGCCGGAGCGTCTCTTCAGATTCCGCTGGCATCCTGCGGCGATCGACCCGAAGGCAGACTACTCGAAGGAGCCCACCACCACGGTCGAGTTTCGCCTCGAGGACGCCCCGGAAGGAACGCTGCTCACGGTGACCGAATCGGGATTCCGGTCTCTACCGGGGGCGCGTCAGGGCCCTGCGTACGAGTCGAACAGCGGCGGCTGGGAAGAGCAGCTCCGGAACATCGAGCGGCATGTCGCCCAGCATCCGTCACCGCGCGGCTGAGCCGAGCGAGCTGTTCGCAGCGCTGGGCGACCGCACCCGCCTCGCCCTGGTCCGGCGCCTCGCCACGGAGGGCGCGCTCTCGGTGACCGCGCTGACCGAGGGGACGCGCATCTCGCGGCAGGCGGTGACCAAGCACCTCGGCGTGTTGGCCCGGGCCGGACTGCTGCAGAGCGAGCGCCGCGGTCGCGAGCAGCTTTGGGCGCTCGCTCCGGGGCAGATCCACCAGGCACGCCGTGCGCTGGAACAGATCTCGCGGCAGTGGGACGAGGCGCTGGGTCGTCTCCGGACCCTGGTCGAGCGCTGAACGACCGGGGAAGACCCCGCTCGAATCGCCTTGACCATCCAGGCGCGATGACGGCACAACCCCGCGCCTCGCTGGAAATCGATTCGGAGGAAGGATCCCATGAAGGACGTTTCTTTCAGGATCACGGCTGGCGTGTTCACGGCCGTGGCGCTCCTGGTGCTCGGCTGCGGCCAGGGTGCGCAGAACGGTGCCGCCGTCTCTTCGGACCAGGATGCGCTCAAGGGGAAGGGCAAGAGCGGGCCCACGCTGACGCCGCAGAACAGCGGGACCACCAACAGCCTCATCTCCGTCAGTGCCGTGAACGCGCGGGTGGTCTGGGCCAGTGGTCGCAACGGAACGTTCACCCGGACCACCGACGGTGGGAAGACCTGGCACGCCGGCGTGGTTCCGGGCGCGGAGACGTTCCAGTTCCGTGACGTTCAGGCGGTGAGCGAGAAGGTGGCCTATCTCCTCTCCATTCCCATCACTGCTCCCTCCCGGATCTACAAGACGGTCGACGGCGGACAGACCTGGACCCAGCAGTTCGAGGCGGCGAGCCTGGACTTTTTCTACGACTGCTTCGCGTTCTGGGACCGGCATAGCGCCGTGGTGCTGGGTGACTCGATCGCCGGCCGCCTCCCGGTGCTGCGCACGTTGAACGGGACCACCTGGCAGGACATCGGCGACAACCTGCCACCGCCGCTGACCGGGGAGGCCGGGTTCGCCTCGGGCGGGACCTGCGCAGCGACCCAGGGCCACCGCCGCGCGTGGCTCACCACCGGGGCGCCGCCGCAGACGCCCGGTGGAACCGGAACGGCGCGGGTCTTCTTCACCACCGACCGCGGACAGACCTGGGGAGTGACGACGGCGCCGATCTTCGCCGGCGTCGATGCCGCCGGGGGCGGATTCAGCATCGCCTTCCGGAGCGCGCGCCACGGCTTCCTCGCTGGCGGCGACCTGGCCGCCGCCGGTGTGGTGGACAACTTCGCCCGATCCAGCGATGGCGGCCGCACCTGGGTACGCGCGACGCCGGCGCCGATCCCCGGAGCCATCTTCACCGCGGCGTACGCCGGCCACGGGCGAGGCCACGAGGACGACGACGACCAAGGTGAGGACGAGGACGGACACGGCCACGGCGAGGGCGGGTCGATCCGCGTGGTCGCCACGGCCCCCACGGGAACCGCCTGGTCGCCGGACGAGGGCCGCAGCTGGAAGCTGCTCGAGGGCGTCAGCAATTTCTGGGCGGTAGATTTCGGCTCGCAACAGACCGGATGGCTGGTCGGCGTGGGCGGGATCATTACCCGCATCGATTTCTGAACGCCGTTTCAGGACCGAAGAGCGTTCCCGGGCGAACGCTCGGCGTCTGAGCCGCTTCCCATCCAGCCCACCCGTTCCTTCCTTCCGGAGCCAGGGAGCAGGCGCGGGAGGCGGGCGGCATGCGGTGGATCTCGGTGTTGGGCGTCGCGCTCTCCATGGCGTGCGGGACCCAACCACCCGGCGGAGGCGCGGAGCGCTTCCGGATCGGCAGCCGGAGCGCGGCCGAAGGGATCAGCGTCGCCGGCGACGAGCTGCGGACCGGCTGGTATCCGAACCAGCCGCTCCTGGCGCCCGCGCGGGTCTCGGCTCCCGATTTCGGCCAGCTGTTCGACACTCCGATCAGCGGTGAGGTGCACGCCCAGCCCCTGGTCGCCAATGGCCGGCTGCTGGTGGTGACCGAGACCAACGACGTCTACTCCCTGGACCCGGTGACCGGGGCCGTGCTGGCCCACCGCACGCTCCACGCGCCCTGGAAGCCCTCCAGCCAGAGCGATCCCGGCCTGAACTGCATCCCGCTCCAGCCCAACGTGGGCATCATGGGGACCCCGGCGGTGGATACCGGCAGCAACACCGCCTACTTCTTCGCCAAGACGTACGTCTCGGGCACCTCCGGCCCCGCCGCCTTCTGGGCGCACGCGGTGGACGTGGCCACGCTCGAGGAGCGGCCGGGATTCCCGGTCCAGGTGCAGGGCGACGCCGACAATTCGGCCGGGCTCACCTTCGACCCCAAGTACCACGTCCAGCGGCCGGGGATTCTCCTGATGGACGGCGTGGTGTACGCGGGCTTCGCCGGCGTCTGTGACGCCCCGCCCTGGCAGGGGTGGATCTTCGGCGTCTCGACCACGACGGGACAGATCACCGCCCGATGGAGCGCCGAGCCGAAGCTGAGCAACGGCGCGGGAATCTGGATGACCGGCGGTGCGCCGATGGTGGACGGCCCCGGCACCTTCGTCGTCACCACCGGTAACGGGCCGGTCCCGGCGCAGCCCACTCCGGGCAACCAGCCCCCGGCCGCCCTCGGGCAGGCCTGGATCCGGCTGGTCGTGCAAGGGGACGGCTCGCTGAAGGCGACCGACTTCTTCATGCCCTACGACGCTTCACAGCTGAACGACTGGGATGGCGACCTGGGCTCCGGGGCGCCGATGGGGTTGCCCGATGCGTTCGGCACCTCTGCGCTTCCGCACCTCTCGGTGGTGACCGGGAAGCAGGGTTACGTGTACCTCATCAACCGTGACTCCCTCGGCGGCTTCAAGCAGGGGCCGGCGGGGGGCGATGCAGTGATCCAGCGGCTCGGGCCCTACGGCGGGGTGTGGGGCAAGCCCGCCGCGTGGCCCGGCTCGGGCGGATGGGTCTACATCCCCACGGTCTCCGCGGGAAGCACGCCGGGGGGCTCGACGGGGACGTTCGACGTCTACCGGGCGAGCGTCGACGGCACGGGTCAGCCCAGCCTGGCGCGGGTGGCGGAGGCCGACGGGGCGTTCGGGCTCGGGACCAGCGCGCCCCTGGTGACCTCCGACGGGGCCAATCCCGGGAGCGCGCTGGTGTGGCTGCAGTGGTCGGCGAACAACACCGGCTATGGCGCCGAGCTGCGCGCCTACGACGCCGTCCCGGTGGCCGGAAAGCTGGTGCAGCGCTACCGCGCCACCATCGGCAAGGCCACCCGCTACGCGCCGCCCGGAGTGGGGGACGGACGGATCTACGTCGCCACCGGGGACGGGCACGTGAAGGGGTTCGGATCGCCCGTCGACCCGGTCATCACTGCGCCTCCGGTGGACTTCGGGGCGGTGGCGCTCGGATCCTCGTCCGACAAGACGGTGGTGTTCACCGCGCAGCGGCAGGTGACGGTCACCGCCATCAGCGGGCAGGGGGACTTCTCGGTCCAGGGAATCGACCCGCCACTGCCGGTGGCGCTCGCCGCCGGACAGACCGTCAGCGTGCAGGCGCGGTTCACTCCATCGTTCGCCGGGGTGGACGCCGCCGCGCTGGTTGCCACGACCGATCACGGCCCGTTCTCCACCAGCCTCTCCGGCATCGGTGCGAGCACGACCGGCAACATCCAGCCCACGCCGGTCACTCTCAGCTTCGGCGGCCTCGCCATCGGCCGTACCATCGGCAGCGCGGTCACCTTCACCAACGTCGGTGGAGCGCCGGCAACCATCCTCTCCTCTCAGCCGCCGGCTGCTCCATTCAGCGTGACCGGGCTTCCGGCGCCCTCCGCCGTCCTCGCGCCGCAGCAGGCGGTGACGGTGACCGTCCAGTTCGCGCCCACCCAGGAAGGACAGTTCGAGGATGCGCTCGTCCTGGCGACCGACCGGGGCATGGTCGAGGTCCCGATGTCGGGCGTCTCCGCGGACATCGGGGTGCTCCAGCTCTCCACGACCACGCTGGATTTCGGTCAGCAGCGAGTGGGGGAAACGACCAAGAAGTCGTTCACCATCAAGAACGTCGGCGGCACGCGGTTGCGGGTCAACAAGTCCCAGCCTCCGGGGCTGGAGATCGGCTTCGACGCAGTGAACCAGCTCCCCGAGGGGACCACGCTCGACCCGGGGGCATCGATGACGCTGGAGGTGAGCTTCACCCCGCCGAAGAACGGGCCGGCCGAGGACCGCTGGCTCATCACCGCGGATGACGGCCAGGGGGCGCAGGAGGTCGCGCTGCGGGGCACAGGCGGAGATCAGAGCTCGGCCGGAGGGTGCTCCAGTCCCGGCACCGCCCTGGCCTGGTGGCCATCGATCCTGCTGGTGCCCTGGCTGCTGCGAAGGAGACGCGCGCAGCGGTCGACGCCGATGGCCTAGCGCAGGGCCGTGACCGCGAGGAACACCGCGGAGGCGCCCACCAGCAGTCCTCCCGCACCCCGGAGCCGTGCCATCGTTCTGCCCGCATTCGCGTCGGCCAGCCGGCCGGCCGCGGCGGCGGCGAGCGTGGTCACCGCCAGCTCGAGGGACAGGAAGGTCGCGGCGAGCACCAGGAACTGGAGGCCGAGGGACCGGTCGGCGCGGAGGAACTGCGGGAGGACCGCGCCGAAGAAGAGCAGCGCCTTCGGGTTGGCCCAGACCAGGAGGAGGCCACGCCACAGCGGGGCGACCGCGGTGCGTTCCCTCGCGGGCCCGACCGGCGCATTCCGCAGTGACCAGGTCCGGGCACCGTGCCAGGCGAGGTAGCCGGCTCCGCCCAGCTGGAGCGCTACCAGCAGCCTCGGCGCGTGGAGGAGCGCCCCCGAGACGCCGGCGATGGAGATGCCCATCAGCATCGCGATGCCCAGGGCGTTGCCGAGGACCACCGGGATCGTGGCCCGGACCCCGGAGCCGGCCGCATGACCGACGATGGCCAGGAGTGTGGGACCGGGGGTCAGCACCGCGGCGGTCGACAGCCCGAGGAACCCGAGCCAGAGCGTGAGATCCATCATCGCTCCTCCCCCGGACGCCACCGTCCACGGGATGCGATGTGCTCCAGGGGAAGGCGCTCGCGCGGTGGAAGCGACTCGTCGACCGGCCAGCCGATCGCGGTCACCGTCATTGGTTCGAGCTCCTCGGGAATGTGCAGCGAGGCGCGGAGCCGCGCGGCGTCGAAGCCGGCCATCGGGTGCGCCCCCAGCCCCGAAGCCACGGCCTGGAGCACGAATTGCGCGGTGGCCATCCCCAGGTCGTGCTCGGCCCAGCGGTTGGGACGGCCACGGCGGCCGGCGCGGGTGAACGTCCCGATCACCAGGGCCGAGGCGTCTCCCGCCCAGGAGGCGTTCCCGGGGTCGAGCGCGCGGAGCACCTCCGCGAAGTCGGGATCCCCGCGCACCGTCCAGAGGAAGCGCCAGGGCTGGAGGTTGTAGCTCGAGGGTGCGAGCCGCGCGGCCTCGAGGAGGGAGAGGAGATGAGACTCCGGGAGCGGACGGAGCGGGTCGAACCGCTCGCGGCTACGCCGCTGGAGGATGACGTCCAGGAGTGGGGGCGAGGTGGACATGTTCCACTTCTGCTCGGTGGACATGGGGCCCGCCAGGGCACCATGCTCACAGGCTGTGAGCTTTTCTCACAACCCAGATCGCGGTCGGGCGCTGCCACCACTCAACGCTCTGCGTGCGTTCGAGGCCTGCGCGCGGCTGGGATCCACCGTCGCCGCTGCCGCCGAGCTCGGGGTCACCCACGGGGCGATCAGCAAGCAGGTGGCGCTGCTCGAGCGATGGCTGGGAACTTCTCTGTTCGAGAGAGGCGGGGGGAGGCTGACGCCGACCCCGGAGGCGGCGCGCTTCGCGACGGCGGTCGCCTCGGCCCTCGACCTCGTCGAGCGGAGCACCGAGGTGCTCCGGGCCACCGGGCCGGACATGCCCCGCCTGGTCCGGCTGACGACCACCGGCTCGGTGGCGTCACTCTGGCTCGTCCCGCGGCTGGCGGCGTTCCGGGCCCGGAACCCGGGCGTCGAGGTCTGGGTGAGCGAGAGCCGGGAGCTGGTCCCGCTGGGACGTCCGGGCGGGCCCGAGCTCGCCCTCCGCCTGGGACGCGGGCCCTGGGCGGGCGTCCGCGCGGAGCCCCTGATGAGCGACGAGGCGGTGGTGGTCTGTGCCCCCTCGGTCGCGTCCCGGCTCCGGGCCCCCGAGGATCTCGCCCGGGTCACGCTGCTGCACGACGAGGACCCGCGCCTGTCCTGGCAGGTCTGGCTGGAGGCCTCCGGGCTGGGGCGTCCGACGTGGGGACACCGCGGTCCGCGGCTCGCCGATGGGGGACTGGTGCTGCAGGCGGCCCGCTCGGGCCAGGGCGTCGCGCTCACTCGCCGCCGGCTCGCCGCCGCGTTGCTGAGGAGCGGCGCGCTGGTCCAGCCGTTCCCCACCCGCGTCCGCCTGGGCACGAGCTACTGGCTCGTGCTTCCGCGGCGGGGAACGCCGCTCAGCGCCGGCGCGCGTGCCCTCGCCAGCTGGCTGCGGGAGACGGCGCGGCAGGAGGAGTCTGCCGCATCGTCGTGAGTCGGCGGTCGGGCGCCATGCCAGAGCCGTCGAACGGACTCCTGCTCGGTGTCATGCCGTCAGGGTCAGCGCGAGCGCGAGCGCCGCCGGAAGCCCCTGGATGAGGAGGATGCGGCGCGACACCGTCGCTGCCCCGAAGACCGCGGCGACCAGGACGCAGGCGAGGAAGAAGAGCCGCAGGGGCGCGGCCAGCGGCTCGGCCGCGACCAGGCTCCAGACGAGCCCGGCGGCGAGGAACCCGTTGTAGAGCCCCTGGTTCGCCGCCAGGGGCGCTGCCTCCGCCGCGAACTCGGGCGTGGTCCGGAAGATGCGCCGGCCGGCAGGGCTCTTGAACAGGAACATCTCCAGCACGAGGAACCCCAGGTGCTCGAGCGCGACGAACGCCACCAGCACGTTCCGGAGGAGGATCACGGCGGCGATGCTCGTCGCACCCTGGCCCACCCGTCCAGGAGAACCATCGGAAGCCCACAGGTCGAGGACTTGCGCCGGGTCCATTCATCTGGTCTTCCGGGAAAGCACTTGATCGCGCCTTCCACCCCCCAGGCCAGCACCGGCCTGGTCACCGGCCTCGCCGCGGACGCGAGCCCCGGCGAGTCGCTCGCCCCCTGGACCAGCCTTCGCATCGGCGGTCCGGCCGAGCTGCTGGTCCGGCCGCGCACCCCCGCGGCGCTGGTCTCCATCCTCGCCCGGGCCGACGCCGCAGGAGTTCCGGTCCACGTCCTCGGCGGGGGTGCGAACACCCTGGTGGGCGATCTCGGCATCCGCGGCATCACCCTCAAGCTGCCGCCGGACCTCTTCGCCGAGGAGGTCCAGCCGGTCGGCACCGGTGGCGGTCTGGTGACGCTGGGGGCCGGGGTGGCGATCGTCCGGCTGACCAACCTCATGCGCGCCCGGGGCTGGGTGGGCGCCGAGTTCCTGGCCGGCATCCCGGGGAGCATCGGCGGCGCCGTGGCGATGAACGCCGGCACCAAGAGCGGCGAGTGCGAGCGGGTCCTCGAGGCGGTGGAGCTCGCCACGCCGGAGGGCATCGGCTGGGTGCCCCGGAGCGCGCTCACCCTCCGCTACCGGTTCACCGAGCTGCCGCGCGGGGCGATCATCACCCGCGCCAGGTTTCGCCTCCTCGACGGCGACCTGGGCGCCTCGCGCGCCGCGATGGAGGCGGACCTCGGCTACCGCAAGCGCACCCAGCCGCTCAGCCAGCCCAACTGCGGGAGCGTCTTCACCAACCCACCGGGGGACCACGCCGGCCGGCTCATCGACTCGG
>Ga0070664_100001608_pt1 | contig 18074 bp, 16 predicted proteins | sample KBSC73metaG_FD_65863 | JGI IMG/M metagenome (GOLD analysis project Ga0070664, IMG submission 65863) | Corn rhizosphere microbial communities from Kellogg Biological Station, Michigan, USA - KBS C7-3 metaG | ecosystem: Host-associated > Plants > Roots > Rhizosphere > Soil ... | reverse complement strand
TCCCGTGGTGCCGTTCAAGGGCGGGAGACCCAGCCATCGAGTTACGGAGATCGTCCAGTGCGGCCCCGCGCGTCTCAAATGTATGCGGGAATGGTGACTTAGGAGTCCTCCAACTACGAACATCTCGCAAGTAGTTGATCTATTGATCTTACGAAGCTGGCTCCTCAGGGTGGATTCGAACCACCAACCCTCCGGTTAACAGCCGGATGCTCTGCCGTTGAGCTACTGAGGAACAGTGACCGCAGGGCGCGTCAGGAAGAACAGATAGTGTAACGGATCGGCCAACACGGGCGCAATAATCGCGCGGAATTCGTGAGCCGGCCCCGGCGTCCGCCGCGGCCCAGCGGCCGAACCTGATGCACCGCGCAGAGCAACGCGACGCGAGTGCCTGGTTCGGCTAGACCCACCAGCGGAATCACCGTCAGCAGCGTGTTCCCTTGCATGCCGCCAATCGGTGTGATAAATACTGAACCATATGGTTCAGTATAGCCGAGCCCGCTTCGATGCCTCGTTCGCCGCGCTCTCGGACGCCACCCGACGCGGCGTGCTGGAACAGCTCGGGCGTGCCGACGCTTCGATCACGGACCTTGCCGACAAGTTCCACATGACCCTCACCGGCATGAAGAAGCATGTCGGCGTCCTGGAGCAGGCAGGGCTCGTCATCACCGAGAAGGTCGGGCGCGTTCGCACCTGCAGGCTCGGCCTGTCCCGGCTCGAGGAAGAGGCGGCATGGATCGAGAGGTACCGCCGGCTCTGGGACGCACGCTTCGACGAGCTGGACAAGGTTGTCGAGGAACTGACACGGAAGGAGAAGGTAGATGGACGAAAAAAGAGAGAGTGATCCCACATCCGTGAGGAACCGCACGACGGTCGAACGGAAGTCCGAGCGTGAGCTGGTCGTGACGCGAAGCTTCAACGGCCCGGCGCGCATCGTGTTCGAGGCGTGGACGAAGCCCGAGCTGTTCACGCGGTGGTGGGTGCCGAAGTCGATGGGGATGTCCCTACGGTCCTGTGAGATGGATGTTCGTGTCGGGGGCAAGTACCGTCTCGAGTTCGAACCCGATGCTATGGCGTTCTTCGGCACCTACCTCGAAGTGACACCGCACTCGCGCCTCGTGTGGACCAATGAGGAAAGTGGTGAGGGTGGGCCGGTCACCACGGTGACGTTCGAGGAACAGCGTGGCAAGACGCTGCTGGTCATGCACGAGCTCTATCCCTCGAAGGAAGCTCTCGACGCTGCCGGCACCGGGGCGGCGGATGCGATGGTCGAGACGTTCGCGCAACTGGACGACCTTCTCGTCACCCTGGGCGCAGGCGTGGGACGGTCGTGAAGTCGTCGGTCTCTCGGGCGCCCACCGCCATTCGACGTTTCTGATCGACGTCGTCTGCAATTCATGAGTGCACTCATTATTCAGAACGGCGACGTGAGAACCGAGCGCGTACCGCGCCTGACCCGACGCACACCTGCTCCCGGCCGTCGGCAGCAACACAAGGCGGCGACGCGGACCCGCATCGTCGAGGCAGCGCTCGAACTGTTTCAGTCGCGCGGGTTTGCGGCGACGACGACCAAGTCGATTGCCAAGAAGGCCAGGATTGCCGAGGGCACGGTCTTCAATTACTTCCCCACCAAGGAAGACATCGCCATGCACCAGCCTTCGCTTTCTCCGCTCCGTACGCACGGTCGAGTTCGAGTCGCTTGAAACGTGGCAACCCTCGCTCGGAGTCTCCTTGCGATTTTGATTCCGCGGCTACGCGTCGCGAAGAAGTCCGAGACTTGCACGAGATTGGGAATCCCATGCGCGGCGTGATCGCGTACGCCAGAATGAAAGCGTAAAGATGGTTCTTTCATCGTGGATCAGCCGCACGTACCGGCGGCGCGTTCCCTTCACGGCGTCGCTGGGCCGCGAGTCAGTCATCGCGATTCTGGCCGCGACTGGCATCGCCATCCACCTGATGTTGCGGTTCGCCGTTCAGGTTGCGCCCCTGGTGAGGGACATCCCGCTGTTCGTCGTCTTGCTGCTTGGCGGAATACCGCTCGTCCTCGATCTCGCGCGAAAGGCAATGCGTCGGCAGTTCGGCGCGGATCTCCTCGCCGGAATCTCGATCGTCACCGCCAGCGTGCTCGGTGAATACCTGGCCGGCGCGTTCGTCGTGCTGATGCTCTCGGGCGGAGAGGCGCTCGAGCAGTTTGCGGTGGGCCGCGCCTCCTCCGTCCTCGATGCGCTCGCGCGGCGCATGCCCTCCGTTGCGCACCTTCGCCGGGGCGGTGCGGTCGACGATGTCCCCCTGGCGGAGATCAATCCGGGCGATACGGTCGTCGTGCTGCCGCATGAAATCTCTCCGGTTGATGGTGTCGTGGTCGAAGGCCGGGGCGTGATGGATGAGTCCTACCTCACCGGTGAGCCGTTCCTGATGGCCAAGACGCCTGGGTCGAACGTTTTTTCCGGCGCGGTCAACGGCGGCCAAGCGCTCACCGTGCGCGCGACGCGCCTCGCCATCGATTCACGATACGCGAAGATCATGAACGTGATGCGCGACTCCGAGCAGCGGCGGCCACGCATCCGTCGCCTCGGCGACCAGCTTGGCGCCTGGTACACGCCCGTGTCGGTTGGCCTTGCTGTTGGCGCATGGATCTGGAGCGGCGACGCGGTGCGATTCCTTGCCGTCCTGGTCGTGGCGACGCCGTGCCCGCTGATCATCGCCATCCCCGTCGCGATCATCGGTTCGATTTCGCTGGCGGCGCGGCGCAGCATCATCGTTCGGGATCCGGCCGTGTTGGAGCAGATCGACCGATGCCGCACGATGATCCTCGACAAGACCGGCACGCTGACCTACGGCGCGCCGGCGCTGACCGAGCGCGTCGTTTCGCCGTCGCATGACGATCGGAGCGTCCTCCAGATCGCGGCCAGCCTCGAGCGCTATTCCAAACACCCGCTCTCCGCGCCGATTGTCAAGGCCGCGGAGGCGCTGCAGCTGCCGTTGCTCGATGTCGCCGAGATGAGCGAACAGCCGGGCACGGGACTCACGGGAACGGTGAACGCCCGACGGATCCAGATCGTGGGCCGGCGGCAGGCTGAAGCTGTGGGCCAGAACCAGGCGCTTCCCCCGCAGGTCGCGGGGCTCGAATGCGTCATTCTGATCGACGGCGTGGTTGCGGCGCTGTACCGGTTTCGGGATGTCGCGCGCGAGGACAGCCGCTCGTTCATCGCGCACCTCGGCCCATTGCACCACTTCAACCGGGTGCTCCTCGTCTCGGGCGATCGGGAATCAGAAGTCCGCTATCTCGCCGAACGCGTGGGGATTTCCGAGGTGCACGCCGAACAGAGTCCGGAGCAGAAGGTCGCGATTACACGGGCCGAGATGCAGCGCGGGCCAACGCTATTCATCGGCGACGGGATTAACGACGCTCCCGCGCTGGCTGCAGCAACCGTCGGCGTCGCGTTCGGCCACCAGACGGACATCGCGGCCGAGGCGGCAGGCGCCGTTGTCATGGATACCGCGCTCGAGCGCGTTGACGAACTGCTTCACATCGCGCGCCGCATGCGTCGCGTGGCGCTCGAGAGCGCCGCTGGCGGGATGGCGCTCAGCATTGTCGGGATGCTGTTCGCGTTCGGCGGTTACCTCCCGCCAGTCGCTGGCGCCGTCTTGCAGGAGGCCATCGACCTCGCGGCGGTGCTGAACGCGTTGCGGGCGGCCACGCCTGGAGGTGCACTGAGCGATTACTGAACCGCGGCGATCGATCGAGAATGACCCGCGCGTTCAGCGATTCGAGGCGCCGCTCACGGCCACTTATACTCCGCGTCCAGCAGCTTCTCGCAATCCCAGGCGTCCTTTTCCTCCGGCAGGCCGCTCGCGTACCGCTTGTGCACACGCGCCCGGAAGTTCCTCATCAGCGCGTTGCTGCCGGTGTTCTGCAGGGCCAGGGACGTCAGGTCGATCTCCCGCCCGCTCCGGTCGTAGACGCTGGCGTACCAGCCGCGGGTCAGTGTCAGCATCGGATCGCCTGACATCATTCGTCGGCCAAACGCGAGGGTCGCGATCTCGAGTGGAATGCCAACGTCACGCGCGAGCGTATCGGCAGTGACTTTGCTGCCCAGCCCGGCGAACCTCGCCATGTGGAACCACTGCTCGCAGTGGCGGGCCTCGTGATAAATCGTCTTTGCCCCTTCGAGAAAATCGCGACGACTTGGCGGGGCGTCGGCCTCGAAATAGACAGGCGAGACGAGCAGTTCCCACGTACTGAACTGAAACTGCCCCGCATCTTTTCCGAGATTGGTGGAAAGGGTCAGGCTGGGAACAGGAATCCTGCAGAGACGGAGGATGTTGGCGACAGCCTCGTAGAGAACCGTCGCCCGTTCCCGGTCGCTCCACAACGTCCAGGCCTGATGGACGTTATGTTTCGCGGCATTCGAGAAATTCTTGACGTGATTCCGGTCGGTCAGCGTCTGGCTTCCCGGGGTCGCCGGCGCAGGCGGGTCGGAGCCGACGGCATCGACCAGCTCCTGAACGGGATGCGCCCCCTGCGCGTCGGTGTTCCGCACGCTGGTCTTCCAGTCGGTCTTCGTCTGCTTCCAGGCGGCGATTTTCGCGCGGAGTTCGCTCAGGTTCGCGCCGTTCGGCGTTGCGTGAACTTTCTGTAGCGCGCTGTCAATGGCCTTCAGCTCGCTGCTTCTCGTTGTCAGCAGGCCCTTCTTCGTCCGGCTCATCCAGTCTTCATAGGTCAATGCCATGTCCACTCCCGGATGAGCCAGACGATATCACCGTTGAAGCGCCGCACGCCGCGTCGATGAATACGAATAGAAATGATGAGATCGACGGTCCACGGCGCCGATCTGCGAGCGCAAATCGACGCCGTCACCTTTGAGCTGGCAGCTGGAAGCGCTATTTCACATCCGCTTCGACGTCAATCTGCAGCGTCCCCCGCAAGGCGTTTGAAATTGGACACTTGCTTTCCGCCTCACGCGCGACGTCGGCAAACTGTGACTTGTCGATCCCTGCCAAACCCTCGGCCGTCACCTTCAGCCTGGACGACAACAGCTTGATCCCGGTCTCCGACTTGTCGGCGGTCACCGTCGCCGTCACGAGCGTGCGCGACGCGCTCGCCTGCTTGCGGCCGAGCGTCGCGTTCAAGGCCATCGCGTAACATGCCGCGTGCGACGCGGCCATGAGTTCTTCGGGGCTCGTCGTGCCAGCGGGTTCGCCGATACGCGAGGGGAACGTTACCGGCAGCGTGAATGCCCCGGTTCCAGCCTTCACCGCTCCCTTCCCTTCCATGATCGGCCCTGACCAGTCAACCGTTACCGTCCGAGAAAAATTCGCCATTCTCTATCTCCGTTTCGATTGAAGCAATCTCTCATGATTACCACAGGGCAGGCTGAATCGCGATCCGCGACGTGTGCGCGAAGCTCGAGCAGGCGGTTATGACTTCCTTTTCGAGCTCGTCCTCAATTGAACGACCAGTCCGAGTGCGGCCAACACTACGAACGCGACGAGATCCCACCGCGTACCCGGCAAGGGATCGAATGGATAGACGTGGAACGTGGAACGGGATGTCGTGGCGCCGCGAGTCATCAGCTCGGCGGCACCGACTACGGCGGTCTGCGCGCCGGCGAACGCGGTGGCGACGATGATCACGTGGCGCTGGACCCAGAGCGCGCCAATCGCCCCGAGCACCGCAAGGATCACCACCGGAATGATCCCTGGCTCGCGACCGGCGGCGGCCCAGAGAACCATCGCGAGACCAGCGCCCATGCCGGCGCCGATCAGCGCGACGCCGACGAAGTATGCGGCAAACAGAATCAGCGCGCCGAGCAGACCACCGAGGAGAGACGCGCCGATCATCCAGAGCGTCTGGTCGCTGCCCATCGCGGAACTGACGAACAGCGCTCCGAAGACGAACCCGAAAAACGCGAGCACGAACCGGAAAATGCGGTAGCCGGCGAAACACGAACAGAGACCGCCGACGACGAGGATGACGGCGGCCGGCACCTGGAAAGAGCCGGGCAGCATGCCCGCCGATTATATGATGGCGGCGTGTCCGAGCCACCGCCGAAGCGCCCGATCAACGTCACAGGCGTGCTGACCGCCGTCGCGGGGTCGGTACTGTTCATCTGGCTCGTGCGAAAAGTCGGTACGCACGAGATCTGGGCGGGATTTCAGCGGATCGGATGGGGCCTCCTCTGGATCGTCCTGCTCGGGGGCGCTCGATTCGCCGTACGCGCGGCGGCCTGGGTGCTGTGCATCGAGCCACCGCACAGGCTTGGTCTGCTCACCGCCTTCACGGCGGTCGTCTGCGGTGACGCGCTCGGTAACGTGACGCCGCTTGGCCCGCTCGTGGGCGAGCCCGCCAAGATCGCGTACGTGAGAGGCCACGCTCCTGTCGCGCCGGCGCTCACCGCGCTGGCCATCGAGAACGTGCTGTATTCGCTCGGCGTCGCGGCCATGATCGCGGCGGGAGCGGTCGCGCTGCTATTCAGCGTGTCGCTGCCAATCCCGCTTCGCGAATTCAGCGAGATCGCCATTGCAGTGGTGGGCCTGACGTTTGTCGTCGCCGCATGGATGCTGTGGCGCCGGCCGGCCGTCATCACCGCCCTATTGCCGGCATCCTGGCTCGGCGCCTCTCGAATGGAGAAACTTCGTGCGATAGAAGAGCAGGTTCTCACATTTGCTTCGCGGCGCGGGCCAGTGTTGCCGGCACTCGTGATGCTCGAGCTCGCATTTCATGTGCTCGGTGTATTCGAAAAGCACATCACACTCTGGATGATTCTTGGGGCGCCGCCGCCGTTGCTGACATCGTTCATCGTCGAGACCGCCGATCGCCTGATCACCGTCGCGTTCAAGTTCGTCCCGTTTCAGGTCGGCGTTGGTGAGGCGGGCACCGGGTTCATCACCGACTTGCTTGGCCTTGGTCCGACGCCTGGCATCACGGTGTCCATTGTGCGAAAGGCACGTATGGGAATCTGGTCGCTGGTGGGAGCCGTCGTGCTCGTCTATCGAGGGTTGTCGCCGGGGAAAGCTCTTTAAATCCGCAATCAGCAATCGACAATCAACAATCTACAATTCCCTCCTGCCTTCCATCGCCCGCTGCATCGTCACTTCGTCGGCGTATTCGAGATCGCTGCCGACCGGAACGCCCATCGCTATGCGCGTCACGCGGGCCCCGAGCGGCTTCAGCAGCTTCGCCAGGTAGATCGCGGTCGCTTCCCCCTCGACGTTGGGGTTGGTCGCAATGATCACCTCTTCGACGCCGCCGTTTCCTACCCGCGACAGCAGTTCCTTGATCTTCAGATCGTCTGGGCCGACGCCGTGGAGAGGAGAGAGCGCGCCCATGAGCACGTGGTAAACGCCCTTGAAGTCACGCGTCTTCTCGACCGCCGACACGTTCTCCGGCTCTTCGACGACGCAGATGATGCGGCGGTCGCGAGTGGAGTCGGTGCAGTAGTAGCAGGGATCGACGTCGGTGATGTTGCTGCAGGTGGAGCAGTAGGTGACGCGGTCCTTGACGTCGCGCATCGCGTCGGCCAGCCGCTCGACCTCTTCACGCGGAGTCTTGAGGACGTGAAACGCGAGCCGCTGCGCGCTCTTGGCGCCAATCCCAGGGAGCCGCTGAAGCTGTTCGATGAGTTTCGACAGGGGATCGGGACGGGCCATCAGAACATGCCGGGGATCTTCAGTCCCCCCATCATGCCCCCCATCGTCTTCTGCATTTCCTCATCCGCCTTCCGATGCGCATCGTTGATGGCGGCCAGAATCAGATCCTGAAGCATCTCGACATCGTCCTTCGAGACCGCCTCGGGATCGATCTTCAGCGACAGCACCTGCTTGGCGCCATTGATGACCACGGTCACCATGCCGCCGCCCGCGGTCGCCTCGACTCGCATGTCGGCCATCTGCTTCTGCAGCTTGTCCTGCATCTGCTGGGCCTGTTTCATCATCTGTTGGATGTTCATACTCGGTGTTCCGATCCTTGTTTATCTTTCTTCAACATCCTTGATCTCGGCGGCAAAAACGTCCAGCATCGCCTGGACGCCGGAATCGGCCAGCGCCTGCTGACGGAGATCGGACTGTCGATCCTTTGCGCCCGGCTTGGCCTCCGCTGAACCGGCGGCAGCTTTTGCCGGCGTGGCGGCGCCTTCGGCCGACGTCACCGTCATCTTTCGTCCCGCCAGCTGCGATGCGAGCGCATCGAGCCAGCTTCGCATCTGATCGAGCTGATCGCGGAGCAATCGATGCTGCGGCGCGAACGTGAAGACGATCCGATCCCCTTCGATATCGATGCGCTGGGCCTGGGCAACGACGGTGCCGTAGAAATATTTCTTCGACTTCCGAATCTCGCTCAGGAACGATTCCTTCACCTCGGCGGCGGCCACGGGGCGGACGTCCGGCATCGCATCGCCGTTGGTCGGCCCAGAAGACGACGCCTCCGCTCTTGCATCTTTGGCTTCAATCGCCTTCACGGTCGCGGCGGTGACCGACGGCGATCGTGGAGCCGTCGTGCGCGGCGGCGCCACGGGTGTCGTTGGCGCGGGCCGAGCCGACGGCTGGCTGCTTCGCGAGGGAACGCCACCACCCGACGACGCCCCGCGGGGGGCGCCTGATTCGAGCCCCTGAATCACATCGCTGATTGGCACCAGCTTGCGCAGGTGAATCCAGCGCAGGATCGCCATCTCCAGGTGATATCGAGGATACGCGGAGCCGCGGATGTCGGTCTCCGCCTTGGTGAGCAGATCGAACGACCGCATCAAGTCCTCGGCGGAGAACTTCGACGCCAGCTCTTTGAGCCGGTCGCGCTCTCCTTCCGCTGCCAGCTCCGGATCGGTGACGCGTGACGGATCGATTCGCACGACGAGAACGTCCCGGGTCAGGCGCGCCAGCTCGCGGATGACGGTTCGGAGGTCATACCCGGACTCGACGGCGCGGCCGGACAGCTCGAATGCCCGCGCGCCGTCCTCCTGTGCCACGGCGGCGGCGATCTCGAACAGCAGATCCCGGCGCACCAACCCCAGCACGGTCGACACATCGTCGGCCGCGATCCGATCGCCGGCGAACGCAATCACCTGATCGAACGCGCTCTGGGCGTCGCGCATGCTGCCATCGCCGGCGCGTGCAATCAGCATCAGCGCCGTGTCGTCTATCTGGATGCCTTCGGCATCGGCGATGCGCCGCAGCTGATCGGCAATCGCCTTGACGCTGATCGTCTTGAGCTCGAAGACCTGAGAGCGCGACTGGATCGTCGCCGGCACCTTTTCGAGTTCGGTCGTCGCCATCATGAAGACGACGTGCGGCGGCGGCTCTTCGATTGATTTCAGGAGCGCGTCGAACGCCTGATTCGACAGCCGGTGGACTTCGTCGATGATGAAGATCTTGTAGCGGTTGCGGACCGGCGCCATGCCGAGACCGGCGATGATGACTTCCCGGACCTTGTCGACCTGGGTGTTGGTGGCCGCATCGATTTCCAGGACATCGATGTCGCGGCCCTGCGCGATTTCGACGCAGGCGTCGCACGTGCCGCACGGCTCCGCCGTCGGCCCTTGTTCGCAGTTGAGGCCTCTGGCCAGAATGCGCGCCGTGGTCGTCTTCCCGACGCCGCGCGGGCCGGAGAACACGAACGACTGGGCGATGCGTTTCGCAGCGATCGCATTGCGCAGCGTCTGGGTGACGCCGCGCTGGCCGATCACGTCCTCAAAACGCTGCGGCCGCCACTTCCGCGCCAGAACCTGGTAGTTGGACACAATTGGAATGCTGAATGCTGAGTGTTGAATGCTGAATGTTAATTGAAGAAGTGCTTGTCATTCAGCACTCAGCATTCAACATTCATCATTCCCTGAGGGCCCTACCGCGACCCGGGGAACCTGCGGCACATGTCAGGATCTGCTTAGCGCTGCTGCCTTCCGGCCCTGACGCGGTTCGCAGGCTGAGATTGCACAGGGACCGGGCCGCGGTACGGCCCGCCTCTGCCGCACCTCGCCGGTGACGGCATCTTTCAAGTGTACTACATGGGTTCCTACGCTGGGTGCGGGATCCCGAGAACGCGATCGCCCTCGGCTGTGAGGAAGCTGATCACCGCCTGCCGATGCCGCGTTTCGGCGCGGCGCATGAGGGCGCCGAATTCAGGCGTACCGCGCAGGGGATCGAGCCACGGATCGCGGGTGAACGCCGGGACGCAGAAAAACCCGTCGTCGACGACCGCGCTCAGCGCGGACAGGGCGGATTCGCTGTCCCCTTGGTACGCGAACTGCCGCGCCAGGTGATAGCGCGCCTCGGGATCTCTAATCGCCATCAACTGCTGCATCAACGCTCGGCTCTCGTCAAACTCGCGGCGCACGAGATGCGCGAGCGCCTTCACGTAGACCACGAGCAAATGAGGTGTCGTCGAATCTATCGCTTCGAACCCGGCCAGAGCCTCCTCGTGACGGCCCAGCATGACCAGCGCCAGGTTCCTCATGAACTTGATGTTTTCATGCTCGCAGTCCACGACCTGCTGGTACTCGCCGAGCATGAACCAGGTCTGCTCGTCGCTGACGCGGACCTTCGGATCGAGATGGCGCGCCTGGCGGGCTGCCGCCAGAGACGCCTGCAAAAGCCCGCAGTAGCGGAGCGCGTGCGAGAGCGCGGCGAACACTTCCGGATCGACCGTCCGCTCGCGCGCACGCCGCAGCAGACGCACCATCGACTGCTCCGCCCGTCCGAGATCCACCTCGAGGTGGGCGTACGCCTTTTCCGCCGCCGAAAGATCCGGGTTGAGGGTCAGCGCGCGGCTCAGCGCCGCTTCCGCCTTGGAAAAATGCGCCGTCGTGTCGCCACCGACGTACTTGCCGATCATGTGCTCCATGCGGCCAACGCCGGCCCAGGCCGGAGCGTAGTGCGGATCCTCCTTCACGCACTGCTCGTACAAGTCGAGAGAGGCTTGCCACTGGCTCGACTGGCGGCTCATCTCGTTGGCACGGAGAAACAGCTCATATGCCCGCGGCGACGAGGGGACGTCCTGCTTCAGCATACGCCGCTCGCGCGTCGTCAGCGGCACCGACAGAGAGTCGACAATTCTCCCGGTCAACTCGTCCTGAAGACGGAACAGATCGCCCACCGAGACCTGGGCGCTGTTCGACCAGAGCACGGTCGCGCCGGGCGCTTCGACGAGCTGCGACGACACGCGGAGCTGGTCGCCGGCGCGGAGCAGCGTGCCGACGAGAACGGCATCGACGGCGGCTTCGGTGGCGATGGCTTTCAGATCGGGTGAGTCCGAAGCGAATCGTGATGCCGCGAGACTCGAACGCACGACGAGCGATTGCAGGCCGGACAGGCTACTGGTGATCGCATCGGCCAGGCTGAAGGCCAGGAAGTCTGTCTCGGGATCCGGACGGAGCACGCGGAACGGGAGGACGATGAGTCTCGTGACCGGGTGCGCGGGCGCGACGCTTCCCGAATCCGCCAGCACGATCGCCGCGCGGAGGTCCTGAATCATGGACGATGCGGTCTGATAGCGATCGACCGCCTGCTTGGCCACGGCTCGACCGATGACGCGATCGAGCGCAACAACGGCGGGACCGCCTGTGAGCGCGGCCGGCTGCTCGTACATGATGGCGTGGAAGATTTCCACCGCCGACTTGCCCGAGAACGGAGGTTTGCCGGCGAGCATCTCGTAGATCACGGCGCCGGCGGCAAAGATGTCCACACGCGTATCGATCGCTTCGCTGCGAAGCTGCTCCGGAGCCGCATACTGAGGAGTCCCGAGGACCACGCCAGCCATCGTCAGCCGTGGTCCCGTTTCTTGCGTCGTCGACTGCACCGTGATCGTCAGTCCGAAATCGAGCAGCTTTACCCCGTGCGGCGTCAGAAAGATGTTGGAAGGCTTGAGGTCGCGGTGAATGAGCCCCTGCGCGTGCAGCGCTTCCATCCCGCCGAGCATGCCGATGGCGATTGAGCCCGCTTCCGGTACCGCGATCGGACCGCGGGCAATCCTCCCAGCCAGCGATTCCCCCTGGAGCAGTTCCATCGCCAGGAACAGCTCGCCGTTGTCCTCGCCAATCTCGTAGAGCTGGCAGATCGCGGGATGATTGACCTTCGCCGCGGCGCGAGCCTCGCGTCGCATCCGCTCGGCCGCGTCTGGGTCGGACACGGAGCTCTTGATCGTCTTGATCGCAACGGCGCGGCCGAGTTGATGATCGTGCGCCGCATAGACGACCCCCATCCCGCCTTCACCGAGAATGCCGGTGATCTCGTACCGCCCTATTGACGTCCGGGTCGACATGCCAAACATCAAAGTTTATCGCGCCGGTCCTCAGCCGGCAATCATCGCGCCCCTCGTCGTCTGACGAGAATCGACGCTCGGTGGGATATATTCGGTCGAACGCATCCTTATTTACTTACTTATGACCACGGATGACGCGCACGACGGCGGGCAAATTGACGTCGATCCCTCGGCGCATCTCGCGTTGATCACCTGGGCACCCGGGGTGCCCGTGTTCAACCCTTGGATGGCGACGATCGAGACGCTGCTATCCCACCCCGACTTCAAACCCGACTTTGCCGTGATCTCCGATTGGCGCGCGGCCACCGGTGGACCCGATCAGGCATTCATCGATGCGTTTCTCGTCTTCTGTCAGTCGATCCGGCGCGCTCGCGGCTTGACCGGACGATGGGCGACTGTCGTGTCTGCGACGCCCGACGGGGAATATGGCGCAGGACGGGTCGCCGAAATCCAGGCGGGCGAAGCTGCCAGCGAATCGAGAATCTTCAGGAGTCTGGAAGACGCGCTCGCCTGGGTGAGCGGAACAAACTGACCCCACCGCCATCGCTCCTCGCCTCTTCTTTGAACTTTCTCAGACTTGATCCGGCTTGCGGGCATTCCAGGGAAGCACAATTCGCGCTTAGTTTGTTCCATCCCTAAACACGGCGGCAACTCCTTAATCATCAATAGCTTGCTTTACATATTGGCTGGGACCTGTCCCATTGCTGCACACAAGGGCGTTCGGTTGTTTCAGGGCTGAAACTGACCTAAACGTCTGCCAATAAGCAACTTAACTCGCACTGTAGAGGTCGGCGCAAAGTTTGCCTACGAACTCAGCGACAAGTCGACAAGTTCAGGAGTTCCTGTGCGAACAAGATATTTCGTCACGCTCGTGTTCGTCCTCTTTGCGTCGGGCCTTGGAGGCTCAAAGGCCGCCGAACCCCGGCATGCGAAGCCCGATCGTCCGAGCCACGCGAAACTCGACCGATACCTCCAGGAGGTGGATGGTCGCGTCCCGGACGACGCACCCGTTCGCGTGATCGTCACCGCGCGCAAGGGCGCGAGCGAGAAGGTCAAGTCCGCCGTCGCCGGATCGGGCGCGATTGTTCACGAGCACAAATCGATAGATGCCGTGACCGCTGAAGTGCCGGCGGGCCGCTTGCGGTCGCTGGCGGAGCGCGAAGACGTGCTGGCGGTTTCGCTGGACGCGCCGGTTCATGCCGGTGCTGACAACGTTGGAAGTGTCGCCGAGAACACGCTACTCGCGACACTCGGGCTGAGGGAGAAAACCGACGTCGGCCATGAGGTTGTCGTCGCGGTGCTGGATTCCGGCATCGTGAACAATGGCCAGCTCCCGATTGTTGGCTTCTACGATTTCGTCAATAACGGCGGCGACAAGGTCAAACAGTACGACGACTACGGGCACGGGACGCATGTCGCCGGGATGATCAAGAACAAGGACGACAAAGCCGATGGCCGGTACCGGAGTGTGGCCCACGGTTCGAAAGTGTTGGGCATGAAAGTGCTGGCTGGCGACGGGTCGGGCTACACCAGCACCGTCATCGACGCCATCGAGTTTGCGATCGCCAACAAGGAAAAACTGAAGATTGCCGTCATCAATCTGTCGCTTGGCCATCCCATCTACGAACCAGCCGCGACAGATCCCCTTGTCCAGGCCGTCGAACGCGCCGTCGACGCGGGGATCGTCGTCGTCGTCGCGGCAGGCAATGAAGGGATGAATCGCGAGACGGGCGAGGTCGGCTACGCCGGCATTACCTCGCCTGGCAACGCGCCGTCAGCGATTACGGTCGGTGCGGTGGATACCAAAAACACGGTGACACGATCCGACGATGTGGTCGCCCCCTTCAGTTCACGGGGCCCGACATGGTACGACGGCTACGCGAAACCGGACGTGGTGGCGCCAGGCCGCCGCATCATGTCTTTCATGGCGCAGGATTCCAACCTCTGCAGGCGTTACCCGGAGTCGTGCGCGACGGCCGACACGAGAGCGTACATGGCGCTCAGCGGGACCAGCATGGCTGCGGCGGTTGCGACGGGAGTCGTCGCCGACATCATCGACGCCAGCCGTCACGCCAGCGGGGGACAGTCACCCTCGCCGAATCTCGTCAAAGCCATTCTCGAATTCACTGCGGTCACGCTGCCGAACGTAGACGTGTTGTCGCAAGGCGCGGGCTCGATCAACGCAGCCGGAGCGATCGCGTTGGCCGATTCGATCGACACTCGAGAAGACACCTTATCGCCATGGCTCCAGGTTGGCGTGACGCCGAGCACGACCCTGTCGAACGGTGAGACGCTCGACTGGGCGCAGCACATCGTGTGGGGAGACCACATCGTGTGGGGCGACTACGTGTACTCCAATGAGCCCGCCTGGGCCCTCCATGTCGTCTGGGGCAATCACATCGTCTGGGGCGACCACGTGGTATGGGGCAACACGTTCGACAGCGTTGTGTGGGGCACGACGCAGGTATGGGGTACGCACGTCGTCTGGGGTAACGCCGTGCTCGCATACGACGCCAACGGCACGCTGCTCTACGGCGATCAGATTGACTGGGGTAACGTGAGCGCCGATCACGTCGTCTGGGGATCGCTCGATTCGACGTTGTCAGCCCTGAGTGCGTCCAACTCGCTCTGGTCGCCCGTGTTCTGATAACGGTCGTTCGGCGATCGTTCCCGGCGGTGGGATCCACACTCGGCGATCGAGACCGCAGTATGATGCGGCGTCGTGCGATACGTCGCGCTGTTGCGGGGCATCAACGTGGGCGGGAACAAACTCTTGAAGATGGCGGAGGTGCGCGAACGACTCGAAGGGAAGATATTCAAGCGGGTCACAACTCATAGCCAGAGCGGAAATGTCCTGTTCGAGTCGGACACATCCGACGCCTCGAGCCTCGCCATGGCAATGGAGAAAGCTCTTGCATCAGCGTTCGGCCATGATGTCCCGGTGTTCCTCCGATCCCAAGCCCAGATGAAAAAGATCGTGTCGCAGGCTCCTGCGGCCTGGAAGGCCGGACGCGCCTTGCGGCAGAACGTCGCCTTCCTTCGCGCACCGCTGACGGCGAAGCGTGTGCTGGTGGAGATCGATCCGAAACCTGGCGTCGACTCGGTCGACTCGGGTGAGGGCGTCGTGTACATGTCAACGGTGCTCAGCCGCCTGACACAGAGCCGCTTTCCGAAGATTGTCGGCACGGCTATCTACGCCGACATGACGATCAGGAGCTACAGCACCTGTCAGAAGATTCTCGCGCTGATGAAAGAAGACTAGGGTCGACGTCAGCCCTCACTCGTAACGCAGCGCACTCTTTGGATCGGCGTTTGCCGCCCGGCGGGCCGGGATGAAGCACGCCATCAACGCCACGAGGATGAGTGCAGCGGCCGCCATCGTCAACCCAATCGGATCCAGCGCGCTGACGCCAAACAGCGCACTCTTGATGAGCGGCATCAACACGGCCGCGGCTCCCAGGCCGAGTGCCACGCCCCAAACAGCCAGCATCATTCCCCGAGCCACGAACAACCGGACGACATCTACCTTTCGAGCACCGATCGCCATGCGCACGCCGATCTCGGCGGTCCGCTCGGTAACCGAATGCGAGAGAAGACCATAAAGACCGATGGCGGCAAGCACGAGCGCCAGCAAACCAAACGCGCTCGTCACATGTGCGAGCAGGCGCTCCGGGGTCAGCGTCGCGGTCACGTGTTCGGCGAGCGGCTTGATCGCATAAACAGGCAGATCGCTGTCGAGGAAAGCGACCTCACGGCGAAGCGTCGTCACGAACTGCTCGGGTGGGAGAGAGGTGCGGACATGCAGCACCATGGCGGGGTGATAATCCTGCGACAGCGGTAGGTAGAACATCGGCCCGGCCGACTCGACGAGGCTGCGGCCTTTGATGTCGCGTACGACTCCGACGACTTCCATCGCGCGGCCCTTGAACGTCAATCTCTTTCCCAGCGGACTCTCGTCAGGCCACATCAGCCTCGCTAGCGTTTGATTGAGGATCACGACTGGCTCCGACCGATCGTCGTCGTGGCTAGAAAAACTGCGGCCCATGACCATCGGAATGCTCATCGCCTTGAAGTAGGCCGGCGAGATGACGTTCTGGAAGGTCTGATACCGGGTTGGGTCGCCTTCACGCCGGACGGAGGTCTCCCACCGCGAGTCGTTGAGCGGCAAGGTGACACCAAACCCTGCGGCCTCGACACCGGCGGACGATTCAATCCTTCCGAGCAGCTGTTGCTGAAAGGTCCGGCCACGATCGTCGGTGTACCCTTGCCTGGCCAGATCGAGTCGGGCAGTGAGGACTTGGGACGGCTCGTAGCCGACGTCGATGGCTTCGACGTTTTTGAGCGTTCTGACGCAGAGCCCCGCCGCGACGAGCAGAGTGAGCGAAAGAGCGACCTCACTGACGACGAGGATGCTGCCGAGACTCAGTCGGCGATGAGTCGACCCACGCGATCCTTTCAGAGCCACGACGAGGTCGGGGCGCGAGACCTGGAGCGCCGGCGCCAGGCCGAAAACCAGGCCGGTGGCGGCAGCGATCGTGAAGGTAAAAGCCAAGACGCGCCAGTCGAGACCCAGGTCGACGTCAAACGACACGAACAGGAACCGATCGGGAAGTAGGCTGCGCAACCACGCGGTCAACCACACCGCGACAGCGAGCCCGGATAGTCCGCCGGCAAAGGCCAGCGTCATGCTCTCGGTGAGCAGCTGACGCACGAGGCGGATTCGACCCGCGCCCATGGCAAGCCTGGTCGCAATCTCCCGGCGTCGGGCGGATCCGCGCGTGAGCAGCAGCCCAGCGACATTCGCACACGCGATGAGCAACACGATGCCAACCGCGGCGAATGGAAGGCGGGCGAAGCGGCGCAGCTCCTTTTCGGTATCGACGTCGTGGCCCAGTCCGGCCTCGAGGCGAACCCCGGCGTGAGCGTTCGTCGCCGGGTACGCGCGTTCCAGGCGTGCGGCGATCAACGTGAACTGCGTCCGCGCCTGCTCGAGCGTGACATCCGGTTTCAGTCTTCCAAACAGCTCGAGCCAGGACGCGTGCCGCTGGTCGAGACGTGCGCCGGTTTTAGGGTCCAAGCGGCGCAACGCCGTCATCGGAACCCAAACGTCGCGCGGCGTGCCGATCCTGGTGCCGGTAAAAGCTTCGTCGACGACGCCGACAATCGTGAAGGTGTGGCCGTCGAGCCTGACAGTCGAGCCACTGACGCCGGCGCTTCGTTTCAACAGGTCCCACTTGTGGTACCAGGTCAGCCGATCCCAATCGGCCAGCAGCGCCTCGCGGTAGCGAAGCTCGGACTCCCACTCCTCCCGCCAATCAGCCCGCAGGCGGCTGGGAACGATGACACCGATGATCGAGATGAGAAGGAGATGTGGGCGCGTGAGGATGGTCTTCATGCCTGTGACGACCTCGGCCGCATCCGGACCGGAGCAGCACGTTCGAGCAGTCGATACCGCTGTATCGCGGCCGCCAGCGCTTCGCGCCCGGAGCGCGTGAGCTCGTAATACTTCCGGCGCGGCCGATTCTGCGCGAACGCCGCGCGCTCGGTTTCCCACCGCGACACCAGGCATCCGGTATCCTCGAGCCGTCTGAGCGCCGGGTAGACGGTTCCGCTCGGCATGCCCGTGATGTCGACGATGTCGAAACCGTAGGAGTAGCCGTTCGCCACGGCATTCAGAATGGTGGCTGTCGCGAGCGTCAGAAATCCCTTACCCATTGCGTTGTTACTTGCCTTTCTCGCGCGTCAAGATGATGGCGCGCTCCGGGCCTTGCCGTTCGAGCCAGATCTTGATCGTGTCGCCGGTCACCTCGCCCGCGAATTTCTCGGC
>Ga0070664_100001607_pt1 | contig 18077 bp, 14 predicted proteins | sample KBSC73metaG_FD_65863 | JGI IMG/M metagenome (GOLD analysis project Ga0070664, IMG submission 65863) | Corn rhizosphere microbial communities from Kellogg Biological Station, Michigan, USA - KBS C7-3 metaG | ecosystem: Host-associated > Plants > Roots > Rhizosphere > Soil ... | reverse complement strand
CCGTCGGGACCGAACGCCAGGTACATCGACCAGACGAACACGGCACGGTGAGACTCCTCGAAATCCGTGTAGAAGTCGGTATCGTGCCAGAGGCCGGCACCCACCCACATCAGCCGCGCCCGCTCACCCGGGCAGGCCGCTACGCCCGCGTCCACGCGGCGCTGCACTTCGTCCCGGAGAACGCGCGCGTGCGCAATCGCCCACTCCGACCCGCGCACCCACTGCGTCGCCATGACGTTGGCAATCTGCTCGGTCATCCGCACGGGCGCCTCCGGGGCGCGCGCGATCAGCCGGCGCACCTCGTCGAAAATCTCTTCCTGCTGGTTCACCAGTTCCAGCCGGCGGCGGAGCGCGTTCCGATCCAGCCGGCGGCCGCTGATCGCCTCGAGCCGCTCGACCAGGCGTTCCAGCGAGGCGACCACGAACGCCAGGCGGTGCGGCTCGACCAGCGAGCGCCACTCGTGCCGACCGAGCTCCCACCAGCGCACCGGCAAATCACTCGCGCCCGGATGATCGATCTCGAAGAGCTCCACGCCCAGCGTTTCGGCCCACAGCGTGAACACTTGCTGAATGCAGTCGCAGGTGAGTCGCGCGCACAGCAGGCGCGGTGTCGGCAGACCTCCCCAGGGCGGCTCCTGCACGGTGCGATAGCGCGTCGAGGCGTAGCCGAGACTGCAGTAGCGGCAGAGACCTCCGTGCAGCCCGTTGGCCCGCATCGCGTCGAGATACGGCGGGGCCTGGCGCCGGGCGGCGATCAGCGCCGCCCACCACTGGTTGCTGACCGCCGGCACGTCCAGCAGATCGAACAGCTCGAACGGCACGTCCGCCTGCACGAGGGCGTATGGCTGCCGCTCGTCGAAGACGCGGCGCCGCAGGTCGCTGAACCACCCTTTCTGAAACGCCGCCGCCGCGCGTGTCGCGTCCAGCTGCTTGTCAGCCACGACGCGCTCCCGCACGCTGCGTCGCCGCCGCGACCAGCGTCGCGATCCGCTCCTGCTCTACCGGCCCGGGCGGCACCGAGGGATCGCCGAACAGGCACGTGTGCGGCAGCTGCCGCGCCTCGAGCCAGTCACGGAGGCGTGGATAGTCCCAGCCGAACGCGGTGTCATCGGGCGGCACCACCACCACGACGGCATCCACGTCCTCCATCAGCGGCTGCATGCGCTGACGCACCGCCGCAAGCGGCGTGCGCGGGCCGATCGCCTGGCGCCGGCACCGGTCGGCGATCGCCGCGAACGGATCGGCGCCGGCGACGATGTCCTCACCGGCGGCTTCGCTCCCCCACGGACCGGGCTCGGCGACCACCACGGCGCCATGCGCCTCGATGGCGGCGTGCAATTGGGGGCCGTCGACCGGCGCTCCTGCCAGCATTACGCGCGGCCCGTGGAGTGGCGGCCGCCGCCCGAGCACGTCGGCGGCTTCGCCCGCCAACGCAGCGTAGTCGGCCGGCGCGAGTCGCCAGAATGCCCCGAGGAGAGGCAGGACTTCCGCACCTGCGACCCGGGGCGTGCCCTGGCGCAGCGCCAGCAGCCGACGCATGGCCGCGCGCGCCGTGTTGGCGCGCGCAATGGCATCGCGCACCTCGTCGGGCGAGGACTCGCGCTGCACGAGCGACGTGAGCGTCGTGAAGAGGTCGCGTGTGCGCGCCGCGTTATAGGCGCCCACGTCGGGACCGTCGGACTGGAGCAGATCGAAGAGCAGGATCGGGGTTCCTGCTGACGCGACGCCGCGACGGATCAGCTCGCGCAAGTAGAGGAAGCCTTTGTAATCCGCATCGGACGTTCGCGGCAGGAGGACGCACGCCGTCCGCGAGAGCCGCCCGGCGAGCACCGCCTCGATCAGTTGCCGCACACGGTTGGGAAAGACATCGGCTTCGAGCCTGGCGTCGGCCAGCGGCGTCCCGGTCGAGGCGCCGCGCATCACGACGGGGCGCAGACCCGCGGCGCGGACGATCTCGACCGGCACCGTGGGCCACGAGAGCACGGCGATCGGGTGGTCGTGATCCGTCTCCCCGCCGGCCGTGGATGGATCCTCGAAGGCGTCGGTGAGCCTCGCGATGGCGGCCGGCATCGTCACGCCCGTCTCAGATGACCCCGTCGGCGCGCAGCCGGGCCACCACGCCGGCGCCATAGCCAAGCCACTCGCCGTAGACGAGATCGTTGTCCTGCCCAAGATCCGGCGCCGGCCGCAGGGCCGGGGCGCCGGCGTCGGAGAACGTGATCGGAACGCCCATGCCGATCACGTCCGCGACGCGGCCGAACTGCGGATGCTCGAGCGGCACCGTTTCCCCGCGCGCCAGCACGCGCGGATCGCGCACCGCGGCGGCGGGTTCGCGCACCGCGGCCGCGGGGACTCCGTGCTGCTCGAGCAGCGGCAACAGCGCCGCGGTCGGCTGCGTGCGCGTGAACGCCTCGATATGCGCGTTCAGCTCGTCGACGTGCGCCACTCGGGCGTCGCGTGTCCCGAACCGGGGGTCGTCGCCGAACTCGGGGCGCCCGATCGCGGCGAAGACGCCGCGCGCGAAATGCTCGGTCGGGGCACAGATGGCGACGTGGCCATCCCCTGATTCGTAGATCCCGAACGGCGCGAGCCGCGGCACCATCCGGCCCGTCCGCACCGCCAGTCCGCACGCTTCGAGGAGGTCGAACGGCTCGGCCGCGACGAGTGAGGTCAGAACGCCGAGCATCGAGACATCCACGAACTGACCCGCGCCTGTCAGCTCGCGCTGCCGCAACGCCGCCAGGATCCCGACCACTGCAAACACGGGCGCCAGCAGATCCGCCATCGGCACGCCGACGCGCACCGGCGGGTCGCCCGTATCGCCCGACGTCATCATCAGGCCGCTCAGCGCCTGGATGATGCTGTCCATTGCCTTACCGGTCCCGGTGGTGCCGGTGGCGCCGAAACCCGAGATCGAGCAGTAGATCGCGCGCGGGTTCACGGTGCGGCCGAACTCGTAGCCGACGCCGAGCCGATCGAGCGTCCCGCTGCTGAAGTTGTCGACCACGATGTCGGCGCGGCGCAGCAGGTCGGCAAACACTTCGCGCGCCTGCGACTGTTTCAGGTCGAGGGTGACGCCGTATTTACCGCGCAGCCGGTTCAACGCCGACACCGAGACGTCCTCGGGAGCGGTCCGGCTCAGCGTCACGCCGTTGGATCCCAGATACGGCGGGTTCTGGCGGCAGGGATCGGGCGCGGCGCGGCGCTCGATTTTGATCACGCGGGCGCCGAGGCCGGCCAGCAGGAACGTGGCGAACGGTCCCGCAAGCGCGTGGGTGAGATCGAGGACCGTCAGGCCCGCAAGCGGTCCGGCGGCGGCGATGGATGCAGAGGTACCCGTGGACATCGCGAGACCGCGGAGTGTATCGAGGCGGCGTGACGATGACCAAGACTTTCTCCCAAGGCTCGTCAGACGCGCCACGTCTCTCCGTACAACACGGCGCGGCTTGCGCAATCTATAGCGCCCCGTTAGTATTCGCGGCGTTCGGCACACGGGAGCACGCCACGACGAGGAGACACCTCATGACCAATATGCGAACCCCGCGTTTGACGGTTCCGGCGGCCGCGATCATCGGTCTCACCGCATGGGTGGCGGGCATTCTCGCTCAGGCCACGCCGCAGTCGTTCGCGAATGCGCCCGCAGGGTTCGACGTCCGCCGGCCCGGGATCGAAGCGGGTCGCGTCGAGCGGATCGAATACCCGTCGAGCGTGACCAATACCAAGCGGCCGGCGATCGTGTACCTGCCACCGGGGTATTCGTCGGCCCGCAAGTATCCGGTGCTCTACCTGCTGCACGGCATCGGCGGCAACGAGAAGCACTGGACGCAGTTCGGCGTCGCCGACGCCATCCTGGACAATCTCATCGCCGAGAAGAAGGCGGTGCCGATGATCATCGTGATGCCCCATGGGCGGGCGTCGAACGAACCCGAGACCAACCTCTTCGCCGGGCGCGGCCGGCCTGGTCAGGCCAGAGACGGAGGGGCGCCACCGCCCGTCGCGGGACGCGCGGGCGGTGGCCCGAACGGCGCCATGGCGGTGGAGTTCCAGGCGTATGCGGCCTTCGAACGTGAGCTCATCGCCGACCTGATTCCGTACATCGAGTCGCACTATGCCGCGCAAAGCTCGCGCGAGCAGCGCGCGCTCGCTGGCCTGTCGATGGGGGGCGGCCAGTCACTGAACTTCGGCCTCGCCAATCTGAACACCTTCGCGTGGGTCGGCGGCTTCTCCTCCGCGCCGAACACCGCGCAGCCGGCGCAGCTGCTGAAGGATCCGGCCGCGGCCCGCGCGCAGCTGAAGCTGCTGTGGGTATCGTGCGGCGATCAGGACTCGCTCTTCAACATCAGCGAGAACGTGCACAAGTATCTCGATGAACAGAAGGTCCCGCACATCTGGCACATCGATGCCGGGGGTGCCCATACGTTTCCGGTGTGGAAGAACGACCTGTATCATTTCTCCTCGCTGCTGTTTCGATAGCACCGGATTTGTCGCCGACATGCCGCCCGGCCTCGAGTTCGAATTCCGCATGCGCGTGCAGATCGACGCGCCGCTCGACCACGGGGCCTGGGATGGCCAGCGGCGGCGCATCATGCCGATCGCTGGCGGGACGTTCGAAGGACCGCGATTTTCGGGCACGATCCTGCCCGGCGGAGCCGACTGGCAGACGACGCGCGTGACCGATGGCGTCGCACAGATCGACGCGCGCTACACGCTGCGACACCAGGACGGCACGCTGGTCTCGATGGTCGATCGCGGCGTGCGGCGCGGGCCGCCCGACGTCATGGCGCGGCTCGCCGCCGGCGAGGTTGTGGACCCGTCGCTGTACTACTTCCGCACGACACCGCGGTTCCAGGTGCAGGACGGGCCGCACCGGTGGCTCGCCGACCATGTCTTCATCTGCCGCGGACACCGCCGGCCCGACGCAGTCGAGCTCGAGATCTTTCGCGTGCTCTGATCCGCGCGACTATACGGTGACGACGCGCGGTGGAGCCGGCACGGCGCCGGCCACGTGTGCGCCCGGCGCGATGGTGGGCGGCGCGCCGTTGAGCGTCTCCATCGCGAATCCCGCTGCGGCTTTGTAGTCGGCCATGAACGCGTGGCGTTCGTCGGGCGGAATCACGTCGTCGATGTTGTCGAACCGGCCGCCACAGCGCGCGTCGACCAGATTCAACAGACCGAAGGGTCCGGCGCCACGGTTGCGCAGGATGAGACGGGAGATCGGACCGCACAAGCGCGCGTCGTAGGCGGCGAGCGCCGCGGGCGTCGCGCCGTGGACGCACATCGCGGCGCCCAGCGCGCGTGCGTCGACGATGGCCTGGCTGGCGCCGTTCGAACCCGTCGGGTACATGGCGTGCGCGGCATCGCCCAGCAGCGCCACCGGACCGTCGACCCAGGTCGCCACCGGGTCGCGGTCGATCATCGGATTCTCGAACGCGAACTCGCCGCCGCGGATCAGCGCCGGCACATCCAGCCAGTCCCAGGTCCAGTCAGCGAAATGGTGCTGGAATGTCTCCAGGGGCACCTGGCGGAACCAGCCGCCAAGCTGCGTCTCGTCGGCGTGGTCCCAGGTGACCTCGGCAATCCAGTTGATCAGGGCGAGCCCGGTCGTCGGATCCGGGTGCGAGATCGGATAGAAAACGATGCGCTGCTTGTGCGTGCCCAGCCCCACGAACGACGCGCCGGTTCGGATGGGCTTGGCCCACGTCACGCCGCGCCACATGATGCTGCCGCCCCAGTGGATCGGCGGCTGGCCGGGATGCATCTGCGCGCGCACTGCGGAGTGAATGCCGTCGGCGCCGATCAGCAGCGCGGCCGGAAGCTCTGCGCTGGTCCCATCGGCATGCGCGACGTGGACCGAAACGCCGCCGTCCGGCAGCGGCTGGTAACCGGCAACGCGCGCACCGAGTCGCACGGCATCAGCGCCGATCCGCTCCACGACCTTGCGGTACAGCAGCATCTGCAGCTGGCCGCGGTGCACGGCGTACTGCGGCCAGCGATAGCCGGCGAGCCGCCCGCGCGTCTCCGAGTAGATGTCGTTGCCGTTCAGGCCGACCAGCGCCCACTCCTTCGCGGGCACGCCGGCCTCGTCGAGCTGCGCTTCCGTGATGCCGAGGTCGTACAGTTCGCGCACGGCGTTGGGCTGCAGGTTGATCCCCACACCCAATGGCTTCATCTCACGCACGGACTCGAGCACCAGACAGGGGACGCCGATCTGATGCAGCGTGAGGGCCGTGGCCAGCCCGCCGATACCGCCTCCCGCGATGAGGATTGGACGTTGAGTCATGGATCGAGCGCGCCTTCCGCTGGAAAACGAGCTCATATTGTAGCCGCGGTTCTCGTGGCGGCCGGATCCCGAGCTGGCGTATCGTAACGCTCGATGACGAATCGAGTGCGCTTCTTCGGCGTGGCCCTGTTCCTGTACGCCGCCGCGTGGCAGATACCGCTGCCGATTCGCGCGCAGTCGCTGGCGCTCCCCACCTACACCACCGAGCAGGCGACGGCGGGAAAGCAGGCCTACGACCGGAGCTGCGCGAGCTGCCACGGCCCGAGCCTCGACAATGGCGAGTTTGCGCCGCCGCTCAAAGGCAACGATTTCCGTCTGCGATGGGGCGGCAGGCCGATCGACGGATTGCTGGGCCAGATGAGCAGGACGATGCCACCAGCGGCGCCGGGTTCACTGGGCGACAGCGCCTACCTGGGACTGCTCGCGTATCTGGCGCAACAGAACGGCGTCGTCGCCGGCGCGCGGCCGTTGTCAGACGAGGCAGCGCTGCTGCGTACGGTCATGATCCCAGCCGCTGCTGGCGGCCCGAGCGGTGGCCTCACGACCGGTGTGGCGATTCCGCCGCCTCCATCGGCGCCGAATCCGCTCGATCGATTGACGCCGGTCACTGACGCCATGTTGAGCACCCCCGCTCCCGGCGAGTGGCTCACCTGGCGGCGGGCCTTCGACGCGCAGGGCTTCAGTCCCCTCGATCAGATCACGCGCCAGAACGTCGGCGGTCTGCGGCTCGCCTGGGGATGGGCGTTGCCGAATGGTCCCAACGAAGTGACCCCGCTCGTGCACGACGGCGTGATGTTCGTCCACGCCTACGGCGACAAGGTGCAGGCGCTCGACGCCGCCACCGGTGACCTGCTGTGGCAGTACTCCAGGCGTCTGCCGAAGGATCGCGCGCCCACGGTAAAGCGCGGCATCGCCATCTACGGCAACCGCCTCTACGTGCCGACCTCCGACACGCACGTCGTGGCGCTCGACGCCCGGACTGGAAACGTGGTGTGGGATACCGCCGTCGCCGACCCGACGGCCGGCTACGGGATGACCGGAGGACCGCTGGTCGCCAACGGCAAGGTGATGATCGGCACGACCGGCCGTGCTCCAGGCGGCAACTTCATCGTCGCGCTCGATGTCGAGACGGGTAAGGAAGCCTGGCGCTTTTCGACCATTGCTCGACCCGGCGATCCGGGCGGTCACACATGGAACGGCCTGCCGCTCGAGAAGCGCAACGGCGCCTCGGTGTGGGTACCGGCCAGCTACGATCGGTCGCTCAACCTGGCGTTCTTCGGACCCGCACAGACCTACGACACCGGGCCTCTGCGCACGCCGGCCGACGAGGGTGATGTCACCAACAACGGCCTCTACACCGACTCCACGCTTGCCATCAACGTCGACACGGGGAAACTGGTGTGGTTCTTCCAGCACCAGCCCAACGATCAGTGGGATCTCGACTGGGCGTTCGAGCGGCACGTGCTGCCGCTGCAGGTCAACGGCGCGACCAAGACGCTCGTGGTCACCGGCGGCAAGCAGGCGATCTTCGACGCGATGGAGGCCGACACCGGGAAGTACGCCTTCTCGATGGATCTGGGCGTACAGAACGTGGTGACCTCCATCGATCCGCGCACCGGCGCGAAAACGATCGACCCGAAGCTCGTGCCCGGAGACGGAGAGACCAAGTTCGTCTGCCCGCACGCCGGCGGCGCCAAGTCGTGGCTTCCGTCCTCGTACAACCCGCGCACGAAGATCCTGTACGTCCCGCTCGTCGAGTCCTGCATGGATCTGACGCCGGTCGAACCGGGCGGACGTGGCAGTCTGTCGACCGGGGTGCGTTGGAGCCTGCGCCCGCGCCCCAACAGCGACGGCAAGTACGGCCGGCTGCAGGCCATCAACCTGGAGACACGCCAGACGGTCTGGACCGAGCGCCAGCGCGCACCGCAGTCGGCTGGCGCGCTCGCCACCGCCGGTGGCGTCGTCTTCTCGGGCGCACTCGACCGCGGGTTCACCGCCTACGACGATGCAACGGGAAAGGAGCTGTGGCGGGCACGACTCGGTGACGTGCCGAGCAGCGCGCCGATCAGCTATCTCGCCAACGGAAAACAGTATGTCGCGATGATCGTGGGCAATGGCGGAGCGCAAGCAGCGACCTTCCCGGCGCTCGTGCCCGAGATTCGCAATCCACCCGATCACGGCGCCGGGGTCTGGGTGTTCGAGCTGCCGGGCCGATGAGGTCCGGCGACGTCATTGCGGCCCCTTCTCCGGCTCGACGAACTCGACAAACACCCCGTCCGGGTCGATCGCGAACACGAATCGTCCGAACGGGCGTTGAATCGGCCTGGCGCCGACGCTCTGAAAGCGATAGCCAGCATTCCGAGTCTGCTCGATCAACTGGTCGAGCCCAGCGACCTCGAGCTGGAGCTGCGGTGAGCCGACGTCCTGAAAGCGCCAGGCAAACGGCGTCGCCGTCAGGGATCCCGGCGTCGGCAGCGTGAACTCGGACAGCACGACGGTGGCTCCTGAACCAGGAACCGACATGATGGCCTGCGTAATCCGCCCGCCGGTGAGGCCGCTGACCCGGCGCTCCGCGAGGGTGGCGGCGCGGGTCTGCTTCACGGTGAAGCCGAGAAGGCGCTGGTAGAACTCGAGCGCGCGTGGAAGCCGCCCCACGGTGATTCCAATCGACGTTTCGATCACGTCGCCCGTTTTCGCCGTCCGCACGGCGGTCGGCGACGCCTGACGCACTTCCACCAGGCACCCATCCGGGTCGCGCACGAGAACGGCCCGCCCCAAGACGGTGTCGATGGCGGCGCCGCCGGGCGTCACGACGGTCGCCCCCCGCGCCCGAAGGCGGTCCAAGACGGCACCGAGGTCGCGCACGGTGAAGATCACTACCGACGCGCCCGGATCCCAGGGGTTCGCGGGGCGCTGTGACCGCGGGATGTCGAGGAACTCGGATAGCTCGAGCCCGAACGGCGTGTTCGGCGCCCGCATGAATACGGTTCGAAAGCGCGACCCGTGCGTGTTCGTCAGATCCCAGACGAGCGGGTCGGATCCCGCCTCCGAGACCGGGCGGATCCGCTCGGGCGCCGCGCCGGCCGGCGCCACCGGCGCAAACGTCGAGCGGGCCAGATCGAGGCCGAATACCTCGTGGTAGAAAGCAAAATTGCGCTCGGCATCGGCGGTGCCGTGAATCCAGTTATACAGACCGCGCACGGGCTGCGCCCATGCGGTATCGCCCATGACGATGGACATCGCCATCACCGCGGCGGCCCGTGCGATTGACATGCTCGCTATCCTTTGCACGTGCGATACTCCGCCAACCCACGGGCGGCTGTCCAATCAAGGAACTGTCCAGACGGCCTCGCCTGCCGAAGGGAGATCACGATGACGACACTCACCTACGCTCTGCGCTGGACACTCCTCCCGCTTGCGATCACAGTCGCGTGCATGACAGCGGTGGTGGCGCAGCAGCCTGCTGCCGGAGCGCCACCGGATCGCGCCGCCGCCGAGCGTCGCGCTGCGGAGCTCAATGCACGTCCCGATACCGCCGGCACCGGACGATACGCGGCAATGAAGGAGGAAGTAGGGTCGCTGCCGCGGCATGTGATCTACCGCCCCCGCGATCTCGCGGGGCTTGGAAGCCTGAAGCTCGGGGTCGTCGCCTGGGGCAATGGCGGATGCTCCGACGACGGGGCGAGCAGCCGGATGCACCTGCTCGAGATCGCGTCGCACGGATATCTCGTGATCGCCAGCGGCCGGATCCTGAGCGGCCCCGGCGCGCCACCGCTTGAACCGCGTCCCGCGCCGCAACCCGGCCAGCTGCCTCCGCCTCGCACGCAACCGTCGGACCTTTCGGAAGCGGTCACCTGGGCGCTCGCGGAGAACCAGCGACCCGGCAGCCCCTATTTCGGCCGCATCGATCCGGCGCTCGTGGCCTACTCCGGCTGGAGCTGCGGCGGTCTGCAGGCAATTCAGGTGGCGAAGGACCCGCGTGTGAAGACGCTGGTGCTCCACAACACCGGCGTGCTCAACGACGGTCCCGGCGCCATTCCCGGGATGGATGTCCGCAAGGATGCGCTGCAGGCGATCCACACCCCCACGATCTACATCCTGGGTGGACCGACGGACATCGCGTATGCGAATGGCATGGACGATTTCAAGCGCATCGCGCACGTCCCGGTCGCCGTGGCCAACCTGCCAGTCGGACACGGGGGGACGTTCCAACAGGACAACGGTGGCGCCGCCGCCGCGGTCGCCGTCAGCTGGCTCGACTGGCAGCTTCGCGGCGACACACGCAGCGCCGCCCGCTTCGTCGGGGAAGCCTGCGGGCTGTGTCAGGACTCGCAGTGGTCGTTCGAGCGCAAGCAGTTTTCCGCGCCGCGCGGCAGCCGCTGAGACAACCGAGCACAACCCGCTGGCTTTCTAGGGGCTCACCCGACCGACCAGGCGCCGCGCGGCGCGCGACGGCACTGGCTGTCCGACGCGTGCGACGCCGCTGGGGCGTACGAAGTCGGAGGCAACGGACTCCACCGAGTTCACGAGCTCGGGGTGCTGCGTGAGCATGCCTTCGATGCGCTGTACCGCCCGACGAAGCACCGGCAGTCGCTGCTTGATCATCGTGTTCTTATCGAGCCGGTTCGTGACATCGGCGCAGTTGGTGGCTGCGACGATGCGTCCGTGCGGGCCGAAGATCGGCAGCGACACCGACACGATGCCGTAGTCGAGTTCGTCCTGGATCGCGGCGTAGCCCTTGTGGCGGACGTCCTTGAGAATACGGCGCAGCGCGGCGGGACTGGTTTCGGTGTGCTCGGTCAGCTTGCGCAGCGACGCGCGCTCGAAATAGGCGTCGATCGCGGCGCGCGGCTGAAACGCCAGGAGGACGCGGCCTTGCGACGTCGGATACACGGGATATCGTGAACCCGGGCCCGCCGTCAGCCGAATCGCGCGATTGAGCGAGGCGTGCGCGATGTAGACGATGTCGATGTCGTCCAGTACCGTCACCGAGGAGCTGCCGCCCACCTCGTCGACCACCTCCTGCAGAAACGGTTGCAGGATCACTTCCGCGTTGATCGCGCTGAGATAGCCGGTGCCGATCGCCAGAACTTTGGGCCGCAGCAGAAACCGGCGGCCGTTCCGCCCGATGTAGCCGAGCGCTTCGAGGGTATGCAGTGAGCGCCGGGCGGTGGCCGCCGTCGACCCGATCAGCGTTGCCACCTCGGTCAGCGTGAGCTGGGGATGCTCGCGGGAAAACACCTGCAGCACCCGCAACCCCCGTTCGAGCGAGGCAGTGAATTCAGACGGCGAATTTTTCGACATGCGAAAACGGGATTATAGCCGTAGTCGCCCTGGGATAATTCCTTCGAATGCCGAGGCGTCGAATCCGCGATCCAGGGCTGCTGCCGCCGATCATTCTGGCGCTCGCGATCGTCGCGGCCTACTGGAGCGGCCTTCACGCCCCGTTTCAATTCGACGACGTGGCGGCCATCGTCGAGAACGTCGCGATCCGTCACTGGTGGCCGTTTGCGCGAGAACTCCCTGCAGCCACCCAAGTTGCCGGCCGTCCGGTCGTCGCGCTCTCGTACGCGCTCAACTTTCAGTGGGCCGGCCTCGACCCCTTCGGCTACCGGGTCGTCAACCTCCTCATTCACTTCGCCTGCGCATGGCTATTGTTTGCGACCGCCAGAGAGGCCCTGTCTCGGGCGCACAGCCCGAATCATGCGGGGCCAATCGCGGTGGCCATCGCGCTGCTGTGGGCGGTCCACCCACTGAACGTCGGCACGATTACCTACGTCTCGGCTCGATCCGAGGCGCTGGTGTCGGCGGCCTACCTGAGCGTGCTCTACGCCTCTCTGCGAGCTCACGGCGCAACGCACACGCGAGCATGGAGTGCATTCGCCGTCGCCGCGTGCTCGATCGGGATGGCGACCAAAGAAACGATGGTGACGGCTCCGGTGCTCGTCGTGCTCTTCGATCGTGCCTTCTACTATTCGTCGTTTCGTCATGCCATTCGGGACAGGCACACGCTGTATCTGGCCCTGGTCGCGACCTGGATCGTGCTGGTCGCGGCGTCCTGGTCGGCTCCGCGCGCGGCCTCAGCCGGATTCAGCGTCGGCGTCTCACCCTGGATGTATCTGCTGAATCAGGGACCGGTCCTCACGGACTACTTGCGGACCGCGGTGTGGCCCGGCCGCTTCGTCTTTACGTATGGCGAACCCCTTCAACTGGATTTCATCAGGGCTGCACCCTTTCTCGCACTGATCGTGCTGCTCCTCGCTGCAACGGTCTGGGCCTGGTTGCGGAAGCCGTCGATTGGAGTGCTCGGCGTCGCATTCTTCCTCGTTCTCGCGCCGACCTCGACGATTGTGCCGATTGCCACCGAAGTGGGAGCCGAGCGCCGGATGTACCTTCCGCTCGCTGCCCTGATCACCCTCTTCGTCGTCTCGGCGACCGCCGCCGTCGAGCGCCTGGCGCCACCACGGCTTGTCGTCCGGCTTCGCAGGATCGCGGCTGTGAGCGTCGGGATCGCATCGATCGTCCTGATCGTGCTGACTTCGCGGCGGAACTCCGAGTACGTGACCAGCGAGGCGCTGTGGCGAAGCACGGTAGCGAATTGGCCTTCCGCGGTCGCGCATCGAAACCTCGCGACGTCATTGAAGCTGGCCGGCAAGCGGGATGAAGCACTCGAGCATTTCAGGACAGTCGCCCAGGAGCGCCCCGACGTGCACCGGATCGTTGGCCAGGAACTGTTCGAGCTCGGTCGATTCGCTGAAGCGATCGACGAGCTCCGATTCTTTCTCGCCGTGGCCGATCCAGCCAGTGATAGCGCGCGAGATGCCCACCTCCTCCTTGGACGATCGCTTGCGGCCGTGGCGCGCACTGCCGAAGCTGCCAATGAGTTCGACGCGATCGTGCAGAGGCGTCCAAACGATGTCGCCGCACTGCGCGCCTTGGCTGACGCCCGCCTCGAGCTTCGCGACTTCGCCCGGGCCGTCGCGACCTATCGCCGGTATCTCGCGGCGCAACCCAAGGATACGAACGCCGTGATCAATCTGGGGATCGCCCTGCTGTCTGCGGGTGATATGTCCGAAGCAGTGCAGACGCTGAGACATGCGACGCAGCTGGATCCTGCCAGTCACAGGGCGCACCTCAACCTGGCAGTTGCGCTGGCACAACAAGGAGCGCTGGTCGATGCGGCTGAACACGCGGCACGAGCGGTGGACCTGGCACCGAACGACGGCAGGGCGCGCGAATTGCTCGCGCAGATCCGGTTGGCTCAGGGTCGGCGGACGGAAGCGCCCTGAGGTCCTCGTTCTCGATTACCGCAGCCGCTGTCGTCGTCAGGGATGGCTCGGCATCGTCCGTTTGCCGTCCACGACCGGCGGAAAGTCCTTCACCTCGTCATAGGCTTCGGTAATGAAGCGATCCTTGCTCTGCTGGGTGTCGCCGAGCGTCGTCTTGTCATAGGGCGCGGTCAGGTTCGCCGCCAGCACGTCCGTCAACGACTTGCCTTGACTTCGTAGCGCTTTCACCTTGGCCATGATGTCGACGAGCATCGCGCGGTATCCGAGCAGATCGGCCTTCTTGACGAGCGTGCCGTGACCCGGAACCAGCGTCGTGTCCGCGCCCGCCAGCCGTTCGATGAGGTCAATCGCCTCGAGCATGCCCTTGATCGAGCCACCGTTGGCCTGGTCGGCGTACGGATAGCCGAAATTGCGGTAGAAGTCTTCGATGTAAATCGCGTTCGCGCTCCGGAAACGCACGATGGTGTCGCCCGCGGTGTGGGACGGCATCATGGGAATGACATCCACCGTCTCGCCGTTCATCATCAGCGTCAGGGCGGGCTCGCCTTTCGTCGCAGGGTCGTAGCGGTAGGTCGCAACCGGGATGCCGGCCATGTCGGGCGCGGCGGCCGGCTGGCCATCGGGGCGCCGCGCCGGTCGCAGCATTTCGTTGCGGAGCGCCTCTTGCGCATGGATCAACGCGCCCTGTTTCGCGAAGAAGGCGTTGGCGCCGGTATGGTCGCTGTGAATGTGCGTGTTGACCAGCACCCTGAACGGCGCCTCCGTGAAAGAGCGGATGGCCTTCAACGTCTGTTCGGCCACCTGACGGTTCTGCGTGTCCACCATCAGGATGCCGTCGGGTCCGAAGAGCACCATGACTCGCCCGCCAGACCCGTCTGGATGCGTCGGATCGAGCCCTTGCGATCCATGCAGGACGAAGAGATTGGGCGACATCTTCTCCGTCACCCGGATGTCGATCTTCTCCCACGGCGTCTGGTAGCCCGCGGGAAACGTGAACGGTCCCTTTCCTGGTGCGATGAGGGTGATGGGATACCGCGCCTCCTGGGTCCAGACCGTCGCCGGAACGCTGGCGACCGCGGCCAGAGCCAACACGAACAATGCGCGCGTCATGATCCGCTCCTCAGGCCACTGGCGGCCGGCAGCCGGTATCGTGCCTTGTGCAGTTGTGAACAGCTGATGGGAAGATCGGCGAGATACGCTCGCGCAGGAGCATCATCATGAGTGCCAGCCATCACCCCACCGACATCCACCTACGTCAACATCGCGCGAACAAAAGGGCCAAGCTGCTCGCCCGGATTGCGGCAGCACCGGCGGCCGGACGCGCTGCGCTGGAAGCCAGAGTGCAGCGAACCTATTCGCCATTCCACCGGGCGATGAAAGAGAAGCCGCCTCCAGTAGTCCTCTAGCAGGGTGCCATCCGCCTTCGTGGGCCAGTCGAGCGTTCCGGTGACCGCACCCTTCTGCTGCTCGAGGACGAGCTTAACCCCGAAGTGCTCGATGGAGAGCGTCCAGGTGCCCTGAACGCCGGGGTGGCCGCCGTTTTCTCACAGCGGGATCATTGTCTCTTCGGCTGCAATTGAGCCAACCCGTGAAGAGGCCCATCCCGCGCTCGCCGCTCCTGGTCGCGCTGGTCGTCGCCATGTTGCCGTGGTGCCTGACCTGCCAGGTGCCGAAGGAACCGCCCCCCGCCGCCAAGGACGCCGCCGTGGCGGACCGCGACGACTCGCCCGTCGGAGGCCAGGCGCTCTCCGACGAATTCATCGCCCGCATGCTGGCGCCATGGCACGGCGATCTCCCGGGGATCAAGGAACGCCGCTACCTGCGGATGCTGGTGACGTTCAACCGCACCCACTACTTTGCGGACCGCATGCAGCAGCACGGCTTGACCTACGACGCCGGGGAGCTGTTCGAACGGTTTCTCAACCAGCGGCTCGAGATGAAGACCGTGGAGATGCACGTGGTATTCATCCCGGTCACGCGTGATCGCCTCTTTCAGGCGCTGGCCGAAGGCAAGGGGGACATTGCCGCCGCGGGCCTCACCGTCACGCCGGAGCGCGAGACGCGGGTCACCTTCACGCCGCCGATCACGACCAACGTCCGCGAGATCGTCGTCACGTCCTCGACGCAACCGCCGGTCGCGACCGCCGAAGACCTGTCGGGACGCTCGGTGTACGTGCGGAAGTCCAGCTCGTTCTACCAGAGCCTTACCGAGCTCAATCGCCGGCTCGCCCTTCAGGGCAAGCCATCGGTGAACATCGTGACGGTGCCGGAGGCGCTCGAGACGGAAGATCTGCTCGAGATGGCCAACGCCGATCTGATTCCGGTCACGATTGCGGACGAATACCTGGCGGCATTCTGGGCGATGGTGCTCGATGGCATCCGCCTGCAGCCGGCGGCCGTGAAGACGGCCGGTCAGATTGCCTGGGCGGTGCGCAAGAACGCGCCGGAGCTGCAGCAGGCGGCCGACGCGTTCATCCGCGCCAACCCGAAGGGCTCGACCAGCTACAACACGATCTACCAGCGCTACCTGAAGAACGCCGACTACGTGAAGAACGCGACGTCCGAACGCGACATGGAGAAGTTCCAGCAGATTCGCGGGCTGCTCCAGAAGTACGGCGACCAGTACGATCTGCCATGGCCGCTGCTGGCGGCGCAGGCGTATCAGGAGTCGGAGCTCGACCAGGCGAAGACGAGCCGCGCGGGCGCCGTCGGCGTGATGCAGATCAAACCGTCCACCGCGGCCGGGGCGCCGATCAACATCACGGGGGTGGCGGCCAGCGCCGACAAGAACATCCAGGCCGGCGTGAAGTATCTGCGGTACATCGTGGACGAGTACTACGCGGACAGCGGGATCGATCCGGTGAACAGGGGGCTCTTCGCCATTGCGTCCTACAACGCTGGCCCGGAACGCATCTCGCAGCTGCGACGGAGGACCGCGGCGCTGGGATTCGACCCGAACATCTGGTTTGGCAACGTCGAAGTGATCGCGGCCCGCGAAATCGGACGGGAGACGGTGAACTACGTTGGCAACGTCTACAAGTACTATGTGAGCTACCGCCTGGCCCTGCAGCAGATCGAAGCACGGCGGCGCGCGCGCGGATTCTGAGGGCGTCGAATGACTCGTTCACTGGTTGGCGTGCTGGTGGTCGCTCTGGGCGTCACCGTGTCGGCCTCGCAACCGCGTCCCGTCCAATCGGATCAGGACGTGCTCGTCGATCTGGAACGGCGGTGGAACGCGGCCTTCTATCAGAAGGACGCCGCCTTCATCGAGACCATTCTGGCCGACGATTTCGTGGCGACCTACGACGACGGCAGCCGCGGCAACAAAGCGAAGGAACTGGCGCTCGCCGCGGCGTTCGATCGCCGGGTCGAATCGGCGGTGCCCGACGATTTCACGGTGAAGGAGTACGGTGACACCGCCGTCGTCCGGTTTACGCTGCGCGTGGTCGGAATCCGGCAGGGGCAGCGCGCGGAAACGAATCTGCGCTACACCGACGTGTGGGTCTTGCGCGATGGCCGGTGGCTCTGCGTATCGAGTCACAGCACTCAGGTCCGCGCCGAGCTATCACCAGCGCCGTAGATCATACAAAGACGTATCAGGTAAAAACGAAGCGACAATCTTGACGTTCCGGCGATGCCGGCATACGCCTCAGCCGTCGCCGCCCATCCCACGCTCCTCGGCCCGGCCTCGCGATTTCAACCAATATGTCGCGTGAGTTCTTCAATCAGACCAAAATGTAGATCGGATCGCGAGCGCAAGGACCGCCCACGAACGGATCATTGCCGTTTCCTTCGAAGAACCACGACCACGCGTGGCGTCGATTTTGAATAGCCCTGACCAAACGCATCCGTGCGGTCATGACACCCGTCACCGTTCGCTCTAGTCTTCTCGGCCGGCTCGCCGCTTTCCTGCTCATCGTGCTGATCGTGTCGCCGCTCACGGCGCCGTTCTCAACGATGTCGGGCACCCTCGAAGCCTCGCCCAGCGGCCCCGCGGACAGTGTCAACAGCGAAAAGCCACAGACCGACGCGCTCGTGGAAGTGGCCTTCGTGCACATCGTGCTTCCATGGAGCGTTGTCTCATCGCGCGCGCTCCCGCCGACACCCGTCATCGACTTCACACACGTCAATCGAATCCTCAGACTGTAGATCCACCCGCCGTAATACGACCTCCGTCCGGAGGTTTCGAAGCCGAACCACACGACCCTCATGCCGCCGGCGCGCCCGGCTCGGCGTGAGCTCTATCAACTGACATTGGTCAGGAGCGCGCGTCCGACCGCCGCAAGGGCGAACGTACGCGATGGCGCCACTGCGAAAGGACTGGAGATGACGACACGTTCGAGGTTTCACCTGAGAGGAGTTGCGGCGGCGCTCTTTGCGCTCATCGTCGCCACATCACTACTGCTGCCCGCTGTCATCTATGCGCAGGCGCCCGCCCCCGCTCCGGTCGGCGACCCGACGGGCGCGGTCACCGGGACGGCCAAGGACGTGCCCGTCAAGGACGCCGC
>Ga0070664_100001604_pt1 | contig 18085 bp, 12 predicted proteins | sample KBSC73metaG_FD_65863 | JGI IMG/M metagenome (GOLD analysis project Ga0070664, IMG submission 65863) | Corn rhizosphere microbial communities from Kellogg Biological Station, Michigan, USA - KBS C7-3 metaG | ecosystem: Host-associated > Plants > Roots > Rhizosphere > Soil ... | reverse complement strand
GGAGGGGAAACGCCCGGAAACATTCCGAACCCGGAAGCTAAGCCCTCCAGCGCCGATGGTACTGCACCGGAGACGGTGTGGGAGAGTAGGACGCCGCCGAACACCAACACTGGCTGAGGGCCGCCCGAGAGGGCGGCTCTCAGTCTTTTGTCATGTGTGAATCTCGGTCTCGAATGGGCGCCGGGGCACTCATTCGAGACCAAGACCGGGAAGCTCAGCCGCGCTTCAGGATGTCGCCGCGGATCTGCCGGAGCAGGCTCGCGCTGTCGGTCAGCGAGCGGCCCGCGAAGATGCCGATCATCACGCTGCCGCCGTCGGCCCAGCCGCACACCGTCAATGCCTGACCGCTGCCGGCCGTGTTGCCGCACATCATGTAGCCGCCGAGCGGGCCGGGATCGACGTCCTGCAGGCCGGTGACGACGAAATCCTCGCCTTTGAAGGCCCCGTCCAGCTCGCCCTTCGGGTCCGTGATCCGCCCGGTGGCGCCGAACAGGCCTACGGCCCGGGTCATGTCGTTGCCGCCCGGGGCGTAGTAGGCGGCCACCGCGGTGTCCGCGTTCGCCGCGGTCTTCACCTCTGCCGCGGTCTCGTTGGCGATCTGGTCGAGCGTGGTGTTGCCGACGACCCTGCTGAGGCCGGCGACGTGATCCGGCAGATCGATGCGCGCCGGGTACTCGGCGGCCGCCGTCGAGCTGGCAGGGGCGGCGCTTGCCGGTGCGGCCGCGGTGTTACCGGGCGTCGGGTCGTCGTCGCCGGACCGCAGCAGGACCGCGCCGCCCACGGTGAGCAGGATCAGCAGGAGCACCGCGCTGCCGGCGACCAGGGCGATCATGCCGCCCGAGCCGCGGCGTTGAGCCGGCGGGGTCACGAACGACGGCGTCTGCTGCGGGAAGACGGGGGCCTGGTAGGCCGCCGGCTGCGCGTACTGCTGAGCCGGCGCCGCCTGCGCGTATCCCTGGTTGTACGGGGCGGCGGAGTAGGGCTGCGCCGGGTAGGACGAACCGGAGTACGGCTGGCCGGAGTACGGCGGCTCCGTCGTGTACGACTGCTCGCTCCCGTACGTCGACTCCGGTGGCGGGTATGACTGCCCGCTCCCGTACTGGGGCTGGTTCTGATCCGGGTAGTACGGCTGGCCGGCCGGCGGGTAGGTCACGCGGTCCTCCACGAGCTAACTTCTCGATCTATCGACGGGAGGCTTGACCAGCCGTCCCCGCATCACGACGCGAGCGCGCCCCGCCCCGGGCCCGGACGAGCACCAGAACGGGACGGTATTTCACCTATTGTCGCGGCGGTACGGCATCGGACCCATCCGCCGACCGTGTCCGGCCCGAGGTCGTTCGGTTGGTGATGACCGTCGGGCCGGAGGGCTGACACGGGACTCCGATACCAGGACGCCACCGGCGGAACCGGTCGGCGACGCCCGCTACCAGGTCCGTAGACTCGAACCGTGACCGATACGTCAACCGATACCACACCGCGCGAACTTCCCGCGCAGTACCAGCCCGCCGACGTGGAGCAGCGACTCTACGAGGGCTGGGTATCGGCGGGCCTCTTCGAACCACGCGCCGGCGGTGCGGGCGAGCCGTTCTCGATCGTGATCCCACCGCCGAACGTCACCGGGTCGCTGCACGTCGGCCACGCGCTCGACCACACGATCCAGGACACGCTGATCCGGCGTCGCCGCATGCAGGGCCGCGAGACGCTGTGGCTGCCGGGTATGGACCACGCCGGCATCGCCACCCAGAACGTCGTCGAGCGGCAACTCGCGAGCGAGGGGCTGAGCAGGCACGACCTCGGCCGGGACAAGTTCGTCGAGCGGGTGTGGCAGTGGAAGGCAGAGTCCGGCGGCACGATCCTCGGACAGATGCGCCGCCTCGGCGACTCGGTCGACTGGTCGCGCGAGCGCTTCACCATGGACGAGGGCCTGTCGCGCGCCGTCCTCACGATCTTCAAGCGCCTGTACGACGACGGCCTGATCTACCGCGCGGAGCGGATCATCAACTGGTGTCCGCGGTGCTTGACCGCGCTGTCGGACATCGAGGTCGAGCACACCGACGACGACGGCGAACTGGTGTCGATCCGGTACGGCGACGGCGCGAACTCGATCGTCGTGGCCACCACCCGCGCCGAGACGATGCTCGGCGACACCGCTGTCGCGGTGCACCCGGACGACGAGCGCTACAAACACCTGATCGGCACCGAGGTGGAACTCCCGCTGACCGGCCGGCGCATCCCGATCGTCGCCGATGAGCACGTCGACCCGAAGTTCGGCAGTGGCGCGGTCAAGGTGACCCCGGCGCACGACCCGAACGACTTCGAGATCGGCCAGCGGCACTCGCTGCCGAGCCTGACGATCATGGACGACCGCGGTGTGGTCACGGCGTCCGGCCCGTTCGAGGGCCTGGACCGGTACGAGGCGCGCCCGGCGATTGTCGCGGCGCTGCGGGAGCAGGGCCGCATCGTCGCGGAGAAGCGGCCGTACGTGCACGCGGTCGGCCACTGCTCGCGGTGCGGAACCACCGTGGAGCCGCGGCTGTCGCTGCAGTGGTTCGTGCGCACCGGTCCGCTCGCGAAGGCCGCCGGCGACGCGGTGCGCGACGGCCGCACCCGCATCGAGCCGCCGGAGCTGGCCAAGCGGTACTTCGCCTGGGTCGACAACATGCACGACTGGTGCATCTCCCGCCAGTTGTGGTGGGGGCACCGGATCCCGGTCTGGTACGGGCCGAACGGCGAGGTGGTGTGCGTCGGCCCGGACGAGCAGGCACCGGCGGGTGCGGGCTGGGAGCAGGACCAGGACGTGCTCGACACGTGGTTCTCCTCGGCACTGTGGCCGTTCTCCACGCTGGGCTGGCCCGAACAATCGGAAGACCTGCAGCGCTTCTACCCGACGTCGGTTCTGGTCACCGGTTACGACATCCTCTTCTTCTGGGTCGCCCGGATGATGATGTTCGGCCTGTACGCGATGGACGGCCGGCAGCCGTTCGACGTCGTCGCGCTGCACGGCATGGTGCGCGACGCGCACGGCAAGAAGATGAGCAAGTCGTTCGGCAACGTGGTGGACCCGCTCGACTGGGTCGACCGCTTCGGCGCCGACGCCACCCGGTTCACGCTGGCCCGCGGCGCCAATCCCGGCGCCGACGTGCCGGTCAGTGAGGAGTGGTGCCAGGGTTCGCGCAACTTCTGCAACAAGCTATGGAACGCCACGCGTTTCGCGCTGCTCAACGGTGCCACTGTGGACGGTGACCTGCCGGCACCGGCCGAGCTGTCCACTGTGGACCGCTGGATCCTGTCCCGGCTGCAGCGGGTCACCGCGCAGGTCGACGAGCACTTCGAGAACTTCGAGCTGGCGAAGGCCTGCGACCTGCTGTACCACTTCGCCTGGGACGACGTCTGCGACTGGTACGTCGAGCTGTCCAAGCCCGTCCTCGGCGGACCGCAGGGGCAGCAGACCCGGCGGGTCCTCGGGCACGTGCTGGATTCGCTGTTGCGGCTGCTGCATCCGGTGATCCCGTTCGTCACCGAGGAACTGCGCACGGCGCTGTCGCCGGCGGGTGGCTCGATCGTCGTCGCGGCGTGGCCGGGCGCCGACGAGCGCTACGTCGACGGCGCGGCCGAAGCCGAACTCGCTGCTGTGCAACGGGTGGTCACCGAGGTGCGCCGGTTCCGTGCCGACCAGGGCGTGCGGCCGAGCCAGCGGGTCGCGGCCCGGCTCGACGGCCTGGCCGAGACCGGGCTCGCAGCGCACGAGGGACTGATCCGTTCGCTGGCCCGGCTCGACGAGAGCGCCGACTTCGCGGCCACCGCCAAGCTCGCGGTCGCCGGCGGCGTCAGCGTCTCGCTGGACACCCGCGGCACGATCGACGTCGCGGCCGAGCGGGCCCGGCTCACCAAGGATCTCGCCGCGGCCGACAAGGAGATCACGCAGTGCCGGGCGAAGCTCGACAACGCCGCGTTCACGGCCAAGGCGCCGGCCGCCGTCGTCGCGAAGATCGGTGACCGGCTCGCGGCGGCCGAGGCGGACAAGGCCCGGATCACCGCGCAGCTTGCGGCGCTGACACCCGATGGCTGAGACCAGCGCCGAGTTCGCCCGCGTCGACGCCGAGCTGATGCGGCGCGGGTACACCAGGATGGTGTTCGACCTCGGCCGGATCGAGGCGCTGCTCGACCTGCTGGGCAATCCGCAACGGGCGTACCCGTCGGTGCACCTGACCGGCACGAACGGCAAGACGACGACGGCCCGCATGGTCGACGCGCTGCTGCGCGCGCACGGCCTGCGGGTCGGCCGTTACACCAGCCCGCACCTGTCGACTGTGCGCGAGCGCATCACCATCGAGGGCCAGCCGGTCAGCGAGCAGCGTTTCGTCGAGATCTACCGCGAGGTCGAGCCGGTCGCGTCCTATGTGGACAGTGCGGCCGAGGAACCCCTGACCTACTTCGACATGACGACGTCGCTCGCGTTCGCGGCGTTCGCCGACGCGCCGGTCGACGTCGCGGTGGTGGAGGTCGGCCTCGGTGGCGTCGACGACTCGACGAACGTGCTGCAGGCCCGCACCTGCGTCATCACGCCGATCGGGCTGGACCACATGGAGTGGCTGGGCGACACCGTGGAGGACATCGCGCTGGCGAAGGTGGGCATCGTCCACAAGGGAGCGACCCTGATCTGCGCGGCCCAGCCGCCGGAGGCGATGGACGTGATCCTGCGGCACTGCGCCGAGGTCGACGCGACGATCGCCCGTGAGGGCTCGGAGTTCGGCGTGCTGCACCGGTCCATCGCCGTGGGCGGGCAGCAGCTGACGCTGCAGGGCCTCTCGGCCGAGTACGACGAGGTCTACCTGCCGCTGCACGGCGCGCACCAGGCCCAGAACGCCGCCGTGGCACTGGCCACAGTGGAGGCTTTCCTCGGAGCCGGCGTCGACCGGGTGCTCGACGCCTCCGTGGTGCGCGAGGGGTTCGCCGGCGTCACGTCGCCGGGCCGGCTGGAACGCGTCCGCAGCGCGCCGACGGTGCTGCTCGACGCTGCGCACAACCCGGCCGGAATGGCCGCGCTGGTCACGTCGATCGACGACGACTTCGATTTCCGCCGGCTCGTCGCCGTCGTCGCCATTCTCGCGGACAAGGACGTGCGGGGCATGCTCGAAATCCTCGAGCCGACGGTGGACGCGGTGGTCGTCACCCGCAACACGTCGCCGCGGACCATGCCGGTCGCGGAGCTCGCGGCCCTCGCCGAGGGGATCTTCGGACCCGACCGGGTGACGGCGGCCGCGTCGCTCCCCGACGCCATCGAGGCCGCCGTCGGGCTGGCCGAGCAGGACATCGACGCCGGGATCGGTGGCGTCGGCGTCCTCGTCACCGGGTCGGTGATGACCGTCGCGGATGCCCGGAAACTGCTGGTCAGATGAGTGTGCTGAGCGAGCGGAGCGAGCGAACCATCGGCGGCGGACGTGATCGCGTCGCGGAGCGAGGCGATCACGTCGAAGGCGTCGGCGCGCGGAGCGAGCCGACCCCGTGAGCGGGCTGCGCAACCCACCGGCTGCCGTGCGGGGCGCGGGTGCGGGCGCGCTCGGCGCGATGGCGCTGGTGCAGCTCATGGCGATCGTGCCGCTGGTGCGCCTGGGTGCGCCGGGGGCAGCCGTCGCGGTCGTGGTGGTGCTGGCCGTGGTGGCGATCGTCCTGTGTGGACTGTTGCGGCGCGGCTGGGCCTGGTACGCCGCGTACGTGATTCCGGCGGCGCTGCTCGCGGCCGGGCTGTTGCAAGGTGTGCTCGCCCTGCTCGGCGTGCTGTTCGGCCTGCTGTGGACCTACATCCTCCACGTCCGGCGGACGGTGCTGGGCCGCTCTTAGCGGCGTAGCTCCCACCGGGTCAGCGCGATCGCGTGGCCGTCCGGGTCGCGGAACGTCGCCGCCCACAGCTCCAACTGCTCGCCCTGGCTGACCACGCGCGGCTTGTGCACGAACTCGACGCCCTTGCCCTTGAGCTCCTCGTACGCGGCCTGCACGTCGGGCACCTCGAGGTTGAGGTGCACGATGCGCCGGTCGACGGGCATCAGGTCGGTGACCCGCTTGAGCAGGATCCGGGACTCGCCGCGGGCCAGCACCGCCGAGCTCTTGCCGGTGTCGACCTCGGCGAGGCCGAGTGTGTCCCGGTAGAACGCGACGGACCGGCCCAGTTCGCGCACGAACAACGTGACGCTGAAGCCGCCCGAGCCGAGCTGCGACAGGCCGGCCGAGGGAGCGGTCAGGTAGCTGGCCGGTTCGGAGCCGAAGCCCCCGTCCGGTGCGTTGGAGGCGTCCGGCTCATCCGGTGCGCTGGAGGCATCCGGCTCATCCGCCGCGTCGCTGTCCTGCTCGTCGTCGGCCGCGAGTTCCTCGTCGGCCGCTTCATGCACGTCTTCGTCCACGTATTCATCCACGTCTTCGTCCACGTGTGCCGCCGGCGGCGCTTCCTCGGCGGACGCGTTCTTCCGGCGGCGCCGGAACAGCAGCGGTATGACGTTGAACGGTTCGTCGTCCGGTTCCGCGCGCGCCGGCTGGCCGTTCGAGCCCGCGTCGACGGGGATGACGTCGACGGTGTGGAAGCTCGACCGGTCGAACGTCATCCGATCGGTCTCGCTGCGGTCGGAGTAGGCGTGATCGTCGACGATCGACCCGCTGAGCGCCGGCCCGGACTCGACAGTGCCGGAGACGACCTCGGTGTAGTCGGGCTCGGGCCGCGACTCCGGGCGCACCGGCGTCGCGGTCTCCGCCGCCGCGGTGTTGAACGGCCACTCCGGCGGTGGCTCCGTGGGTGCCTCCTCGACGTACACCGGGTTGATACCGCCGGTCCGGACGCTGCCCGTCTCCGCGCGCGGCTCACCGGTGCGGTTGTCGACGGACTTGCGCGGGCGCGGGCTCGGCCGGCGCAGGTGCGGACTGGGCCGGCCAAGCCGGCGCGGCAGCGGCAGCGACACCGCCGGGCCGTCGGAGAAGGCGCCGGCGGGCGGCGCCGAAGCGGACCCGGCCGGCTCCGTAACGGCATCGATCGATTCGGGGTACCCGGGCGGATCGTCGACCGGGTCGGTCCAGCCCGGGTCGTCGTCGGGGGCCGGCTCCTCCTCGTCGGCGAACTCCGCGTCCTGGTGCGCGACCGCGACCGGCGCGGGAGCCGGGCTGACCGGCTTGACCTGCGGTCCGGCCGCCACCTTCGGCGGCGTGCCCACCGGCGGTTCGGCCGCGGCCGGCACGAGCATCGGCGCCGGCACCGGGGCGAAGTCCGCGCCGGCGCCCTCGACGTTCGCGAGCGGGCCGGACGGCATCGACGGCGGCGGGCTGGGCGGCGGCGGGGGCAGCCTCTCCTCGTCGAGGAGATCGTCCGGCCCGTCGAGGAAGTCGTCGGGCGGCAGGTCGTCGTAGTCGTCGTCGAGGTCGGCGGGCAGGTCCTCCACGTGCTGCGGGTACAGGTCTTCGCCGGCGGCCTGGGCGTGCGTGACCACCTGGTCCCAGAGCACCCGCACCTTGCGAGGATTGTTCGCGACCACCTCGATCGGCAGCGTCGCGCCGTCGTCGGGCCACTTGCTGACGGGGACGGCCGGGTCCAGGACGCGTACCGCGACCCCGTCGATCCCGTCGGCGAACACGGCCAGATGCAACTCGGCGCGGCCCACCATTCCGGCCGACGGTGGCGGCGAGGCGCTATAGACGTGCGCGGTTCCGAAGACGTATTGCCTGGTCGTGGCGCGGACGGCGGTGAGCAGGAGGATGGCGGGGCCGAGGATGCCGACGGCGAGGCCGAGCACGATCACCGCCGGGCTGCCGAAGCCCACGCCGAAGGATGCGATGAACAGCCCGAGCGCCATCAGCGCGAACGCGGTGAACCGACGCTTGTACGACATGCTCCAGCGATTGCCGTTAGCCAATGCGACCTCCCGCCGTTGACTTGAGGCTAGGCCCACGGCGCGGTCGAGACCAGCCGACGCTACGCTTGCCGACGCACAAAACTTCAGCAGGGGGTTGGACGCGGTGGAGCGCACGCTGGTACTGATCAAGCCGGACGCCGTCGCGCGCGGCCTGGTGGGCGAGGTGCTCGCCCGGTTCGAGCGAAAGGGTCTCACGATCGAGGCCATGCACCTGCGGACGCTGAGCCCGGAGATCGCCGACCGGCACTACGCCGAGCACGTCACGAAGGCGTTCTACCCGCCGCTGAAGGAGTTCATGACCGGCGGCCCGCTCGTCGCGCTGGTGCTGGCGGGCGACAAGGCGATCGAGGTGGTCCGCGGCCTCACCGGCGCCACCGACGGCCGGGCCGCGGCGCCGGGCACGATCCGCGGCGACCTGTCGCTGTCGAACCGGGAGAACCTGGTGCACGCCTCCGACTCCGTCGACAGCGCCAAGCGCGAGATCGCCCTCTGGTTCCCGGAGTTGCTGGGGTGAGGGCGCCGGGGCGGCTCGGGTACTCTTGTCGCACAGGCGTCGACCCGGCCATCACCGGTGAGCCTCCGGAAGAACGGGCCACGCGGCCTCAGTAGAACCGGACGGGGCGGCCCGTCACAGCCGGCCAATGAGCGGCCACCAGCACAACCGGTGGCAAGCGGGGTGGTACCGCGGGCCCGTCGGGTTCGTCCTCGCACGTTGTTGAGCGAGTAGACAGCGCGAGGAGCCACCGATGTCATATCCGAAGCACGGTTTTGCCGCCGGCGTCCCGGCGAGCCCCGACCTGCCCGCCGTCGAGCGGGCCGTGCTGGAGCACTGGGCCGCCGACAAGACGTTCGAGGCGAGCGTCGACGCGCGGCCGGCCGGCACCGACGGGTCCAACGAGTTTGTTTTCTACGACGGCCCGCCGTTCGCCAACGGCCTGCCGCACTACGGTCACCTGCTCACCGGGTACGTCAAGGACGTCGTGCCGCGCTACCAGACGATGCGCGGCCATCGGGTCGAGCGCCGGTTCGGCTGGGACACCCACGGCCTGCCCGCCGAGGTCGAGGCGGAGAAGCAACTCGGGATCACGACGAAGGCCGAGATCCTGGCGCTTGGCGTCGACAAGTTCAACGCCGCCTGCCGCGACTCGGTGCTGCGCTACACCAACGAGTGGGAGCGTTACGTCACCCGCCAGGCCCGCTGGGTCGACTTCGCAAACGACTACAAGACGCTCGATCTGCCCTACATGGAAAGCGTCATGTGGGCGTTCAAGTCCCTGCACGACAAGGGCCTGGTGTACGAGGGCTTCCGGGTGCTGGCCTACTGCTGGCGCTGCGAGACCCCGCTGTCCAACACCGAGACCCGCATGGACGACGTCTACCAGGACCGGCAGGACCCGGCCCTCACCGTCGCGTTCGCGCTGGAAACCGGCGAGAAGCTGCTCGCCTGGACCACCACGCCGTGGACGCTGCCCTCGAACCTGGCACTCGCCGTGGGGCCGGACATCGAGTACGCGGTGTACGAGGAGAACGGCGAGAAGTACGTGCTCGGCGCCGCCCGCGCAGCGGCGTACGAGCGGGAGCTCGCCAACGCACAAAGAGTGGGCACGCTGTACGGGCGCGACCTCGTCGGCCGCCGGTACACGCCGCTGTTCGACTTCCTCGTCGAGCAGGCGGGCCCGAACGCGTACCGGGTGCTCGCCGGCGACTTCGTGTCCACAGAGGACGGTACCGGCGTCGTGCACATGGCGCCCGCCTTCGGCGAGGACGACCAGAACGCCTGCAACGCCGCCGGAATCCCGACGGTGGTGACCGTCGACGAGCACACCCGCTTCACCAGCCTGGTGCCGGCGTACGAGGGCATGCAGGTCTTCGACGCGAACAAGCCGGTGACCCGCGACCTCAAGGCACGCGGCCTGGTCGTGCGCCACGACACCTACACGCACTCGTACCCGCACTGCTGGCGGTGCAACACGCCGCTGGTCTACAAGGCGGTGTCGAGCTGGTTCGTGGCCGTCAGCACGTTCCGCGACCGGATGGTCGAGCTGAACGAGCAGGTGACCTGGGTGCCCGGCCACGTCAAGGACGGCTCGTTCGGCAAGTGGCTGGCCAACGCCCGGGACTGGTCGATCAGCCGCAACCGGTTCTGGGGCTCGCCGATCCCGGTGTGGAAGAGCGACGACCCGCAGTACCCGCGCGTCGACGTGTACGGCTCGCTCGACGACCTGGAGCGCGACTTCGGCGTCCGCCCCGCCGACCTGCACCGGCCCGGCATCGATGAGCTGACGCGGCCCAACCCCGACGACCCCACCGGAAAGTCCACGATGCGGCGGGTGCCGGAGGTGCTCGACTGCTGGTTCGAGTCCGGGTCGATGCCGTTCGCCCAGGTGCACTACCCGTTCGAGAACCGCGACTGGTTCGAGCACCACTTCCCCGGTGACTTCATCGTCGAATACATCGGGCAGACGCGGGGCTGGTTCTACACCATGCACGTGCTCGCGACCGCGCTGTTCGACCGGCCGGCCTTCGAAACCTGTGTGGCGCACGGGATCCTGCTCGGCGACGACGGCCGGAAGATGTCGAAGAGCTTCGGCAACTACCCGGACGTGTCGGGTGTGTTCAACACCTACGGCTCCGACGCGATGCGGTGGTTCCTCATCGCGTCGCCGGTGCTGCGCGGCGGCGACATGCCGGTCACCGAGGGCGGGGTGCGCGACGCCGTGCGCCAGGTGCTCCTTCCACTGTGGAACGTCTGGTACTTCTTCTCCTTGTACGCCAACGCCGACGGGTACACCGCGAAGCGGCGCACGGACTCGAGCCACCTGCTCGACCGGTACGTGCTGGCGAAGACGGCCGACCTGGTGACCACGGTCACGGCGCAGTTGGACGCCTACGACATCTCCGGCGCCTGCGCCTCCGTGCGGAGCTACCTGGACGCGCTGACGAACTGGTATGTCCGCCGGTCGCGGGACCGCTTCTGGTCCGGCAGCGAAAAGGGAGCGGACGCGTTCGACACGCTGTACACGGTGCTGGAGACGCTGTGCCGGGTGGTCGCGCCACTGGCTCCGCTCACCGCGGAAGAGGTGTGGCGCGGGCTGACCGGCGAGCGGTCGGTGCACCTGACCGACTGGCCGTCATCCACCGACATGCCGGCCGACGCCGCGCTCGTCGCGAGCATGGACGCGGTCCGCGACGTCTGCTCGGCGGCGCTGTCGCTGCGCAAGGCCAAGGGTCTGCGGGTGCGGCTGCCGCTGCCGGCGCTGACCGTGGCGACGCCGCGCGCCGAGGAACTGCGTCCGTTCGTCGACCTGGTGGCCGACGAGGTCAACGTGAAGTCCGTGGAGCTCACCGGCGACCTGGCCGGGCACTGCGAGCAGGTGCTCACGCTCGTGCCGCGGGTGCTCGGCCCCCGCCTCGGCGGCCAGGTGCAGCAGGTGATCCGGGCCGTCAAGGCCGGCGACTGGTCCCTTGTGGACGGTCGTCCGGTCGCGGCCGGTGTGGCGCTGGCCGACGGCGAGTACGAGCTGAAGCTCGTCGCCGCCGACGCGGAGCATTCGGTTCCGCTGCCCGGCGGCGAGGGCGTCGTCGTCCTCGACACCGCGGTGACGCCGGAACTCGCGGCCGAGGGGCTCGCGCGCGACATCGTCCGCGTCGTCCAATCGGCCCGGCGCGCCGCGGACCTCGCGGTGTCCGACCGGATCTCGCTGGTCGTGGACGCGCAGGGCGACGTGGCCGCGGCGCTCGCCGCGCACTCGGCGTTCGTCGCCGCCGAGACGCTGGCCGAAGCCGTCGAGACCGGCCCGGTGGACGCCGGAACCGGGTTCGTCGGCGAGGTCGGCGAGGGCGAACAGCTACGGGTACGGGTGGCAAAGATCTAGATCGACACGTTCCAGACGGTGTAGTCGTCGGCGCCGGCACAGGCCATGTGCCCGGCGCCGACGTAGCAACTGCCGGGGCGCACGTTGATCGTGCCGAGGGAGCTCTGCTTGCCGTCGGCCAGCGTGACGCCCATCGGCTCGATCTGCTGCGGCAGCGCGCCCCAGTTGGGGTCGGCGCCGGCCGGGCGGGTCGGCACCAGGACGCCGTGGCTGCCGTCGAGGAGCCACATGTCGCCGGCGAAGGCGCGCGACTTGCCGCCGAGCGTGACCACCGACGTGCCGATCGTCTCGCCCTGCTTGGTCGGCACGATGAGGATGTCGTACAGCGACGCGGTGGCGCCGAGCACCCAGCCGGGCACGTCGGCGTTCGGGGTGGCGCCGCGGCGGCTCTGGCTGTATCCGGCGGAGGACAGTGCCACGATCTCCCGGCTGCCCGGGTCGTTCGCCCGCTGGTCGACAACGCAGACCCGGTCCTGGCGGCTGCCACACGCGCCGACCCACACCGGCTGCCGGTCGGCCGGGCCCCGGTAGATCGGCGCGCCCGCGTGGAACACCTGGTACTCCAGCTTGTTCTCGGCGGCGTACAGCGCGGTCTCGTCGGGGAGGTAGAAGTACAGGGTCGGCGGCAGGCCGGGCGGCACCTTGGTGCTGGTGGGCTGCTCGACCGTGTCGCCGCCGTCGTAGATGTAGAGCTGGCCCGCCGCGTCGACGAAGACCATCGTGTCCTGCTGGAGCCGCAGGTCGGTCAGCAGTTGAGCGCCCCTCGGCAGCGCCGCCGGCCGGCCCTGGCTGCCGTGCGGGACGCCGTCGGTCCCGCCGCCGACCTGCCCCGCCCACACCGTGCCGGTGGCCTTCGAGTAGAGCAGGTACGCCAGGTCGTTGGTCCCCGACATGACACCCCGGAACGTGAGGTCCTCGTCCTTGCCGAGCGTCACCGTCGCGTACTCGTCGTCGACGCCGTTCGAGAGCGCCAGCCGGCGCGAGCCGTCCGCCGCCGGGGTGGAGAACACCGCCACCCAGTTGCCGACCAGGCGGGCGCTCGCCCAGCCACCGGCCGGCTCCGACTGGTGCCGCACCTCGGCACCGGTCGCCAGGTCGACGGTGACGATCTCGACCCGACCATCGGTGCGCTGGCCGATCGCGTACGCCTTCTTGTCGGTGACGATCGCCTGCCGGTACCCGGTCGGGGCCAGATCGGCGATGGTGATCGTGCGCTTTCCCGCCAACGGATCCCCGGGCCCGTCCGGCCGGATCACGTAGTACCCGCCGGTGCAGAGCAGCCCGATCACCAGCACCACGGCCAGCAGCCAGGGCCACGCGCGGTAGCGGCGCGGCGGGTGGCCGGGCGGCGGGACCGCGACCGCGTACGGCGGCGGCGCCCACACCGGCGCCATCGGTGGTGCGACACGCGGGCCCGGCACGACGGGCGGCGCCGCGGTGTTGGTGAACGCGCCCATCGGGGTCGCGCCGAGACTGACCGGCGCCGGGCCGTGGGTCGGTTGCGGCCGCGTGTGCGACGCGGGCGCGGCCGACACCGATCCGATCGGTGAGCCGGAGATGGGCATACCGGAGACCGGTACGCCCGGCGGCGCCGAGACGGGCAGCCCGCCGGACGGCGTCGCGTTCGTGGTCGTCGCAGCGGCGCCGGACGCGGACCCGGCGGGGCCGCGCGGCAGCGACCCCGCGACCGCGCCCTCGGCCACCGGCAGTTCCGGCTGCTCCAGAACGGTCGGCGCGATGCCGGTCTCGGCATGCAGGAGGCGGCTGACCAGCGGCACCCGGCTCGTGCCGCCCACCAGGAAGATGCCGCTGAGGCCGCTGGCGGAAAGGCCGGCCTGCCGCAGGGCGGCGGCGAGGTGCCCGGTGGCGCGGCGCAGCAGCGGCGTGGCGAGGTGCTCGAGTTCGTCGCGGGTGAGATGCATCGAGGCGCTCACGCCGGGGATGGCGATGGGCGCGCTCGTCGTGCGGGACAGCATCTCCTTCGCGGCGCGGACGTCGTCGAGGAAGGTCTTGCGGTTGCGGCGGGCCAGTTCGTCCTGCGGCTGGCTGATCTGCGCCCAGACCTGCGGGTGCCGGACGGCGAGGATCGCGCCCAGGTGGTTGACGATGGCATGGTCGATGTCGACGCCGCCGAGGTCCTCGGCGCCGCCGGCGGCGGTGACGGTGAAGGTGGCGCCGTCGTTGCGGACGAGGGCGACGTCGAGGGTGCCGCCGCCGAAGTCGAAGATGGCCAGGGTGGCGCCGGGTGGGACGGGCCGCTTCAACGTCTCGGTGAAGTAGCGGGCGGCGGCGACGGGTTCGGCCATCAGCCGTACCGGTGGCCACCCCGCTTTGTTGGCGGCTTGTTGCAGGCGGTTGCGGCGGGTGGTACCCCAGGCGGCAGGGCAGGTGAGCACGGCCGGCGGGAGGTGGCCGACGGTGTCGGTGACGGCGCGGGCGATGGTTCGTAGTGGTGCGGCCAGGACGTCGGCGATGGCCAGTTCGCGGTCGCCGAGGAGGAGGACGTCTTCGTCGATGCGGCGTTTGGGGTTCGGTTCGTAGCGGGCCGGATCGAGCTGGGCGAGGCGTTGCGCGTCGCGGCCGACGTGCAGGCCGCCGTCGTGGTTGAGGAACACGGCGGACGGCAGGACGGGTTGGCCGTCGAACAGGACGGGGCGGGTGCGGCCGTCGGGCCACCGCATGATCGCCACGGTGTTGGATGTGCCGAGGTCGATGCCGACCGCGTAACCCTGATCCATCGCGCCTTCCCCCGGGAGCCACATCGATCGTGGCGATCCTATTGGGTCGACGCACCCCGCCTTCGGTCCCACTCACCCGGGGGCATGACGACGACCATGGCGGCGTGCGCGGGCGCGCGCGTGTCGTTGCGGTAACCGTGCGGCCGGTCGGCCCGGAAGTCGATGGTCTGGCCCGCCGTCACCGGGTGGTCGGCACCGTCGACGGTGACGACGAGCGCGCCGTCGCGGACGTGCAGCAGTTCCCTGGTGCCGGGCGTGTGCTCCGCCGACCGGTGCCGCTCGCCTGCGGCGATCCGCCACTCCCAGAACTCCACGAACGCCGGCTCGTTGACGCCGACCAGCAGCCGCGCCACTCCGCCGTGCTCACCGCGCCACAGCGCCGGCGGCTCGGTCGCATCGATGATCCGGACCCGCGCGCGCTCCGGTTCGACCTCGACGAGCCGCCCCACGCTGACCCCGAACGACTCGGCCAGCCGGCACAGCGTCCCGATGCTGGGGTTGGTGCGGGCGTTCTCGATCTGCACGATCATGCCCTTGCTGACGCCCGCGCGCTGGCCGAGTTCGTCGAGCGACCAGCCGCGCGCCTGGCGCAGCGCGCGCACCTGGTGCGCGACGGCGGCCGCGACGGCCTCGGCTTCGGTGGACCGCCGCCGCGTGCTGCCGGTCACTTCGTTGTCCTCCACGGTCACTATTGTGATACACCCATACCGTGTTCGCGATCCTGCTCGCCGCCGCCTCCGCGCTGATCTGGGGCACCGCCGACTACTCCGGCGGGCGCGCCAGCCGCCGGGTGCCGGCCCTGCGGGTCGCGGTGCTGTCGAAGGTGTTCAGCCTGCCCGCGCTGGCGCTGTACCTGGTGCTGACGCCGGGCCTGCCGACCGGCGCGGCCGCGCTGTGGGGCGCGGCCGCCGGCATGATCGGGCTGGTCGCGCTGGTGATCTTCTATTCGACGCTGTCAGCCGGCGCGATGTCGGTGGTGGCCCCGGTGGCCGCGGTCACCACGGCGGTGCTGCCGTTCACCGTCGGCCTGGTGGCGGGTGACCGCCCCGGCACGCTGGCGCTGATCGGGGTGGCCTGCGCCGTGCTGGCGATCGCACTCGTCAGCCTCACTCGCGACGCGTCGCCAGAGCGGCGGGTGACGCCGGCCCTGGTCGGCCGGGCGATGGCCGCCGGCGCCGGGTTCGGGTTGTTCTTCGTGCTGCTCGACATCGCCAACGGTTCGGCGGGCGACCCGGGCCTCTGGCCGGTGGCGGCCGCGCAGGTGGGTGCGCTGGCGATCGGCGGCGTGCTGCTGGCGCGGGCGCCGCGGTCCGGTTCCGCCCCGCTGCGCGGCGGGCTGCTCCTCTGGCTGACGGCGGCCGGCGTGCTCGACATGACGGCGAACGCGCTGTACCTGGTGGCTGCGCGGGACGGGATGCTGGCCGTGGTCGCCCCGGTGGCGGCGCTGTACCCGGTGAGCACGGTGCTGCTGGCCCTGGCGCTGGACCGGGAACGGGTGCGCCCCGTCCAGGTGGCCGGCCTCGGCCTGGCCGTGGCCGCCCTGGTACTGGTCGCGAGCTGACCTCCCCGCGGGCCGCGATCATGACGGGCGGTTAGGGGCCCAGGCGCCACCCGGCCGGGCGCCAGAGGCCGCCGTCCTTGGTGAATCCGCACCGCCAGGCCGACACCGGCGGCGCGCCTGCGGCGTGCCACTCCTCGACCAGGGCGCGCACGTGCGCGACGAGCCGGTCGCTCGCCCCGACCGGGTACAGCCCGTCGAGCGCCACCACCACGGATCCCTCGACCGGGTCGGTCACCACGCACTGCGCCCCGAACCCGAACTCGAGGCCGACAGTCAACCCCTCGACCATCCGCCGCTCGACCCGCGGATCCCGGGCCGCCAGCCCGAACCACAGTTCGTAGTACAGCTGCTGAGGCAGCGGCGGCACCGGCACCGCGACCGGTGGCTGGGCGAACACCAGCGGCTGCGGCCGGCCGGCGTCGGGGTTCAGCGGCCCGGCGGCCTGCATGAACCCGGAGCGCAGCGCGCCCTGCCCGGCGAGGCCGGCGGGCGTCGGGTCGGGTGGGCCGGTCGGCGTCACCGCGATGCACGGCTGCAGGCCGCCGTGCTCGATCGGCGCCAGGATGAGCCCGCTGGGCGCCAGCTGGTCGAGCCAGTGCGGCGGGACGCCGCCCACTCCGACCGTCGCGATGATCCGGTCGAACGGGCCGAGCCCCGGTGCACCGAGGTAGCCGTCGCCCTCCAGCACGGTGACGTTCGCGACGCCGGCCCGGTCCAGCGCGTCGACGGCCTCGCGCACCACGTCGGGCTGCACGTCGACGCTCACCACGGGCGCACCGGTGATCGTCGCGATCAGCGCGGCGTTGTACCCCGTACCGGCGCCCACCTCCAGCACCCGGTGGCCGGGCCGCAGCCGGAGCGCCTCGAGCATCTGGGCCATCAGCGACGGCTGCGAGCTGGAACTGCTGGGCAATCCGTCGCGAAGCCTGGTCACCAGCGCTTCGTCAGAGTAAATCTTCTCGGCGGTGGCCGGCACCGGCCGGCCGTCGGAGTCGAGGATCGTCCGTACGAAATGCGCGCGGGACACCCGGCCGAACGCGTCGACCACTGCCCGGTCGGCGACGCCGGCGGTGACGTTCGTCGCATACCGGCGCGGCGGATCCTCGGTCACACTGCCCACGATCGCATGATCCGGCTGGTCGGGGGTCCGCCGGGGAGGGACTCGGAGGTGCGGGTGTCCGCGCTGTACTCGTTCGGCAAGACGTTCCTGGCACCGCCGTTGCGGTTGCTGTGGCGTCCGAAGGTCAGCGGCCTCGAAAACATCCCCGCCGAGGGGGCGGTGATCCTGGCCGCCAACCACCTGTCCGTCGTCGACTCGATCATCGTGCCGGTGGTGGCCCCGCGCCCGGTCTACTACCTGGCCAAGGCCGAATACTTCCGGCATCCGGTGATCGGACCGCTGCTGACCGGCCTGAACAACATCCCCGTCAACCGGACCGGCGGCCGCGAGGCCCTGCTCGCCATCGACGCCGCGGCGCCGGTGCTCAAGGCCGGCAAGGTGCTGGGCATCCACCCCGAGGGGACCCGCTCGCCGGACGGCCGGCTGTACCGGGGCCGGCCGGGCACCGTCAAGCTGGCCCTGGACACCGGGGCGACGATCGTCCCGGTCGGGCTGATCGGCACCGACAAGATCCATCCGATCGGTGCGAGCCTGCCCCGGCTCGCCCGCTGCGAGGTCGTCTTCGGCGAGCCGATGGACCTGACGCCCTACCCGGCCGAAGAAGCGAACGCCAAGCTGATCCGCGAGGTGACGCTGGCGATGATGCGCGAGATCGCCAAGCTGACCGGCCAGGAGTACGTGGGCCGCTACGCCCGCCGACCGACCGAAAAGACCGAGTGAGGGGTCTCTCCGCCGTTCGTGCCCGCGGGCGGCCGACCGTTTGGCACACTGCTTCACATCTACCGTCTTGATGCCGTGACTGATGCCGGATGGTTGTGACCGACTACAAACGATTCCTCGGCACCGAAACGCAGACGGCCGTGCTGCCGTACGTCGGCGGCCCGTACGTCGACGCGGCC
>Ga0070664_100001602_pt1 | contig 18092 bp, 16 predicted proteins | sample KBSC73metaG_FD_65863 | JGI IMG/M metagenome (GOLD analysis project Ga0070664, IMG submission 65863) | Corn rhizosphere microbial communities from Kellogg Biological Station, Michigan, USA - KBS C7-3 metaG | ecosystem: Host-associated > Plants > Roots > Rhizosphere > Soil ... | reverse complement strand
ATCAGGATTCCTCGGGCACGCGACTCTGCTTCGACGCGCCCGACCTGGGGTTCGCGCCCGGGACTCCGGTGACCGTGGTGCACTCCGAGTTTCCTCAGTACGCAGTCACGGGCCGGCTCGGCAAGCGAGCCAAGGCGCCGTGCTTCCCGCCGCCGCGGTCGTCGTCCGACAGTATGCAGTACAGCGTCGACGCACCAGCCGATACGCTCGGCTGGCACGGCGTACCGATTGTGATCGTTGGGGAGCTGCCCGCCGCCGTGATGCGCCGTGACACCGTGACAATCGAGATGGAGTCGCGTAAGGAGCCATGGCGGTTCCGCACCTGCGCCAGCACTGAAGGCGTCCACGCTACCGCGTGGGCAGGAGTGCCGCTCGCATCGCCGCGGCGCTGGCACGCCTACTACTACCTCGGCTACGACGTCGAGCCGGATTGCACGCCAGCCGACTACGAGCCCGACAGCACCACCACCAGTAACTGACATCCAGCGTCGTCCTTCGGCACCTTTGTCCGGATGACGAGCGCGCACAGAAAGCGTTGGACACTGGTCGCGACCATCCTCGGCTCGGCGATGACGTTCATCGACGGGACGGTCGTCAACGTCGCGCTGCCGGCGCTGCAGGCAGATCTGCAGGCGACCATCACCGACGTCCAATGGGTCGTCGCCTCGTATGCGCTCTTCCTCGGCGCGCTTCTACTCGTGGGTGGATCGCTCGGCGATCAGTTCGGTCGCAAGCGCGTCTTCCTGATCGGCGTCGGTTTTTTTACCGGGGCGTCGGTATTGTGCGGCCTTGCTTCGTCGCCGCGGCTACTGATCGGCGCGCGCGCTCTTCAGGGTATCGGGGCGGCATTTCTCGTTCCGGGTAGTCTCGCCATCGTCAACGCGACATTCGATGGCGCCGAGCGTGGTCGCGCGATCGGCACCTGGTCCGGGTTCAGCGCCATCACCACCGCGATCGGACCAGTGCTCGGAGGATGGCTGATCGAGCGCGTCAGCTGGCGCGCGGCGTTCTTCCTCAACGTGCCGCTCGCGGTGGCGGTCGTCGCCCTGGCGGTGGCGTTCATGGACGAGTCGAAAGATTCATCGCGCGGCAAAGGCATCGACTGGATCGGTGGGGCGCTGGCGGTGCTTGGCCTTGGCGGTGTCGTTCTTGGACTGATCGAGTGGCCTGCGTTGGGAGCGGGCGAGCCGGTCGTTCTTGCCTCACTCGTTCTCGGTGTAATCATGCTGGTGGCGCTGGTGATGGTAGAGGCCCGCGGTCGGAATCCGATGATGCCGCTCGACGTGTTCAGGAGCAGAACCTTCAGCCTCGCCAACGGGCTGACGCTGCTGCTCTATGCCGCGTTAGCCATGGTCATGTTCCTGGTGCCGCTGGTGCTCATCCAGGTCCAGCACTACACGGCGACAGAGGCTGGCGCGGCGATCGTTCCTTTTGCGGTGATCATGTTCGCGGGGTCGCGCTGGGCGGGAGGCTTGATCGGGCGCGTTGGTCCGCGGCTGCCATTGACCGTCGGGCCGATCGTGGCCGCGGCCGGCATCGCGATGTTTGTGCTGACGCGCGTCGGAGGCTCTTACTGGAGCGCGGTATTTCCGGCGGTGTGCCTGATGGGTGCCGGGATGACGATCACTGTGGCGCCGCTCACCACCGTGGTGATGGGTGCTGTCGAGACGGCACGTTCCGGAGTCGCGTCAGGAATCAACAACGCCGTCTCCAGAGTAGCGGGCCTGCTCGCGATCGCAGTCTTCGGTGTACTGCTGGCGAACAGCTTCAATGCGCGGATCCAGCCGAGGCTCGACGAACTGCGCCTCCCGGCGCCAGCCAGGCAGGAGGTAGAGCGAGAGTTGCCGAAGATGGCCGGGGCCCAGCTCAGAGCGACCTCGATGAGTGGCGCTCAGCGTCTCGAGGTGCAGGAACGCCTCGACGAAGCGTTCGTCGAGGCGTTCCGGGTCGTGGCGCTTGGATGCGCGCTGCTCGCGCTGGCCGCGGCCGGTTTCGGTGCCGCGATTCGTCAGCCGCGACGCGCGGTAGCCACCTGATCGACGCGCTCGGCGAAAATCCTGAGCAAGCTGCCCCAGCCGCCCTCGGCGCTGACGCCATTGCGCATCGCTTCGCCACCCGACGGCATGCGATCGAAGAACCTGTGCTCGAGATCGACGCGAGTGCGGCCGCCCGTCTCGGGTGTGAATCGCACCTCTACTTCGCTCGATCTCGAGACGTCGGGCTCGAATTCCCAGTTTGCGGCAATCTGCCACGCCAATACGAAGCGCTTGGGCGGATCCCACACCAGTATTGAGCCCCAGTCGCAATCGGTGCCGTCTTCCTGCTGGGTGTAGCAGCGCCCGCGCGGCCGGCCTTCGATGATCGCCTTCTTCATCGGGGACTTGCCGATGTGGTGACTGCGCGGCCACCAGCTGTCGAAGTCCTCGGTGAAGACCCGGAACGCTTCGTCGGGACCGGCATTGACCGTTATCGATTTGATTACCGGCTGGATCGCTTCATTGACGCTGGCTGTCATCACTCCTCCGCGGTTTTCCGCTATCGATTTTCTTCTTGAATGCCAACAGTGCAGTTCCCCAGAACTCGTCGAAGTACTCGCGCAGTGACGCAAACGCGGCCGGATTGAGCTCATACACGCGGCGATTTCCTTCCGGCCGATCGGTCACGAGACCGGCATCCTTGAGCACCCTGAGGTGCTGGGACACTGCCGGCCTGCTGATCGGGAGGCCGTCGGCGAGTCTGCCGACGGGCGCGGACCCTTTGCGCAGCCGCGCCAGGATGGCCCGTCGGGTCGGATCGCCGATCGCATCGAGCTGTCGATCTCGGTAAGTAGTCACTAACGGTAAGTTACAACTTACCAACCACCTGTCAAGAGCCGCTTGGCGCCGGTCGCGCCCGAGCGACGCTGGCGAGCCCGCAAAAGCAGTGGCAGATTCACCCCTGCACCCGATCAACACCATGGCGGAGACATGAATGCACGCTGAATTGCTCGTTTTGCGCTTCATTCACATCGTTGGCGCGATTATCTGGGTGGGCGGCGGGGTCTACGCCGCCTTTTTCCTCATCCCGGCGCTGTTGCCGAACCCATCCTTGATTCCCCAGGTGATGGACGGTCTGCAGCGCAGAAAAGTGTTCGTCATTCTTCCGACGGTCGGTCTGCTGGTCATCCTCGCCGGCATTCGGCTGCTGTGGATCGATTCGGCCGGTTTCGACGACAGCTTCATGGCCACCGGCCCGGGCAGAACGTTCTCGATCGGCGGAGCAGCCGGAATAATCGCTTTCCTGATTCAGGTATTCGTGCAGAGGCCCCTTGGCGCGCGATTGGGCAAAGTCGCCGCCGCGCTATCCGGATCCCCGGCACCGGAGGAGCGGCAGCGACTAACCCAGGAAGCCGACCGCCTTCGCCGCCGCAACGGCCGAGCTGTGCTGTGGGCTGTGATCTTCGGTTTGATCGCCGCAACCGCGATGTCGATTGCCCGGTACGTGTGATCGCTAAGGTCGCTCGAACAGGGAGCGGACCGCGCTTCGGGCGGTGATTCGCCGAAGGTACTGGAGCTCGTCGGCGGCGAAGGGGATCGGCACCACCTTGAAGACTTCCGTCAGTGCGTTGTTCGCGACGGTGTTGTCGAGCGACAGGATCTCGAGCAGTCCTGTCGTCACCGGCGGATTGGGCAGGATCTTCTGCGCCAACGCCACCAGCGGTCTGAGCAACCTGATTGGAACGGGCACCAGCTTCCGTGATGTTGCCATCGCCGCGAGAATCCGCTCGGTCATCTGCCGAAGCGTCAGCGGCACGGCGCCGCCCAGGTCATAACTCTGTTGGACCGTTTCCTTTTTCTCGAGTGACAGGCGCACCACCCGCGCGACATCGTCGACAGCGATTGGCTGAAAGCGCGCGCCGCCTCCGCCGGGCAGCGGAAACACCTTCGGCGTCAGCTTTATCAACCTGCCGAGGACGTTCACGAACTGATCTTCGGGGCCAAAGATCACCGACGGTCGCAGGACGGTCCAGCCGAGGCGGCTCGTCTTGATCGAGTCCTGGGCGACGCCCTTGCTGTGCAGGAACGGATAAGGCGAACGACTGTCCGCGCCGTTCTGTGACATGAAGACGATTCGCTGGACGTTCTCCGCGCGCGCAGCTGAAATCAGTCGCTCCGTCGCTGCTGTGTTGGTATCCTGATAGGTCTCACCCTTCTTCTCGATCGCGATCGCGGCGAGGTGCACGACGGCGCCGCAGCCGCTCAACGAGCTGCGCAGGGCCGTCGCATCGCGGACATCGCCGACCCGGAACTCGACCGGCAGCTGCCCGAGCGCCATCGCCGCGCGAGCCGGGTCTCTGATCAGCGCTCGTACCTGCCAGCCGTTTTTCGACAACTCACGACAGGTATGGATGCCAACGAGTCCGCTGGCTCCGGTTACGAGGACAGGTTTTTTCTTGTCCGCCGAATACGGTTGGGGCTGCTCGGCGACGGCGGTGGCGGGTCCTTCACTGCCGTATGAATACGACCCGCGTTCGTCCATCAACCTTCGTGGCTACCGCCGCGGTCAGCACCGCGCGTACCGCGAATCACGATGCGGTAAATGAGAAGAAACATCCCGACGGTGAGCAGGACATGGACCCAGCCCGGGGCCGTCGTCGTGAAAGTGACGAACGCCCAGATCGCAAGCATTAAAACGGCGGCGATTATTCCAAAATCCATAGGAGATTTCGTTGACCTTGAGTGTGACGACCGGTAAGTTCAGACAGTCATTCAGGCAGCTGTTTCAATAAAAAATTTCGGCATCATCGTTGGGGCGGAGAACTCACTTTTTGAGCCAACAAGTCCTTCGGGTGGGTTCGATAAACTATGCTGACGTCATGCCCCAGTGCGGGGAAGACGGTAGGCAGGGTGAGGACCTCAAACATTCGACCGGGCTTCAAAAAACCTCTCCGTCCCATTTTTTCTGAAGCTCCGCCGTCGACCGGCGGAGCTTCTTTATGTTCGATATCTTACCCTAAACATGCCGCGCGTAACAGTCACCCGCCGGTTGCGCTTCAACGCCGCCCACCGTGTTCACAATCCGGAGCTCTCCGACGCCGAGAACTCCAGGCTGTTCGGCAAGTGCAACAACCCGAACTGGCACGGACATAACTACACCCTGGACGTCTCGGTCGAGGGTGACATCGACCCGAAAACGGGTTACGTCTGCGACCTGTCGCAGCTCAAGAAAATCGTCGAGCGTGAGATCATCGACATCGTCGACCACAAGAACTTCAATCTCGACGTGCCGTTCATGAAGGGCGTGATCCCGACGTCGGAGAACATCATCACCGCGTTCTGGAAGATTCTCGCGCCGCGGGTTGGCCCTGGCTCCCTCAAGAAGCTGGTGCTCTGGGAGACCGAGAACAACTATGTCGAATACACCGGACAGTAGCGATCTCGAAGGCGCGGGCGACACTGAAGCGTCGCGCGAGTTCGAGGGACTGGTTCGCCGCGAGCTGGAGCTGCTCGGGGAGGATCCGCAGCGCCAGGGATTGCTCCGGACGCCCTACCGTGTCGCGCATGCGATGAAGTGGCTCACTCAGGGCTACCGGTCTTCGGCGGAAGCGGTGATCGGCAGCGCGCTGTTCGAGGAAGAGCACGACAATATGATCATGGTGCGCGACATCGAGCTCTACTCACTGTGCGAGCACCACATGCTCCCTTTCTTCGGCAAGGCACACGTCGCGTACATCCCGAACGGCAGGATCGTTGGCCTCTCCAAGATTCCGCGCATTGTCGACGTGTACGCGAGGCGGCTGCAGGTCCAGGAACGTCTCACCGAGCAGATCGCCGAGGGACTTTGCAGGGTGCTCAACCCGAGCGGCGTCGGCGTGGTGATCGAGGCGTACCACCTGTGCATGATGATGCGCGGCGTGGAGAAGCAGAACTCGAAGACGATTACGTCGGCGCTGCGCGGCGCATTTCGAGAGGACCCGAAGACCCGCGACGAGTTCCTGCGCCTTGCCCACAATGGGCGTGACTAGGATATGAGCGGCCTGAGCGCGAGGACGGCCGTCGTCACCGGCGCATCGCGCGGGATTGGCGCTGGCATCGCGGAGGCGCTGGCGGGTCACGGGGTCAAGGTCGTGCTGGTGGCTCGCACCCAGGCGCGACTCGAAGAACGCGCGCGAGCAATGAAGGGCTCGATAGCGGTCGCATGCGATATCACCGATCCCGAAAGCGTTGAATCGGCGACCAAGCGCATTGCCCGAGAGCTCGGCGGCGCACCGGACATCCTGGTCAACAGCGCCGGAATTTTCAGCGTCGCGGTCGCGGAAGAGACGACCGCCGACGCGTTTCTGGACATCGTCAACACCAACCTCGTCGGACCGTTTCTGTTCGTGCGCGCTTTTCTGGTCGACATGAAGAAGCGCCAGTCGGGCCATATCGTCAGCATCGGCTCCGTTGCCGACAGGACGATCTACACCGGCAATTCCGCGTACTCGGCGGCGAAGTTCGGCTTGCGCGCCGTCCACGAGGTACTGCGCGCCGAGCTGCGCGGAACCGGCGTGCGAACTACCCTCATCTCGCCGGCGGCGACGAATACCGAGATCTGGAACGACGTCACGGTGACTGACCCCGTAGTCAAGCCGCACTCCAAGCGGCCAATGCTGGAGCCCGACGACGTGGTGCAGGCGGTGGTGTTCGCGCTGTCCCAGCCAGAGCGCGTGAATATCGACGAGCTTCGGCTGTCGCACAGCTAGCTCGAGCAGGCAACTCTCAGCGCCGAGACCGCCGTGTTCATCGAGATGCTCGATCTGCTGCGGTGTGTGAACCCGCATGAAGACACCTGGCTGGTGGCGTCGCTCAAGGCAATCTCGAACCGATTCGTCATAGATGGCATTCTCGGCTGTCCGGTGTGTCATGCGGAGTATGCGGTGCGTCATGGGATCGTCGATTTCCGCCAGGCGGGTGACTCGCTGCCGACTCCGTCGCCAGGGTCGGGGCCAGTGCCTCGCAACCGGGAGGAGCTCGCCACCCGTGTCGGCGCGTTCCTGAACGCGACAGAGCCCGGCGCGACGCTAGTCGTCGGCGGCGCGTGGGGCAACGCGGCGCAGGAGCTTAGCGTGATGACCGAAACGAGGGTGCTCGTGCTCAATCCGGCCAGGGAAGTCGATGAGTCCGAGACTGTCGGGTTGCTGCGGGTCAGTCGGGAGATTCCACTTGCGGCGGGCTCGGCGCTGGGCGTTGCGGTCGACGCCAGCTTTCCGCCCGAGATTATTTCTTCAGCGGTGAAAGTAGTTCGCCCAGGCGGAAGAATTCTGGCGCCGACATCGATGATACCTCCCCCTGGCGCAGCGATTCTGGCGCGTGACGAGCGTTTCTGGGTCGCGGAGAAACCGGCGGAAATGATTCCGCTGCGGCGCGCGCAGTCTTCGGACTAACGACGTGTCGATTTCCTGGCAGCGGGTTTTCATCGTCGCGGCTGGATGCCGGTGATGCCGGACGACACAGCCACGCCTGGAAATGGCGACACGATCGAGACGGTGCGTTTGCGTCTGGTTCCATTGCGCCCGGAGGACATTCTCGGTCTGATCGAGAACCCGGGCGAATTCGAGTCATTGTTCGGCTCCCCTGCCGCGCCGGGCTTGCGCGAGTTTTTCACTTCGGGTGATGTGTCGGCCGAGTTCCTCAGCAGTTTGCGAAATCTTCGGGGCCCCAGCCCGTGGCACCTCGGCTTTGCGGTGGTCGACCGGGAGGCGTCGAGCGTAGTGGGCAGTGGCGGCTTCAAGGGACCGCCGACGGAGGGGGTTGTCGAGATCGCGTACGGTGTCGTCCCGAGCCACCAGGGCCGCGGATACGCGACGGAAGTCGCGCGCGCATTAATGTCCTATGCCCTCCGCGAATCGTCGGTCAACCTGATCATCGCCCACACCTTGCCGGCAAACAACGCTTCGACGAAGGTTCTTGCCAAATGCGGATTCTTTTTTGACGGTGAGATTGACGATCCGGACGACGGGCTCGTGTGGAGATGGGTCTTTCCTGTCGAAAGAAAGGCTGAAAACGTGGGTTGAGTGCCGGCTGAGCGTCAAAAACCGGGGGACACATGGCTAACAGGATTTCTCGCTCAGTCCGTGACGCACTCTCATCGCCCATTGGCCTGTCGGTATCGTTGATGCTTGCCCTGATGATTGCCTCCGGGGCGTACATCCAATGGCGGCACTCGAGGATTCCTCGCAGTGCTGCGACGACCGAGGCGGACACCCTGTGCGTTGCGTCCCGGATCGGACTTCCGTGTCAGCCGTGATAAGCTCGCACCATCCACCTTACTCTTTTCGCTCTTGGTTTCGTTTATGGCGCGATCCTTTGTAGGTCCCGCCAGTGCACGAGCACTATGTGATTGTCGGCGAGCGCCTTCCGGAACTCCGGACTGTTCACGACCTCGTAATCGCGCTGCCGCCACGCCGAGCCGTACGGCTCATGATTCACTGTCACCGCCTGCAGCTCGGCGTCATCGTGGCCGAGGTGGACGATCATCTCGGTGAGCCCAGGCTTGAGACCGGCGATCGCGTTCAGGTAAAACTCCTTCCACTTGTCGCGGGGCACCTCGGGGCCGGCGATGATGACGTTGTCGAGGAGGACATCGTTGGGCGCGTAGGTCGCTTGCGGGCCGCCGGGGGGATTTCCGCGCACTGCGAGAAAGGGAAGGTGATAGTCGTGCGCGACCTTCACGTACACCGCCGCGAGCTGCGGGGTGCTGAAGAGCGCGCCCATGTGGCTGTCGAGATGGGTTGGGTGGATGCCGAGTGCCAGCGCGCGCTCGACCTGGGCGCGCAGCTCGCGCTCCACCTCCTCCGGCTTCGCTCCAGTCGCGACCGGCCCGACGTCGCTCGGGAACGTTCCCGCGGAATCGAGCAGGCTCGGAACCTTGTCAGACGACGCGACGCTGCCCCAGCGGTAGGTCTCCCATTCGCTGGTGATGGTGAGGTGAAGTCCAAGATCGGCATTCGGGTGCGTGCGCGCGTACGCAGCGACTTCGGTCACCCACGGGGTCGGCATCATGATGCTCGCCGACGTGACCATACCCTTGTCGAGAGCATCGAAGCTCGCGGCGTCCGCGGAATGCGCGGCTCCGAGATCGTCGGCGTGGATGATCAGAAGCTTCGAGTTGGCCGCGTGCCCAAGACGCTCGGCGACGGAGCGGCCTTGAGCAGTCAACGTCGAAGCAAGAAGAAGGGGGAGCAGAGCAGAGAGTGCGGCGTGCTTCATCGAGATCATTGGACGATAGGACGGGGTGGAAGGCGACGCGTCTTGCAGCGCTGTATTATGGAGCCGGGATGACGGGCCTTCAATGAAAGTCAGAGCTTACCGTGACGGCGACTGGCCGGAATGGCTGCGGATGAGTGTGGCATTGTTTGCCGAGTATTCCGCCGAGAATCTCGCCGCGGGGATGCGGGATTTCCGTGCGCGGGAAGACGCGGAGGTATTCGTCGTCGAGCGCGAAGACAGGGGACTTGCCGGATTCGTCGAGGTTGGCTCCCGACCATATGCGGACGGCTGCGACACCGGCCCGGTGGGCTACGTCGAGGCGTGGTACATTGATGCCGATGCGCGACGGGCAGGATATGGGCGCGCGCTATTGCACGCGGCCGAGGACTGGGCCCGACAAAGGGGATATCAAGAGATGGCGTCCGATGCTCTGCTGGACAACCATGTGAGTCACGCCGCGCACCAGCGCGCGGGCTACGAGGAAGTCGGAAGGGTGGTGCAGTTTCGCAAAAGCCTCGGCGCGGTGGCGTTCGCCGCGATAGTCGCGTTGGCCCCGGCGGCCGCCTGCGCGCAAGCGGGCATCGGTGTCCTCGATTCCCAAGCTGATATCGGCACCGCTAAATCGGGCAGCGCCAAATTCGATCGGGAGAACCAGACCTACCTGATCGAGGGCTCGGGCCGGAACATGTGGGCCGACAGCGACGCCTTTCACTTCGTGTGGAAGAAGATGAGTGGGAACTTCATCCTTTCGACGCGCGCACACTTCATTGGCTCTGGTCTCGAGCCACACCGCAAACTCGGCTGGACCATTCGGCGGTCGCTCGACGCGAACTCTGCGCATGTCACAGCGGCGCTCCACGGCAACGGTTTGGCGTCGCTCCAATTCCGACGCTCCACCGGGGACAGCACACGCGAGCTCAAATCGCCCGACAGCCTCAGCGATCGAAACGCTGACGCGATCGTCCAGCTCGAGCGACGCGATGGCGTTTACCTGATGTCGGTCGCCCGATTCGGGGACACCCTGGTCACGCGGCAGCTGACGGGCGTCGTCCTTCCTGACACCGTCTACGTCGGGCTTTTCGTCTGCGCGCACAACGATTCCGCGGTCGAGCGGGCTCTGTTCAGCAACGTGCGCATCACGGTTCCCGCGAGGGTCGACCTCGTGCCCTACCGCGATTACCTCGGCAGCAATCTCGAGATTCTCGACGTCGGAAGCGGCAACGCTACGATTATCTCGCAGTACAAGGGATCTTTTCAGGCGCCCAACTGGACGTCGGATGGCAAGGCGCTGATCTACAACCAGGAAGGCACGCTATATCGCTTCGATCTCGACTCACGGGCCGCCGAGCCAATCAACACCGGCTCCGCAACCCGGAACAACAACGACCACGTGCTTTCGTTCGACGGACGCATGCTGGGTATCAGCAACAACACGCCCGAGGACAGTGGCGCGTCGATCGTCTACACTGTGCCCGTTACGGGCGGCGCGGCAAAGCGCATCACGGCGCGGGGCCCGTCTTATCTTCACGGCTGGTCACCCGACGGGCGCTGGCTTGTCTATACCGGTGAGCGCAACAGGGAATTCGACATCTACAGAATCCCGGCGGCTGGCGGAAATGAAATCAGGCTGACCGACACGCCGGGCCTCGACGATGGACCGGAGTACAGTCCCGATGGTCAGCACATTTACTTCAACTCCGTGCGCAGTGGACGAATGCAGATCTGGCGGATGCGCCCGGATGGCACCGACGCGCGGCAGGTGACCGACGACGGCTTCAACAACTGGTTCCCGCACGTGTCGCCTGATGGAAAGTGGATCGCTTTCATCTCTTTCCCGCCTGAGGTTCCGGCCGATGACCACCCGTTCTACAAGCACGTGATGATTCGGTTAATGCCCGTTGCCGGGGGGCCGGCGAGGGTGATCGCCTACGTCTACGGAGGGCAGGGGACCATCAACGTTCCGTCGTGGTCGCCAGACAGCAAAAAGCTCGCATTCGTGAGCAACACCACCATGAATCGATGAGGTAATAGCGCCTTGAGCGAAACACGCTTCCTTCGCTGCAAGGCAATTCTGTTCGATCTCGACGGGGTGCTCGTCGATTCCGCGCAATGCATCGAGCGCGCGTGGCGCGGCTGGGCGTCCAGGCATCGTCTCGATCCGGAGATAGTGATCAGCGCCGCGCACGGCCGGCGCACCCGCGAGACGATTCAACTGGTGGCTCCGGAGCTCGCAGCCGACGCCGAGGTCGCGTCGCTCGAGGCCAACGAGGCCATGACGGCGGAGGGGGTGCACGAGATCGAGGGAGCGGCAGATCTGCTGCGAGGTCTTCCACCCGAAAGTTGGGCGATCGTCACCTCCGGAATTCGCGCTGTCGCCGATTTCCGGATCAGGCTGATGGGACTGCCATCGCCGCGCGTAATGATCTGCGCCGACGACATCGAGCGTGGAAAGCCTGATCCCGAGGGCTACCTCACCGCCGCATCGCGGCTCGGAAAGTCGCCGGCGGATTGCGTCGTGATCGAGGATGCGCCTGCCGGTATCGAGGCAGCGCACAGCGGCGGAATGCGCGTTATCGCAATCATCGGGACTTACCCCGCCCAGATGCTCGGCACCGCGGACGTCGTCGTGAATCGACTCAAGGATCTCACCTTCAGCCGTGAGGGAGCGCAAATTCTGATCGAGCTCGACACCAACTCCGCTCAGAAACAGGGCAGCCCTGCATGACACCACGATTTACACAGACAGCAGCGATAGCCTTCGCTCTCTTCGCAATCTTTGGACGAAGCGCCGACTCCCAGGAAGTGGGCGCGAGCCCGCCGCCCGACGAAAGGTTCAAGGCCGACATTCTCGTCATCGCTCCCCACCCCGACGACGAATCCACGATCGCTGGATACCTCGCCCGCGCTGTACTGGACGAGCACCGGCGCGTGGCGGTCGTTCTGACGACTCGCGGGGACGCCGGACAGAATCTGGTCGGCAACGAGCAGGCGCGCTCACTTGGAGAGATCCGTGAGATCGAGACCCGACAGGCACTCGCGTCGATCGGAATCACCAACGTCTTTTTCCTGCGCGCGCCGGACACGCCGAGTCAGGATCTCGCCGATGTCCTCCGCTCGCTGGAGACCTCCAATCACGGCAGCTCGCTCGGCGAAGCGGTGCGGTTCATTCGCCTGACGAGGCCCGACGTCGTGATCACCATGCTGCCCGCGACTGTGGTCGGCGAGAATCACGAGGATCACCAGGCATCGGCTGTCATCGCCACCGAAGCGTTCGACATAGCCGGCGATCCGACCCGGTTTCCCGAGCAAGTGGCCGCGCCCGAGGACAGGCTTTGGTACGGCAACCTGATGGAAGGCCTGCACGCCTGGCAGCCGAAAAAGCTTTACTACTATACCGACGCGACGCATTTCGATTTCATGCAGGGGAAGGGCCCGCAGTACTCGATGACTGCCATCTCCCCCTCGCAGCACGTTTCGTATGCGCGTCTCGCCGCCAAAGAGCTCTCGTACCACCGGACGCAGTACGGCGATGCGCCGGCCAAAGCGCTCGCAACCAACGATCTCCACGACTTCGAGATGCCTTTGCCATTCGTGCTGGCGAAATCGAGCGTGGGAGGCCCGGCAACCGCTGACATCATGGCGGGCATTACGGCGGGCGCGATTCCGTTCGCTCCAGTACGCGGATATCGGCCGACAGAACCTGCCGGCGGCGTGTCGATGGAGCTTGGCCAGGCGTGGGCTTTCTACCGTCGATTCTATCCGGCGCACAACCTCGACGTCATGCAGCGTCTTCTCGCACCAGAGCTCGGGGTTGGCAGCGGCTCGCATTTCCCGGTACTGCTGCTGTTCCACAACGACACCGACGCGCCGCTGACTTTCCGGCTGCGCAGCGAGCTTCCGCCGGGTTGGAGCGTCGACAGCACCAGCGCGCAGCACTCGCATCCATGGCCGATGACGAGCTTCACTGTGGCAGCGCACAGCGAACTTTCGGCGCGGGTGAGACTGGTGGCGCCGAGGCTGGACAAATCACAGTGGCAGACGCTACGGTGGACGGCGGACGCCGAAGGCCGCAAGGTTGGACCAGTTGAGCTGAGAGTCTATGTCGGAGGACAATGACATGCCGGGAGGCAAATGAGTGACCCGACCAGAGGGACGAGCGACGCCGCGATAAACGCGCAGCCCAAGCTGCAGCGTCGTTTCGGGCTCTTGCCCGCAACCGCGCTCAACATGACCAACATGCTGGGCGCTGGACCTTTCATCACGATCCCGCTGCTGATGTCCGCGCTCGGCGGACCGCAAGCGATGCTGGGTTGGATCGTGGCGCTCGTGATCGTCATCTGCGACGGAATGGTGTGGAGCGAGCTCGGCGCAGCGATGCCCGGCTCGGGCGGTTCGTTCAATTACCTGCGCGAAGCGTTCGGACCTGCGCGCATCGGCCGGCTGATGGGATTTCTGTTCGTATGGCAGTTCATTCTGAGCGGTCCGCTGGAGATCGCATCCGGATACATCGGCTTCGCCCAGTACGCGAGCTTCATCTGGACGGGACTGTCCCGCGGCGGCGTGATCGTGCTGGTGACGGTGGTCGGCATCGTCAACATCGCGCTGCTTTACCGGCGCATCCACTCGATTGCCAAGATCACCGTCTCGCTTTGGATCGGCACGCTGGTGACGGTACTCGCGGTGATCCTCGCCGGGGCGTTCAACTTCAATCCCCACGTCGCGTTCGACTTTCCTCCGGGCGCGTTCAACTTCTCGCTCGGGTTTTTCCTCGGGCTCGGCGCCGCGTCGCGGATCGGCATCTACGATTACCTCGGCTATTACGACGTCTGCTACATCGGAGATGAGGTCAAGGATCCGGGTCGGGTGATACCGCGCTCGATCATCATCAGCACCATCGCCGTCGCGATCATCTACATCGGCATCAACTTCTCGATCATCGGCGTGGTGCCCTGGCGCGAGTTCGTGCCCGCGGCCGATCACCCGGAGTCCAACTTCATCGTCTCGGTGTTCATGCAGCAGTTGTATGGGCACGGCGTTGCGACGGTGTTCACCTTGCTGGTGCTGTGGACTGCGTTCGGCTCGGTGTTCGCTTTGTTGCTCGGATACTCGCGGATTCCCTTCGCCGCGGCGGAGAGCGGGTATTTCTTCCGGGTGTTCGGCAAGCTGCATCCGACGAAAGACTTCCCTTACATCTCGCTACTGGTGCTCGGTGTCTTCTCGATCGTGGCCGGATTCTTTTCGCTCGGAACCGTCATCGACGCGCTGATCGTTACGCGAATTCTGGTGCAGTTCATGGGACAGATCGTCGGTCTCATTTTGCTCCGGCGGCGCGCACCGGAGATGCCGAGGCCGTACAAGATGTGGCTGTATCCAGTGCCGGCATTGATTGCCCTGCTGGGTTGGATCTTTGTTTTCGCGACGACCCAGATCAACGTCATCATCTTCGGCATCGCCGTTCTCGCGCTGGGTTGCGCTGCGTTCCTGCTCTGGTCGTGGAATACCAAACGGTGGCCGTTTGGGCTGGAGGCCGCATCGACGGCCTGATACCGCTGAGATTCGATCGTTCGCGGGTCGCGGCGCTTGCACTGGGCATCGCCGCGATCTCCGGTTGCAGCACAGGATCCCAATCGGATGGTGAAAAACTCGCGCGCGTCGACTGCGCTGCCTGCCACGCGTTCCCAGAGCCGGCTTTGCTCGACAAAAAAACCTGGCAGGCGGGAGTACTTCCCCGCATGGCGCCGCGGCTTGGCGTAAGCGCGCAATCGCTGTCGGAGGCGATGGCCAGGGACACCAACATCGTGGTCCTGAAGAACGCCGTCTCCCGGCAGGAGTGGGAGAAAATCGTCGGCTACTACCTCACGCACGCGCCCGATTCGCTGTCGTACCAGTCGCTCCCCGCGGAGCCGCAGCTCGATCCAAAGTTTTTCGCAACCCGGCCGCTGGTGTCAGGAATGAAAAGCAGCGGGATCATCACCCTGCTCCGCATCGACTCTCTGCACCGACGGATTTTCATTGGTGAGGCTGGGTCCAACCTGCTGCGGATCGTAGACTGGAGCGGCCGCCAGGTGTCGTCGATCACCCTCGGCAGTCCGCCGACCGACATCATCATTGGGCGGGACAGCGTGCTAGTGCTGGAGTCGGGCATCCTCGATCCCAACGATCTGCCGCGCGGCTCTCTGCTGAGGTACGAGCTGGCTGGCGATTCGCTGGGCTCCCCGAGCGTGGTTCTCGACTCGCTCTTCAGGCCGGTGTTCGTGAGGAGCTTCGACTTTGCCCGGACGGGTCGGCCCGACCTCATCGTGTGCGAGTACGGAAACAACCGCGGTCGCTTGGCATTGTACCGGTGGAGCGGGGCCCGATACTCCCGGCAGATCCTGGCCGCGACGCCGGGCGCGATCAGGTTCGAGATTCGCGACCTGACCGGCGACGGTGTACCAGATCTCGTCGTGCTTTTTGCGCAGGCCGACGAGCGGATCGTGCTCTACGAGAACGACGGCAAGGGTAACTTCTCAGCGGCCCCGAAAGTACTGGCCCGATTTCCGCCGGTGTACGGGTCGATGTATTTCGCGATGCACGATTTCAACGGCGATGGCGCACCCGACATTGTCTATGTCAACGGCGATAACTTCGACTACTCGCGAGTGCTCAAGCCCTATCACGGAGTGCGCATACTCGAGAATGACGGCCACGATAATTTTCGGGAGCGCTTCTTTTTCCCGGTCTACGGCGCCGCGCGCGCCGAGGTCGTCGATTTCGACGGAGACGGCGATCTGGATATCGTCGCGACGAGCAATTTTGCAGATTTCCAGAAGCATCCCGAGCGGGGGATAGTATTTCTCCGTAACGACGGACAATACCGATTTACGCCGTACACCTTCAGCGTCGCAGCGGGAAATGAGTGGAACCTCACCGATGCCGCGGATCTGAACGGCGACGGCCGGCCCGATGTGATCGTGGGGGCGATGGACCTGCAGAACATCGGTGCGTTGCAGCGACAGGCCGGTGGCGGCCGACTCGAGATTCCGAAGGAAGCGGTGCTGCTGTTCGAGAACCGAATGAACGTCAGGTAGCTGGAACCCAACGAGATTATTGGAGGCGAGTTCAGTGATGCGAATTTGGCGTGGGGCGAGACTTCTGGCCGGCATGGCCGTGGCGCTGTCTTCGATCGCAGTTGCGGGGTCGGCGCAGGAGCAGCTGATGCTCCACAACGGCTGGCTCATACAATCGTCCGCCAAGGTCGGCGTCGACGGCGCTTCGATCTCGTCGACAGCCTACACTCCGACCGACTGGTACCGCGCGACGGTTCCGTCGACGGTAGTCGGAGCGCTCGTCGAGGACAGTCTCTACGGCGATCCATTCTTTGGAATGAATCTGCGCGGCATCCCCGGAACTACCTTCAAGATCGGCGCAAACTTCGTCCACACCGATATGGACCCCCAGAGCCCGTACGCGGTGCCGTGGTGGTACAGGACTACCTTCACGGTGCCGGCGACGATGCGGGGGCGACGGATCACTCTCAACTTCGAGGGGATCAACTACCGCGCGAATGTCTGGCTCAACGGGCGTCTGGTCGCGGACTCTACTGCCGTCGCTGGCACCTATCGCCACTACGTTTTCGACGTCACCGACCGGGTGAATGCGGCGGGCGCCAATGCGCTCGCGGTCGAAGTCTTCGCCCCAAAGCCGGCCGATCTGCAGACGACGTGGGTGGACTGGAATCCGTCTCCGCCGGACAAGGACATGGGACTATGGCAGCCGGCGTACCTGAGTGCGACCGGTGCGGTGATGATCCAGTACCCGGCGGTGGTGAGCCACGTCGATACACCTTCGCTCAAGCGTGCGGACCTGACCGTGATTGCCGGCCTGCGAAATCTCACGTCGAGTCCGGTGACGGGAACGCTGCGCGGTAAGATCGGCAGCGTCGCCTTCAGCAAGGCCGTTTCGGTCGGCGCGAACGAGAGCACACTCGTGTCCTTCAGCCCCGACAGCTTTCCGGTACTTCGCTTCAACAACCCGCGGCTGTGGTGGCCCGTCGAGCTGGGCAAGCCGGAGCTCTACGATCTGACTCTGGAATTCGTGAATGCCGGCCGCGTGTCGGATCGCGATCAGCTGCGTTTCGGCATTCGGGAGATCACGTCACAATCGACGCCGAAGGGCGGTCGCCTCTTTTCGATCAATGGTCAGCGCCTGCTGATCCGCGGCGGTGGCTGGGCACCGGACATGTTTTTCCGGCCGCAACCGCAGCGCCAGGACGACCAGCTTCGGTACGCTCTCGACATGCACCTCAATACGCTCCGGCTCGAGGGCAACTACGAGAACGATCGCTTCTGGCACCAGACCGACAGCCTCGGCATCCTCGTGATGACCGGCTGGGTCTGCTGCAGCGCGTGGGAAGAATGGGCGAAGTGGGGCCCGGAGCAGAACGCAGTCGCGGCCGCATCGCTGCAGAGTCAGATCAGACGCCTGCGCGGTCATCCGAGCGCGCTCACCTGGCTAAACGGCAGCGACAATCCGCCGCCCGCCAACGTCGAGCAGATGTATCTCGACATCGAGAAGGCGGAGATGTGGCCGAACCCGACCATCTCGTCTGCGAGCGCCAAGCCGGCGCAATTCTCCGGCGCCAGCGGTGTGAAGATGACCGGACCCTACGACTGGGTTCCGCCCGGCTATTGGATGCAGGACAGCACCCATGGCGGCGCGTGGGCTTACAACACCGAGACGAGCCCCGGTGCGGCGGTGCCGCCGATCGAGAGCATGCGGCGCATGATCCCGGCGGTTGACATCAAGTGGCCGCTCGACACGGTGTGGTTCTATCATGCTGCCGGCGGCCAGTTCACGCACTTGCTCGATCGCTTCAACACT
>Ga0070664_100001600_pt1 | contig 18107 bp, 13 predicted proteins | sample KBSC73metaG_FD_65863 | JGI IMG/M metagenome (GOLD analysis project Ga0070664, IMG submission 65863) | Corn rhizosphere microbial communities from Kellogg Biological Station, Michigan, USA - KBS C7-3 metaG | ecosystem: Host-associated > Plants > Roots > Rhizosphere > Soil ... | reverse complement strand
TATTTGTTGTATAAACGTCAAGGCGGGATTTTTGTATAATTTCATCGGAAATTTTAACGCTTTTATGAAACGACCCTTTTTAATTGTTCTTGGCTTTACCGTGCTCATTTTCGCATCACTTGCTTTTACCCGACATAAAGATCCGGGCTATAAAAACCTGCAAATCCTTCCTAAAGACATTACTCAGAAACAAATGGATAGTGTTATGCATCATTTCAATGAATCTCTCAACGTTAAATGTGGTTTTTGTCATGTAAGAAATGACAGCACTAATAAACTCGATTTTGCCAGTGATGATAAACCGCACAAAAACAAAGCTCGTGAAATGATGAAGCTGACGAACAAGATCAATGATGACTATTTTGATGTTACCGGTGGGCAAAGGACAATCACCACTCAATTGATGGTTACATGTTATACCTGCCATCACGGTTCTACCGATCCGGCAGTTCAGGCACCAAAACCTTTGCAACAACCGTCGCCATTAAGGCCGCTCAATGACACTACAAAAAGATCTCAATAAATTATTATGGAAGCGAAATTTGATTTTGGAATGATTGGCATTGGAGTAATGGGAAGCAACCTGTTGCTCAATATGGCTGATCATGGTTTTGCTGTAATTGGATTTGATTTAAAACAGGAAAGGGCAGACAAGCTGGAAGCTGCAGCAAAGAAAGGAACAGATGTTAAAGGAACTACCAAAATCGAAGAGATGGTTGCTTCGTTAAAAAAGCCAAGGAAAATTATGATGCTTGTCCCGGCAGGTAAGCCTGTAGACAGTGTTATTGAAAACCTGCTCCCCCATTTAGAGAAAAATGATATCGTTATTGACGGCGGTAATTCTTATTATAAGGATACACTCAAAAGAATAACTTATTTACAGGATAAAGGCATTCATTTTTTTGGAATGGGTGTTTCGGGCGGTGAGTTGGGAGCAAGACTGGGACCGAGCATGATGCCAGGAGGCGACAAAGAAGCGTATCACTACCTCCAACCTATTTTAGAAGCCATTGCAGCAAAGACAGACGGTCAGTCCTGTGTGGCTTACATGGGAAATAATGCAGCGGGCCATTATGTAAAAATGGTTCACAATGGGATAGAATATGCAATTATGCAAATGATTAGTGAAGTGTATGATCTTTTGCACAGAAGTGGCGGACTGACCAATGAGGCTTTGCATACTATTTTTACCAAATGGAACGAAGGTCAGTTGCATTCCTTTTTAATTGAAATAACGGCAGAAGTTTTTAAAACACAGGACAACGCAACGGAGGACCCAAGTGATTTTTTAGTAGATAAAATTTTAGACCAGGCGGGCTCTAAAGGCACGGGAAAATGGACTTCCCAGGAAGCAATGGACCTGCCGGTTCCTATTCCCACCATTGATATGGCTGTTGCCATGCGTGAGCTTTCTGTTTATAAACAACAGAGAATTCAGGCTGCTAAATTGTATCAATCCAGTGTCAGTAAAATTGAGATCACCCAAAATGTTTTAAACCACCTGGAAAATGCATTGGCTTTTTGTTTTACTATTGCCTATGCACAGGGATTGAGCATGCTTGCAAAAGCATCTGAAGAATTGAATATGAATATTCCTATGCCTGATGTAATAAGAGTTTGGAAGGCGGGATGTATCATTCGTTCCGCTTTGCTTGGAAATTTTACAGAGGCGTTCAAAAAAGATCCGAAACTTCCCAATTTGTTGTTAGATCCTGATATTGCACAGATTTTAGAAAACCGTAGTGAGAGTCTTCGTCATGTGGTTCAACTGGGTATTAGTTCAAAAATCCCGATGGCGGGAATGATGAGTGCTTTAGCTTATTATGATGCTTATTTAAGCGACCGTATGCCCACAAATCTTATCCAGGCTCAACGCGATTATTTTGGTGCGCACACCTACCAGCGAATCGACAAAGAAGGTGTTTTTCATACCGAGTGGCACAGTGACACAAAAGAATAAATCATGGCAAAACAAACACAACCAACTATCATATTTATTTTTGGCGGCAGTGGCGATTTGACTTATCGCAAACTAATGCCTGCATTATTTAATCTGTATCTTGATAAATACCTTCCCGAAAAATTCCTGATTGTTGGTATTGGAAGGACGGATTTTACCAATGCCAGCTTCCGCACCCATTCTAAAAAAGGCGTTGAAGAGCATTCGCGGCGTAAAGAAGAAGTAAAAACAGGTTGGAAAGAATTTGCTCCATGCATTGAATACATACAGGCAGATCTGGCAAATGACAACACTTATAAAACCATAGTGGCCAGAGTACATAAATCCGAAGAGGAGTGGAAAACAAAGGCCACAACTGTTTATTACATGTCGGTGGCACCACAATTGGCCCCTACCATTGCTGAAAAATTACACAAGGCAAAACTCACTGCGGATTGCAAACGTTCAAGAATGGTTTTTGAAAAGCCATTCGGACATGACTTAAAAAGCGCCAATGAGCTCAATATCCGTTTGGCTGATATGTTCAAAGAAGAACAGATCTATCGCATCGACCATTACCTTGGAAAGGAAACCGTTCAAAATATTCTGGCTTTGCGTTTTGCCAATGCACTTTTTGAACCTATCTGGAATAGTCATTACATTGATAACATACAGATAACTGCCGCTGAAAATATTGGAGTTGAAGACCGGGGCGGATATTATGAACAGGCGGGAGCGCTGAGAGATATGGTGCAAAACCATATCCTGCAATTGCTTTGTATGATTGCCATGGAAGCCCCTGTTTCTTTTGACGCAGACGAAATAAGAAATAAAAAACTTGACGTTTTAAGAGCCATTCGAAGATGGAGGAAAGAAGAAGTGCATCTGAATGCCGTACGTGGTCAATATGGAAAAGGATGGATGGAAAGCAAGCAAATGAAAGCTTATCGCGAGGAAAAAAATGTTGCTCCTACATCTAACGTTGAAACTTTTGCAGCGGTAAAATTTTTTGTTGACAACTGGCGTTGGAAAGATGTTCCTTTCTATGTAAGAACCGGAAAAGCCTTGCATTCAAAAAGTACATTAATTACGGTTCAGTTTAAAGCAGCGCCTCAATATGCATTTCCTCCCGAAGCGGGAGAAACCTGGAGGTCAAACCGTTTATTGATCTCCATACAACCTCAAATGGACATTCGCATTCGTTTCCAGGCTAAACAACCGGGGCCACACATGACATTACAACCTGTTGATATGATTTTTAGTTACAACGATGCTTATGGAGCTGATGATAAACAACCTGAAGCCTACGAAACACTGCTGGAAGATGTTATTGAAGGCAATCCAACATTATTTATGCGTGCTGACCAGGTAGAAGCGGCATGGGAAATCATTGAACCTATTTTGGAAGTATGGCAAACACGACCAGCTGTTGACTATGCCAATTATGCTCCGGGTTCCTGGGGGCCAGAAGATGCAGAAGCATTAATTGCAAAAGATGGTAACCACTGGGTGACATTGCCAGAGAATAATAAATAGCCAGCGACAGAAAGTAACAAATACAACTAGAATAATTTCTTTCATTACCTTAATAGCAGTTGCACTGTAAAGCTTCCGCTAAGCCACCTGGTTTATCATGAAAGATGATGACGAAACATTTTTGTGTCTGACCTCTCTCATTAACGCACGAATTGCAATCAAATGCGAAAGAATTACCACGGGAACAACAATACCTGGCAACCACACGAACGGAAAATAAAGTACCGCAATAGTAAGCTGGTCAAATGCAAATTTTTGAAAAGGAGTTGGTGCGGACAGAATTGCATTACTAACAGTGAATAATAAAATTGCAAGGCAAATAAAATTCCATGCAAGGATTTGTTTTGCCCCAAGTTTTGTTTTTACAAAACCAAAATAATACACCAATAGCGCAGTAACCCCCGATAACAAATCAAAATTTCTTCCCTCAAACGTCATTAATTGGGGCATAGTTTTATTGATAAATAACCAGAATAAAACCACCTCGATCGCTATCCGAACCGAATGCAAAAAAGTAAGTTTCTTAATATCAAAGCTATCAATGAAACATTTTCCCCTACGAGTAAAAAATAGAGCAAGAATACCGATCAAAGGCAGTATTAACAATATCATCAAACGAGGAGGAATAGTATTGACAACAGCAAAAAAACCTGTAGCGGCAATTAAAGACTGAAAAATCATCCATACGGCGATAATTATTACCAATGTGACATTTTTATTGGAAGCCCTGTAAAAAAGATAAACAGTTAAAAGCGTCGTCAAAACAAAAACAGTAGGAACATAAAAAGGTAAATGGTTCATAAACTAAAATTTACAAGGCAAAGGAATACACGGCACACTAATTTTCTCTTGCCATTTGGCAAGAATTCGAATAGCTCAAATTATTTAAGAATTATTTCTTCATCATTTCTTTGCGGATGCGACTGAGTGAAGTGTCAGTGATACCCAGGTAGGAAGCTATTTGTTTTAATGGGGCGTATTGAAAAATTTCAGGAGTTGATTTTAATAATGAACTATACCGTTCTTCTGCTGTTTCGGTTATCATGGAAAGCATCCGCATTTTCAAAGAAGCAAACCCTTTTACCAGGATGGATCGACCAAATTCCCTAAACTCCGTAACAGAATGAAACAACATATTCAGTTGTTCGTAGGTAATGGTCCACCCTTGACAATCAGTTAGAGCCTGGATATTTTCTTTTGAAGGGCTGCGATTGAAGAAAGAAGCCACTTCAAACACAGGATAGCCATTGTTGTGAAAAGCAGTTGTCACATCATTGCCATCCAGGTCAAATGAGGAAGATCTCATAAAACCTTTTTCCACCACCATATATTCGTTACTGACCTGGCCTTCTCTCAAAAAATAATTTCCTTTCTCAATTATTTTTTCCTGGAAATATTCAGCAATTTCTCTCGACTTTATAGAATTAACCTTGCCACTGTTTTCAAAAAACTGATGAAGGTATTCTTTCTCATAAAGCATTTTTCAAAAATTATTTTTCAAAATTAACCAAACATCATCTCTTTGGTGTGGTACCCGAAAAGCTGTATTTTTTCGCTATGAAATATTTGACCGGGCTCATTTTTCTGATCGGAATTATTTCCTGTAATGATAGTCCTGCGCCTTCTTCTTCAACATCACCAGCGGCATCATCCTCTCCCAGACCTAAAATATTACCTAAGGATTCTACAATAACTGGTGAGTTAGCCAATCCCTATGTGCCTGTTGATGTTTCTCCAATGGATATGGCATGGCTTCCTGTAGATTATCCAAAACTTACGGTTAAGAAGTCAACGCCTGTTGCCAGGGTCATTTATAGCCGCCCACATAAACAAGGGCGAAAGATTTTTGGCAATCTTGTAAAATACGGTGAAAGATGGAGGTTAGGTGCTAATGAGGCTACAGAGATGGAACTGTTTATTCCAATTTCCATTCAAGGAACAACCGTTCAAAAAGGCAGTTATATTTTATACTGTATACCCGAAGCTGACAACTGGACTATAGTTTTTAATAGTAATTTGTTTAGTTGGGGCTTAACACTAGACCCTTCGAAAGATCGTTATCGTTTTAAAATACCAGCACAAGTTAAAAATCAATCGGTCGAATATTTCTCAATGATGTTTCAACCAACGGAGGCAGGTGCTGATTTAGTTATGGCATGGGACAATGTAGAAGCACGTTTGCCCATTCAATACAAGTAAAATCATGTGCGGAATTGCAGCCGTTATAAGCAAAAACTCTCGTTTGGTTTTCAAAGAAAGAATCGATTCGGGAATAAGATGCCTTGCACACCGTGGTCCTGATGATGAAGCCACCTGGATCAATGAAAAAAACACTGTTGCATTCGGGCATTTAAGATTAAGCATTCTTGATTTGAGTAATCAGGCCGCGCAGCCAATGCACTACCTCAACCGGTATACCATCGTTCATAATGGTGAACTGTACAATTACATTGAGGTAAGAGACCAATTAAAGCAAGACGGGTATCATTTCATTTCACAATCCGATACCGAGGTAATTGTTGCGGCTTATGATCACTGGGGTACAAGCTGCCTCCAACATTTTGAAGGCATGTTTGCTTTTGGCATCTGGGATGAACAAGAACAAAACTTATTTGCGGCGAGGGATCGATTTGGTGAGAAACCTTTTTTCTTTTTTTATGATAAGGAGCAATTTTTATTTGCGTCTGAAATGAAATCTTTGTTCAGCATGGATGTTGCTAAACAAGTAAACCATGCATTACTCTATAATTTTTTTACCGTCGGATATACTTCAAATCCCGCTGATCCCCGGGAAACTTTTTATCAAAATATTTATAAACTACCTGCTGCTTCATTTTTGACTTATTCATTAGAACAAAATGAAGTTCGCGTTGAAAAATATTGGCAGGTGTATGCTGACGTTAAAGCAGTATCAGAACAGGATGCGATAGAACAGTTTCAGCATTTATTTTCCCACTCAATTAAAAGAAGATTAAGAAGCGACGTTAGTATTGGCACCAGTTTGAGCGGAGGATTGGACAGTTCCTCCGTAGTTGCTTTCTGCGATGGTCAACTTTCAAATCAATACAGTCACAAATGTTTTACAGCCTCCTTTCAAAATTTCGAAAAGGATGAATTAAAATATGCACAATTAGTGGCAAAGCAATTCGGACTTGAACATTATGTAACTGTAATAGGAAGCAATGAAGCCGTAAAATTGATGGATGAAGTGATGTACCACCAGGAGGAACCAATAGCTTCGGCAAGTGCACTAGCTCAATTCAAAGTGTTTAAACTTGCCAAAGAAAATGATGTTTCTGTTTTATTGGATGGGCAAGGTGCCGATGAAACTTTAGCTGGTTATCACAAATATTACAAATGGTACTGGCAGGAATTATATCGAAACAGGAAATTAAAGTCAAGCCGTGAACTTGTGTCGGCACGTGCATTAGGAATTACAGAGTACTTTGGTTTAAAAAATAAAATTGCAGCAGTATTTCCGGAATTTGCTGCAGGCATTTTACAAACCCGCAGAGCAAAAAACGCTTTTCATCATCCCGACCTTGAACGGGATTTTGCCTTTTCAAATAAACAAAGTTCCTATTACACAACGCCCACAGCATTTGACCTGAATGGGGCTTTGTATTACAATACATTTGTGAACGGCTTGGAAGAGTTACTTCGCTTTGCAGACCGAAATAGCATGGCTCATGCCGTGGAAGTGCGATTGCCTTTTTTAGAGCACCGGTTGGTGGAGTTTTTATTTTCCCTTCCACCCGATCTAAAAATCCATAATGGCTGGACCAAATGGTTGCTAAGGAGAACAGTAGAAAAGATGCTGCCAAACCAAATTGTTTGGAGAAAAGATAAAATTGGTTTTGAACCGCCACAAAAAAAATGGATGGAGGAAAAAACGGTTCAGGATGCCATTTATGAAGGCAAAAAAAAGTTAGTTCAACAAGGAATTTTAAAACCTTCTGCTATCAATAAAAAAATTCAGCCGCATAATGCGTATGCAGCTGAAAACAGAGATTGGAAATATTGGTCCGCTTCTTACCTTTTCGGTTAAGCTTTATTAAACTTCTTGTCTACTTTAATTCCACCATAACTATCGGCTGTAATATTGATCCAATGTTTTTCATCTTCCAAAATAATGTGGTAGAAAGTTCCTTCGTCTGACGACTCTTCAGTAACACCATATATTTTTTTGTCATTGAATTTGTTTTTCACTTTCGACAATACAAGAAGGGGAAGGTTCTGCTCATAATAATAGCGCAGCGTTTTCAAAATATTGCCATTCTTGTCGTAGGTTACTTTAGATAGAATTTCATTTTGCTTAAACTTCACTTCATAGGACTGCTCACTTTCCGTCCAGGCAACATCTTTCACGTCAGGAAACGTCTTATTAAAGGCATCAAGAACTTTTTGACCTGGATCATCTGCCATTGCCGAAAAACTGAATGAAAAAACAATCGCTGCTGATAACAAAATCTTTTTCATGGTTGTGGTATTTGTGATGAACGAATAAATTTTAGAATGAAATTTCTAGAACGAAGCTATTCGTAATTGTATCGTATGTCAATTGATTTTACACCGTTGGTGTTAATGAAAGCAAAACTTATTAATACAATGTCTATGATGTTGTAGTGCTTCCGGACACATTGGATGATATCGATGATAAACGGACAAAAAATAATTTGGATAGAAGATTCAAATGTTACATCCCCCGGATTAAGTTGTTGTTAATGTGTAAAAGTGGTAGCAGCTGTCTTCAGAAATCGGGCCTCGCTGTCAATTAAATTGTATTCATCATCTTTGCCACCTAAAAAATTAGTATGAAGATTGGAACAAAATTCATTCATGCGGGGGTAGAACCTGATCCGTTCACCGGAGCTATTATGACACCAATATACCAGACGTCCACATTTGTACAGGAGGCTCCTGCTAAACACAAAGGCTACGAATATGCAAGAAGTCAGAATCCAACGAGAACCGCCCTGGAAGCAGCTTTCGCGGCAATTGAAAATGCAAAGCATGGCCTGGCTTTCAGTAGTGGTGTAGCAGCAACCGATGCTGTTATTAAATTGTTACAACCAGGAGATGAAGTAATTGCAGCGGCGGATATGTACGGTGGCACTTATAGAATGTTTACCAAAATCTATTCAAAATTCAATATTCGGTTTCATTATGTGAACATGCAAGATGCAGACAACATAAAGGAATATATCAATGGTAACACCAAGCTGATTTGGACAGAGACGCCTACAAATCCTTTGATGAACATTACCGATATTGCTGCTGTCGCTGCCATTGCCAAACAGCATAAAATTTTGCTTTGTGTGGACAATACATTCGCATCTCCCTACCTTCAAAATCCTCTTGACCTTGGTGCCGATATTGTCATGCATTCTGTAACCAAGTACGTCGGTGGCCATAGTGATGTGATTCAGGGTTGCCTGATGATGAATGATGATCAGTTAAGAGAGCAACTGTATTTTATTCAAAAATCTACGGGAGCCGTGCCTGGGCCAATGGATTGTTTTTTGGTGCTTAGAGGAATAAAAACGCTGCACGTTCGGATGCAAAGACATTGTGAAAATGGTGAAAAGATCGCACACCATCTTCGCAGCCATCCTAAAGTTGCCAGGGTATATTGGTGTGGCTTTGAAGATCATCCTAATTATGAGATTGCAAGGAAACAAATGCGTGACTTTGGTGGTATGATGAGCTTTACATTGAAGAATGACAGTGTGGATGAAGCAAAGAGAGTGTTATCATCAACGAAACTGTTTGCGCTTGCCGAAAGCCTTGGCGGCGTGGAATCCCTGATCAATCACCCCGCCAGTATGACGCATGCTTCCATACCACAGGAAGAGCGAATCAAAAATGGTTTAACCGATTCCCTCATTCGACTCAGTGTAGGTATAGAAGATGTAGATGACTTGATAGAAGATTTAAACCAGGCAATTGGATAGTTTGAATCCATTTTTTCAAAAGGCTCCCGCAATGGAGCCTTATTACTGCAATACTGTCAATAGTAGAAAGTACGAAAGAAAAAAACAAGGAACACTTTGCATAGATAAAGAGTACCGTCTTATTTCAAATTTTCCATAAAATAATCAGTGACTTTTTGATAAAGGTGTGCCCTGTCTTTTCCAACAACATTGTGTTCGTGGCCCGGATAGATCATATAATCAACCAGGATATTTTTATCAATAGCTGCACGAACCAATCGAACGGAGTGCTGCTGCACCACTACAGGATCCTGTAGGCCATGAATCAATAACAGTTTACCTTTTAAATTCTGAATTTTTTTTGTAAGGTCAGTCGCTGCATAGCCGTCCGGATTTTCCTGTGGCGTATCCATGTAGCGTTCACCGTACATCACTTCGTAATAACGCCAGTCCATAACAGGCCCACCTGCAACAGCGGCTTTGAATACTCCGGGATGGCTCAACATAAAATCTACAGTCAAAAATCCACCATAACTCCATCCAAATAAACCCATACGGCTTTTATCGACATATTTAAGGTTTTGCAAATAATCGACACCACTCATTAAATCTTCCATTTGTGGATCACCGGCGCGTCTAAATATCGATTGCTCAAATTCTTTTCCCCTGTTGTCGCTTCCCCGCGGATCCAAACTAAAAACTACATAACCTCTTTCAGCCATGAATTGAAACCAGTAATCACTTGCGTTGCCATTCCAAACATTGCCAATTGTTTGTACGTGCGGACCACCATACCAATAAACGATAACGGGATATTTTTTTGTGCTATCGAAATTTACTGGTTGATACATGCGGCAGTATAAGGGTAACCCGTTTTTGTTCTGGATTGTAAGCACATTTAAGCGTCCGAGGGTATAACCAGATAACGGATTCACAGCATTAAAAATAGTTTTATTGTTTAATGACTTTACATCAACAATACGGATGGATCTTGGAATTTCTGTTGTGCTAAAGTTATCGATAACTGTATTTCCGCTGTTACTTACCTGGGTTCCGTGCGACCCCGGCCCTTGTGTTATCCTTTTTGCAATACCCGTTTTCAAATTAAGCTGGTATAAATTCCTATTAATTGGCGAGTCTTGTGTAGACGAATAAAATAAGTTTTCTGCTTTAGCATCAAATCCTTTTACATCAACAACTTCCCAATTGCCCTTTGTTAATTGCTTTAATAGTTTTCCATTGATATCATACAGATACAAATGATTCCATCCATCGCGATTGCTTTGCCAAATAAATTCTGATGAATTATTTTTCACAAACAACATAGGAACCAAGGGCTCTACATATTTTTCGTCTCGCTCTTCGAACAAGGTTTTTACGAATGCGCCAGTTGAAGCATCATACTGATTCAGTTTCATGTGATTTTGCTCCCGGTTCAGTACAGCAATGAAAATATATTTATCGTCAGGGCTCCAGGCGATATTGGTAAGATATTGTTCGACAGGTTCACCGGTTTGTAAATACACGGTTGCTTCGGTTTGAGGATTGTACACACCAACAGTTACATGATGGCTTTTATCACCCGCCATTGGGTATTTAATTAATTCAACAGTTGCTGGAGTGGTTGTCCAGTTAATAATAGGATAGTCAGTAACCATACTTTGATCCATTCTGTAAAAAGCCAATTGCTTTCCAGTAGTGCTCCAAAAGGTGCCTTTCGAAATTCCAAATTCATCACGGTGAACAGATGATGCATATACTATATCCTTACTGCCATCGGTAGTCACCTGCCTTGCATTCTTACCATCGGTCACAAATAAATTGTGATTATCAACATAAGCAACAAAGCCGGAAATGCTTTCTTCAACGCTTTCTTTGTTAGCCATGTTTTTGTCAATGATGGTCTTTAATTGGCTGGTAGTTGTATTCAGTGAAAACTTGCTTCCATTTACCGAAAATATCCATTCGGAAGATTTATTAAATTGAATCATCGGCATGCCGGTCAAACCATCAGAACCAGCGGCTTTTAGTTTTTGATTAAGATCATCCAACGAAAGAAAGATTTGTTCCGCAGCCGATTTCAAATTCCCTTTCATCCAAACATCTTTATTTTCCACTCTCTTGAGATAAACATAATCTTCCGTGCCATATACAAATTGTAACTGCCTCAGATTTTCAGGAGCGAGTGTCGTTCGGTTTTTTACCAGTGCGTCTTCAATCGTAAGTAATTTATTTTGGGCATGAATAGAATGAATAAGGATAAGGAACGGAATATAAAACAAATACTTTCTCATGTGCTTCAAAATTGAGAAACAAATGTAGAGATTATGAGAATAGATATGTGAGCCGGGTTCATTGCCAATTTTGTTAGGTTATTGTAACTGTTCCAATTCGTTCTTTGCAATCTGAATAATTTTTTTCGAGCAAGTGGTAATATCATCTTCCGTTGTCATCCACGATGAAACACTTATACGCATTGCAGTTTTACCTTTCCAAATAGTGCCACCGCACCAACATGTACCATCTTCTTGAATCTTCTTAATAATACGATTGGTTGTTTTAGCATCACCAAAAGAAACGAGCACCTGGTTCAGTACCACTTCGTTCAAAATTTCAAATCCTGCATCGCGAAGGTTTGAAGCAAATTGTTCGGCCAGGTAACAACAACGTTCAATTAAGCTAGTTAACCCCGTTTTACCCAAAGAAGAAATGGCCGCCCATGTATCAATTCCTCTTGCACGTCTTGACATTTCAGGTGTATTGAAAAACGGATCAGGCTCAGTCACTTCGGGCAGGTAGGCGGCTGTAACTGAAAGTGCATTTTGAAGCACTTCTGCATCACTGCAAATAATTAAACCACTATCATAAGGTACATTCAGCCATTTGTGTAAGTCAATGGCCCAGGAGTCAGCCAGTTCACAACCTTCTGTCATTGCGAATTTCTTTGGTGACACTCTTGCCCATAATCCGAAAGCTCCGTCAATATGAACCCATGCTCGTTTTTCTTTGGCAGCAAGACAAATATTTTTTACCGGGTCGATGGCACCTGTATTTACATTGCCTGCCTGCAGACAAACAAAAGTGGAAGCATCCAATTCAGGAATATTCTCTGCAATCATTCTTCCCTGATTGTCGGTGGCCACTTTGATTAAATCATCCATGCCGAATCCGGCTAACAATAACGCTCTTTGCATGCTTGCATGCACCTCTTCTCCAACCACTACACGAATGCGTGGAGCACCATTCATCCCTTTTGATTTAATATCCCAACCCATTTGCTTGCACAATTGGTATCTGGCTGCTAAGGCGCCACAGAAATTTGCCATTGTTGTGCCGGTCACAAATCCAACAGCAGATGACGATGGCAATTGCAACAATTCCACTGCCCATTGACCAGCTATGTTTTCAAGATGTGCGGCAACAGGAGATGAAACTTTGAAAACTGCATTTTGGTCCCATGCAGATGCCAACCAATTGGCAGCAAGGGATGCAGGTAAGGTTCCACCAAACACAAATCCGAAATACCTTCCTCCGTTTGTTACAACAGTATTTTGTGAACCTATTTTATGCAGGCGATCAAGTATCTGGTTACTTTCTTCACCATTGACAGGCAAAGAGTTAGAAAACTCTTGAAGTTGTTGTAAAGAGGTGGTCGATGGAAAGACACGACGGCCGCCGATTTCATCAAGGTAATTCATGGCATATTTCGCCGCATGATCGAGAATGTTGTAGTGTGACATGTTGATTCCTTAAAGCAACAAAGTGAATGAATTTCATTTGTTGATCAAACTTAAGATGTTTGTGTATCACCGCTAAAAATGATGGCTTTTAGCCAATAATGTTTTATAGTTTGATAGTAACAAATAAAGAATAGAAATTAAAGCTGCAGGAATGGTTTTCGCCCATGTCTCGCTATGCAAATTCAACAATTGCATGCAAGCTTAACTTTTTAATTTCGGTTAGTCAAACATTAGATGAATCCGTCACATTTAATTCTATAAATCGAAGTCAGCTATTATTGAACTTACTGAACAGATTGCTGCTTTAGAAATACTTGATACATGAATCCTCATTTCGTTTTTAATTCTTGATAGTATAAGGCAAGCTTTTTGTGTTCATAATCTCCCTATTTCATTTTTAATTTTTAAAAAATTAAATTATGGCAGACAATAATCGTAACTGGAATAACCAGAATCAGCAATCTAACGATTGGGAAGAAAATCGCAATCGTTTTGAAGATGAAGAGCGTAACCGTGAAAACTATCGTTATGGAAATACTAGTTATGGAAATGATTATAACCAGAACAAAAGCATGAGGGACACTTACGGACAGTATGGTGATAATGCAAAAAGGCAGGAAATGCAAAATAAAGGAAGTTATGGTGGTTCCTATAGCAGCGACTATGATTATCAAAACAAAAATTATGGTCAGTCCGATTGGGAAAATCGGGGCAAAGGACAAAGCTGGCAAGGTAGCGGTAGCAATCAATCACAACAGTGGCGCAACGATGATTGGAATAGAAGGAATGAAGGGTATGGTTATGGCCAACAGGATTGGCAAAAAAGAAATATGGAAAGCAACTATGATGCGGAAAGAAACCGCGGTTTTGGCAGCAGTGGCTATGATGAAAGATATCGCAATACCGGTTATGGTCAAGGTCGCGATAACGGCAGTTACTCAAACGGGAACTATGAAAACAGAGACAGGTGGCAAAGAAATTACGGCAACAACCGGTCCGAAGGAAATCGTGATTGGTGGGATCGCACAAAAGATGAAGTAAGTTCCTGGTTTGGCGATGACGATGCAGAACGCAGAAGAAGGGTAGATAAAATAAATGGTCCTCACAAGGGCAAAGGCCCAAGAGACTATCGTCGTTCAGAAGATCGGATAAGAGAGGATGTATGTGACCGTCTTGCTGACGATGATTATGTAGATGCTTCCAATATTAATGTGCAGATTCAAAATGATGAAGTGGTATTATCCGGAACAGTAAATAGCAGGGAAGAAAAACGGCGTGCAGAAGATCTTGTGGAATCCATCTCTGGTGTTCGCAATGTAGAAAATCGAATTCGCGTCGGCAGAACAGACATGAACTTTGACAGGTATACTGGTACCACAAATGATGCTGGCGGTGTTGGACGAGAAACAGGAACTACAAACGAGATCATCAGGAATGAAAAAAACAAAAAATAATTGACGATTCAATTATTGATAAAAGCGTCCTATCCAGGACGCTTTTATATTTATAGGAATACCAACTTCGTCTCTTCGTGTTTTATTTGTCATCTTTTTTTAATTGCTTCGTACCCATTCCTGCAATCAAGAAGTAAGAGAGTAAACAAGCAATAACAACGATTCATCTCCAAAACTATCCGTTCATATACCAACGCTGTAATTAAAAAAGAGTTTTCTTAACTTAATAGTCTAAATAAAACTATATGGACTTCCAACTTGTTACTGGCAGGCCAGATACTACCGACTACCTGGTCTTTACTACGACATTCACACACAACAACATTTTTTATAAGGCAGTTCTTGCAGAAACAATATCATGGGAGGGCCAGCTGACTGGCACCTACGACGTGCTGCTTCAGTCGGGTCGCGGTACACAAAGGCTGACGCTAATTACTGATGGTCGACAGTGGAGAGCGGGCGAAGAAGTGGAACAGATTGGAGTTATTAAACAGGATGTGGTCGATTTGTTAGCCGAAGTAATTAAGCAGGTTCGCAGTTAAAATAATTCATTGAATATCGATTGAGAAAAATGGCTGGCGTTCCATCTGTGTATAGTTTTTTGGATCTGAAGAAGACGCATTTAACAACTGTAAAAACATTGGAATTAATTTTTTCAATGAATTCTAACTTATTCTACGCGCAATAATATTTTAAATGCTGCGCCCTTACCAGGTTCGCTTTCGGCCCATATATATCCTTTGTGGTTTTCAACTACCTTTCTGGCTATTGAAAGGCCAACGCCTGTTCCCTTGTATTCAGAGGCACCATGTAACCTTGTAAATACATTAAATATTCGTTCTGCATCACTTTGTTTAAATCCTATTCCATTGTCACGGACAATAATGAAATGAAACAACCTGTTACCTTCTTCTATGGTCAACTCAGGCTTTATTTCCATTCCCTTTACTTTTTCGTAAAAAATATCAATAGCCGCAGGTTCATCTGCTTTGCTGTATTTTAAAGAGTTGCTTAAAATATTATGGAACATTTGCTGTAGCTGACGACTATTGCCTTTAACAGTTGGCAAATCGACTGTATTTATTTTAGCATTTTTTTCCTGAACTTGTAATTCGAGGTCGCCAAGCACCAATTGTAGCTTTTGGTTGAGATCAACTTCCGAGTCTTCGAATGAGCTCCTGGATACCCTTGAATAAGTAAGCAAATCATCAATAAGTGTTCGCATTCGGTCAGAAGCATTCTGAAGTCGGTCAAATAAATATTTCTGCCTTTCGGTGAGTGCATTGCCTAACTCATCCTGCAAGCGATCAGAGAAAAACTGAATTTTACGAATGGGCTCCTGCATATCATGAGAAGCGGCATAGGCAAATTCTTCGAGGTTGGCATTGGAACGTTTCAAATCTTCTACCAGGTGCTCTAGTTTTAATTGCGCTTCCTTAATGGGAGTGATATCTGTAAAGATGTGAATGAGGTGATCGTCATCCATTTTGGACATAGTTAGTTCTAACCAACGACCAGTGAATTCTAAAAAATACTGAGTAAATGAAGGTTCACCGGTAGCCAATGTCTGTAAACAGGTTTGGCCGTATTGAGACTGCAGAATATTGGGATCAATTTCTTTTGCCGTTTTACTTAAATAAACCTCCCTTGGCAATCCTGTATATTTTATGGCAGCATCATTAGCTAATATAGTTGCTGCATCAATAATGTTTCCATTTTCATCTCTAATCATTTCAGTAACGGATATACCATTGCTGGAATTGACCAAAATGCTATTTAGCAAGTTCGTTTGTGATTCTAATTCCCTGGTTCTTTCTGCCACTCTTGCTGTCAGTTCTTCTTCTGTTTCTTCCAGTTTTTGCTGGTATAGAAGTTGGGAAGTGACATCCTGGATCATTCCAACCATCATAACAGGCGCACCTGCTTCGTTAAAATAAGTTTTACCTGAGGAATGGAGATAGCGGATTTTTCCATCTTTACTATTTAGGACACGATAAGTAATATCGTGACGACTGTTTTCTTCAGAGGTACAGGAATAGGCTAATGCCTCCAATACCATTTTGCGATCATCCTCATGCACAAATGAGGAAATAACATCCATACTTAAACCTTGTTCTTCAATTCCAAACCAATCCATAATCCTTTGTGAATAACTAGCTGCATCATTTATTAGATCCATACGATACGTACCCAATTCCGCCACTGCCAGGGCCATTTGCAACTCTTCCCTGTTCTGTTCTATTCCTTTTCTTGTCAGCACTTGTTCTGTTACTTCATTTGCTATTACCAGCACGCCAAGAATGTTACCCTGTCCATCTTTGTAAGGTTGATAAACAAAGTTTAGATAAGTTGTTTCATACTTGCTATTTCGGAAAAGTTCAACAGGACGTTCATCAAATTTGTGCGTCACTCCATGGTGAAATACATCCCAAAGCAATTGCTCCAACCCCTGATCTTTTGCATCGGGTAAGGCGTTAAAAACGGGCTTGTTCATTACTTGTTCAGCGGTCTTACCCCACAACTCAATCACCTTTTCGTTTGCAATATCAATTATATGATCAGGTCCAAGCAATATACACATGGCCACCGGTGCCTGTAAGATCATACTCCGAAAATTATTCTCGCTCTGCTCTACCTGTTGCTTAGCGAGTACCAGGTCTGTAACGTCTGCAGCCGTATTCATCACACCATATACTTTTCCATCACTATCAAACAAGGGTGTAAAACTGTAATTAAAATAAAATGGCTGCAATTTGTCATTTACCTTAAGGTCCACCCTTTGATTTCTTTTATGAAGGGGAATACCTGTTGAATAAACCAGTTCCAGTTGTTCATAAATCTGCTGGCTCTCAAGTTCTGGCAAAACTTCAAAATAGGTTTTGCCAATAATATCCGGACCTTTTCCCCAAACGTCAATTATAGACTGGTTAACGAATTGAATGCGCATTTCCCTGCCAACATATACGCCAATGGGAAATGGTGCGCTTTCAATTATAGAACGGACCTGTTGTTCGCTTTGCTCCAGGCGCCTAATGTTCTGCGCCTGTTCCTGGGCATCAACAGTTATTTTGCCAGTGCGATCTTCAACGTTATGAATGATGTATTGAACTTCTCCTTTTTGATCAAATACTGGCCTGCTTTGGAGTGTCCGTACCCTGAATTCAAAACTGTCTTTAGCCGGGTTGTATACATCATAACGTTGATCATCGAGCTGGTGTGACTCCTTATTTTGTATGACATGCTTGAGAGAAAGTGTTATGTTTTGTTTGCCTGTTGCTTTTTCGTTTTCAGGATTGTCTGAAAAAATTTCGAACAAGCCCTTCCCAACAATATCCTTTCGTTTAGTGAAGGTAGCCGATAGATAGTCATCTGTAACCGCAACTATGGTAAATCGGGGCGCATCTGGTTGCAAAAGGATAAAAATTCCAGGTAAAGAATGAAAAACAGAAAGAAGTTCGGCCTGAATTGTTTCTATTTCCGGCATTCGTTAAAATGAGTTAAGGGG
>Ga0070664_100001599_pt1 | contig 18115 bp, 20 predicted proteins | sample KBSC73metaG_FD_65863 | JGI IMG/M metagenome (GOLD analysis project Ga0070664, IMG submission 65863) | Corn rhizosphere microbial communities from Kellogg Biological Station, Michigan, USA - KBS C7-3 metaG | ecosystem: Host-associated > Plants > Roots > Rhizosphere > Soil ... | reverse complement strand
CGAGCCCGACGCCGCACGAAAGCTGGGCGAGCACGCCGTTGGGAAAGGCCAGATTCGCGATGGCGTGGGCGTCGACCCCGGTTTCCGGGTGATACACCGCCGAACCCTGCACCACGATCGGATCGAGGAACGGCTTGCCCTCCACCGCGCCGGCCACCAGCCGCGCCCACGACGCGGTGTAGCCACCGACGTCGAGAATGCCTCCGCCGCCGAGCTCACGGTTCCACAGCCGGCTTCCGGGCGAAAACGGCGCGTCGAAACTGAACGCCGCCTGCACCAGCCCGACCTTGCCGATGGCGCCGGCTTGGATCAGCTCGACGACCTTCCGCGTCTGCGGATGGCAGCGGTACATGTACGCTTCCATCGCCACCACGCCCCACGACCGGGCCTCCGCCGCGATTTCCCGCGCTTCGTCCAGCGTCATCGTCAGCGGTTTCTCGCACAGCACGTGCTTGCCCGCCCGGATCGCCCGCAGCGCCCACTCGTGGTGCTGCGGATGCGGCGTCGCGAGGTAAACGCCCTGCACCATCGGATCGTCGATCAACTCCTCGTAAGACCCGTAGAATTCAGGAATATCGAAGCCCGCGGCGAATTCCTCGGCCTTGCGCAGGTCGCGGCTCGCCACCGCCGCCAGCTCGCCCGTCCGCGATTCCGTCACCGCCTTGGCGAACACCACCGCGATCCGGCCCGTCGAAAGAATGCCCCAGCGGAATTTCGAACTCATGGAGTTGAGAGTGGATGGTTGAGGGTTGAGAGAAAGAAAATCCGTCCCGTCAGCCGGCGCGCTCCACATCGCACCCTTCGTGAGGAATCAGCAACGATTGCCCTTCAGAGGCGAAGTCGCACAACCTTCTGGCGAATCGTCTCGAACATCACCCCCCCTGCGGCAAGCGCAAACATCAGCTTATAAAGCGCGATCTGCATGCCGTTTTCCACCGCAAATGGAATGATCGCCCGGGCCGCCAACCCCAAGTCAAAATAACCAGAAGCCCAATAAATCAACCACGCGGAATATAGCAATTCCCCAAACGGAATCACCAAGACCATAGCCAGGACAACGATTGCCATAGGGGAAATTTTTCGGGCAATTCCCGAGTTGAACAAAATGCGACCCAGCGGCCAACCAATGGCCATACCAAAAAGAAAGATCACCAACCATACCGCAACCATTGGAAAAATCAGCCGGTCGGTATTTGCCCACAGAAAAGCCGCGTCGTACAGCGTCCAAAAGCCTCCCCACACGACGCCCCCAATCAGAACCCCGAACGGAAAATAGGCCAGATACCCAACGCTCGATGAATTCGCCGCTCTCTCTTCCGATATTTTCTGATGTTCCCTAGCCGCCATGCAATTCGGACAAATCGTAGCAATCGATCCTGCTGATTGCCGCAAGACGCCCGATTCCCCCTTGGTGCAAACATAGCAATATCCATCAATCGACGGAAACCCATTGGCATGCACCTCAAAGAATTCCCCAACCAATTTAACCATCACGGCCGAACTCAATCGGCATGGATCATCAATCCATAGATAAATATAACTCTCGTCTCGTTCGACCTTGATCCCCGCTTCCGGATACTGGGCCGACACCATTTCTTGCCAAGCATCTGCAACGCGACAGCCCGGCAAGCACCTCACCTTCAGAAAAATACCGACCGGCTCCACGCGCGTCGCTTTGAGCAGAAATGGAGCGCGTGCAACCAAGCCTCTGTAATAGCCGCCATCTCCAACCTCAGCGTTCAGTTCGCGAACCAATTCCGCAAATGCTTGATCGAAGCAGCTCTGGGTCGAGGGGGTGACAATCTCGCTGATCTTGGACGTCAACATACTTAGCTCATATTTGAGTGCGCCCAAACCTACTGACGAACTCACGCACAACTGTCCAGCTTGGGTTGACCCTAGAATCCGTCCCGCCACTCCGCCAGGATCGGTCCGTCGGCGGCGGCCCAGTGGAGGCGGTCGCAGCCGGCGGCATCGACCCACTCCAACGCGTCGTGCTCGTGCGGCTGCGGCGTGCCGGACACGATGCGGCAGAAAAACGGGATCAGCCGGATCGGGCCGCGGCCGTAGTCCCAGACGACGGGCGTGAGCGCGCCGGTGACCTCCGTTTCGATGCCGAGTTCCTCGCACAGCTCGCGGACCAGCGCGGCCTCGGGCGATTCGCCCGGCTCGACTTTCCCGCCGGGGAATTCCCACAAGCCGCCGAGGTGCTTCCCCTCCGGCCGGCGGCAGGCCAGCACCCGGCCGCCGCCGTCATCGATCAATCCGCAAACCACCTGGATCATGCGGCGAAGGTCTAGCCGCTCCGGCCGCCCGCGTCGCGGAGAAATCCCGGCGCGGGCGAATGGTGCGCCCGTCAGTCCTGCGGCGGTTCGCCCGGCACGCCGACCATCCAGCCGATGCCGAACTTGTCCTGCACCATGCCGAAGCACGGCGACCAGAACGTCTTGCCCAGCGGCATGCGGACCTCGCCGCCCTCCGCCAGCGCGGCGAACACGCGGGCGGCGTCGGCTTCCGTCGGCTGGTTCAGCGACAGGCTGAAGCCGTCAAAGCCGGTCGGCTCGCCGCAGCCGTCGGACGCCATCACCCGCGAGTCGCCGATGAGAATGCTGGCGTGCATCACCTTTTTGCCGAAGCCCTCCGGCAGCATGCCGGGCGGCGCGGGCTCCGGGCTGTCCTCGTGGCGCATCAGCATTTCGAGCTTCGCGCCGAGGGTTTCCTGATAGAAGGCGAGCGCTTCTTCACAGCGGCCGCCGAAGAACAGATACGGTTCGATGGTGGAGGATTTCATGAGGATTCAGGGTTGGGAGATTCAGAGCGTGCGGGCGGTTTCCACGAGCTGGTCGAAGGCCTTCGCCCAGCCGTCGGCGAAGCCCATGGCGGCGTGCTTCTCGCAGTTCGCCTTGGTCCAGTGGAGCGCGCGGGCGATGTAGCGCGTGCCACCGTCCGGCAGCGGGTCGAAGGTGATGATGCCGGTGAAAAACGCGCCGGGATTCGGCACCCAGCCGGGCAGGTAGGCGTCGGTGAAGACCAGCTTCCGGTCCGGCACGACTTCGAGGAACACGCCGGCGTTCGGGAAACGCTCGCCGTCCGGCCCGCACATCGTCATCCGGCTGGAACCGCCCGGCCGCACGTCGAGCACGACGTCCGAGACCGTCCACGGTTTCGGGCAGAACCACCGCGGGTAGAGCGCGGCCGTGGTCCAGCAGGCGTAGAGTTTCTCCGGCGGCACGTCGGTCTCGCGGGCGAGGATCAGCTCGCGCTCGGACAGCGGCGAATCGATGGAATCGGACAACATGGTTAAATCAGCGTTCGGTTGAGTTCGGTCTGGTAATCGGCGGGATCCGGCGTCGCGGCCGGGTCGGTCAGGTAGCGCTCCCACAGCTGCGCCGCCGGCCGGTGACCCGCGGCCTCGAGCCGGGAGATGAACTCGCCCCACGCCTCGCCGAGCCGCTCGTACGGCCCGGTGTAGACCGTGCGCACCACCCGGGCGCCGGGCAGCTCGCCGGCGACCACGCGGCCGACGGGCGAAAGCGCGCCGGTCACCGGCACGCCGACCTCGAAGTCGAAGCGCTCCGGGTCGATGCAGAAATGGCGCGAAAACACCGGCCCGGCCGGACCGATGCCCTGCGCCACCGCCGCCTCGATCACCTCGCGGATCGCGGGCGACATCACCTCGCGGATCCGCTCGCGCGGGATCGACAGACGGATCACCGCCGCCGGACAGGCTTCGGTTTCAACAACGGTGAGCGGGGAAAGCATGGCGCGCGGGACGGATTGGCGAGTCAGGAGACTTGCCTCGGAATCGCGCGACCGCCAGCGGAAGTTTCAAAACGGTCCGCGGGATTCGCCCGCGCCGGCTCTCACCGGCTTTTCGCCAGCGCGACGAGGATCGCCTTCTGCGCGTGCAGGCGGTTCTCGGCCTCGCGGAAGATCACGTCGGCGTGCTTTTCGAGCACTTCCTCGGTGATCTCCTTGCCGCGGTAGGCGGGCAGGCAGTGGAGCACGATGTGGTCCGGCGCGGCGTTCGCCAACAGCGCGGCGTTCACCTGGAACGGCCCGAAGGCGGCTTCCTTCTCCTGCTGGCCTTCCTGCCCCATCGACAACCAGACGTCGGTGTTGATGACGTGCGCGCCCTGCGCCGCCACCGCCGGATCGGTGGTGAGGGTGACGTTCGGCGCGTCGAGCTTCGCGAGGAACTCCGCCGGCGGCTGGTAGGCGGCGGGCGCGGCGACGGCGAGCTCGAAGCCGAGGTGCTTCGCCGCCCACATCCAGGAAATCGTCATGTTCGAGAAGCCGTCGCCGATGAAGGCGATCTTCTTCCCGTCCCAGCCGCCGAGCGTTTCCTTCACCGTCAGGAGGTCGGCGAGGATCTGGCACGGATGCTCGTCGTCGGTCAGCGCGTTGATCGTCGGGATGCCCGAGTAGTTCGCGAAATCGACCACGTCCTGCTGGGCGAAGGTCCGGATGATGCAGCCGTGGACCATCCGGCCGAGCACGCGGGCGGTGTCCTTGATCGGTTCGCCGCGGCCGAGCTGGATGTCGTTCTTCGAAAGGAACATCGGGAACCCGCCGAGCTCGCGGATGCCGACCTCGAACGACACGCGGGTGCGGGTCGACGACTTGGTGAAGATCATCGCCCACGTCTGCCCGGCCAGCGGTTCGCCCAGATGGCGGCCGCGCTGGGCTTTGAGGAATTCGGCCGATTCGAGCAACGAAGTGATCTCCTTGGCGGTGAGTTCTTCGATGGAGAGGAGATTGTTCATGGAAAGGGGTGTTGGGGTGGAGTCGGCCTCTGAGGGGTTAGGGGCCGGGGGCCAGGGGTTAGGGAAGAATCAGAGGCGACGCTCAAGAGCGTCCATCAGGCCGTTGAGCATGCGGCCGACTTCGAAGCATTGCTCCAGAAGCGTGTCATGGTCGGACGGAGGAAGGTAATGGTAGCGCATGGCCAACGTGAGCTGGGTTTCGACTTCATTGAGCGAACCGCGGGCGATCGAGAGGAAGTGCAGGTAATCCGCCGTCGTACGGCGGCCGTGGCCTTCCGCGATATTCGATGGGATCGAAACGACCGCCCGGTTGATCTGGGAGGTGAGACCGAATTGCTCCTGCTTCGGGAAATCCAGCGCCGCGGCATGGATATCCACGCAGAGATCCATCGCCTTCTGCCACACCAGCAAATCACGGTAAAATTGAACGCTCATCTTCGGTCTTCTTACTCTTTCCCTAATCCCTGGCCCCCGGCCCCTAACCCCTCAAAAGGCGGACAGCACCTGACGGATCTTCTCCAGCGCCTCGTCGACCTCGGCGTCGGTGACATTGAGCGGCGGCAAGAGCCGGAAGGTCGAAGGACCCGCCGGCGGAACCAGCAGACCGAGCTCCATCAGCCGGGTGACCACGACCAGCGCCGCCGTCTTGCCTTCGGGCACGGCGATCTTCGCGGCGTCGAGGCCGATGCCTAACAGCAGGCCCTTGCCCCGGACTTCGGTGATCACGGGCAGGTTCCACGCCGTGATCGCGGCGCGGATCCGCTGCTCCTGGCGGCGGGCGTTGTGCGCGAGGTTGCTCTCCCGGATCTCGTCGAGCACGGCGAGCGACGCCGCGCAGACGAGCGGGTTGCCGCCGTAGGTCGAACCGTGCGAGCCGGGGCCCATCAGCGAGGAAAGCGCGGTGCCGTCGGCGTCGATCGCGCGGTCGGACACCCAGAACGCGCCGATCGGCACGCCGCCGCCCATGCCTTTCGCCCACGAAATGCCGTCGGGCTCGAGCGCGGGCGCGATCGTCCGCCACGCCATCGCCTCGCCGCAGCGGCCGAAGCCGGTCTGGACTTCGTCGAGGAGCAGGAGCAGGTCGTGTTCTTTGCAGAGCTTGGCGACGGTTTGCAGGAACGCGGGCGTCGCGATGTTCACGCCGCCTTCGCCCTGGATCGGTTCGAGCAGGATCGCGACGGTTTCCGGCCGGATCGAGGCTTCCAGCGCGGCGCTGTCGTTGAACGGCAGATGCCGGAAACCGGGCAGCATCGGATCGAAGCCCTCCTTCACCTTGTCCTGACCGGTCGCGGCGATGCCGCCGAGCGTCCGGCCGTGGAACGACTGGTTGAACGTCAGCACTTCGAAGCGCGGCGAGCCGTCGGCCTGCGGGCGCTTGTGGCCGAAGCGGCGCGCGGTTTTCACCAGGCCGTCGTTCGCCTCCGCGCCGGAGTTGCCGAAGAACACCTTGCCCGGCAGCCCGACGTGCTCGGTGACGATGGCGCGGGCGAGTTCCGCCTGCTGCGGGATCTGGTAGAGATTGGAAACGTGCAGCAAGGTGCCGGCCTGCTCGCGGATCGCGGCGGTCAGCCGCGGGTGGGCGTGACCGAGCGAGCACACGGCGATGCCGGTGCAGAAGTCGAGGTACGCCTTGCCGGTTTCATCCCACAGGCGCGTCCCTTCGCCCCGGACGGGGACGATCGGAAAGCGGCCGTAGGTGGGCAGGACGTAGTGTTGGAACGACTCGGAGACGGTCATGGAAGGGGCGGAGGCTAACGGGGTTATGAAAAATGGCAAACCGGGATTTGCGGAGCGGGAGAGGGGCTTGGGGATGCTTCGGTGTCGCTGGGCTGGTGAGCCTTGGAGGGGCCAGGGGCCGGGGATTAGGGGTTAGGGAAGAAGACGGCCGCGGAGTCGGTAAGGCGTGGGTAACAGCTGGAGCTTCGGCCTTTCGAAGCGGAGCAGAGCGGAAGGAATTCCTCGCTCTCGTTCATAGCGAACGGAACTCTTCCTGGCCCCCGGCCCCTAACCCCTGGCCCCTCAAACGCGGACCGGCCATTCGACGCACCAGGCTCATTTGGCCGCCACCACCCGCCAGGTCGCGAGCAAGGTGAGCGCGGCACCGGCGAGTTCCGGCAGGTGGAAGGTTTCGCCGAAGCAGGCGAAGCCGCCGACCGCGGTGACGATGGGCAAGATCATCTGCAACGCCGAGCCGCGGGAAACGGGCAGCGCTTGATACGCATGGGTCATCGCGATCTGGGCGATGGAGACGATCACCGCGGCGGCGATCAGCCCCACGCAGGCCAGCGGCGTGATGGACGTCAGCTTGGTCACCGCCGGCGTCGAGGCCAGCAGGCCGTAGAACGCCTGCGACGCATAGATGGTCGCCGGGTGCTCCTCATGGCGCAACCGGCGGATCACCACCACCACCCAGCCCGCCGCCAAGGCGCCGGCGAGCGCCAGCAGGTCGTAGGGCGAGGGATGCAGCAGATTGCCGTCGCCTCCGAGGAAGAGCAGCAGGCCGGCGAAGGCCACGCCCATCCACAGCATCGCGGCGCGGCTGATCGTTTCCTTCAGCCACAGCGCGGCGATGATCGTGGCGAATGCCGGATAGGTCAGGTTCAGCACCACCGCGCGGGCGGCACCGAGCTTCGTCACCGTGATGTAATAGCACAGGATGCCGAACGCGCCGACGATGCCGCGGATCGCGACCAAGCGGCTGCCGATCAGGCGCTTCGGATTGAAGCCGCGACCGGAACCGTAAAACAACGCCACGATGACCAGGCCGAACACCCCGCGGAACAACGACGCGAGCCAGCCGTCGGCGGCGGGCACGCGGGCGGCGATCCCACGGATCAGCAGCGTGTTCGCGGCGAACAACACGACGGACAGCAGCATCAGGCAAAGGCCGCGCCGGTCGGTCAGGGGCTTGGTTTCGGTCATGGTTTCCGGTCGGGATGACCGGAACGACGTTCGCCGGGAGAAGAAAAAAGAGCCGCACCCGCGCCTCCGGACCTCCACCTGGCGAGGCGCGTTCCGGAGAGGTTGCGGGCGAATCCGTCAGCCGACTCCGTGCGCCATCGTACGCCACGCGATTCGCGCGGCGACGTGTTTGGCCCGGAGGATGGAGACGGAATGGATCAACGCGCGTCGTCTCTCACGAAACGAGCGGCGGGTCAATGCTTTCATGGCGCGCTTGCCACCAAGGACTTCCGCGCCCTACCCGCGTGACGTGCCTGAGAGAGGAAGCGTGATGACAAAACGAGAGGGCCCGACTGGAGCTCAACGTGGGTCTCGAATTTAATTTGCTTGCCCTAGATGTTGAGGATGTAACTGGATCGGCAAGAATACGAACTCAGATCCAATATGTTCCCCGCTTCATATCCCAGAATGATACTATCTCTCATTGCGTTGGGTTGTTTTTTTGAGGTTGGATCGAACAATCTTTCATTAGCGATCACAAATACATTATTGGGCCTCATAGGTGTTGTGATGTTTGTTTTTATTTTCATGAAAGGCAAGCACATCGTCCTTTTGAGGGTTCTGCTTGTATCTCTATTGATCGTCGTATGGCTGGTAAATTTATTTGCTGGCGCCGGTTTCTTCTATTGGTTCGCGCCCTTTTTTATGGTGGTTTTTTACATTGCCATATACGGCAACACCAGATTCACCCCGACCGCTTTCTCTAAATATTTCCCCCCAGATAGGGACGAGTAAAACAATCCGACCTGAATGCCTCGACTTAATGACGGAGACGCCTAAGTGACAGACATCTTGATTTCTATTGATATTTCAATTTATCTACTCAATCTCTGTCAACACCAAGTCGTGGGAACTTGGATCGATCCTCAGTTTTTGCCTGACCGCTGGGCTATCCTGCAACCAATCGTCCACCCTTTTAATGAACTCTGGTTCTGCATTGGCACCGAATACCACATGCGCGATTTGTTCACGCTGTGCCGGCAAAACATAACGGCACTCGGAACCACGCGACATCATTTTGGCTTCTTGAAGGTAATTCAGGATTCTCCACTCCTTTTCGTAAGCCCAGCAGGTTCTTTTGGTGGTTAGATGACGCGAGGCATCTGAAAAATCTTTCTTAATCGAGGCTACGTCATTGCTGTATTTGACCTTGAAAGCTAAGCCCAACGGCAATGATCGGCACTTCATGCCATCTAGCTCGATGACGTCAGGGCTCCGATAGCCGATAGCCACACCCGTGTTCAGCCCGTAATGAGCCCACATCAGTTCATCGACGGGGTCCTCTGTCAGGGAAACCACACCGAATAGCTTGCTAAGATTTCTCCTCATGTCATCCGGCTCGTCAGCTAAGAATTCGATTTTTGTTATCTCTCGATCGAATTCCTCAAAAGACACCCTAGAAGGGCGCTCTCTTTGGCATTCCTCAAATAGAGCCCTTCTCTCTTGCAAGTCGGCCGACTCTCTGCGGACGCGGAACTCCAAAAGGTCATTGAGATAGATTGGAGGCGTCAGAAGAATTGAATTTTCCCCGACCAGCCACTCGGTGGCTTTCTCGACGGTAAGGTATTTATATAGAATCATCCAACAAGGGTCAGAAAGGTCTTCTCATTTCAGCATTTCCTCTATTCTTCACCTTTTTAACCGTTCCGCGATTGGCTTTCCACCTTTCGTTTCCTCAGAAGCATCGCCAGTCATCTTTCCCGAGGCTCCCCTTGGCGTAAAGCGGACAGTTTTTCCGCTCCACAGGCAGCCCTCAGGTGGCAAACCGTCTCGCATAAACGCTCCGCTTCGCGCGGTGGAGAGCACGATGAGAGGGAAAAGGAGGCCCCGAAGGAGCTTCATTCACAAAAAAACTCCGCCACAGCCGGAGCCATGGCGGAGTCAAAGGGATCAACCGGATGACGACTTACGCGAGGAAGTCGTTCAGCAGGTTTTCGAGCATTTCCTGGCGGCCCGAGTTGAGGACCGGCGGGGTGATGCTGAGCGCGTAGGCGTCGAGCTCGTCGAGCGAGGTGGCCTTCGCTTCGATCTTGGCGCCGATGCCGCTGTCGTAGCTCGAGTAACGGTTCGCGACGAACTGGTCGAACTTGCCGCTCTCGATGATCTTGTGGGCGATCTTGAGGCCGCGGGCGAACGCGTCCATGCCGCCGATGTGGGCGTGGAAGAGGTCGGACGGCTCGTGCGATTCGCGGCGCGGCTTGGCGTCGAAGTTGAGACCGCCGGTGGTGAAACCGCCCATCTTGAGCACGCGGAGCATGATCTTGGTGGTGAGGTAGATGTCGGTCGGGAACTGGTCGGTGTCCCAGCCGAGCAGCGTGTCACCCTGGTTGGCGTCGATCGAGCCGAGCGCCTTGGCGGCGAGGGCGACGTCGAGTTCGTGCTCCATCGTGTGACCGGCCAGCGTGGCGTGGTTGGTCTCGATGTTGAGTTTGAAATACGGCAGCAGGTCGTACTCGCGGAGGAAGTTGAGGCACGCGGCCGAGTCGGAGTCGTACTGGTGCGTGGAGGGTTCGCGCGGCTTGGGTTCGATGTAGAACTGGCCCTTGTAGCCGATCTTCTTGGCATGATCCACGGCGAGGTGGAGGAGCGCGGCGAGGTGATCGAGCTCGCGCTTCATGTCGGTGTTGAGGAGGGTCGCGTAACCTTCGCGGCCGCCCCAGAAGGTGTAGCCTTCACCGCCGAGGCGATGGGTGGCTTCGAGGGCGCGCTTGATCTGCGAAGCGCCGTAGGCGAACACGTCGGCGGACGGCGAGGTGCCGGCGCCCTGCGCGTAGCGCGGGTGGGAGAACAGGCAGGCGGTGCCCCAGAGGAGCTTCTTGCCGGTTTCCTTCTGCTTGGCTTCGAGCGCGTCGACGACCTTGTCGAAGTTCTTGTGGGTCTCGGCGAGCGAGCCGGCTTCCGGCGAGATGTCGCGGTCGTGGAAGCAGTAGTAGTCGATGCCGGTTTTTTCGAGGAATTCGAAGAACACCGGAACGCGGTTGAGCGAGTTCTGGAGCGAGGCGCTCTGGTCGTCCCACGGGCGAACGGCGGTACCCTCACCGAACGGGTCGGACAGGCTGTTGCGCATCACGTGCCAGTAGGCGGCACCGAAACGGAGATGCTCGGCCATCGTCTTGCCGCCGATCACTTCGGACGGGTTGTAGTGGCGGAAGGCGAACGGATTGTCGGTGCCGGGGCCTTCGTATTTGACCACCGGAATTTCGGGGAAGTAGCTCATGATGAAGCGGATTGGAATTTCGCGGAGAGGATGGGCATGGCTGGGCCACCGCCCGTGCATTCCTCTATGCCCGGCACCCGAGCTTGCAAAACCACGCTGGTGTTTGACAGTAATATTTCCGCATGAGCCGCCCCTCCATGGCCCGGATCGCCGAGCGCGCCGGGGTTTCCAAAAACACGGTGAGCCTCGCCCTGCGCGGCAGCCCGCGGATTTCGGGCGAAACCCGCGCCCGGATCGAGCGGATCGCCACCGAACTCGGCTACCGCCGCAATGCCGCCGTCGGCTGCCTGATGGCCGAGCTGCGGCGTTCCGGCTCGGCGCGCTTCGAGGCGACGCTCGCCCTGCTCAACGCCAACGAGGACCCCGAAGCCTTCCGCGCCCACCCGACGGTGCCGAGCTACGTCGCGGGCGTGAAACGGCGGGCGACGGCGCTGGGTTACGGCTTGGACGAATTCTGGCTGCACGATCCGAAGATCAGCGGCGCCCGCCTCGCCTCGATCCTGCGCGCGCGCGGCATCCGCGGCGCGCTGGTCGTCGGGCTGCTGCGCACCAACCGCCTGCCCGAGCGGATGAACGGATTGTGGGACGAATTTCCCGCCGTGGTGACGGGCGTGCGGACCCGTTCGCCCGAGCTGTCGTTCACCTGCGCCGACCAATACGCGCTCGCGCTGAACGCCTACGAACAAGCGTGGCGACTCGGCTACCGCCGGCCCGCGCTGGTGCTCGACCCGGTGATCGACGCGCTGATCGACGGCCGTTTCACCGCCGGTTATTCGATCGGCCAGCAGCGCTGGCGGCCGGGCGAAGACCCGATCCCGCCGTTCACCGCCATCGCCGAGGCGCGGCAGGATTTGGCCCCGTTCCGCCGCTGGCTTGAGGAAACGAAGCCCGACGTGTTGTTCACGCTTTATCACGAAGTGGAACGCTGGCTGGCCGATTGCGGCAGGCGGGTGCCGGACGAGATCGGCCTGATCCAGTTGGAGCGCCGCGGCCAGGGCACCCACTGGGCCGGCATGGACCAGCGCAACGACCTGGTCGGCGAGGCGGCGGTCGATCTGCTCGTTTCCATGATCCACAACGGCCAGGCGGGCGTGCCCGAGCGGGCGATCGCCACCCACGTCACCAGCCAGTGGGTGATGGGGGAGACGGTGAAAGCCGTCGCCCGGCCGGTCCGAGCTTGAGGGGCCAGGATTCAGGGGTTGGGGGCCAGTGAAGAGCGCTCATGGAAACTCTTCACTGGCCCCTGATCCCCGGCCCCTAGCCCCTCATGGGCAAACCGGCCAAACGTCGCCCGCGCTACCCTCTCCCCCGTTGCCCACCCGCCGCTTTTCCCCTATACCCCTCCGCAGATGACCGCCCCGCTGCGCTATTGCCCGTCCCTGCTGAGCTACCACCGCCGCCCGACCCGCGAGGTCACGGTCGGCCGCGTCGGCATCGGCGGCACGAACCCGATCCGGGTGCAATCGATGATCACCTCGGACACCCGCGACACGCCGGCATGCGTGAAAGAGGTGCTCGATCTGGACGCCGCGGGCTGCGAGATCGTCCGCATCACCGCGCAGACGAAGATTTACGCGGCGAATCTGGAAAACATCGTCCGCGAGGTGCGCGCCGCCGGCTGCGGCGTGCCGATCGTCGCCGACATCCATTTCAAGCCGGACGCCGCACTGGAGGCCGCCAAGTGGGTCGAGAAAATCCGCGTCAACCCGGGCAACTACGCCGACAAGAAGAAGTTCGAGATCCGCGAATACACCGACGCCGAATACGCCGAGGAGCTGGAACGCATCCGCGAGGAGTTCCTGCCGCTGGTGAAACTCTGCAAGGACCTCGGCCGCGCGATGCGCATCGGCACCAACCACGGCTCGCTGTCCGACCGCATCATGAACCGCTTCGGCGACACGCCGCACGGCATGGTCGAGAGCGCGCTCGAGTTCGCCCGCCTCGCCCGCGAGGAGAACTACCACAACTTCGTGTTCTCGATGAAGGCCTCGAACCCGAAGGTCATGATCGAGGCCTACCGCCTGCTGGTCGCCCGCCTCGACCTCGAAGGGCCGGATTGGAACTACCCGATCCACCTCGGCGTGACCGAGGCCGGCGACGGCGAGGACGGCCGCATCAAGAGCGCCATCGGCATCGGCTCGCTGCTCGGCGACGGCATCGGCGACACCGTCCGCGTCTCGCTCACCGAGGACCCCGTTTACGAAATCCCCGTCGCCCAGGCGCTGGTGAAGCCGTTCAACCGTGGCTGCCCCGGCCCGCCGCACCACGATTCGCCCGTCACCGAGCAACGCGACGCGGGCGAATTCATCCCCTCCTACGATCCCTTCTCCTACGAGCGCCGGAAGACCGACGTGCTCGACGTGGCGGGCCACGAGCTCGGCGGCGACCGCACCGTGCGCGTGTTCACCACCCAGGCGAACTGGAACGCGCTCGCCCACAAGATCGCCAAGCTCGGCGACTTCAAGCCGGAGATCGTCGTCGAAAAATCCGGCGTGCTCGAGCTCGACCCGCGCGACCACGACGCCGTCGCCGCGCTCAACCATTCGCCCGCCGCCCGGCTCATCACCGTGGCCGACGGTCTCGACCTTGAGCCCGTCCACGCCTTCCGGCTGCTCGCCTTCGTCGCCGACGCCCGTCACCCGATCCTGCTCAAGGACACGCTGCACCCGCCGCAGGGCGACACGGATTTCCTGGAAGCGCTGTTGCCCGCCGCCCGCGTGATCGGTTCGTTGCTCTGCGACGGCATCGGCGACGCCGTGCTGGTCCGCGGCGAAACCGCGCCCGGCCAGTCGCTGCGCCTCGCCTACAACATCCTGCAGGCCGCCGGCGCCCGCATTTTCAAGACCGACTACGTCGCCTGCCCGAGCTGCGGCCGCACGCTCTTCAACCTGCAATCGACCACCCAGAAGATCCGCGCCGCCACCGGCCACCTCAAGGGCGTGCGCATCGCCGTCATGGGCTGCATCGTCAACGGCCCGGGCGAAATGGCCGACGCCGACTTCGGCTACGTCGGCGGCGCCCCCGGCAAGATCAACCTCTACGTCGGCAAGCAACCGGTGAAGTTCAACATTCCCGAGGACGAAGCCGTCGAACGCCTGATCGACCTGATCCAGGAACACGGCAAGTGGATCGACGCCCCGGCCGGCGAACCCGCCGAAGCCTGACCGCCGTCATGATGGCCGCCCCCGAAACCGAAACGGTCGTCCGCGAGGACACCGCGCTCGACGCGCCGTGGAACGTCGTGGTCTACGACGACCCGGTGAATCTGATGGACTACGTCACCCGCGTGTTCCAGCGCGTGCTCGGCTACGACGCCGACCACGCCCGCCGCCTGATGCTCGAAGTCCACGAACAAGGCCGCTCGATCGTCTGGACCGGCCAACGCGAAAAGGCCGAGCTCTACACCCAGCAGCTCCAGGCCCATCAACTCAAGACCCGGCTCGAAAAAGCGGCATGAAACTGGAGCTGATGGTCAACGGCGGGCTGCGGATCGAGCCGGAGTCCGACCTCGAATGGGACGTGCTCCGCTGCATCGGCTATGACGCCGTGACCCACGACCTCGCCCGCCAGCTCGGCGACGGCTTCGACGAGCCCGCCGGCGACTGGCAGGAGTTCGTCCTGCCCGAGCTGGAAGACACCTTCTCCGGCCAGCTCCAGATCGTTCGCGAGGCGATCGAGCAAGCCGCGAAGGACGACGGTCACCTCGACCTGCTGCCCGAGGACGCGGACGACTGGTATGGCGCGCTCAACCAAGCCCGCCTCGCCATCGAGGAACGCTTCCATTTCGCCCTCGGCGAGCTCCGACCCGACGACGCCGCCGAGCGACGCTCCGCCTACTACCGCGCCCAGTTCTACCTCGACCTCCAGCAACTGTTGCTCGAGCGCGTCATGCGGTGAAGGAGCCGCGTGCCGTCTGCCAAGGCTTTGACCGCATGCGCCCCTGGCCAATCTCGCCGAGAACTTCCCTGCGCTGGGCATCGGCCACCGGCGGTTCCGGGCGGAGCGCCTACGTCGCAAAAGCCCCGAAAACACGAAAGCTGGTATGCCTTCGGCTTCGCCCGCCCCAACGATCCCGAAACCCCGGAAGTCCCCGAGCACCTCGTCGTCACCCCCGGCGCCCCCGGCAGCGGCGTCCTGTTCATCGACTGGGACCACGCCCGCCGCGCGGAAAGCTACCGCGTCTCCGTCCTCAGTTCGGTCAACAGCCCCGTCGTCGCCGAGCGCCTGGTCGAGGAAAGTGAGATCACCCTCACCGGCCTGGCCTCCGGACAGACCGTCCGGATCGCCGTCGCCTCCCGCAACGCCAAGGGCGGCGAAAGCGCGGCCGCCCCGGAAGTGACCATCACCGTGCCCTGAGCCACACGCTCAAATCCTGATGCCCGGCCGCCTCGCCGGGCTCCCCGAAATGGCCGCCGGCATGCACGGCGGCCATTTTTTGCTCCCGGAAATGACCGCCTGGACTCCCGGTCGTCGTTTCCAGCTCCCGAAAATGCCTGCGGCGTCTCCCGGTCATCGTTTTCCGCTCCCCGAAATGACCGCCTGGACTCCCGGCCGAGGTTTTCCGCTCCGGAAAATGCCCTCGGCGTGTCCCGGTCATCGTTTCCCGCTCCCCGAACTGCCGCCCGGGACTCACGGCCGATGTTTCTGGCTCCGGAAAATGCCCGCCGGGACTCCCGGCGCTCGTTTTTCGCTCCCCGCAGCACCCGCCTTGCATCCCGGTGGCCATTTCCGGCTGCCGGGGAACGCAACTATAAGGAAAAACGGGGGCGGGGCGGAAGCTCAGTGCCCGCGGTAGGCCTTCTCCGTCAGCCCGGGGATTTGGCCGGTGGTCCAGACGGTGTTGCGCGTCTTGTTGACGTTCGGCATCCCGCCCTCGTCCTTGCCCGACGGCCACCGCGACCAGACGTGCGGGGAACCGTCCGGCAGCACCCGATAGCGCAGCGGCTGGCCGTCACATGCGTCCTTCGGCAGCGCGGGCAGGAACTCCGGCACCAGGGCGTCCAGCTTGTCCGGCACCGCGCCGTGCTTCAGCCGGTAGCGCTCCAAGGCGATGCCGGTCAGCAGAAGAGAATGGCGCGTCTCGCCGTCGGTCGCCCTGTCGACCATATGCTCCCACTGTTGCCTAAACAGTTCCGGCTCACTGACTCGCTCGCAGGCCATCCGTGCGGCCGCCAACCGATTGAGCGGTGCGTCGCGCATGCCGACGTATAACTCGCGCATCCAGGCAAGCCGCCATGCTGCGGGTCGCATTTTCCATCCGAGTGGCATGGCCTTCACCACCCATTTCCCGAACTGCTCGTTCAGCTGCTCCCACCACCCGCGTTCTTGATCCGAATTCGCAAGCCGTTCCATCGCCTCCACATCCTCCATTGCTTTCTCCAACAGCGAAGGATCCGCCAGCATCGCCCGCGATTGCACCACGGCGAATGCCACTTCGCCGGGAAACAAGTCCATGAACGCCCGGCCCATGTCGAGGGGCGTCAGTTCGGACTGGAACCCCGCCAACTGCTCGTCCGTCCAAGCTCGGCGCTTCACGCCTTCCCAGATCGCCCGCGAGGTCTGCCGATCGAGCTCCAACAGGATGAGAGGGGAAACAGCGCTACCGGGATGTGCCGCGAATTGCTTCTCCAGCACGATCAGCTCGTGCACGTCTTCGGCCGCCAGATCCGGCTGCCCCGCGGCCAGGCGAAGGATTGCCCGTAGATTGGCAAAGAGGCCGAGCGACTTGAACATGCATGCCCGATGGACGACCGATTCTACGTCCGCACCCCAATGCCAGCGTGGACGCCGGAACGCTTCTGCCAGCGCATCGAACCGTCGGGACTGCGGCTCCAGCATCGCCAATAGCTCCCGCGCCACCGCCGCTTCCTCGTCTTGGGTCCGTGCCGGCTCGGGCATTTGCCGGAAATCGGCGGCTTTCCCGAGATCCGGTTGACCTTCCCATTTGCTCGTCAGGTTCGGAAATTGGAAATGGCGAGCACCATTCAGCCGGTCTACGTCTTTGCGCGCAAACTCCTCCACCAGCGCCGGATGCTGGAACACATCCTCCTCCGCCGGCGGCACCGGCCCGAACGCTTCTTCAAACGTGGTCGGCAGCCCTTCCGCCTTCATCGCCGCCACCTCGCGCTCGAAGGAGCGCAAACCCCGCCAGTTCTCGAAGCCGTAGAACGCCGCAACACACGCCGCTAATACCAAGGGCGAAAGCAGCAGAAGAAGTAGCACGCGCGAACGTCGTTTCACGCTCGCAGATTGGGCAGCCCGACCGACCCGGCACAACGGGAATTGCCGCCGCGACTCCCTGCGGCACACCTCCCGAAAACACAAAAGCCGGGCGTTGGCCCGGCTTTGTGGAAATAGGGGTGACTCGCGAAGCGCGCTTCAGGAATGATGGCGGCGCTTGAGGTGGAGCTGGGCCATCGACTTGGCGATCACCGCCTGGAGGTGGGCCACCTCTTCGGCGTCGTGGTCGTGGCTGATGCTCTTGAGCTGCTCCTCGGCGCGGTGCATCGCCTCCTGCACCTTCGACTCGTCGATCTGCTCCTCGCCCATGGCCATGTCGGTCAGGATGTTGACCTTGTGCTGGGTCACCTCGGCGAAGCCGCTGCCGACGGCGAGGACGACGGTCTTGCCGTCCTTTTCGTAGCGCAGTTCGCCGGGGCGGAGGGCCGTCACCAGCGCGGCGTGGCCGTCGAGGATGCCGAGCTCGCCATCGGCGCCGGGCAGGTAGACGTTGCCGACGGTGTCGGAGAAGATCTTCTTTTCCGGGGTGACGATCTGGAGATGAAGGGCCATGGAAAGTGTTCAGTTTCTAGTTTTCAGTTTTCAGGTTCAGCGCTCGGGAAGGTCTTTCCTGAAAACTGAACACTGAAAACTAGCAAACTCCGGAATTAGTCGCGGGAGACGCTGTCGATGCCGGCCTTCATGTAGAAGTTGCCTTCCGGCACGTCGTCCCACTTGCCGTCGAGGATCTCGGCGAAACCGCGGACGGTTTCCTCGATCGAGCAGAGGGCGCCGGGGACGTTGGTGAAGATTTCGGCGACGTGGAACGGCTGGGTGAGGAAGCGCTGGATCTTGCGGGCGCGGAAGACGGTGAGCTTGTCGGCGTCGGAAAGCTCGTCCATGCCGAGAATGGCGATGATGTCCTGGAGGTCCTTGTAGCGCTGGAGCACCT
>Ga0070664_100001597_pt1 | contig 18126 bp, 15 predicted proteins | sample KBSC73metaG_FD_65863 | JGI IMG/M metagenome (GOLD analysis project Ga0070664, IMG submission 65863) | Corn rhizosphere microbial communities from Kellogg Biological Station, Michigan, USA - KBS C7-3 metaG | ecosystem: Host-associated > Plants > Roots > Rhizosphere > Soil ... | reverse complement strand
AGCTTTAGCTCCGCGTCAAGCCTGTTGCAACCCGCGAACGGTAAGGACCGGACATGTCGCGCCACGGACAACCTGCTGTGTGGTCGATCCAAACAGCGCGAGGCCGATCCCGCCTCTTCCCTGCGCACCCATGACGATGAGGTCAGCCGGCTTCGCCTCGGCGGCGCGAAGGATCTCCCGATACGGGCGCCCGAATTGGACGACATCCTTGATCTCGACCCAGGTTCGCGATTCGTCAGCCACGAGAGCCCGTATCCGCTGCTGAGCATCGGACTCGATGTAGCGGCGGTATTCGGGGACGTTGAAGTGCATCGACGGTCCCGGCTCGTCTTCCGCGAGCCACTCGATAGCGTGCAACAGAGTGACACGGCCATCGGCCTGACGTGCGAGATCCAGCGCAAATCCCAGGGCCTGAAGCGCCGACGGCGAGAAATCAATCGGACAGAGAATGCGCTTGAATGTGCCCGCCTCTGGAAGAGGCGCGGGTGCGTCAGCGGGAACTGTGAGGACCGGGCAGGGTGCCTCGCGCAGGACCGCCTCGGTGACGGAGCCCAGAAGCAGCCGCTTGAACCCGCGCCGGCCGTGGGTTCCCATCACAATCAAGTCCGCTTTCTTCGAGAGCGCCTGATCGATGATCGTCGACTGCGGATCGCCTGGTTCGGCTAGAGGCGTCGCGCGCGGCGACAAATCAGCAAGATTCAGGGATCGGTTCATCTCCGCGATTACCTGTTCGCGCGGAATCGGCGTGACAAGTCGGACCGGCTCGCCGAGATCACCTCGTGCCTGCATCGGTTCGAAGGTGGGAACGACGTGCAGCACTGTCAGCTGCGCGTCGTACCAGCGGGCGACGACTGCAGCGTAAGCAAGCGCGCGGATGGATGACTCGCTGAAATCCATCGGACAAAGAATCTGTCGGAATTCGATCACGACGCCCTCCGTTGTTGAACCCCTCACTCGGAGTTCGTTCGCCAGTTTTGAATCGGCCACTCGTCAATCGTCGCCAGCAATCGCTGCCGATAGTTCTTCGCGAAACACTACCCCTTCCCAGTCACCGTTCGCGTAGACGAGAACCGCCGGCCGAACGTCGCCGCGGTCGGCCATGGTGCGGAGCATGCTGATCAGGCCCGTGATCCCTACTCCGCCCGCGATGAAACCGAAGCCCGGCCCCTCATCTCGATCCATAGAGAAGACGCCGTGCGGACCGTCCAGGTAGACCGCCGTTCCAGGACTCAGGCGGTGCACGGTCGATGTGAAATCGCCAAGCGCCTTGATCGCGATCTCCACCTAGCCGTCCACCAGGTACACATGCGAGGCGAGACCTGCAGAAAGAACTTGAGGATGATGACTCCCTGACGAGTGAGGGAGTCCTCGAAGTGCGCGATGTCTGCCAGTCGCTCATCCCATATGCGCTCATTCACGAGTTGCGGCGGGATCTTCTGGCGGTTCAGGACCTGCTCGTGCACGCGCACAACCAGGACCTCCTCGTAATAGGAGCGGTTGAATATTCCGATGCGCCCGCGCTCGGGCACACTCCGGGAGTATCGCCACATGAAGTCGTGATCGAGTTCCTTCTGTGAGGGCTGCTTGAACGAGAAAACCTGGCAGCCCTGGGGATTCACGCCAGACATGACGTGCTTGATCGTGCCGTCCTTGCCGGCTGCATCCATCGCCTGGAAGACGAGCAGCAGCGACCAGCAATCCTGCGCGTAAAGCATGTCCTGCTCTTCGGCGAGCCACTCCGTGCCGCGCTGAAGCAGTTCGGTCGCCGTTCGTGATGCGGAATGGGTCAATGTACTTTTGGATGCGGTCGAGGATCTCCTGTCGCGGCATAGGAGCGCCCGAGTGCTTTTAGAAGCCAGGCTGGAGCGCGAAGAGGAACTGCCACTTGTCGCGCGGCCGGTCGAAGGCGTAGACCCCGCTCAACTCGATGACGGCGAAGCCGAACGCGTTCAGCCGAACGCCGGTGCCCGCGCTCTTGACCCATGGACGGTCGCTGAACGACGACCCCGGGCCGGCGTCTGAGCCCCGCCAGGCGACGCCGGCGTCGAAGAAGCCGATGAGATCAACCGGTATGTGGCCGTAGTCGATCCTTCCTTTGAACATGCCAACCAGCGGCGCACGAACCTCGACATTCCCGACCAGCATGCGGCTGCCTTCGAGATCGTCGAGCTGGATGCACGCGCCAGGATCGCAGTCGTGCGGGTCGAAGCTGTAGATGGCGTACCCACGAACGAACGTGGGGAAACCCACGAACAGCGGAGACAGGCGCCCTGTGTCGGCATCGCCGCCGTAGCGGCCGACGTGGACGGCCCGCGCAGCAATCGTGAACGGCTGAACCGGCATCAAGTAGCGCCGGACGTCGAGGACCACCGACGTGAAGTCGACGCCGCCAAACGTCGGTGCCACCTCGAACCGCGACCGGGCGCCGAGGAGTGGGCCGGTAGCGCCGAAGACGGCCGAGTCGGTGACGAACGCGGCAGTGATCTCGTAGAGCGAGAGCGGATCGGAGAGCGGGATGTGCTGCTCATCCTGCGCGATCAGCGAACCGGACTGACTGAACACGTTCGTCCGGATGCGGCGGTTAAACGTGAAGTGCGACATGCCGCCTCCGAACTCGAACCGCTGGCTGCGACTGATCGGATACTCGACCACGCCCTGCACCTGCTGGCCGAGCTCGCGATCCCGGATTTCCTGCTCGATGAACACCGGCTGGCCGTTGACGTCCGAGGTGCCTCTGGCGATCCCTCCGGTCACCACTGGTACGTATTGATAGAAGCCGCCCCAGTTCCAGCGCCCTTTCCGGTTCAGATATCCAATCCGGCCGGCGGTGTCTCGGAACTCGTTGTTGGTTTGGACCATCCCCTCGAGCACGTGGTCGCCGAGCATGTCGCTGAAGACGAAACCGATGCCGCCGCTCAGGAACGGCCCGGTGCCGCCCGTGGACACGTTGAACTCCTGACCGACGAAGTCGAGGCTGAGACGCGGACGGAACGGAACGGACTCAGCCAGCGGCTTCTCCGGCAGACCGTGCGTCGCATTGGCGATCAGACGATCGACAGAGGTCGCGCCAGAGCCGGGCGCCAACCGCGCCGCCGCCATCGTCGTATCGGTAGGGACCGACTCGCCCGCGGTGAGCGCGGAGCCCTTCAGCTGACGGATCTCGGAGACCTCGCGGTGCAGAGAGAACGCGAGCCGCTGTTCCGAACGCGCGACGGTCAGCGCCGGACTTCCGGACGTGATGCCGACGATGCCGGTAGTCGAGCGCGTGAGACGGGTCGTGCCGCCGGTGGCCGGGTCGAGGCGGTAGACGTCGGGAACGCCGTCGGGATTGGCGACGAAGTAGATGCCGTGCGCGGTCCACTGCGGTGACCCGTGTTGCGCGCCGGCGAAGCCTGACAGACGGGTCACGTCGCGCGTGCTCACGTCCATCCTCGCCATCTCGTGCGCCCCGAATTGCAGCCTGTCGAGCGACGACGAAAAACGATCCGTGATGAAGACGAGGGTGCGACCGTCGGGCGACCACGCCGGCTGACGCTCTGTAAACGCGTCCTCGGTGAGGCGGCGCATCGCGCCATCGGCTACCGACACCAAGTACAGATCGCTGAGGCCGTTGCGGAGACCCGAGAACGCGATCTGCGTGCCGTCAGGCGACCACGCTGGCTGGATCGCCTCATCGATATCACGCAGAGGGATGTCACGCTCGCGGCGTCCTGTGTCCGCGTTCACGATCGCCAGCACCGGTCGGCCTCGTCGCACGACGGCCATCGCAACGCGCTGGCCTGACGGATCCCACGTGCCCGCGGAGTGAATGAATTGCAGGCTGTCGAGGTGCGCGTCTCCCGCAGTGCGGAGGAGCGTGCGCTGAACCCGTCCCGTGTTCGCGTCGGCAACCACCAGGTCGATGGACAGACGGTTTCTCGACGTGAGGAACACGACCCGCGATCCGTCGGGGCTGAGGACGGGCCCCACGTTCAGATTCGACTGATCGCGCGACTCGAGCAGGGTGTCTCCTGGTTGCGCGATGTGTCCCTGGACCGGCGGCAGCATCGTTGCGCGGATCGACTCGTGCCATTCCCGCGCGAGCGTCGCGCGATCGACGCCCAGCGCCAGCTCGATGGCCCTGATCGGATCGCCAACTCGCTCGACCTGGCCCCCGGCGTTCGGCGCCGGAGGAGGAACGCCTTCGATTGGCCGGGTCGTGGGCGCGCCAAGTCGGCGCATGATCGCGGGGATCGCGCGGTCGCCGTAGCGCTGACCGATGTAGGCAAAGAGCGCCTGGCCGTAGCGGTAGGGAAAGAAGCGCGGGTTGTTGAGATCGTCGATGGTCGGCAGCCGGTTCGCCAGCGCAGCGTCGCGCATCCACACCGCGGTGTGGGCGTCGACGCTGCCGAGCGAGAGATACTCCGCCATGCCTTCCATGAACCACAGCGGCCAGCGCGTCCCGATCATGTCGAACTGGAAGGCGTGCACGATCTCGTGACCGAGCACGTGGTCGGTCTCACCGAGGTCGCCGACAAACGGCATGACGATGCGGCGGCGGAGGAATTCGGCGAACCCGCCGACTCCCTCGCTTATTTCCGAATCGATGACGTTGGTCTGCCGGAATCGGCCAGGCGATGCGTACAAGATCAGCGGCTGCTCGCCCTGGAGATCGTGCGCCAGCAACTCGGTGAGGCGGGTGTGCCACCGCTCGGCCATGAGGCCGGCCATCCGCACCGCGTCGGCGCCATCGCTGTCGTAGTAGATCGCGAAGTGCTCGGTTCGCAGCACCTTGAACTGAAACGTCTGGTGCCTGACCTGGTTGCGGCCGAACTGCTGCCCGGTGGCAGAGTCGGCGGCTGAGAGGATGAGGAGAAGTGCGATGGCCGCGGCTACACGGACGCGGCCGAGTGTTGATGGCTGCATAATTCCGCGCGCTGAAATTCCCAACTACTCGATCGCACGCTGTTGCGCGCGTCTCGATCCCGGCCGTCCCCGGAGGTGGTCTCGAACCACGAAGATTCGCGGGCTGTCTTGCTCGTTGGGAAGAACGCTGCGGTTTTTCAGGAAGCAGCATCCGTCGATCTTCCCGCGCCGTTGCGCTGCAAACGCTGATCCCGGGAACATCGAGGCCGCGGCTGTGAGCGACGATCGTATCGACTGCTTACGTTTGGCGACGCTGCGCGGCCGCCAACACAGCGAACGCCGCATAGAAGACCTCGTCGGGAAACAGTTCCGGTGTGAGCAAGCGCTGCAGTACGAGACCCTCGATCAACGTATGGATGACGCGGACGAGGATGTCCTTCGGCATCGGCAGATTCTGGCCGTCCGCGAGTGTTTCGAGCCATGTCGCGCCGAACTCGTAACTGGCCGCGGTGACCTCGCGCACGCGCTGTCGGAACTCCGGATGTTCGAGGGCGTACGCAATTCCCGTCAGTCGGCCCACCGCGACAAGGGATCGATCCGGCAACGCCGCAATCGTCGCCGCCGCGATCGCGCGCATCGCGTCTGCGAACGTCGCGCCTGGCGCAACCTTCGGCTTGATTGGCGGCCAGTACGCCTCACCCAGGGCGATGAACAGCTCGTCGCGATTGCGAAAGTTTCCGTAGATCGCGCCGGTCGTCATACCCGCCCTGGCAGCTACCTCTTCTAATGTGGTCCGGGCGTGCCCCTTCTCGCGGACCAGCGCGCGTGCGGCTTCCAGGAGCGCCGCTCGGGTCCGATCTCGTTTATCACCCTTGGGTTTTCGGCGGGAATCGCTCGAAGGCTTTTTCATGTCTTGACAATTATAATTAAATTATAAAATAATGCCTCTATTATGACGACGCAGTCGGCCTCGACTATTGATTCGATTCTCAGCGAACACGTCGCTCAGGGCGAGCTGGCGGGCGTTGCCGCGCTGGTGTGGCGACCGGAACGGCCCACCCGCGCGATCACTGTTGGACGGCGGGACGTCGCTCGCGATCTACCCGTCACCCGCGACACGATCTTCAGGATTGCGTCGCTCACCAAGCCCGTTACGAGCGTTGCCGCGTTGACGCTGCTGGACGAAGGACGCTTCGACCTCGACGATCCGATCACGCGCGTGGCGCCGGAACTCGAGAATCTCCAGGTCCTTCAGGATCCGGAAGGGCCGCTCGACAACACTTTGGCAGCGAGGCGTGCGATCACGTTTCGTGATCTGCTCACGCATCGCTCCGGCCTGACCTACGGTGAGTTCCATCGAGGGCCGATCCGCGCGGCGTGCGCTACAACGCTCGGAAGCCAGATCGATAACGTGCTCTCACCCGACGAGTGGATCGCGAAGCTCGCGACGCTGCCGCTGATCGATCAGCCCGGCGCGGCGTTCCACTACGGCATCTCCGATGACGTGCTCGGTTTCCTGATCGCGCGGATCGAGGAGACGACGCTCGGTGCCGTCATGCGTCGGCGGGTGTTCGATCCGCTGGGCATGCACGATACGCACTTCGTCGTGCCGCACGACAAGCGTCGTCGGCAAGCCGCGCTGACCGGCTTTGACCATGCCGGGCGACTGACGACGCTGGCAGTGGCGCCGGGCGGCCACGCGTTGGCGGAGCGGCCCGACTCGATGACGTTCGAGGCTGGTGGCGGGGGTCTCTGGTCGACGGCCGACGACTACCTTGCCTTCGCGCGTTTGTTCGTCGGCGGCGGAGCCGTGGATGGCGTTCGCATCCTGAGGCCCGAAACGTGCGCATTGATGATGTCGAACCAGCTCACTTCGACGCAGCGAGCCGACGCGCGGATGTTTGGACGCCCGCTGTTTGCCAAAGGACACGGCTACGGCATGGGCGTGGCGGTGGTGATGGAACCCGAGCACGCGGATGTGCTTCGCTGCCGAGGAGGCGTGGGGACGGTCGGATGGCCAGGCGCCTACGGGAGCTGGTGGCAGGCCGATCCGAACGACGGGTCGGTGCTCGTGTTTCTGTCGCACAACATGCTCGAGATGTCGCAGCTGGCGCAGGGCATCGGCCTCGCCACGTGGAGCGCGATCGCGAGCTTCCACGCGCTGGCATGACGGCAGCGGTACCGTCATGCTGAGCGCGTCCTGACGGCGCTCAGCCCGACGCCTGCAGATCGAGCATCCAGATGTCGCCGCGATAATTGCCGAGCACGAACACGATCTGATCGCCGGCGATGATTGGCGAGACGAATGTGATCATCGCCGGCACGATTGCTTCCGACAGCGTGAGCACGTCGATCGGCTCCGCGCCCACGCGCCCCTCATTCGGATCGAAGGGTCGCGCCACCACTCTGTTCCGGATATCCATTGTCGGCGTCGTCGGCAGGTAATAGAGCAGACGCCCATCTTGCGACCAGAAAGGGTGACTCGCCGCCGATTCGACGTGCACCCACGACGTCTCGTCAGTCGCATGAGCATCGTCGAGCCGTGCGACGAGCACGGAGGGAGATCCGCCGGGCCGCGTGGCATCGAACGCCAGCCACCGGGCGTCCGGTGAGAGGCGCGGATTCGACAAGCGCCTATCACGCGACGACAACAGCGCGTGCTGCGCTCGATGACCCGTGTCGAGGACGACAAACGAATTCAGCCCCGAACCAAAGGTCTCGGCCAGCAGCCGATCCTCGTCGAGCCACAGCCGCGGACGCCCGCCGCAATCGTCGACAATCTGTCGCGACGTTCCATCCTCGAGGTTCCCCACAAAGAGGGGACGTCGAACTGGCGGTCCCGGAACCAGTGTGCTGAACGCGACGCGTTTGCCGTCAAGCGAGATCACGGGAAACCCGCGATCGACGACGCTCTCCCCCTCGAGGACCGTTTCGGTGCCGCGCTGCAGATTCTTGATGCGCACCTCGACGCCGCTCGATCCTGCGGCGAAATACGCGAGCGTACTCCCGTCGCGAGACACGGATAGATGACTGACGAATCCGGTGCCGCGGGTCAGGCGTCGCGGGAGGCCATCTGCCATTCCCGTTCGCGGGTCGATTTGGACCGACCACAAGTTCGTATCGGTGTGGACACTGACGAACGCCAATCGATTACGAGAGACGGTCGGGAAGAATGCAGACTCTCCAGCGGTAGTCATGAGTTCCGGCGAACCGGCCGCCTGGAACGTCGTCGGTGAGATGCGCTGCCGCCACACGTGGATGCCTTGTCGCCCCGCTGCTGTGAAGAAGATCGAATCTCCTGTCCAGGCGGCAGCCATCGCGATGACGACAAGATGTCGCAGTCGCGCTTCCCGCAGCACGCCCGTCTCGATCGGCACGCCGTCCTCAACCGGTACGATCCAGCAATCGCGATCAGTCGACGGATCCGGATGACCAATCACGAGCAGATGGCGTCCGTCGTCCGACCATGTCGCAAACGAAACGTCAACGAGGCCAGTCGGGAGGATGCGTTCTTCGCCGTTTGGTGATACGAGTCGAACCGCGTCACGCCCATCGAGCGCGAGATACACGAACCACCTGCCGTCAGGTGAGAAACGTCCGCTTCGTGCCGCGCGTCGCAAGACGCGCGGCTGTCCACCGAGCGCCGGCATCTCATACAGGTGCTGGGTGGACTCGGCCGCGGCGGTGAAGATCACGCGTGTGTCATCTGCCGAAAACGTGGGCTCGGCGCATTCGCGCATGCCGGTCGTGAGCTGCACGGCCGAACCGCCCACCTGCTTCAGCCACACCTGCGGCGTGGCGCCATCCTGCCCGGCATCCGACACGTACACGACCATTCGCGCGTCCGAGGACAAAGCCGGCCAGAACGTCGCGGCGGTCGTATCTGTGACGCGTTGCAGACGCGGCTCAACGGTCGAGGCTCCGGCAATTGTCGGCTTCGGCGCGGGCGCGATCTGACGGCTGTCCCACCATTCGCTCAGCTCTTTCGGATCGGCGAAGACACTGCCGCGCTCTGCGTGAGGAAGGCGATGGACTGGCAAGCCCTCTTCCCGTTCCCAGCGCTGGACCGTGCGAATCCCCCGGCCGAGATACGCGGCGATTTCCTTCCATGAATCGAGCCTGCGTTGCTCACCTGCGGGGCTTGGCGGCAGGCGGTCCGGGATGTCGCTCATGGTAGCGACAGGATAGCGCAGCCCTCGTCGCCGCGACGCTCGCTCAGCGGGCAAAGGCCGAGTGCGCCATTAGACGCCATCGGCGACGCGACGCCTGATGACGCTTGAGCACTCGCGAGCGGCATCGGACACTCGAGTCGCGAGTGGACTTCGAGAAACCCCACCGCACATACGAAGGAGACTGCCATGACGAAGTATTCAAAGATTCCGGCGTCCTTGCTGGTCGTTGGCGCGATGCTGCTTGTCGCCACCATCGCGGTGTTGTCGGCAGACGGCTCGCGACCCGACTTCGAAGGCGTGTGGCGAACGGCAGAGGTCATCGTCCCCGGCCCGAGCCCTCAAACGTTCAAACCCGTGGCGACGCTCGCGATCTTCCACGGCCGTCACTACAGCCGGGTCGAGGTTCATTCGGAAGGCGCGCGGGCAGCACTGAAGGATCCGGCGTCTGCGTCCGCTGACGAACTGCGCGCGGTGTGGGGACCCTTCGTCGCCGAGGCCGGAACGTTCGATCTGAGTGGGAACGTCCTCACGATGCAGGCACTCGTGGCGAAGAATCCCGCCGCGATGACTCGCGGCGCGACCAGCGTTTACACCTATCAGCGAAGCGGCGACACGCTGACCCTGACACAGACTCGGACACCTTCTGGTTCGAGCGCCATGCCGATAACGGTCAAGCTGGTGCGCGTAGAATGATCTTCGATACGCGGCCACTCACTCCGAGGGGCCTCGCCCCTCGGACTCCCTTACTTTCGACGATTCGTCGGGGTCTGCCGCGAGACAAGGGTACGGTAGGAATGCGATCTACTCTGTGACGGTGGGCCGACTGCGATTTCTCCTCGTGATCCTCGCCTTCCTCGTCGGATGCGCGACTTCCCAGCCGGCACCGGCCGACATCCTTCTGTTCACCGGGCGCGGCACATCGTCGGGTGACGTCACGGCCCTCGAAGACATCTTGCGCGAGAGTGGCTGGCGTTATTCGACCGTCAGTTCGGCGCAGCTGGACGCGATGACCGAATCGAAGTTGAAGTCCTACCGTCTTCTGATCCTTCCTGGCGGGAACTTCGAAGTCATTGGCCACGGACTCGCGACGAGCACGACGACGAAGCTCCGCCGCGCGATCGGCAGTGGCATGAACTATCTGGGCATCTGCGCTGGTGCTTTCCTAGCGAGCGCGGCGCCGTACAACGGGCTGAATCTCACAGAGGGCGTCCGGTTTTCCTTCTACGCGCTCGAGGATCGCGGCATACGAAAGGCTCCGGTCACAATCGCTCGGGCAGGTGGCGCCCCCCTTGAAGTCTACTGGGAGGATGGCCCGCAGCTCACGGGTTGGGGGCAGGCGATCGCGAGATACCCTGACGGAACGGCCGCCGTCGTGCAAGGCCAGTTCGGTGGCGGATGGGTTGTGCTCGCGGGAGTTCACCCTGAAGCGCCGGAGCGCTGGCGCCGCGGCATGAACTTCACGACATCGGCTGATCAGAGTCGAGCGTATGCGGCGACGCTAATCGACGCGGCACTGAATCGCAAGACTCTGCCGCGCTGATAGCAGCGTCGCGAGCGAGCGCGCGCGCGAGCCACGCGGCCGGAGCGAGCCATGGAAGCGGCGAACGAGGGCGCGTGTCGGGGAGTCCGAGCGGCGAAACCCCTCGGCTAAGACTTAGAGACGCCGCTGATGAAATCGGCGACGTAACGTTGGATCTGATCGGGTGGCAAATCGTATCGGGCCTTGGAGTCCGGTTGGCCGAGATTGCCGCTGATGACGAACGCACGCAGGCCCGCCTGCGCAAGGCCCTTCGCCTGCGCGACGCTGAGCCCGCCGACCACCTGCACCGGCGCGGAGCTGCCGATCTTCTCGAAAAGGGCGCGGGCCACATCACCGAGATAGTTTTTCTCGATGAGTGTCGGGTCGGCGCGACGCGCGTCGGACTGCAGGTGGACGCCGACCGCGTCCACGCCGGCGTCGAGCATGCGATGCGCAACCTCGATCGCCTGTGCGGCCGGACCCTGATGCGGCACCATGATGTCGGAGAAGACGAGCCGCGGCAGCGCCGGATCGGTGCGCCTGAACTCGTCGCGCACGGCGCAGATCGCCTTGGCCGTGTCCACACCGGCGAGCGCAAGAAAATCAACGATGTTGCCGCCGCCTGCATAGACGGCGCGCGCTTCGAAGCCTCCACCATCCATCGTCTTCAAGTCAGCCAGCAGAAGCGCGTCGGGAAACTTCTTCCGGAACGCTGGCGCGACGTGCGAGATGCCTTCGTTCTTGAGCAGCGGCGTTCCCATTTCGACGATGTTGGCGCCGCCCGCCAGGGCCGCGCTGGCGACCGTCAGCCCTTGCTCGATGGTGGGGACGTCGACTGAGATCTGAAACGTGAAGCGGGTTCTGAGCTGATCGACCACGCGCGCGGAGGCCGCGTGCGTCTGCTTCGTGGCCTGCTGGGCCCGGACATCGGTGGGACGCATCATCTCGAAGATCGCACCCGTCGTCAGCGCACCTGCGGCGAACGTGCGGGCGCCGCTGAGGAACGATCGCCGGTCGATGTGCCCGTGTCGATATGCGCGGGAAAGGTCGAGCGGGGCCGTCGAACGGTTGAACGCGTTCCTTCGCTCCATGAGCAGCTCCTTCAACGACGAAGTGTAACCGAAGCTCGGCTGCGCTGCGCGAATTCAGCCGGTTCCACCGCTTTGTTGGAGTCATACTTCTAATGACAGGAGGCCTCGTGACGTCGAAAGATTGGGCGGTCACATTGATGGCCATCGCGGCAGTGTTCGGCGATGGCAGCGCGGTCCGGCCTCAGAATAGAGCCGGCTCCTGGCTGGATGAAGCAAAGCCGGCGTCATGGAACAAACCTGGCGCGGCCATTCCCGCTGCGCCCACGCTTCAGGGATCCGTCGATCCGCGCTGTCGAGAAACGGCGCGCCCACCGCAGCTGGAAGAAGACATGCGTCTCCACGAGCAAGGATGGGATCTGGTCGGCACCTATCAGGGCGGTTGGCAGATGCTCGTGATCGGCGGGACGGCGGGCTACGACGGGATGTGCCGGCCACGGCAGTACCAGAATTTCGTTTTCGTCGATGGTGTGTACGCGGGCACGCTGTCACCGAGGCTGATGGACAGCCGCATGGATGGTGCGCTCGAACGCGTCTTCCTTCAGGGCGCGGGACGGCTGACTGCTGACTACGCGCGGTACGGAGAGAAGGACGCGTTGTGCTGTCCGTCGAGGACGACACACGTCGTGTTCAGCATTGCCACCGATCACGTGCTGCAACCCGTGTCCACCTCGACGTCCACACGGTGACACCGCGGATGCGTCAAGAAGAGCGTATGCGCCGCGACCGTTTTCTGGCAGCGATCATCAGCCTGGCGATCGGCCGCGAACGAGCGCGCGAGTGAGCCCACGCGAGCGGAGTGGGGCGTGCGGGGCCCCGCGAGCGAGCGTGTCGGGGAGTCCGAGGGGCGAAGCCCCTCGGAGTGATTGGGGACTTGTTATGCCGGACATCAGTCTGACCAGACGCGTGTCATGCGCCGCGCTCGTGACCCTCCTGATCTCGATCGCGAGTTCCACGCTGGCCCAAACGCCTCCGCCGACCGCTGGAAGCAACAAGCCGCTCGAAGGAACGTATTGGAAGGCGAGTGAGCTGGCCAAAAAGCCTGTACCCACGCAGGATCCGAAACGCGAGGCGCATCTGCAATTCGCAAAGGGTCGCGTCGCCGGCTCAGACGGCTGCAATCGGGTTGCGGGCGGCTATCAACTGAAGGGTGATCGCGTCACGTTCTTGCAGATGGCTGCGACGCAGATGGCGTGTCTGAAACCCAGCGGGACGGAGGAACCGTTTCACGCGGCACTGAAGAACGCGACGCGATTGACCATCACCGGCGACCGGCTCGAACTGTTCGATGCCGCCGGAACGCAACTGGCCGCGTTTCTGGCCGGACGCCCGCCGTCTGATTCGACGCCTTCGTCTCCGCTCGCCGGAACGTCGTGGCAGCTCGTGAAGTTCCAAAGCATGGACGACACGACCCTGACGCCGAAGGATGGCGCGAACTACACCATCGAATTCGCCGACGGTGGACAGCTCATCGCGCGTGTCGACTGCAATCGCGGAAAGGGAACCTGGAGATCCGCCGGACCGAGCGAGCTGGAGTTTGGCCCACTGGCATTGACACGCGCACAGTGCCCGGAAGGTTCGATGCACGATCAGATCGTGAGGCAGTGGGGCAATATTCGATCGTACGTCATCAGAGACGGTCATCTCTTCCTGGCGCTGAAGATGGATAGCGGAATCTACGAGCTCGAGCCAATCCCGAAGCCGAAGTGAACTGAACGTCCACGGTCCCTCGGGTAACACGCCTCAGCCACGCGCCGCGACCAGGCGTTCCCATTCGATCGGATCGCGTGTCTCGGCATCTGCGATTCCGAGCTCCCGCAGCACGCCGATCACCGTCTGGCGGCGGGTCACTGAGACGGTCAGAATGTGCGCAACCACGCTGCCGAAAGTGAAGCTGACCGGTGGCGTGCACAGCGCGTCGATGAAGGCATCGTCCCACTCGTTGCGATCGCGAATGCGTCGGACCAGCGCAGAGAATTGCGGCTGGACCGCAGCCAGCCGCGCCCGCAGCGCGGCGATGCTGACGCCATCGCGCGGAGGAATGTCTCGTCCTCCGATCGCGGCGGTCCACACCTCTTTAGTGAAAACGATGCGCTCGAGCATGGTCCTGACGTCTGGTTCGGGACCCTCGAAGTCGTGAACGACGAGGCCTGGCCGCACGTGGCGGTCGAGGGCATCGTCGGAGAGCGTGGCGGCCTGCTCCAGCAGTCGCGCGGTGTGCCAATAGTCATGCTCGACGAGGCGGTCAGAGAGATCCATGGTCGAGGTCCTCGGGTGGCCGGGTAGCAATAGGCCGCCCGGCGGGTGAAAGTGGATGCCGTTGGGCGCGGACAGCCGGAAGTCACGTGGTTCGTCGGCGAACCGGCTCGGCGGCACGCCGTGAGCCCGGGTGAATGCGCGCGAGAAGGCTTCAACCGCGTCGTAGCCAGCGTCGAGGCCGGCGTTCGTGACGCTGAAGCCGCGGCCAAGTTGCCACGCGGCACGCTCGAGCAGGAGGCGGCGCCTCAACGCAGCTGGTGGCTCGCCTACTCCGGCACGCACCAGACGATTGAAGTGAAACGGGCTGAGCATCGCCCGCGCCGCCAATGCCCGCCCGTCGAGGCCCTCGTCGAGAGCCTCGATCACGGCGTCCACAACATCTCGCAGACGATCCGCGCCCGGCTTCATGCCGTCGAGTATGTCTCGCGGCGCGCCGGAGCGCATGACCGCAATTGCTGCCCATGCGCCTTCTGCACGTTCGGCGGGACATCCTGTTGTCGACCAGGTCGACCTCAGCTCTGAAAGGTCTGAAGAGCGTAGCGCCCAGCCGGCCGTAATTGGCAGTTGCAATGGACTTGCGTCACACGGGAGAATCCCCGTTTCGGCGCCCTATAGACTCGCACTGCGCGGCATTGGGCGGACGAGGAGAAACAAATATGACACCCTCGGACGGTGCGTCTTCGAAGACACTGCTCGGTTTGATCCAGGCGATTCCTGCTGACGAGACGGCAGTAATCGCGCCGGATCAGAGCATTCGAATCACCTACGGCCAGTTGCGCACGCAGATCCAGGATGTGGCGGAAGCATTGGCAGCAGCGGGAGTGAACCGGGGCGACCGCATCGGCATGGCGCTCCCCAACGGCCTGCCGAACATCGTGACATTTCTCGCCGCGTCGATGATCGGAACCGCGGCACCGCTCAATCCCGGATACAAAGCAGACGAGTTCCGCTTCTACCTTGAAGACACCAACGCCAGGGTGCTGTTGCTGCCGCCTGAAGGACTTGAAGAGGCACGCGCGGCCGCCGGTAACATTCCAATTCTGACCGTGGACGTCGACACCGCCGGCACCGTGAGCCTCCGCGGCGTCACCGCACGAAAACCCGTCGCCCCGCCGAATCCAGACGACGTCGCGCTGATTCTGCACACGAGCGGCAGCACCGGTCGGCCGAAGCGCGTGCCGTTGAGCCATGCAAACCTGGCGATCTCAGCCGGCAACGTCGCGCGCAGCTATACCTTGTCGTCGAGCGATGTGTCGCTCTGCGTGATGCCGCTCTTCCACGTGCACGGGCTCGTGGCCTCAACCCTGGCAACGCTGTCGACAGGCGGAACCGTCGTCGTGCCGACGAAGTTCAGCCCGCTCTCGTTCTGGCAAATCGCGAAGGAACACGGCGCCACGTGGTACTCCGCGGTGCCGACGATTCATCAACTGCTCCTTGCGCGAGTGAAAAAGGATGCGCCGCGGCCGGCGGGCGCCGACAAACTTCGTTTCATTCGCTCGTGCAGCGCTGCGCTTCCCTCCCAGGTGATGCACGACCTGGAGGCGGCATTCGGCGCGCCGGTGCTGCAGGCTTATGGGATGACTGAGGCCGCGCATCAAATGGCGTCGAACCCCTTGCCACCAGCCGCACGCGTTCCCGGTTCGGTCGGACGCGGAACGGACGTTCAGATCAGCATCATGGATGCCGAGGGCAAACATCTGCCGACCGGCGCGGCGGGCGAAGTCGTCATCAAGGGACCCAACGTCGTGCGCGGATATGAGAACAACCCCGAAGCCAACAAGTCGTCGTTCGTCGATGGGTGGTTCCGGACCGGCGATCAGGGAGTGCTCGACGAAAACGGCTACCTCACGCTGACTGGGCGACTGAAGGAAATGATCAATCGAGGCGGCGAGAAGATCGCGCCGCTCGAGATCGACGAAGTGTTGCTCGGGCATCCCAAAGTGGCCGAGGCCGTCACGTTCGGCGTGCCGCACACGGCCTGGGGTGAAGAGGTCGCGGCGGCAGTGACCCTGAAGAGCGATGCCACCGAGGCCGAGCTGCTGGCTTACTGCAAGGAGCGGCTGGCCGACTTCAAGCGTCCCAAACAGATCCACATCACCACGGCCATCCCGCGCACCGCGACCGGAAAGATTCAGCGCCGCGTCGTCGCGCAGGCGTTCGCACCGCAGACGAAATGAAGCTGCCTCAGACGCCGACCGTCGCCGTCACGCGAGCGAGCGCCGCGATCCGCCTTCGCACTAGCGTGCTACGGCGGACAGGGCGGAGCGACGAGGGCGCGGCCGGAACGGAGCTGGTGGCGGAGCGACAGCATAGTGGAGGCCGCCAGGCGGGGTGCAGGGGTCCCCGCCGATTCAAGAGAAGTGCAGGGGAGTCCGAGGGGCAGAGCCCCTCGGATGAGAAATGAGAATCGTCGTCGCGGGCGCGGGCGCGGTCGGCGGGTACATCGGGGCTCGCCTCGCGAAAGCGGGTGCCGACGTCGTGCTGTTCGCGCGTGGTCCGCACCTGCAGGCGATGCAGACACGCGGGCTCCGCGTCACGAGCGACGAGGGCGACGACTTCGAGGTACGCCCTCAGGTCACCGGCGATCTGACGACGATCGGGACGGCCGATGTCGTGTTCCTCGGTGTCAAGGCGCATGGTCTCACGGCGCTCGCGCCGACACTGCGTCCTCTCTTTGGTCCCGACACGTTCGTCGTCAGCACCCAGAACGGAATCCCCTGGTGGTACTTCCAGAACTATGGCGGCGAGCTGGAAGGGCTGCGTCTCGAGCGAGTCGATCCAGGCGGCGTCATTGCCCAGTCAATCGAGCCGCGACGGGTGGTCGGATCGCTCGCCTACTTTGCAACCGACGTCGCCGAGCCGGGCGTGATCCATCACACCGAAGGCAATCGCATCAGTTTCGGCGAGCCCGACGGCAGCAAGTCGGCTCGAGCGAAGGCGATCGCCGAGGCGATGATCGCTGCCGGGTTTCGCTGCCCGGTCACCGCGCGGTTCCGGCACGAGATCTGGGTGAAGCTGCTCGGCAACGTCGCGTTCAATCCGATCAGCGCATTGACCGGCGGCACGCTCGAGGAGCTGGTCCGCCACCCTGATACGTCGAAGGTCGTGCGCGAGATCATGACGGAAACCGAGGCGGTCGCCGGAAAGCTGGGCATCGAAATGCCGATCTCGATCGATCAGCGGATGGCCGGGGCGGAAAAGGTCGGCGCGCACAAGACGTCGATGCTGCAGGATCTCGAGGCCGGCCGCCCGCTGGAGCTCGAAGCGGTCGTCGGCGCCGTCGTCGAGCTGGGAGATCGGCTCGGCGTGCCGATGCCGGCGACGCGTGCCGTCTATGCGTGCGCAAAGCTGTCGGATGGGAAAAGGCAACGTGCAAGCCAGGACGCCACAATCAAGACTGAAGCAGTGCGAACATGAATATTCACAATCGGTGGTTCCAGCTCGGTGCGTCGCTCATCGCGATGATCATGATCGCGAACCTGCAATACGCATGGACGCTCTTCGTCGGTCCCCTGCAGAAAAGCACGGGCTGGAAGCTCTCCGACATCCAGTTCGCGTTCACGCTGTTCATCATCTTTCAGACCTGGGTGCAGCCGTTCGACGGCTGGCTGATCGATCGTCTCGGGCCGCGCGGCTTCGTCACCGCGGCTGGCGTCATGTGCGGGCTTGGCTGGGCCGGAATGGGCTATGCGAACTCCCTTCCGATGCTCTACGCCCTCTACTGCCTGGCCGGCGCAGGTGCGGCGTTCGTCTATAGCGGCTCGGTCGGATCGGCGTTGAAGTGGTTCAAGGAGCGGCGCGGGCTCGCCGCCGGCATCATGACGGCGGGGTTCGGCGGCGGTACGGCGTTGTTCATTCCATTCATCCAGTCGTCGATCATCGGCAACGGTTACCGGGCGACGTTCGTTTCGACCGGCATTCTGCAGGGCGTCGTGATCGCTGTCGTCGCGCAGTTTTTGAGGCACCCGCCCGCGACGACGGCTCCCGGCAAGACCGAGAACAAAGCCGCGGCGACCGGTGAGAAGAAGCAATTCACGACGATGGAGGTGCTGCGGACGACGCAGTTCTACGTGATGTACGTCGCGTTTGTGTTGATGGCAACGGGTGGACTGCTGGTGACGGCCAACGCCGGCCCGATGGCCAGGTCGTGGGGCTTTTCGATCACGCTCGCCGCAACGCTCAGCCCGCTGGCTAACGGCGCGTCGCGCGTCTTCTGGGGCTGGATTTCAGACCGCCTTGGACG
>Ga0070664_100001593_pt1 | contig 18144 bp, 15 predicted proteins | sample KBSC73metaG_FD_65863 | JGI IMG/M metagenome (GOLD analysis project Ga0070664, IMG submission 65863) | Corn rhizosphere microbial communities from Kellogg Biological Station, Michigan, USA - KBS C7-3 metaG | ecosystem: Host-associated > Plants > Roots > Rhizosphere > Soil ... | reverse complement strand
ATGTCCAATGACCTACAGGGAGCGTTGACAGATCTCGATCGTGCTATTGCCATCAATAATGATCTTTTCGAGGCTTATAACAATCGGGGTTCCTTAAGAAACGAACTTCGCGATCCCGAAGGAGCCATGGCAGACATGAACAGGGCAGTCGAACTGAATCCGAAATCGTCCGACTCTCTTTATCAACGGGGCTATCTGTTTATCGACTCCAAGCAGTATGATCGGGCCCTTGCCGACTTTGAAAAAACTGTGAAGCTCAATCCCGACATGGCCCTTGCCTACCAGGGACGCGGTACGGCCTGGATGTTCAAGGGCTACATGGAAAATGCGATCGCAGACTTCAATGAAGCCCTGAAGAGAAATCCACAAATTGCCTGGGCCTACTTTAACCGTAGCCTCGCCCGAACGTACCTGGGCGACACAGCGGGAGCTTTAAGCGATTTTAATGAGACCATCAGACTAAGACCTGATTTGGGGGATGACCTGACCCGGCGCACCGAGTTAGCGCGACACTTGCGTCGCATAGGCGGGCATTAGAGACTTAAGCCTGGTGAGCGAGATTCAATCTCTGAATTTCTCTGGCTTGGCCGGTTGCTTCGTCTACATCAATTACGGCACCGCAAATTCTGACGTGACCGCTCGCATGTTCCGCCTTGCGAGCGGTCACTGACGTAAAACGCGCAATCACATCCGAAGTATCCATTCCGATTACACCCGCATAACTGCCGGTCATCCCGAGGTCTGTCAGATAAGCCGTGCCCTTGGGAAGAATTCTCTCGTCCGCTGTTTGAACGTGAGTATGAGTTCCAGCAACCGCTGAGACGCGACCATCTAAAAACCATCCCATTGCGACTTTCTCAGAAGTTGCTTCAGCGTGCACATCCACGATCCTGATTCTAGTCTCAGGCGGAAGCGATTGAATCAGTTGATCAATGATTCTGAACGGATCATCCGAGGGTGGCATAAACACCCGGCCCATGATGTTAACGACCGCCACGCTCACGCCGTTCACTTCACCGGTCCACATTCCGCTGCCTGGCGTTTTGGGAGGGTAATTCGCCGGTCTGATGAGTCTCGGTTGTTTACGAATGTATTCGACCGCCTCTTTCTTATCAAAGATATGATTGCCGGATGTCATGACATCAATTCCAGACGAAAAGAGTTGCTCACAGAGCGAGGGGGTGACGGAGAAGCCGCCCGCAAGATTTTCCGCATTCATGATGGCGAGGTCGATCCCGTGTTGTTCGCGAATGTCTTGAATGCGCTCAAGGACTGCCAGGCGTCCAGGCTTCGCGACAACATCACCTATCATGAGAATTTTCATTTGAATAAATAGCCGAAAGAAAGAAAAAGCCGCGATCCAGATCGTTAAGAAACCCTGCTTACCTTAACGATGCCGATCAGCGGACTGTTGGCGAGAGGGAGATCCGCATGTGCCGTTCCGAAGCCGTAATTGAACCTGCATAGACAGGTGGGTGACCTCTTAATGTCGCCGCCTCTGGCAGTTCTTATCGATGAAGAACGGCACTGGCTAACCGACCTCGGTCTCCCTAATCAACGGCGTTGGCTCAATCATCGTAACTCGGTGACGAGCACCGCAGAAAGGTCCCTCCGCCGCGGAGATATTAGCACACAACACAGCCGAGCCGTACGTGGCTCTTTGTGCTTTTTAGCCCGCGGTTTACTTTGGGTCTGTTATCGGCCGAGAACCGGGAAAAAGGTTGTAGGAGTAGCCGGGAGAGGGGAATATTTATCAATTATGAATTGATAATTCCCAATTGTTATCGCGATTGGTGAGTGGGGGATTTGGAGACGGGCCGAAAGGATAATTAATAATTCGTAACTATCAAATGATAATTATCAAATAGAACCGGAAGTGATGATCAATTGAGAATTGCGAGTTAACCCAGAGTTAGCTTTCCGGGTCCGCCTTGCTCGTTTTCTAAGGAATTACGGACTTTTAGGAGCCGATCGAGCATCTCTGCACATTCTGCACTACGCGAAGCCAGCTGCGAGTCGGCCTGTTCATGCATATTCTTGAGCCGGTGGAGTTCATCGGCAATGTGGAGGGCGGCAAGAATAGCGACTTTCAACGAATCGACAGTCAGCGTACCTGAAGAGATTTCTCTCATTCGACTGTCAACGAACTCAGCAAGTTGAATTATGTATTCGGTATCGCCATCCGAACGGATGTTATAGGTCTGATTGTAAATCTCAACTCGAATGGTGGGACTGCTGCTGGAGGCTTCCATACTGCGCTTGTGGAGTAACTGGTCGAGGCCGGCGCTCATTTAAACTCCTCCGCCATTTCAGGATCGAGAGCTGCAACTGCGTCCAACATCGCTTCAACTTTCATTCTGATGGTTTCTCTCTCAGCAAGGAGTTTTTCAACCTGATTCTCGAGCCGCTCCTTTTCGTTCAGGACATTGCCCATATCACGATGAATCAGAGCGAGTTCTTTTTCGAGGTTCTCTTTCTCCTGGCGTAACGACTTAGTCAGTTCGATGGTCCGGTAAATCTTATCTTCCAGATGCGAAAACTTTTCCAACCCTGACAAACCAACCATCGGGTTATCTCCCACGAACAAGATTCAAAATCGCGACCTGATTATCCGCCTTCAAGTGTGTTAGCGCAAGACTCATTCTGCAATCCCGCCGGATTTATTTTCAGCGCCGCTCCGCCGCGAAGGTCTTGAGCAGCGATGAAGTCAGTTGCGCGTGCGTCTCCTCAACCTCTTCATCTCGCAGCGTCCGCTCGTCGGCTCGATACTCAATACGAAGAGTTATCGAACGCTTGGTCGGTGGTATGTTTGCACCTTCATACGTACCAACCAACCTTACCGCATTCAGCGAAGCAACTTCTCTTCCCTGTATATCACGAACCACTTCCTCAAAGGGCGTATTACGATCAATCAAAAGAGAAATGTCCCTGACAATGGAGGGGAACCGAGGCAGTGGAGAGTATTGGACCACGGTTTCACCGGACTTTAATAGCTCGGATAACTGTAACTCTAATACAAAAACTGGCTGACGAAATTTATATGAGTTGCTTATTGCATCGCTCAGCTTGCCGATTGTTCCGACTGTACGGCCATCAGCGAGCGCAATACGCGCGGCTTGCCCTTCCCTCAAGTGTGTGGCCGACGTTTTTTCAAATGTTAGAGACGGCAGGTTCATCCACTCGACGGCTGTTTCCAGCGCTCCCTTGAGATCGAAGAAGTCTAATTCGCGCTCGGCAAGTACACGTTCTTCTTCTAACGCACCACCCGTCGCGATAACCGCAAGGGACAGATCTTCAGCCGGTAACTCCCCGGGCGCCTCAGTCTTGAAGACCCGGCCAATTTCAAAAAGCCTGACGTCGCGATTTCCATGATTGAAATTGTGACGGACCGAGTTCAATAGACCGGGCAACAAAGTGCCTCGCATCCAGGCGGAGCCTTCTATAATCGGGTTTTTCAGTACCGGTTGCGCGTCTTCGCCTATTCCAAATAAAGAGGTATTTTCGCGTGGTATAAAGCTGAAATTTATCGCTTCATCAAAGCCAAAAGAGTAGAAGGCACGACGCAGGATTCGTTGCTTCAACTCGCCTGGCTGATACTCGCCCGATGAATTTGATGGCGGCAATTCTGACGCTATTTTTTCGAAGCCGGTGTGACGCGCAATCTCCTCAACCAGATCTTCTTCCAGCTCAACGTCGTTGCGCCACGACGGAACAACGTAAACGACTTCATCCTGGCTCTCTGACTGTTTTAGAAACCCAAGCGCTACTAGGATTCGATCCATTTCCGAAGGCTCGACGGAAAGAGAGGTCAGCTCTTTTACCCGGCCGCTTCGCAGTGTCACTCTCCGGGGTTCAATTTTCTTCGGATAGACGTCAATCACATCTTCCGTTACTGCACCACCGGCGAGCTCACAGATTAACTCAACACAGCGCTGCTGGGCGTGGATGACGTTTTCGCGATCGGCGCCACGCTCAAACCGTCGCGACGCTTCGGTGTCCATCCCGAACCGCCTCGCAGTACGACGAACTGAGGTCGGATCGAAATAAGCACTCTCGATCAGAACGTCGGTCGTGCTTTCCGAGATCTCGGAGTCTTCACCACCCATGATTCCGGCCAAGGCTACCGGGCGCTCGGCATCGGCTATCACGAGCGTGTCAGTTGTCAGTTCGCGGTCAACTCCATCCAGCGTCTTTAGTTTTTCGCCGGCAACCGCTCGGCGAACAACAATTCGTTTGCCCGAAAGTTTATCGAAGTCAAAAGCGTGAAGTGGCTGTCCTACTTCATGAAGTACATAGTTGGTGATGTCTGCCACGTTGTTGATTGACCGTTGCCCGATCACTTCGAGCTGTCGAACCAGCCAATCTGGTGATGGCCCAATCTTGACCCCTCGGACGAGTCTCGCGGCATAGCGCGGACACAAATCCGGATCGTCAATTGTCACTGCCGTCAACTCCGCAGCGCTCCCATTAATTTTCAAAGACTTCGCCGCTGGTAGTCGAAGTTGAGTTTTTTCAATAACGGTGACTTCTCTGGCGACACCTACATGCGACAGGCAATCGGGCCGATTCGACGGGACTTCGACATCCAGGACCGAATCGGTTTCTTTGCTCTCGACGGCGTCAATTGCCAGACCAACCATAGTTAGCCGGTCGCGCAGTTCTGCGGGCGTAAGCGCGGTCCCTGACAATTCACGGAGCCATTGGTAACTAATCAACATGACTATCTTTAGGAAAACTGCTCGAGAAATCTGATGTCGTTTTCGAATAGCAGGCGAATATCATCCAGCCCATACATCAACGCGCACATGCGATCGATGCCGAGGCCAAAGGCGAATCCCGAATAAATCTGGGGATCCACGCCGACAGCTCGCAGCACGTTGGGATGGACCATGCCCGAACCTCCCAGTTCAATCCAGCCTGAATTTTTGCAGATCCGGCAACCAGATCCCTTGCATTTGAAACAGCTGAAGTCGAACTCGGCGCTGGGTTCAGTAAACGGGAAATAAGACGGTCGGAACCTGGTAACAGTGTCTGACCCGAACATCCTCCGCAAAAACTCCGCGACCGTTCCCTTCAGGTGAGCCATTGTGATCCCGCGATCAACACAGAGACCTTCTACCTGGTAAAACATCGGGTTGTGCGTAGGATCTGGAGTATCACGACGAAAAACGCGTCCTGGAGCGATCATCCGGACGGGTGCGCCGCGACGCTGCATTGCATGAATCTGGACCGTTGATGTCTGTGACCTGAGAGCGAAACCTTCCGTTGTATAGAACGTGTCCTGGGACGCTCGAGCTGGATGAGTGTCCGGAATGTTAAGAGCGTCGAAATTGTAGAAGTCGGTTTCTATCTCGCGACCATCTTCGATGACGTAGCCAAGTCCAACGAAAATATCTTCGACTTTTTCACGAACCAGGGTGATCGGGTGAGCATGCCCTCGACGGGGACGCCGGCCCGGAAGTGTTACATCAATACTCTCAAGCTCAGTCCGTCTGTGCGCAATTAACTCGGTGAGATTTCGTTCGACCTGTTCGAGCTGGTTGATTATGGTGGTCTCAGTCTGCTGGACAAGTTGACCGAATGCCGGTCGCTCGTCGGCAGCCACTTTACCGATTAACTTTCGGGTCGCAGTTAATGCACTCTTTTTACCGAGATGGCGCGTGCGCACTTCGGCAACAGCTCGCTGTTCCGCGAGGGCTTGCTCCAACGGCAGTGCCTCCGAGCGCAGGGCGTCATAATCGGTTAAGCGAACAAAGCGTTCGAACTCTTGCTCGAACGCTTTGCGTGCTAATTCTACCTGCTCAGTTGGGTTCAGATCTTTTTCAGTTCCCGACATTTTCAGTTCTTTTTAACGGCAACCCATTTTCCCGACGCCTGACCTGAATAATCGAATTCCCCTGAAAGCTTTCCTTCCACCACAACGGCTGACATCACAATTACACCGCTGGGCGATTCAAGCGTGAAATTAAGCTTGCCTTCCTTCCAGGTTCCATCCTTGATTGTCGATTCGCCTAACTGTGAACTACTACTGCCGGTAACATTCTCACCGTCAACTTTCAGAACCAGGAGAAAAGGAAACGGTTGACCTTGAGCGTCCGCGACGCCGTCCCACTGTCCACTGAGGTTGACCGCTTCCGCAACGGTGACTGCAGCCGCCCTGGTAAACTCAACGGCTTTCTTTTGAGTGCCGCCAATCCACTCGCCACTTAGCTTTCCGCCATCAATCTTTGCCGTTATGACTCCGTCTTTTCCGGCGGCTCCAAGTTTAAAAGTTACCTTGTCGCCAACGATGGCGCCTTCGGAAATGTCGCTCGTCACCTGCCCGTTGACTAATTGTCCGGACAACTTTCCATCATCGTTTTTGATATCCAGGCTCAATTTCTGATCGGCTGCACCTTCAACCTTGGCCACGCCTTCGTATTTTCCGCCTATTGAATTCGGAGCCGTTTGCGAGAACACCCCAAAACTCGAAAGCAGAATAACCAGCGAGGCCGCTGCAGCTCGACTTAGATACCTGCTGTAGTTACGAAACTGACGCATCGTATTCCTTTCCAAACTACTGCGAGTTAGGCTGCAGCCTTATTGCGCTGCTCATTGTCCAAAGCCGCTTTTGCCTGCTCGACAACTTTTCCAAAGGAGTCTGGCTGATGAACGGCCAGGTCCGCGAGTACTTTGCGGTCCAACTCAATAGCAGCCAATTTCAAGCCATGCATCAGCTGTGAATAGTTAAGGCCATTAAGGCGGGCCGCTGCACCTATTCTGACAATCCACAAACTTCTAAAATCACGCTTCTTCAATTTGCGGCCGGTATAAGCGAAATTCAAACCACGCTCAACCGACTCTTTCGCTGATCTATATAGCTTGGATTTAGTGCCACGATAGCCCTTGGCTAACTTTAATATCTTCTTGCGTCTCTCGAGACGCTTATTTCCACGTTTTGCTCGAGGCATTTTGGTCCCCTTTCTTAAAAAAACCGATCGAGTGAATCATCTTCACTCATCACCAATAAATAATTGTTCTAGTCTCGTCCGTACGGCAGCATCGAAGTAACGCGGTCGTGATCTGCTTTGGCGACCAACCCATCGATATCCAGCTGTCGTTTTCGCTTATTTGTCTTCTTCGTCAAGATGTGACGAGCATGCGAGTGCCCTCGCTTGATCTTGCCGGTCGCCGTAAGCCTGAATCGCTTAGCAGCTCCCTTGTGTGTCTTTAATTTAGGCATAGTTAACCCTCTCTATAACAAATTCGATTCCAACTGCCGTCGATTTAGACCGGAAGCACGGAAACTTCTTTACTGGCCAGGCGGAACGCTAGTGTGCTGATCAGGCTTAGCGGCGCCTTTATGTCGTTTTGGTCCCAGCACGATGAACATCTGATTTCCTTCCATCCTGGGACGAGCTTCTACTTCACCAACATCAGCAAGATCCTGTTCCAATTTTTCAAGGATTCGCGCACCCAATTCACGGTGAGTCATTTCTCGTCCACGAAACCAGATCGTCGCTTTGACTTTGTCGCCACCCTGTAACCACTCACGAGCATGTTTCATGCGGTATTCGTAATCGTGGTCATCAGTACCGGGACGAAACTTAACTTCTTTGACTGTGATAGTTACTTGTTTCTTTTTCGCCTCGTTAGCTTTCTTCTTAGCTTCGTACTGATATTTACCGAAATCGATGATGCGACATACCGGCGGATCGGCATTGGGGGCCACCTCCACCAGGTCTAATCCTTTTTCTCTTGCTGAGCGAATGGCGTCTCGAACGTCCATGACGCCGAGCTGTTCGCCTTCTTCTCCAATGACGCGCACTTCCGGCACGCGAATTCTTTCGTTAACACGAACCGGCGGTTGACGCCGATTATCTGGACGCTGACCGCGCCCGCGAAAGCCTGTAGCTATTTCTGCACCTCCTAGTGTTTGAGTCTTCAGGTCCAACTTCCAACGTCCAAAGTTCGGAGTCGTTGGCCGCAGGGACGCATGGACCCTTGACTATTGATTAGTTAGGGCGCGCGTCGTGATTAACTTGCGCGCCATCGTTTCAAATTCAGCCAACGACATCACACCGATGTCGCCCTGGGTTCGTTCCCGCACAGCTACTACCCTTTGCTCCATTTCCCGATCTCCCAGAACGAGCATGAACGGTACTTTCATCAGCTGTGCATTTCGGATCTTCGCTCCGATTTTCTCGCTGCGGAGATTTGACTCTACTCGCATACCGAGACTGCGAAGTTCCTTTGTTACCTCTTCTGCATAACCGTTGACACGATCCGTGATCGGCAGGACTGCTACCTGTACCGGAGCTAACCACATCGGGAATGCCCCGGCATAATGCTCAATCAGCACGCCAAAGAATCGTTCCATCGAACCGAAGAGCGCCCGATGGACCATCAACGGCTGATGTGGCTTGTTATCCTCGCCAATATATTCCAGCTGGAATCTCCTCGGGAGGTTAAAGTCAAACTGGACGGTCGTCAGCTGCCAGTTACGACCAATCGCGTCTTCAACTCTAATGTCGATTTTCGGTCCATAGAAAACAGCTTCGCCTTCGATGCGCTCGTATGGAATTGACCGACTATTTAAGGCATCGACGAGATTGCGTTCGGCACTTTCCCAGTCTTCATCGGAACCGAGGTAGTGAGCGTCGGGATCGTTACCTCGCACGCTCAGTTCAACCTTGATGTCCTTGAAACCAAAAACCTGGAAGAGGTTGTAGGCAAAATCGATGCAACCCAGAATCTCCTGTCCAATCGTCTCGGGAGTACAAAAGATGTGGGCATCATCCTGCGTGAAACCCCGCACTCGCGTTAGGCCGTGCAAGGTACCGGAAAGTTCAGCACGATAGACAGTGCCTAGCTCAGCGTAGCGCAGCGGTAATTCGCGATAAGAGCGTTGGGCCGATTTATAGATGCCGATATGGAACGGACAGTTCATGGGCTTAATCCGGAACTGTTGTTCTTCAAATTCCATCGGTGAAAACATCGAATCGACGTAGTTCTCTTCGTGGCCACTCGTGAACCAGAGATCACGTTTGGCAATGTGCGGCGTGAAGACCAGACCGTACTCGCGCTTCAAAAGCTCTTCGCGCAGGTAGTCTTCCATCTCCTTCCGAATGGCGCCGCCCTTCGGATGCCAGAAGATTAGGCCCTGACCGTAATCTTCCTGAATCGAAAACAGATCGAGTTCGCGTCCCAGGCGCCGGTGGTCCCGTTTTTCGGCCTCTTCTCGCTGCTTCAGCCAGGCATCGAGCTCTTCCTGAGAAAAGAAGGCCGTGCCATAGATGCGCTGCATTTGCTGCTGAGAAGCGTCGCCTTTCCAGTAAGCGCCGGCCAGCGACAGTAACTTAAAGGCCCGGAGCTTATTGGTATTCGGAACGTGTGGGCCAAGACAAAAATCAATGAACGGCGAGCCGTCAATATAATAAACACTTACCCGTTCGCCGGCTTTCTCGTCAATGAGCTCGCACTTTAACGGCTCTTCGCGCTCGCCAAATACTCTTAGCGCATCGGCTTTACCAATCTCTTCGCGGCGATATGCCAGATTTTGACTGGCAATCTGCTTCATCCGTTTCTCAATGGCCGGCAAATCGGCTTCGGTCAAAGGACGTGGAGCGATTACGTCGTAAAAGTAGCCGTAGCGCGGATCGTCGAGCAAAGCTGGTCCAATTCCCAGTTTGGTACCGGGAAACAAATCCAGGACAGCGGCCGCCAGCAAATGCGCGGTGGAATGCCGAAGGACCTCTAATCCGTCTCTGGTTTGGGGAACTATTGGTTCAATCTGAACCACAGAATTCTCGGACCCGCCGTTTTCTGAAGGAAGCGCGCTCAATGGCGCCGCGAGATCAACTTCATGGCCTCCAACCTTGGCAGCTAGAGCCTGTTTAGCCACGTCGCGATCGAGTTTCTTCAGGGCCTCGGCGACCGTTGCAGAGTCTGGTAAGACTGCGGAGGCTCCGTCTTTTAGTTGTACGTTTATCTCACTCATTTAAAAACGCCAGCAGAATCAACTGGTTAACCCAGTTGACACTATATGGCCCTCAGCTCCAATAAGGAGCGCCACGGACAGCTAGAGAGACCTTTGTCCCGAGGCCGAAGGACCAACTCCAACGATTTTCGATTCACTATTTACTAACTTCAGTCGATCGGATTCGATAGGAGCGCCTTCGTTGCGCGCCCGCACGTGTGGCGGGTCGGTGTTAAAAGATAAAGAATCGAGTGTATGTTCGATTCATAACGAAGGTCTTCTGGAGCGTCCTATCAAAAGTTAGAAATGGCAGATATTTCCTGCCTTTAAGCAAACATCGAAGCCGGATAATAGCAAAGCCACCGAAATCTGCGCAAGGAGAACCCAAGTCTCCGAAATATACACTTCCAGAATGATGGCAGCTGGGAAGATAAGCAGAGCTGCTGCAACCTCAAATTCCAGAATCCTGGCACTTGGGAAGGTGGGCAGACACTCAAATTTCAGAATCCCGCAGTTGGGAAGGGCAGAGACTCAAATTCCAGAATCCCGCAGTCGGGAAGGTGGGCAGAGCGGGCCAAGACTCAAATTGAATTGTGGACTGTAGCGCCGCCCCCGCTCTTAAGTCTCTTTTACTGACTGTGGATGCAGAGGACGCAGAAAAGAGCGGGGGCGGCGCTGTATTTTACGATGGACATTGCTCACACTGGCCGCTCTGCCCGCCTTCCCAACTGCCGGATTCTGGAACTTGAATGTAAGCCCACGTTCCCAAACTGCGGGATTCTAAAAATTGAGTCTATTCGAGATGGCTTTGCACAAAAAGTAACGCGCCAACAGTACAGTACCGCGAGCGAAGCGCGGCGGATGGCACACTCAACGACCCAACCATCAGAATTTAGGCGTAATGTCGAGTGTGCCACCGCCGCGCTTCACTCGCGGTACTGTACTGATCGCTCGACACTCACCAAGATTAGAGTTTTTGTGCAAAGCTATTCGAGATGAAGAACAGAAAGGTCGCCTTAGTAAAAGAGTTGCGATAGCATACTTCGCCTTTAGGTTGGTCCAGCTTTCGATCACTAATTAACAATCTGACAGGAGACCCCAGCATGCGAGGATCCAGAGCTTTGGCTTGTGTCCTAATTTCAATCCTCTTATCAAGCATTACCTACAACTCGTCCGCCCAGACTTCCAAACCAAACGGGAAGACTCCATCCAAAACCGAATTAAAGTCCTCTGACAGTGAAATGCGTGCACAGATAGAACGCTACACAGTCGATCGAGGAAGTCTGACACGTGCTTTTCCGGTGCCCATGTCTCCGAGCCGTCGCGACCGGTTCAAACAGTTCTATTCAGACTGGCTCGCGTCACTTACCAAAGTTGATTTCGATCACATGAGCGAAGACGGCCAGATCGATTACATCCTCTTCAAAAACCACCTCGAGTATGAATTGCGACAACTCGAAATTCAATCGCGCCAGCTCGACGAGATTCAGGCGTTAATTCCTTTCGCCAAGAGCATCATTGACCTCGAAGAAACTCGCCGGCGCATGGAACCAATTGACTCGGCAAAAGTCGCCGCGACACTCACCGAATTACGAAAGGCAGTTGACGAACGAAGACGTGCTGTCGAAGCGGGTCTGCGACCGGAAGGACGGAGCGGCCCGACAAGCGAAGTCGAACCCTTAAAAGTAAAGAAGACCCTCGCGAATCGAGGTGTCAACGCATTAACCAATCTAAGAACCATTCTTCGTAACTGGTATACGTTTTATAACGGCTACGATCCTATGTTCACCTGGTGGAATGAAGAGCCATACAAAGCTCTGGACCAATCCCTGACCAACTACGCTTCATTTCTCACGGAACGTGTCGTGGGCATTCGTACTGAAAGTGGTGGCCCAACTACAGCACCTTCCACTCGTGGTCAGGGCGGTGGGGGTCAAAGTGGACCAGGAAATCAGGGTTTCCAAAGGTCCACGAGCACGATGGCGCGGCCCGGCGATACCAGCGACATTGTTGGTGATCCAATCGGACGCGACGCTCTAATCAGCGAGCTCAAATCGGAAATGATTCCGTATACGCCCGAGGAGATCATAGCGATCGGTGAAAAAGAGATGGCGTGGTGTGAAAATGAGATGAAAAAGGCGTCGCGTGAACTTGGGTACGGCGACGACTGGCACAAAGCACTCGAATTCGTGAAGACCCAATATGTGGAGCCCGGCAAACAACCGGAGATGATTCGCGGACTAGCCCTGGAAGCAATCAAGTTTGTTGAGGATAACAATCTCGTTACAGTTCCCCAGCTAGCCAAAGACACCTGGCGAATGGAAATGATGACCCCGGAACGCCAACTGGTCAGCCCCTTCTTTCTCGGAGGCGAAACAATACTCGTCTCCTTTCCTACCAACACGATGGCCCAGGAACAAAAGATGATGAGTATGCGCGGGAACAACATTCACTTCTCACGAGCGACAGTCTTTCATGAATTGATTCCCGGTCATCATCTACAGGGCTTTATGGCGGCCCGAAACAAACCATACCGGGCAATTTTCTCCACTCCATTCTGGACTGAAGGAAACGCGCTCTACTGGGAGTTGTTGTTTTGGGACTTAAATTTTGCCAGATCACCCGAAAACAAAATCGGGATGCTCTTCTGGCGAATGCATCGTTGTGCCCGGATCATCTTTTCGCTCAGCTTCCATCTCGAGAAGATGACGCCCCAGGAATGCATTGATCTATTAGTTAAAAAAGTCGGCCATGAGCGTGATAATGCGACCGCTGAGGTACGTCGCTCGTTAGACGGTAGCTATGGACCGCTTTACCAGATCGCATACTTGATTGGAGGGTTACAACAGTACGCGTTGCATAAAGAGATGGTCGATTCAGGCAAGATAACGAATCGAACCTTTAATGATGCGTTACTTATGGAGAACCGCATTCCCATCGAGATGATTCGTGCAAGTATCACGAATCAAAAATTGACGCGAGACTTTTCAACAAACTGGAAGTTTTATGGAACACCGTAACCCTCAGCGCCTCTGGCGACTCCCGGTGAAAAAAAACCCACCGCAGAGTCGCCGAGTCGCGGAGTTTAGTGGTGAGTTCTTTTTGCGGGCGTGCGGTACCACAACTGTAATTTCACGAGCATGGGTTGACTGGCTAACGCAGCAGTTCGATAAAAAACTAACTGTGGAGCGGGAGCTAACGGAGTCAGAGCCCTGGTTCCAGCAGCATCACGCTCTTCTTTGGTCCACGCCTGGCCCGCAGCCTGGCCCATTTCAAGGAAGCCCACCCCTGAATTCCACTGTTTTTCCCAACCCGCAACCTGCTCATTAGTCAATTGTTGCGCTTTGTCAGTGACCGTAATCCCCTCGAGAGGTTTTGGAGCAACTAACACGCTCAACACCTCGGCGACGTGATCCGGTCTGCTTTTTCGGAGCGTAAAGTAAGGAGGACTATCAACCTGGGCCGGGATTTCCGTGAGCATGCCAACCGTCACCTTGTTGTCCCCGTTGAGGGTGCGCGTGGTAGGGAAAATAAGATACGGTGGTCCAACTGTGCCATCCGCGTATTGCTCGCGATCAATTACATACAGGTAACCGTCACGAGCGCCTTCGACGCTGATTCGTAGCTTGTCGCCCTGACCGAGCTTAGTTTCCGGCGAGATCCTCTCTGGCAAATACTCTTTGGCATCAGAATCGTCATGAACAATTATTCGCTCACCAGAGTCCCGCGGAGTTGCAGACCTGAGTCTCCAGAGCGTGACGCCGACGACCGAATCTGGCGAAACGTCATTGATCGGCACCTTTGGAGTTGCGATTCGGTAAGTACGGGCGCGACGCTTGGTGCTTGTTTTATTGTTTGCGATGTAGGCCGTGTCCCACAACTTTCGAGTCGCATCATCACCTTGCTGGGCCCTGACCACTGAGTAAAAAACAGCAGCGGCGAGACACAGAAATAAAAGCAAAAACCCAATCAAGTTTATTCGTTTCATAACTCGCTCCTTCTGCCCCCAGAAGCATTGCCTTATTACTTCCAATCACCCTGGATAACGAAGGCTGCCCAGTAATAAGGTGACTGCCATTGTCGCGCTCGTAACATTTCGATCTGCGCCGCTCGTAAAGCTGCGGCCGGGGTCTTGTGCGTTCTCAACATGCCACTATAGAGTCGGCCCATCAACGAAGCAGTCGCTTTGTCGTTAACATTCCATAAACTAACGACAACACGTCTGGCTCCGGCGTACATAAATCCCTGGGTGAGACCTTCCAGGCCCTCACCTTTGATGTCCTTTCCCAGGCCGGTTTCACACGCACTCAAAACCACCAATTCGGCAGGAAGCTTTAAATTGTAAATATCCAGAGCCCTTAAAAAACCGTCCGCCGGCTTGCCATTCTCATCCACCAGGGACAGCACAATAGCCGACAGATTTGGTCGAGCGGTGTCAAGGTATCCATGGGTAGCGAAATGCAAATAGCGGTAATTACTTAATTCGCTGCTGACTGCGGTGATCCGACTTGCTTGAAAATCAACAGCTTTTAAATTCTGAGGCCCAGTAGCGACCGCAAGTATTTCATCTGCTTCCTGACGTGTGTAGGGAAGACGACGGATAATCATTTCACCACCAGCACCGCTTTTGTGCTCGATGATTCTGAGATCACCATCCTCCGCCGTCGTTCGAATAGCGGACCTTGCCTGGGCTCGACCACTATCTTCTTTTGTTCTCAACCTTGTATCTGTAGTTGAAAAAACCGGATCGGCAAGCACCGCGACGCCCTTGGGCGCTAACGGACGACCAGCAAGAGTGCGACGCTGGACCGCCAGTATGGAAGCTGATGGAAGATTCAGTACTTCATGGTCCAGAATAATCGGGCGATAGTTCGGAGTCGCACCACTGCGGGCACTCGCGGAACCGATTGAAGTCGATAATGAAGCAAACGGAACATACTGGAGTGCGCCGTCAGCAACAATGATTAATCTTTTCGTTCCCAGTTCCGCAGCCGCTGGCGAAAGGACCATGCTGCTTAACTGCTCGATTAATTCGCGAGACCGCTGATCTGCCTTTGCAATTCTGGCAGCCCGATCCTCAGCCGTTTCCAACGCTTTCGAAAAACTACGCGCCGTTAGAGATTGATAGAGTTCACGAGCGACCGCTTCGACATCGCTCCTTTTGGGCAACTGAAAAGCCTTTAACGAGCTTTTGCCGATAACCCATAGATAACTTCGGTCCGTGCCCAGTGAATATTCGAGTATTAATGAATCGGGATCCAATTCATCCTGAATCTCCTTCAGACCAAGTGGATTCGGCTGAGTTAGTGCCGCGTAAGTTGGGCTTGATTTGCGAATTGCGGATGTGACTTGCTGGTAGTCGTCCTCAAGCGAATTTATTTCTTTGTTAAGAGTTTCCAACTCTTGTGGACTACCCTTGAGCGCCGTGAGTTGAATGAGTCGTTGCGCCTTGGCATTTAGCAATTGCCTGATCGATTGTTCTCGATCAACTAACTCGGAACTCACTCCTTTGCGAATGGCAACAGTCGACTCGTTCAAAGTCTCGAGCAAGCTGCGCGCCCTTCCCCGTTCACTCGCCTGGAGAGCTTCGGCATCGTGACCCATTCCCGGATTCCTGGCATCCTGCTGCATCAACAAGTCGATGTAGAATTCGTAGGCACTTTCTCTTGACGCCAGATAGGAAGCGCGCAACAAGGGGCTGCCTGATCGAGCTCGCACAGTTTCTACGAGGCTGAGCGATTCTGAAATATTCCTTCGAGCTTCCTCAAGGTTCTGTTTCTGCAGCTGAGCAGTCGCAGAATCCTGCAGGGCGATCGCGGCGCTGTTCAGATCCCCAATCCGGCGAAATATAGTGATCGCTGCATCGAGGTTTTCTAAGGCTTGATCGGGTTGGTTCAGCAAGAGATAGACGTGGCCGAGGTTTCTAAGCGACACGCCTTCTCGTCGAACATTTCCGACCTGTCGTTGAATCTTGAGGGATTGCTGATGGTATGTGAGCGCCGTCTGAGGCTGACCCATTTCTGAGTACGTCACTCCCATCAGGTCCAACGTGTCGGCTTCTTGTGATCGATTACCATCCTTCTGAATAGTTTGAGCCTGTTGAAAAAAGTCGAGGGCTTTTTGGTAATTGGACAAGCGTCTGTAGGAGTCACCAATATTACTCAGCGAATAGGCTTCAGCGTTTTTATCTTTGACTATCCGCAGCAACGTGACCGCCTCCTGAAGGTAGTCAAGTGCCTTTTCTGGATCTCCAGATAAAAGGTAAGAAATTCCAATGTTATTCAGAGTTATTCCTTCGGTTCTCTGGTTTCCGAGTGCGCGAAAGACAGGAAGGGCCTGGAGATAATAATCCCTCGCCTGATCCCAATCAGAAGCGTCGTTATGGATCTTGCCTATATTGTTTAGTGAAGAAGCTTCTACGCCGCGATTGCCGCTTTTTTTGGCCAGGCCTATTGCTCTCTCATAATGCACGATGGCCTTAGCTTGGTCGCCCAGCACATCGTGAACGCCACCTAAGAACGTCTCGATGACCTCTTGTTGTCTCAAATCATTCAAAGCCGTTACGAGCGTCATGCTTTGGTCGAGATTCGTCAGGGCCGCACGATAATCGCCAACCTGAAGGTACAGAACTCCGATCGCTCGTAAAGCTAGTGCTTGCCGATAAGTCTCTTTTGAAGATTGATAGAACTCTAAGACCTCTTTAGTGAGTTGGATGGCCCTTAGACGAGATGCGGCATCCCGTTCATTTCCCAGAGTCGTAGCTTCGTCAAACTTTCGTTGAATCGCAGCTTGCTTTTTATCATCCGCAGTTGCCGTTCGTACGGAGACGCGCTCGATCTCATAACTTCCTGCTGCCGCTCGGGAGTTAGGAGATAAAATATCCACTCTAAATTCCCCTGCTTCCTCAGCGAACAACAGCGCCGGTTCAGGACCCCACTGATCGTTAGGACTGTCCGTCTCGGCAATCTTTTTTCCACCGGGAGCATAGAGTACAACTGAGACATCAATCTGTTTTTGAGTGACTGACGCGGAAAGGAAGTCGCCGGCCTTCAGCAAAATGCGATAAGAATTCGTCTGCCCACCCTTTAGCTCATGTTGCCCGGGCACGAATTCTGCGGGAGGTTTCTGGTTCTCAACAACACTTTGCGTTTGAGAATAGACATTGGAGGGCGCCAATCCAGGCAACAATCCTAGAACAACAAGGCTCGAACCAGCGACCCTTAAGCGATTTTTAAGAGCGAACAAGAAGGACAGAAACTGTGCGAGGTCTCGTAACATCTCTTTTGCAGGTTTGATCTTTCACGTTAGCAGTAAAAGCATTGGATAAAGGTGACAACCAAACTCTCGAAGTCACCTTTATCCTTACCTCGAATACGCGGAGGCCAAATTCCTAAACGATTTAAGCGGACTTAGTGGCAGCCATATCGTCACCGACTGTTGCGCCGGCCTGGGCAGTCCACTCTCCACTCTCGGGACCCGTTTCTTTGATCTTGTTCTCATCGTCGGAATCCCAACTACCCTGGGCCTGATTACTTGCGGCACCACCGCTAAGCGTGCTGACACTAATGTTCCAGGTGTCGCCGTCGTAGGTGAACTCCGGAAAATCAAATGGAGCTGTCGGCAACGTTGTTCCTGTTGTCGTTGAGAGGACATTGGTGACATTAGGCGCAGTAAACTGGTAAGCAGTTCCGGCTGCATTCTGGTTGATATGACAACCGACCAGATCCTGTCCATTACTACCGCCTGAGATTCCGTTAGCATGAAGTGTCCATATGTTTGTTGGCATTGTTAATCCTCCTTCGGATTGTTTGAGTTAACCCGACGATGTCGGGCTACGCTCCTCCTGAAGTCCGCACGTACCACTTGAGGGATTCGAGGACGTTTTCTGCGAAAATCAGGGAGAACTCGATATTCGCGTTAAGGTCTAGAAGGAACGTAAAACTCGTCTTTCTATCCATTAACGCGAGAAGTGTCTGGGTAAACCACCATTCATCTGGTGAAAAACAGGGAAACTTGCAGATTTAGCTAATCCTGCAAGTGGAAAGGCCGTGGCATATTTCAACCGACATCAGATTGCGTTGAATGCGGAAATAATAGGCCTCGAGTCGAGGAAGGTCAATCGTTGAACCCCTGGGTGGGCGACGATAAGAGCAGCCATTTTTATGCGGTCAACCTGTACGCAGTGA
>Ga0070664_100001590_pt1 | contig 18164 bp, 12 predicted proteins | sample KBSC73metaG_FD_65863 | JGI IMG/M metagenome (GOLD analysis project Ga0070664, IMG submission 65863) | Corn rhizosphere microbial communities from Kellogg Biological Station, Michigan, USA - KBS C7-3 metaG | ecosystem: Host-associated > Plants > Roots > Rhizosphere > Soil ... | reverse complement strand
GCCACATCTCCTGACCCGCGGTCGCATCGAGCGCGAGGCGGCCGCCCAACGGATCGCCACCAGGCCAGAACTTGCGTGCCGCTTCCTCGTTGACGAGTGCGACCGGCGCCGCGCCGAACATCTCGGCATCAGAGAACGTTCGTCCTCGCCGCACTGATATGCGCATCGTCGCCAGATAATCGCCGGCGATTGCCGCGCGCGCGATCGTGGGTCGCGTTTCTGGAAGCACCGGCGCCGTGCCCTCCACCGTCAGCCTCGCAAGCGGCTCGCGGTCAGCGATGGGCAGTCGATCGACGATGCCGGCTGATGCGACTCCAGGAATGGCGCGGAGTCGTGACAGCAACTCGGTCGAGAATCGGTTTATCGCGATTGGCCCCTGGTATCGGGATTCCGAGAGTCCGACTCGGAAGGTCAGCACCTGCGCCGGATCGAAGCCGGGCGCGATCTCACTCAGCGCCCACGTCGTTCTGACCAGCAGTCCGATCTGCACCATCAGGATCATGGCGGCGCCTGCCTGCAAGGCGACAGTCAGGCTGCGCGCGCGGCGCCCGCGAAGGGCGATGCCTGTCCCGCGCGCGCCATCCTTGAGCTCTTGCGGATCGGGCGTTGCCGTGCGCAACGCCGGCAGCAGACCGAAGCCGAACGGCGCGACCACCGCCGTCACGACACCGGCGACGAGCGCGCGCCAGTTCATCTCGATGTCGGCCACGCCGAACGAACCACCTCCCAGCCAGCGCAGGGCCGAGATACCCCACGCTGCGAGCATCAGACCGATGACGCAGGCGATCGCCGAGGCGAGGACGCTTTCGATCATGAGCTGCCGGACGCGATCGAATCGGCTGGCGCCGAGCGCGGCGCGAACCGCCAGCTCGTGCCGACGGCCGATCGACTGTGCCACCAGCACTCCGGAAACGTTGGCGCATGCCACGACCAACACGAGCAATGCCACGAGCGCGAGAATCAACAGGAGGACGCGGACGTTGAATCCGGTCGCTTCGATGAGTGGAAGCACGGACGCCCCGATGTTCTGGTTGGTGTCGGGGTGTTCGGCTCGGAGTTGATCGGCGATTGCCTCCAGCTCGCTGTTCGCCTGTTCACGAGTGACTCCGGGCTTCAGCCGGCCGGTAACGAGCAGCTCTCTCCCGCCGCGGTCCCCGCGCAATGAGTTCACAACCATCGGGAGGAACAGATCAGTGTCTTTGAGCAGGCCCTTGCTGGCCGCCGGAGGCAGCACGCCGACGATCGTGTGAGCGACGCCGTCGAGGAGCACGCTGCGCCCGATCGCAGCGCTATCCGATGAGAACTGACGCTGCCAGAAGCCGTAGGTCAGCATCGTGACTGGTGTCGCGCCTGCGCGTCCGTCATCAGGCTGAAATGGACGGCCGATGACCGGCGTGAAGCCCCACAAGCCGACGAGATTGGCCGTGACTCGGACCGACGAGACGCGTATCGGGACGTCGATCCCGGTCAGATTGACTGAACCCATCTCGAGGCCGGCGAACTGTTCGAAGGTCTTTGAGCGAGCGGACCAGTCGGCGAGATCCGGCATCGAGACGCGGCTTCGCAGCACGGCGCTCTGCGAACCGCCTTGCACCTGAATCACGCGCTGGTCGGTCGACGCGACGTAGACCAGTCCGTCACGCTTCACGATCGGGATGAAGCTCCAGACGAGATCGATCACGCTGTAAATGACCGTCGTCGCCGCGATCGCGACCGCGATGGTGAGCACCACGACCGCGGCGGCCCCTCTGTTCTTGCTCAGCGTGCGAATCGCATGACGCCAGTCGGACATGATTGAAGTAGGCCGGGTCTTGCTATGTAGACGCGGTGTCAAAGGCCATGCCACGCGGGACGGACAGTGCCCGCCATTTGTTCGAGCAAATTATCTTCATTTCCCGGACGGACGAGCTCAGGTGTTCGTCCATGGGACGTCGCCGTTCGTCGTCGCACGCCCGTCGTTGAATCCGTGCGAATCGTGGGATAGGATGCCGGCCTCTCCCGTTGGCCCCACTCCCCAAGGAGGACGTTATGCGGCGATTCCTTCTGTGTGCCTCGGCGTTGATAGCTGTGACGTGTGCGGGTCTGATCGCTCAAAAAGTGACGACGCCTGAAGAATACGCAATGCTGATGAAGGCGAATGCGCAGGCGAATGGCGCGATGAACAAGGCGATCGGGTCGGGATCGTACGCAGACGCGCGGATGCAGGTTGCAACGTTGCGTACGAACTACATGGCGCTGCAGGGGTTCTGGGCGGACAAGAAGCAGATTGACGCCCTCATGATCCTGAAGGACGGCCTCACCAGGCTGGATGGCTTGGACAAGATGCTTGGCGCGGCCACGGTCGATCAGATGGCGGCGCAGGCCGCAGCCAAGGAATTTGGCGGCTCCACATGCGGCGCCTGCCACAAGGCGTATCGCGAAGGCGACGCCCAGTCAGGGTTCAAGTTCAAGGCAGGCGTGATCTAGGTAGCTGGGTGGCTCGGTAGCTCGGTAGCTAGGTCGGCTATTCGATTCGCAGGGCCTCGATGGGATTCACGGTGGTCGCGCGGCGCGCGGGGAGCGCGCCGGCGGCCAGCGCGACGACGACCACGATCAGAGCGGCTGCGCCGATGATGGCGGCGTCGTTTTCTCCGACGCCGAAGAGCAGTCCTTGCGAGAGGCGTCCGAGGCCAAGAGCGAGCGCTGCTCCAACGACACCCCCGACGAGCGTCATTCGCGCGACCTGCCCCAATACGAGCCAGCGCACGTCACGAGGTTGCGCACCGAGCGCCACGCGGACGCCAATCTCTCGCCGCCGCCGCGCGACGTTGTATGCGAGCACGGCGTAAAGGCCAATTGCCGCCAGGAGAGTAGCGATCAGCGCAAACGAAGATGACAACGTGCCCAGCACTCGCTGAGGAGTCGTGTTGTCCCAGATCTGGTCATCCATTGTTCGCAGGTTCACGATCGGCAGGTTGGCATCGAGCCTCGAGACAAGCGGGGCGATTGCCCCGAGCAGCGTGCCTGTGTCCGAACTCGTCCTGACATAGAAGGTGAGCGGCCCGACGCCACCCTGGTGACCAGGCGCATCTGGTTGCCGATATGCCATGATCAATTGCGGCGGGGGTGGTTCCTTGATCTCGCTGTACTTGGCGTCGCGGACCAGTCCCACGATCTCGATGTCGAGCGGCCGGTTGCCGCCAGTCCCCATCGCCAGCCGCTTGCCGATCACATCGGCGCCGAAGTTGAACTTCCGTCCGAACGCTTCGTTGACGACGGCGACACGCGGCGCGTTTGCCGTATCCGCGCGCGTCAATTCCCTGCCGGCCAGTACCGGGATTCCCATCGTGCGGAAATAGTCGGTCCCCACCCGCGCGACCGATACATTCGTATCGGCGTCAGGGCCAGCATCGAACCCCTCGACCGTGATGTTGTTGCTCCAGTTACTGTTCGAAAGAAGCGGCACGGTCGATTCCGTCACCGAGACGACGCCAGGCAAGCCACGCAACTGCTCCTCGACCTGATCGAAAAGCACGAGCGCTTGCGCGGTGGAATAGCCATTGAGATACGGCGAAAGACGGAACGTGACGAGACCGTCGCGCCTGATGCCCAGTTCGGTACGAGCGACATTGACAAGACTGACGATGAACAATCCCGCCACGGCGAGAAGCGCCGTCGCGAGCGCGATCTGCGACGTGGCCAGCGACGCACGAAAGCGATTGGCGGTGCGCGATCCCGCTGTGCGGCCAGACTCTACCTGCAGCCCGGCCCTGACCGACGAGCGGATTCCGTGAATCGCCGGGAACAGCCCGAAGAGAACGCTTGTTCCAATACCAAGCACCAGGGCAAACAGGAACACATTGGGGCTCATCGTGAAGTCGAGGATCGCGACGTCATCCGCCGGCATCGTCGCGAAAAGGGCGCCTAGCGTCATACGTCCAACGACCAGCGCAGCCACTGCACCGACGATGCCGAGCACGAGTGATTCGGCAAGGACAAGGCGGATCAACCTCACTGATGACGCGCCTAGCGAAAGACGAACCGACATCTCCGTGGAGCGATCGGCCACGCGGGCCAGCAGAAGGTTGGCGACATTCGCGCAAGCGATGGCCAGAACGAACCCCGTGATTGCAAACATCAAGAGCAAAATGCCCTTGGTTTCATCCCGGTTTGAGTCGCGGCCATGCGATCCGTCCTGCAGGATGATGCGACGCCGCTGGAACTCTGTTCGATCGCGATCGCCCATCCCGCTCCGCAGCGCTGGGAACTCGACGTCCTTTATCAATGCGGCGAACGGCACGTTGATGAGCGCTTCGGCCTGCTCGCGTGAGAGATCGGATCGAAGCCGTGCGAAGACATAGAGCCAGTGGTTGTTGCGTGCCGTCATGCCGTCCCACTGAGCGTCGCGATACGCGCGTCCGGCCATCGTGAGCGGCATGAACACCTGCGGACGATCCGTCGTCGTGTTCCCTGTAAAACCGGCGGCGGCAACACCGACGATCGTCATCGGCTCACCATTGACGACGAGAGTGCCACCGAGCACGGACGGGTCCGCCCCGAAGCGTGTGGTCCAGTAGCTATGGCTCAGCACCACGACGGGATGTGCGCCCTGCACGCGGTCATCGTCCGGTCCGAGCAGTCGGCCGAGTGCCGGGCGCAGGCGGAGAGCCGGGAAGTAGTTGCCGGATACGAGCAGGCCTTCGGCGTCGGAAGTCTGCCCTCGATACGCGAGGTTGGCGCGGAAGTCGCGGTGCGCCGCCATCTGCAACGCGTCGCCCTCGAGTCGCTCGAGATCACGAAACAGCGGATAGCTGAAAATGGCATCCAGTCGGCCGCCATCGCCCGTCGAGCGTGAGCCGGGCCGTGGGCCTGGCGACGTGACGTTGACGATCTGATCGGCGGCCGGAACCGGAAGACGCCGCAGGAGCAGGCGGTCGAACACCGAGAACATCGCGGTGTTGACGCCGATACCGAGCGCCAGCGACAACACGGCGACCGTTGTCAGAAGTGGCCTGCGAATCAGTGAGCGGAGGGCGTACTGGATGTCGTTCCACATGGAGTTTCGCGCCAGGCTCGCCCGCGGGTCCAAAAAACAGGACCCGCCCTACGCAGTGTAGACCGGACCCCCCTACGCAGCGTAGCCGGGTCTTGTTCTTCAGACCCGGCGCTACGTACCGCCAAGATCGAATGCCGCCATCGTCTTGCGATCGCGCACGTAAAGTGACGTGCCCACAAGCGTGGGTGGTGTCCACGCCAGGTTGGTAAGCACATTCGCGCGCGCGAGCACTGTGAGGCCATGAGGGGAGACGGTCGCAAGCCCGAGCGTGCCGTCCTCGTCGAGCACGACCAGTTTGCCATCCGCGTAGAGCATCTGCGCGCGTGAGAAGCTGCGATCCTGCCAGGCGATCGCACCCGTCTTCATGTCGACAGCAGAAATCACGGCCGGGCCGAAGTCACCGCTCGAGCCATACACGTAGTCGCCGATTCTGATTACGGTGCCGATATGGACGCGCATCCGGCGACTCACCCATTTCTCGACGACGGCGGTCTTGCCGTCTTTCTGGCGAAGCTCGAGCGCGCGGCTGCCGGTGCCGTACGCCGACGAAACGAAAAGCAGATGATCACCAGCCGCCCAGACTGGCGTGCTGATGTTCAGCCCCCAGTCAGTCTTGTGCGGGTGACTCCAGAGTACGCGTCCATTGGCGGCATCCATTCCGGTGATGACGTCGCCGCCGAAGACGACGAGCTGCGTCTGCCCGTCCACGTCGATCAGGATTGGTGAGGCGGGGGCCCAGACGAAGTAGCCGCCCTTCCACGCCAGCTTGCCTGTCTGCGCGTCGAATGCGGCGACCGCCTGATCCGGTCCACCCATCGTCACGATCACCAGGCCGTTGTGAAAGATCGGACTGCAGGTATAGCCGCGGCCAGCAGGAACCGCGCGGTACTCCGCGATCATGTCGTGCGACCAGATTCGTTTGCCGCTCGCTTTGTCGAGCGCGAACAGCTCGCTGCGAGAGCTCGTGGTGTAGATGCGATTGCCGACGATCAGCGGGGTGGAGTGCGGCCCCAGCCCCTGGGTGAAATCGATGCCGGCAGTCGACGCCGGATACTTGAACTCCCAGATTGTTTTGCCGGTAGCCGCCTCGAAGGCCGCGACGACTTCTTCGTGGTTGGTCCCCTGCGCCGAACGATTGATCTCGCGGTAGAGCGTGTAGAGCCGCCCGTTCTCGACCGCGATCGACGAGTGCCCTTCGCCGAGTGCGCGGCTCCACAGCTTCTTCGGTCCTCCAGCAGGCCAGGTCGACGCCAGCCCTTTCGAGTCAGAGACGAAGTTGCGGGTGGGGCCGCCCCACTGCAGCCAGCTTGCGGAGGATTGACCGCGCAGCGTGACTGGGGTCGACAGGAGCGCCAGCCCGCTGATTGCTGTGAACGTGAGCAGCCGCCTTCTCACTTCGCGCTTTCCACACCCGGCGCACGCCGGAAGGTCAGGGGCAGGACGGTCGTGCCTTGAATAAAGGTGCCCACCGGCGGTTCGATCTGCGCAGCTCCGGCGCGCGACAGCGTGAACGGCATCGTGTATCCGCTCTGTATGAATGAGCCGCGGATCGAGCCGCCATCCTCCGAGATCACGCCCTGGAACAACCGGTTGCCGGGAGCGCCCTTGAAGCGGAAGTTGATCGTCTGCCCCTCGGCAGATTCGATCACCAGAGGCAATCCCTTCAGGTTCTGCGGCGGCACGCTGATCGTTCCGGCAAGCTGTCCGGCGCTGTCGCTGGTGAAATCCACCTGGATGCTGATTGAGATCTCGGGCGTGTGTATTCCGCCGTCCCAATGTCCGGAGAGGTCGGCCCTGGTCTGCGCACGGGATGGCGCAGCTGAAGAGAGAAGCGCGATCGCGACGAGGATCGAAAGTCTCATATGAGTTTTCGTTCAGTCCTGCTTCAGGGCAACCAACGGGTCGATGCGCGCCGCGCGTTGTGCGGGGATGAACGCAGCGGCTAACGTCACCGCAAGCAGTGCTGGTACTACGAACAGGAAGATCCCGGGATTCACGCCACTGCTGACTGGAAACGCCGCGCGGAGCAGGTTGTTCATCGCGGCGGCAGCAGCCAGACCGAGCGCAATCCCTGCGGCCGACAGGACAATGCCGTGACGCAAGACCATGCGCAGGACGTTGCCCGGACGAGCGCCAACGGCGAGCCGGATGCCGATCTCGCGAGTTCTCTGGCTCACTGCATGGGCCACAAGCGCGTACAGGCCCACGATTGCCAGGAGAAGGCCCATGAGTCCCATCCCCGCAACCGAACCAACGATCACGTTGGACGTCGTGATGGCCCGCGCCCGATAGAAGCTCTCCATCGTTCGAACACCGAACACGGGGACGTCGGCATCGATATCTCGGACGAGGTCACGAATCGGAGCAGCCATGGCGGCGGCGCCGGCGTGCGTGTGCACGAGCATCGTAGTGCGCGGCGTCGGTGCCGGGTGCTGCAGCCGGTGAAGGTAGATGTACTCGGTGGGGCCTTCGGCAACCCAGTTGTAATGAATCGTCGCGGCGACGCCGACGATCTGTACGGAAGTCCCGTCCGGCTCCTTGACCTGGATGCGTTTCCCGATGGCACTCTGACCGGGCCAGTAGTGGTTGGCGAACGTCGTGTTCACGATCGCCACATGTGGCGTGTCAGCCGTATCGGTCGATTCGAACGCGCGCCCGGCAACGATCGGGAGGTTCATCGTCACGAAAAACCCCTCGTCCACGCGCGCGCTTTGAACAGTGATGCGGTCACCGCCCGGCGGGAACTGATATCCCTCTGGCGCGACGGTGACGATGTCTCGCGTGTCCGTGCCCATGGGGATGTCGGAGGTCAACGCGACCGACACGACACCCGGGAGCGCGCGTGTCTTCTCCGTGAGCTCGCGGAAGAATCGGCGCGACTGAACGTCGTTGTATCGCGCGAGCGCGGGATCGAGGTTCACCATCAGCAGTTGCTCGGTGCGATAGCCGGGCCCATTTGCCGCGGTGATGAGTGTGCCGCGATAGAGCCACACCGAGACCGTGACGAGCACGAGCGACAGCGCCACCTGACCACAGACGAGGCCGTGACGCGTCCAGAGCGGCGAACGGCGGGGCATTGACCCCGATGTGTCGCGCAATGTCGCAGCGAGATCGGTTCGGGTGGCGCGCCACGCGGGCAGAAGACTCGAGAGCAGCGCGCTGGCGATCGCCACGGTCAAGGCGACGCCGAGGACCCGGCGATCGAGTTGGAATGTGAGCGCTGCGGGCAAGTCGGTTGGGATGTCGATCTGGCGGAAGAGGACGATGCCGCAATAGGCCAGCCCGATGCCGACGATACCGCCGCCGATCGAAAGCAGCAGGCTCTCGGTCAGCAGTTGACGAATGACCCGCGATCGTCCCGCGCCCATTGCGAGGCGGAGCGCCAGCTCTCGCGCACGCGCCGGCGCGCGGCTGGCCAGCAGGCCCGCGACGTTGAAACAGGCGACGAGCAGCACTGCGAATGACAGCGTCATCAGCACCGTGACGAGCAGCGTGTCGGTGCTGTCGGTGGTTCGCGATTGCAGTTCTGTCTGCGCGATGAATCCGAGACCTCGATTGCTGGCCGGGTACTGCCGCTCGAGTGCAGCGGCAACGGTGGCAACCTCCTCGCGAGCCTGCGCCATCGTGGCGCCAGCCTTCAGGCGGCCCTTGACACGAAGCCACCTCACGTCTCGACGATCGAGCGCATCGGCTGGGGCGGTGAGGTTCAGAGCCGGAGCCATCGCCAGTGGCACGTAGAATCCGGGTCGAATGTAGGAATCGAGTCCCGAAAAGCCCTCTGGCGCGACACCGATGACGGTAAAGTCGATGCCCGACAGGCGTACTCGGCGATCGATGACCGTCGGGTCGGCGCCGAATTGGTCCGTCCAGGTGTCGTACGCGAGCACAACGACGGGATTCCTTCCAACGACGTCGTTCTCGTCGGCGCGGAACCAGCGTCCGAGCAGAGGAGTGACCCCGCCGGCGTCGAGCAGGTTCTCGGTCGCTGCAACGCCGACTCTCCGCTGGGCGATCTCCGTCCTTGTGGGTGCGAAGGCGACAGCCAACAGTTCGTAGGCGGCCAGCCGATCGAAGGCTCGCGCGCCATTGCGCACGTCGATGTAGTCGCGGTAGGACATCGCCGGGTTGCGAAAGCCCTGAACGGAAGGCACGGCGGCGACCGTGATCACCTCGCCCGGCCGTGGCACTGGCAGCGGTCGCAGGACGAGGGCATCGGCCATGCTGAACATCGCCGCATTGGCGCCCACGCCGATCGCGATCGACACGATCGCGACGCAGGTGAAGCCCGGATTTTTCAGCAGCGTCCGGGCGCTGTGCTTCAGATCCTGAGACAGTCCTGGAACCATGATGTCAGGTCGTGTCCGACTGCTGTTCAAGCGGCGTGCCCGCAAAATCCTGTGGATTTGTCGTGTGCTGGCGTCCGCGTCGTCCGCCTGCGGGACGTGGCGACCGTATCCGGACGCGGCGAAACTGCCCTTCGTTCACGATTCGGTGCCTGACACCAAAACGTGAACCTGATCTTCGGGTTTGGGATAGGCGAGGGGGCGGAACGCGCGGGCAGTTGTGGCTACTGCCCGCCAAACCGTCAATCAAGAATCGACAACGACTCACCGATCAAAGACCAGCAATCATCAATGAGTCGCCGTGGCCATCGACTCCTCGACGACGCGGCCGTCAAAGAGGTGAATCGTGCGTTCCGCGTGTGAGGCGTAACGCGCATCGTGCGTCACCATGCAAATCGTGGCGCCGCTCATGTGCAGTTCCTTGAGCAAGTCCATCACCGCTTCGCCATTCTTCGAGTCGAGGTTTCCCGTCGGCTCGTCCGCGAGCAGGATCGACGGCTCGCCGCACACGGCGCGTGCGACGGCGACGCGTTGCTGTTGACCGCCTGACAGCTGACTCGGCAGGTGCTTGGCGCGGTGCGCCATGCCGACCCGTTCCAGCGCGGCGGTCACGCGCTGCTTCCGCTCGGCCGCCCGCATACCGCGGTAGGTGAGTGGCAACTCGACGTTCTCGTACACCGTCAGGTCGCCGATCAGGTTGAAACTCTGGAAGATGAACCCGACCTCGCGATTGCGAACCCGCGCACGTTCCGACAGCGACAGGGCAGTGGCTGGCCGGCTGTTCAGGACGTACGAGCCTTCGGTTGGCGTGTCGAGCAATCCCAGGATCGACAGCAGCGTCGACTTGCCACAGCCCGACGGCCCGGCAATCGACACGTACTCACCCTTATTGATCTCGATGTTGATGTTATCGAGTGCGTGCGTCTCGACCTCGTCCGTGTAGAACACCTTGCGGACGCTCTCCAGCTTAATCAGCGGCTCGCTCATGATGATCCTTTGTCGTGTTCGAATCGTTACCGCAACCGCACTCTGTCGTATGCATCCCAGGCGGACATGTCTGAGAGGACGACCGTATCCCCCTCGTTCAGCCCCGTCTTGACCTCGATGGCATTTACCGAGCTCTTACCCAAGGCCACCTGGACACGTGACGCATCGCCGGACGGGCTCGTCAGCTTGAACAAACCCACCGTGCTGTCGTCCTGGCCAAGCGACGGGCGGCCAACATACAGGATGTTGTCGAGCCGTTCGAGTTGGACGGTCCCGTCCACACTCAGATCCGGCACCGCTCCGCGTGGGAGCTCGCCCGTCAATGAGACGTCAACGGTGACCGTTCCGTTCGCTGCCGCTGGATCTTTTCTGCTCACTTTTCCCTGGATGATGCCGCTCCGGGTGTCGATCTCGGCGGACTGGCCCACTTCGATGTCCTTGGCCTGGGTCTCCGCAATCTTCAATTCGGCCTTCAACCGGCTTGGATCGGCGACCCGGGCCAGGTTCACCCCCGGACCGACCTGTTGCCCGACTTCGACCGGGACGATTTGCAGGACGCCGGTGAACCCGGGTGTCACCTTGAGCGACTGAAGGCGAATAGACTGCAGATCGGCCTGCGCGCGCGCCTGATCGACCGTTGCCTGTTGCACCCGCAGACGACCCTCGAGCGATTGCTTCGCGGATTCCAGCCGCTGCGCCTCGAACGCCGAGCGTTTCTTGAGCGTTTCGGCGGTGAGGTGCGATTTTCGGCGCGTGATTTCGGAGATGAGCTGTTCCTTGGCGAGCGCTTCGTCGGCCTCGGCCTGCATTTTTGCCTGTTCGTACTCCGCTTGAATCGCGGCGGTCTGCGATTCCTGGGTCAGCAACTCGTTTTCGAGCTGGACGCGGAGGTTTTCGAGGGCGGCTTCTGCGGAATGCAGCGCCAGCTTCGCATTCAGCGACTCTTGCTCGACTTCGGGGTTGCTCAGTTCGAGGATGACGGTGTTGGGCTCAACGTGCGCGCCGGGCCGGAGAAGAATGCGCTCGACGCGGCCGTTGGTTCGCGACGGAAGCCACCGGGTATCTTCCGGGACGAGAGTGCCGAGGCCCCGATGCTGGCGGACGATCGACCCGCGTTTGACGGTATCCACGAGGACGGTGGCGCGCTCGACGGTCGGGGCTGCCGGCTCCATCCGGGCCAGCGCGATCGACACCGCGATCACGATGAGCACGCCGACAGCGGCATAGAGCGCATGGCGCAGTTTCTTGCGCTTCAGGATGGCGGGGTCGCGTTGGATATCAGGCATCGATCAAGGTCAAAGGTCAAAAGGCAATAGTCACGGTATAACGCTCAAAGCGTATGCCACGAGGGCGCCGGAGTTAAGTACTTTGTTCATGGGGGGTTGAAGCTCGTTGCGCGACACCTCAAGCTCATCGTCTGTCCGCTTGTGGGACGTCCTGTTCGCTTTTGCACGGCTCTCGCGATGGCGACCACATGGCAACATCGCGCTCACGCGATCGCGGCCACAACCGCCGTCGCATCGTCCTGGAGCCGGCCACCGGCAAAGGCGCCGACCTCGTTGAAGATCGTATCCACCATCGACTGCGCGTCGAGGTGGCGGCATCGGTCGAGCGTTCGCAGTAAGCCGCTGTCGTCGAATTCATCGCCATCGACCGACCGTGCCTCGGTGATGCCGTCCGTGAACAGCACGAGTCGATCGCCCGGATCGAGCGCGACCCGGCCTTCTTCGTAGGTGCCCTCATCGAAAATCCCGGTGACGGTCCCTCCCGACGCCAGTCGCTCACACGATCCAGTCCGCCTGAGGACCAGCGGCGGGTTGTGACCGGCGTTCGTGTAGGTCAGCACTCGTGTGGCCGAGTCGTAAAGCGCGTAGAACAGCGTGACGAACCGCCGCAGATCCTTTTGACGGCACAGGGCTCTATTCACGCTGGACACCACGTCCCGCGGCGATCGCTCGGACGTCGCGAACGCACGCAGCGACGCAAGCAGGTTCGACATGAGAAGCGCAGCCGGCAACCCCTTGCCGCACACGTCAGCGATCGAAATCGCCAGGCGTGAGTCCGTCAACCGGATCGCGTCATAACAATCGCCGCCAAACGCCAGCGCCGGTTCCCAGCGGGCCGCCAGGCTCACGCCGGACAGCGAGGGAAGCGCCGGCGGGAGAAGCGCGCGCTGAATCGCCTGAGCATCGGCGTGCTCGTTGGCAGCCAATTTGTCCGATTGCCTCAGAGCGTGCCCTTCTTCGATCTCGCGGCAGACGGTCTCGGTCAGCGAGTGGTTGTCCCACGGCTTGTGGACGAACGTCCGCGCGCCTCGCCGCATGGCTTCAACGGCCGTGTCGATGCTGCCCCAACCGGTCATGACGATGACCGGCAGGAGACGATCGCGCGCGTGAATTTCGGTGAGGAGATCGAGCCCTTCGCGTCCCGATGTCGTGTCGCGCGCGTAGTTGAGATCCATCAGCACCAGGTCGTACGCCTGTGAATCGAGTCGACTGCGGACTTCCTGAACAGAGGTGGCGGGATCGACTTCGAGTCCGGCGCCGCGGAGCAGCATGCGTATGGCAGCAACGACATCCTGCTGGTCGTCGGCAACGAGAACACGTGATTGCCTTGTGGCGAGCATGCCAGCGCACCTCTCAATCGGCGTGCCATGGCTGGATGGTGGTTGGCAGTCGATGGATCGTGGTTGTTCTTCGCATACATCTCTTTGGTTCGTGCGCGGATGAACAACGACGTCCCACGACCGAACACCAGGCTGGTGGTCGCCGGCGCTTTGCAGCACCCTCATGTTGACTATCTACATGGCATGCTCTGTGCTCATGTTGATGGACCACAGAAGGTAGCTAGGTAGCTAGGTAGCTCGGTTGTTAGGTGGTTTGTCCGACCGACCCAGCTACCTAGTAACCCAGTTACCCAGCTACCCAAATGAGTCCTCCATCATCTGAAGTTCCCTACGGCGCGCTCGACCTGATGGTCCTGAAAACGCTCGACGCGATGGGGCCGCAGCATGGATACGGGATCGCGCGGCGCATCGAGCAGATGGCCGAAGGGATGCTCGCGCTCAACCAGGGCACGATCTATCCGGCACTCCTCCGGCTGGAACAGAAGGGCTGGATCGAGAGCGACTGGGGGACGAGCGAGAACAATCGACGTGCCCGCTTCTATTCGATCACTCGCGCCGGGAGAAAACAGCTCGCGATCGAAGCCGATCTGTGGTCGAAGACCGTGGCGATGATGAGCCGAATGCTCGGAGAGTCATCGTCATGACCGTTCGTTCGATAGTGAGGCGTGTTCGCGCGGCGCTCGATCGCCACTCACTCGACGCGGGGCTCGACGCCGAGGTGCGCGAACACCTCGAGATGCTGGCGGCCGACTACGAACGAAAAGGACTGACCCCGAGCCAGGCCCGCCTCGCGGCGCGTCGCGCGTTTGGCGGCATCGAGCAGATGAAAGAAGCTCATCGCGACGGGCGTGGGCTGCGATGGCTGGATGACGCACGGCGCGACATCCATCAGGCGCTTCGCTCACTGCAGCGCGCTCCAGTCTTCACCGGTGCAGCGATTCTGACCCTTGCCGTTGGCCTGACGGCGGTCACCGGGATCCTTGCGGTGCTGAACGCGTTCATGCTGCGGGCGATGCCGGTGAGTCATCCCGAACAGCTCGTGTCGATCGGTACGGCGCCAGACACCCACGTGCAGATTCCGCACGGTGTGTCCTTCCTCGACTTCCAGGACTATCGCGCCGATCACGCGGCGTTCGAGGATCTGCTCGCGTACTCCGTGGCGATCGGCGGTTTGAACAGCGGCAATACGACCGAGCGCATCACGATGTATGCGGTGACCGACAATTACTTCTCTCTGCTCGGTGTGCAGCCTGCCCTGGGACGGCTCATCCAGCCAAATGAGGGACGGGCACGCGGTGATGCGCCGGTGATCGTCCTGACCCACGAGTACTGGCAGGCTCGGTTTGGGGGCGATCCAACGATCATCGGTCGCAAGGTCCGGGTCACGGGCCGACCCTTCACGATCATCGGCGTCACGGCGGCGTCGTTCGACAAGGCACACACACTGATTTATCCGTCGGCGTACATCCCGCTCTGGATGTACGACGATGTGATGAACCTTCCGGCGGGCGAGTCGATCCTGCAGCGTCGCGACAACCATCAGTTGTGGATCCTCGGACGCCTGAATCCGGCGGTGTCGCTGTCGCAGGCGCGCGCCGCGCTACAGGTCCAGACCGCGGCTCTCGCTCGCGAGTACCCGGCCACGAACAAAGATTCGGCGCTCGTCGTCGTGCCAGAGACGCACGCGCGTCCAAATCCGAACGTGGGACCCGTGTTTCGAATTGCCGGGATGGCCTTCGGCTCGCTTGCCGTTCTTCTGCTGCTCATCACCAGTGCCAACGTCACCAACCTGCTCATGGCTCGGGCCGCGTCACGCGAACGTGAAGTATCGCTGCGCGCTGCGCTCGGCGCCGGCCGAGGACGGCTCGTCAGGCAGCTCCTGACGGAGAGCATCGTGCTCGCATTCCTTGCGGGAGTTGTCGCGTTGCCGGTGGCAGCGATCGCGTTGCGGAGCTTCGAGCACGGATTCGCCACGAGCACGGCGATCGCAACGTTGCGGCCGGACTTCAGCCTCGACCCGCGCGTCCTGCTCGGCGTGCTGGCGCTGACGCTCGTTGCCGGAATCGTGTCGGGGCTCGCACCCGCGCTGACTGCCGCGCGCCCCGATCTGAATATCGCGCTCAAGACGGGAGGGCGCGGAACATCGAGTGAGCCGCGGGCGTTCTTTCGCAGCGCCCTCGTCGTCGGGCAGGTTGCGCTGTCGCTGATGTTGCTGGTGAGCGGTGGCTTGTTCGTCCGCAGTCTCGATCACGTTCGCCAGGTCGAACTCGGTTTCGATCCGCGGAACGTCGTCGTCGCGTCTACTGTCCCGAGCGAGAGCGGCTACGACGCAGAGCAGCGATCGACGTATTTCATCAACGCTCGCAACCGAATCCTTGCCATGCCTGGCGTTGAAAACGCCGGGTGGGCGCAGTGGATTCCGATGACAACCGTCACCGATGCGGCCCCGGTCTGGCTCGAAAGCCGGCCGCCGAAGCCCGATGAGGCGCCGGCCAGTGCGGCGGCTGCGCGGGTGGACCCGAGCTACTTCGCCGCTGCACGCATTCCGGTTGTCGAGGGACGCGCCTTCACGGACCGAGACGACGCGAATGCGATGCCGGTGGCGATCGTGAATCAGACACTCGTGAACCAGTTCTGGCCGAACCAGAGTGCGATCGGCCGCTTCCTGGTGGTCGAGGGCACCCGCGTACAGGTTGTCGGCGTCGTGCCGAACGGGAAGTACTACTTCGTGTGGGAGTCGCCGCGCGCGATGGTCTACCGGCCGCTCGCGCAAAACATCCCGCTGCGCGCGACATTGGCCGTGCGGAGCACACGCCAGCCATCCGAGCTGATGAGCGAAATTCGGCGCGTCCTCCGCGACGTCGATCCGGCGGTGTTCGTGTTCGACGTGCGCACGATGGACCAGCATCTGGCGAGTGAGGGCGGTGGCTTCGCGGCGTTTTCGATTGGCGCCGTGGTGACGAGCGTCTTCGGCGCGGCCGGCGTGTTGCTCGCCGCGATTGGGCTCTACGGGATGATCGCGGGCCGCGTCGCGCATCGCACACAGGAATTTGGCGTGCGCATTGCCCTCGGCGCCGATCGCGGCGCCATCCTGCGCGATGTGCTCGGCCGTGCCGTTCGACTCGCGGCGTTCGGCATCATCGGCGGGGCGATGCTGGCAGCGCTGGCCGCACAAGGACTTTCGACCCTGCTGCTCGACGTCAGCCCCTTCGACCCGCTTACCTATGCCGTCGTGTCGATGCTTCTCGTCGGAGTGTGCCTGTTTGCATCGTTCATCCCGGCACGTCGGGCGACGCGTGTCGATCCGATCGTGGCGCTGCGGGCAGAGTGATCTCCTCCGTCCGCGTTTTCTTCACGCGTGTGATATCGCTCTTGCGGAGAGGACGACGAAGGAGCGCCGGCCATCGCGGTGATCAGTCGATCGGTCGAAATGGCGGTAAGCTATTGACCCCATGCCTATCTCGTCGTTTCCCCAGGGCGACGGCCTGACCTCGGTATTCGGCGCGCTGGAGTTGCGCGTGCTGGAGGCACTCTGGCAGCAGCACGGCGACGTCACCGTCCGCGACCTGTGCACTCACTTCCCCTCAGCGGCGTACACCACGCTGATGACGACGCTCGATCGACTGTATCGAAAAGGTTTCCTGTATCGCGTCAAAGTCGGACGCGCGTTCGCTTATCGGCCGCGGTACAGGCGTGAGGAGCTGGCATCGGGCATCGCAGCCAGTGCGCTCACGTCGTTGCTCAAGGAGCAGTCCGTGCGGCCGGTGCTGTCGTTCTTTGTCGAGGAAGTCAGTCGACGGGATGCGAACCTGCTCGACGAGCTCGCGCGCCTTGTTGACGAGAAACGCAGGACACAAGGAAGCACACGATGAGCGCACCGTACTTGCTCCTCGCCGTTGTCGTCACGATGTCCGCGTTTTTTGTGACGTTGACCATGGCGTCCGCGGTGCTCGCCGGGGTGGCCGATCGCCTCACGCGCGCCGTTGCCGGCGATTCCCCGTTCGCGCAGTCACGCGCGTTGTTTGCCGCGCTCGCGTTTCCGTCGGTGCTGGCGGTAGGCGTCGCGTCTGTCGGCGTTCTCCTGCCTTTCCTGATCTTCGAACCGACCGACACCGCGGAAAGCGTTCCGTTCAGCCTGTCCGTGCTTGCCTTTGCCGGCGCGGCCATGTTGTCGACGCTCGCGTGGAGGCTCGTGCGCTCATGGCGCGCGACCGCCGCGCTCAAGCGCGCCTGGATGTCCCGGGCGCGCCGGGTGAGTGATGCCGCGGGGCTCGAGGTCTTCGCCATCGACGAGGCATTTCCGGTGGTCGCGGTTGTCGGTATCCGGCGGCCGGCGCTGTTCGTCTCGGAGAGGGTACTCGAGTCGTGTTCTCGCGACGAAGTGACGGCGATGATAGCGCACGAGCGAGCGCACGTCAGGACGCGCGACAACCTCCGCCGTCTTGTGCTGGACGCATGTGCGGACTTCGTTCCGGCGTCTCGACGGTTGCTGTTGACACAAGCCTGGCGTGACGCGATCGAGAATGCCGCGGACAACGCGGCGGTCGAGCGCGGGGAAACGAACGCAACAGATCTGGCGTCGGCGCTCGTCAGCATCGGCAGGCTCGCGCAGAACTCTGGCCAAGCCCCTTTGGTCAGCAGCGCGTTCTATTCCGGGTCGGCTCTCGAATCGCGAGTGCGGCGCCTGGTTCAGCCAGGGCGCGCGACTGAAGTGGCCACACGGTCATCGCTGGCCAAATCCATCGTAGGCGTTTCCGCGGTCGTCATCCTGGCGATGCTCGCCGCCTCCCCATTGGTCCACGAAGGCGTCGAAGCGCTTATCGAACACCTGCCTTAGCCTCCGTAACCAACTAAAAGCCTCCTTTGGGTGTCTATATGAGTCATCCGTCCCCGTCAGGGGCCAGGGAGGTCGTGTGGAACTGCTCATCCAGGACCTGAAGCACGCGTTTCGAATGTTTCGCCAGAATCGGGCGTTCACGGCTGCCGCGATTGCGGCGCTCGCCCTCGGCATCGGCGCCAACACGGCGATCTTTTCAGTCGTCAGCGCCGTCCTTCTTAAGCCAGTCCCTTTTCCAGACCCGGATCGCGTCGTCCTTTTCATGAACACGTCGCCGCAGGGATCGGGACCGAATGCCTCGCCCGCCAAGTTTGCGCACTGGCGACAGCAGACGAC
>Ga0070664_100001589_pt1 | contig 18170 bp, 16 predicted proteins | sample KBSC73metaG_FD_65863 | JGI IMG/M metagenome (GOLD analysis project Ga0070664, IMG submission 65863) | Corn rhizosphere microbial communities from Kellogg Biological Station, Michigan, USA - KBS C7-3 metaG | ecosystem: Host-associated > Plants > Roots > Rhizosphere > Soil ... | reverse complement strand
GACCGGAGCGCGGATCACGACGACGCTGCTGCACGAGATGCGGCGCCGCGGCGCGCGGCGCGGCATCGCGACGCTGTGCGTGTCGGGCGGGATGGGGATGGCGGTGCTGTTCGAGAGAGACTGAGCGGCGCGTCGATGGCAGAGTTTCTAGTTGCTGGTTACTAGTTTCTAGTTGGCTCCAATACATTAGCCAGGGCTAATATGTCAGTCTCTGAACTAGCAACTAGAAACTAGCAACTAGAAACTTTTCCTGATCGCCATGAAGATCGCTTTGACATTGGACCGCGACGCCGACCTCTCCGAGACCAACGACTACGTTCGCTCCCTCGTCCGCGCGGGCATCCCGCGGGAGGCGATCGCCGTCGTTACGCCGGACACCGCGCGCCCGGATGACTTCGACGCGCTCGTCCTCGGCGGCGGCGAGGACGTCGACCCCGCGCGGTACGGACGCGACCGCCTCGACAACGGGACCGTCGAGGTCGATCCCGGCCGCGACGCGCTCGACTTCGAACTGCTCGAGCGGGCGGAGCGCTCGGGCTCTCCCGTGCTGGGCATCTGCCGCGGCCTCCAGGTCGTCAACGTCGCGCGCGGCGGCACGCTCGTCCAGGACATCCCCACCGAGCGGCCGTCCGAGGTCACGCATCTGCGCGAACGGGACAAGACGCGGCTCGACCACGAGGTCCGCGCGGACGGAGGCACGCTCCTGTCCTCGATCGCCGGCCCGGAGTTTCTCGTGAACAGCCGTCACCACCAGGCGATCGAGGCGCTGGGCGCCGGGCTGCGCGTCTCGGGCCGCTCGCCGGACGGGCTCGTCGAGGCGGTCGAGGGAGACTCGGGGTCGTGGCTGGTCGCGGTCCAGTGGCACCCGGAAAACCTGGAGGACCCCGTCTCGCTCGCGCTGTTCCGCGAGTTCGCCGCGGCGGCGCAGCGGAGGAAGCGATCCTGATTCGGAATTTTCGAGGGATCCGCGCGTTCTGGAGCCGGATCCAACCGACGTTTCCCGAGAGGAGCATTTCGATGACGATTCGCGCCCGGGTTCTCGCCGTCGCCGCCGTCCTCACGCTCGCGGTCTCCGCCTCCGCCCTCGCGCAGGCGAGCGCGCCGGCGCAGCAGTCGGGTGCGACGGGCATCCAGGTCCAGAAGCTCGCGGACGGCGTGTGGGCCGCGACCCCCTCGAACGGCGCCAACGTCGGCTGGTTCCTGCTCGGCGACGGCGTCGTCGCGGTCGACTCGGGGGGCGACGCCGCGGCGGCGAACGAGATCCTCCAGAAGATCGCGGAGACGACCGGCAACAAGCCGGTGCGCATCCTCGTCCTGACGCACTCCCACGCGGACCACAGCGGCGGCGCGCGGGCGTTCGCCGCCGCGGGAGCGCGCGTGATCTGCCAGGAGTCGATCGCCGGACCGATCATCTCGTTCGTCGCCCAGGCCGCCACGGATCCGAAGGACCCGCTCGCGGGCAAGTCGAATCTGCGCCCCGTCGTCGAGTCGATCTCGGAGCGCGCGATCCTCGTCGACGGGATCCACAACGTCCAGATCTACTTCCTCGGCGCCGCGCACACGAAGGGCGACCTCGTGGTCTACCTCGCGACCGAGAAGATCCTCTATGCCGGCGACGTCGCGCTGAACGGCCGACTCCCGTTCATGCAGTCTCCGGACGTCGATCCCGCCGGCTGGGCGCGCGTGCTCGAGGCGCTCTCGCACGTCCCGGTCGACAAGATGGTGCCCGGCCACGGCGAGATCGGCGCGAAGACCGGCCTCGCGGACTCGCACGCGTACGTCAAGCGCGTCGAGGAGCTCTCGCGAAAGTTCATGCAGCAGGGGCTCCAGGACGAGGCGATCGAGGTCCAGATCCGAGCGCCCGAGAACAAGATCGAGAACGTGCCGATCACGGACTCGCACATCGCCAACGTCAAGGCGGCGGTCAAGGCGATGCGGGAGAAGGAAACCCGCCGGACGACGACGCCGGCGGGCGCTCCCGCGCGGACACCCACGCCGAAGTGACGTCCGTTCGCCGCGGCGCGGTTCCTCCCTCGATCGGGCTCCGCGTCCATCTCGAAGACTCGGAGGAAGGCGCGCGCGCGGACGTGCGCATCGTCGCGCCTCCGGTCAACGTCCTCGACGGGTCCCTGCTCTCCGATCTCGCGGGCACGATCCGAGCGGCCGCGCCGCCGGCGCGGCTCATCGTCCTGCGCGGCCTGCCGCGCGCATTCTCGGCCGGCGTATCCGTTGCGGAGCACGTCCCCGAGCCCGCGGCGATCGAGACGATGCTCTCGGCGATGCGCGGCGTCCTCGAGGCGCTCATCGACGCTCCCGCGGTGACGCTCGCGAGCGTCTCCGGCGCGTGCCTGGGCGGCGCGGCCGAGATCCTGTGCGCCTGCGACCTCGTGCTCGTCGCGGACGACGCGCGCATCGGGTTCCCGGAGATCCGCCTCGCGTGCTTCCCGCCCGGCGCGACGGCGCTCCTGCCGCTTCGCGTCGGCGAGGCGGCGGCAGCCGAGTGGATCCTCGGCGGCGAGACGAGGTCCGGGCGCGAGGCCGCGGAGTCCGGCCTCGCGTCGCGCGCCGTCGCCGCGGACCGCCTCGAGGCGGAGACCGAGAGGCTCGCCGCGCGGATCCTCTCCGCGTCCCCGAGCGCGCTCGCGCTCGCCCGGGACCTGCTGCGCCGCGGGCGCCGCGACGCGCTCCGAACGAGGCTGCACGACGCAGAGGACGCATACCGCCGCCTCGCCGGAAGCGACGACCTCGCGCGCGCCGTGCGCGACTTCGGAAAGAAGCCGAACGGCTGACCTCCGGTCCCGGCTCTCGACTCTCCTCTCACCGACTCTGCTAACCTCCGCCGCCATGCCCGTCGTCTACCTCAACGGCCGCTACGTGCCCGAGGACCAGGCCGGCATCTCGCCGCTCGACCGCGGCTTCCTCTTCGGCGACGCGATCTACGAGGTCGTGCGGTTCGACCGCGGCCGGCCCTATCGGCTCGCCGAGCATCTCGCCCGCATGCGCGAGGGCCTGGACGCGATCCGCATCCGCGCGACGCCGGATTTTTTTCCCGAGGCCGCGGACCGCCTGCTTTCGGAGAACGCCCTGCGCGACAAGGACGCGTTCGTCTACGCGCAGGTCTCGCGCGGCGCCGCGCCGCGGTACCACGCGTTCCCGCCGGAGGGCACGGTGCCGACGGCGTTCGCCTTCGCGCGCGAGACCGATCCGCCGCCTCCGGCGGAGGGCGGGCGGGCGATCCTGCTGACCGACGAGCGATGGGGCCGGTGCGACATCAAGAGCGTCAACCTGCTTCCGAACGTCCTCTCGGCTCAGAAGGCGAAGGACGCCGGCGCGATGGACGCGATCCTCGTCCGCGACGGCTTCGCGCTCGAGGGCACGAAGGCCAACCTCTTCATCGTCGCGCCGGGCGGCGTCGTGCGCACCGCGCCGAACGGCCCGCGCATCCTTCCGGGAGTCACTCGCGGCGCCGCGATCGAGGCGGCGCGCAGGCTGGGCTTCACCGTCGAGGAGCGCGCGTTTCGGGTGGAGGAGATGTTCGCCGCGCAGGAGGTCTTCTTCGCGTCGACGACGCTGTGGACGTATCCGCTCGTGTCGGTCGAGGGCCGGACGATCGGCGGCGGCAAGCCCGGCCCGGTCGTCAGGATGCTTCGCGACGCGCTGGTGGCCGAGTTCCAGGGTGTCCCCGCCTAGGCCTCGGTTCGCCCCGGCCGCGCCGCGGCTCGTGACGGAATCGATCGATACGCCCATCGGCCGCGTGATCGCGATCGCCGGCGACGCGGGGATCTGCGTGCTCGAGTTCCTCGAAGAGAGAGAATCGCCCTCGTCCGCCGCGGCGTTCGCGCGCCGCTACGGCGAGCCGGCGCGGTCTCGGGCGGATGCGCGGCTCGACCGCCTCCGCGGCGAGCTCGACGCGTACTTCCGGGGCGCGCTGCGCCGGTTCGAGTCGCCGCTCGACCTGCGGGGCACGCCCTTCCAGCGCTCGGTCTGGACCCGGCTGGCGCGAACCCCCTACGGTGCGACGATCACCTACGCGCAGCTCGCGGCTCGCGCGGGCCGCCCGTCGGCCGTGCGCGCGACCGGCCACGCGAACGGCCGCAACCCGGTCTCGATCCTCGTGCCGTGCCATCGCGTCGTCGGGACGGACGGGGCCCTCCACGGGTACGGTGGGGGACTCTGGCGGAAGCGCTGGCTGCTGGAGCTCGAGCGGAGCGGCTCGCCGCCTCCGGTTCCTCAGCGCCGCGGGTAGCTCGCCTCGACGACGGACGAGATCCCACCGCGCGACGAGAACCGGCCCGCCACCGTCATCCGCTTCGGCCGGCACGCCGCGACGCAGTCCTCGAGGATGCGGTTCACCGCGTTCTCGTAGAAGATGCCGACGTTGCGGTACGCGACGATGTAGAGCTTGAGCGACTTGAGCTCGAGGCACAGGCGGTCCGGGACGTAGCGGATCGTGAGGTGCCCGAAGTCCGGCAGCTCCGTCTTCGGGCAGATCGCGTTGTACTCGGGGATCTCGACGGTGATCTCGTAGTCGGGATACTGGTTAGGCCACGTCTCGATGGCGGGGAGAAGGGCGTCGATGCCCGCCTTCGCGTGCTCGTCCGTGTAGTCGGCCATGAGCGCGAGATCCTACCCCCCTCTGCTACCATCCCGCGACCCGATGGAGCTCCTCAAGCAGATCTTCCACCGTTTGACCGACGTCGAGACGATGATCCGCGTCGGCGGGCTCACCGCGATGACGCTCATCGTGTTCGCGGAGACGGGGCTGCTCGTCGGCTTCTTCCTCCCCGGGGATTCGCTGCTCGTCACGGCCGGCGTCTTCGCAGCGACCGGCCAGCTCAACCTGCTTCACCTGAACCTGCTCCTGATCGCGGCCGCGATCGTCGGCGACACCGTCGGCTACTGGTTCGGCCGCAAGACCGGTCCCGCGCTGTTCCGCCGGCCGAAGTCGCTGCTCTTCAACCCCGAGCACCTGCGCCGCGCGCACGACTTCTACGAGAAGCACGGCGGCAAGACGATCGTGCTCGCGCGGTTCATGCCCGTCATTCGCACGTTCGCGCCGATCGTCGCGGGGATGGGGCGGATGGAGTACCGCCGCTTCCTCTCCTTCAACGTCTTCGGCGGCGCGCTCTGGGTGCTGTCGATGACGCTGACCGGCTACTTCCTCGGCCAGATCCCGGGCGTGAGGGAGCACATCGAGATCGTGATCATCCTGGTGATCTTCCTCTCGATCCTCCCCGGGATCATCGCTGCGCTGAGGGAGTGGCGGAGGGGGAAGAAGGCCGCGGTTCTCCCGCCGGTGCCCCCGGTCTGACCGACCCGGCGACGGCGGCTCCGCGCGGAGGCCGAGGCAGATCGGGATCCGCGACTTCCCGGAGCGTCCGCACGCCCGCCGCGATCTCGTCGCGCCGGATCCCTCCGTAACCGAGCACGAACCCGGGGAGCGCCGGCCTCGAGATGTAGCACCGGGACAGCGGATAGACGCGGAGCCCACGCTCGCCCGCGCGGTGCGCGATCTCGCGGTCGGGAACCCCGTCGGGCAGCACGCCCGAGAGGAACATGCCGGCCTCGTCGCCACGCACCTCGAGCTGCGCGCCGAAGTGCTCGCCGAGGGCCTCGACGAGCGCGGTGCGCCGCTCGCGGCAGAGCAGGCGGGTGCGGCGGATGTGCCGCTCGAAGTGTCCCTCCTCGATGAAGTCGGCGAGGACGGCCTGGTGGAGCGTGTGCGTGAAGAGGTCCATCGACCGGCGCACCGCCTCGAACGGCTGGACGAGGTCGCGAGGCAGGACGATGTAGCCGAGCCGCAGCGAGGGGAAGAGCAGCTTCGTGAACGTGCCGAAGTAGATGACGCGCGAGTCCTGATCCAGGCCCTGCAGCGCCGGGATCGGGAGGTTTCCGAAGCGGTACTCGCTGTCGTAGTCGTCCTCGATGATCCAGGCGCCGCTCCGGCGCGCGAAGTCGAGCAGGCGGAGCCGCCGCGCGGCGCTCATGGTGACGCCGAGAGGGAACTGGTGCGACGGCGTCACGAACACCGCTCGCGCGCGAGGGCACCGGCGGATGCCGGCCTCGACGTCGAGGCCCTCGTCGTCGACGCGCACCGGCACGAGCCGCGCGCCGGCCATCGTGAACGCCTTGCGCGCGCCGAAGTACCCGGGCTCCTCCAGCCAGACCGGGCTGCCGGGGTCCAGAAGGGCGCGCGCGGTCAGGTCGAGCGCCTGCTGCGAGCCGGAGACGATCATGATCTGGTCCGCCTCGCAGCGCACGGCGCGGGCCGTCCTCAGGTAGGAGGCGACCTGCTCCCGGAGGCGGAGCAGGCCCATGGGCGCTCCGTAGTGCAGGAGCGCCGGATCGAATCGCCGCGAGTGCCGCGCCACCAGACGGTGCCAGATCTTCAGCGGAAAGCGGTCGACGGGAGGCTGGCCGACGTTGAACGCGCCGGGCCCGCCGAACCACCGGCCGGGCGCGTCGCGCACGAGCTCGGCGGCGCGCCGTCCGACGACGCGCGCGCGGGACGAGTCGCCCGGCGCATCCGCATCCGCGGCCGCTCGCGCGCGCGGACGCACGAGCGCGTCGGGAAGCGACTGCGCGACGAAGGTGCCCGAGCCGACGCGGCTCTCGAAGTACCCCTCCGCGAGGAGCTGCTCGAACGCGTTGAGCACGGGGATGCGCGACACGCGCAGCTCCGCGGCGAGGCTGCGCGTCGAGGGGAGGCGCTGGCCGGCGCGCAGGCGGCGTTCGAGGATCGCCTGCCGATATCCGTCGTAGAGCTGCCGGTAGAGCGGCGTCGCGGAGCCGCGGTCGACGTCGATGACGGGCAGGATGCCGACGGGGGCTCGCCGCATGGGGTCAAGATACTGGTCATATGGATCCTGCCGCAACCGGCCGTTGCGGGAGACCGCTTCGCCGGGAGAGACTCGAAGCGTGCGGTGGACATCGCCCGGCGCCGGCTTCGCGGCCGCGCTCGCGCTCGCGCCCGTGTTTGCGTTCGCGCTGAGCGCGGCGGGACGGGAGTCGCCCGCCCGGACGGCCGCTCGTCCCGCAGTCCAGGCGAGGGCGCGGCGGCCCGTGGTCGTCGAGCTCTTCACCTCGCAGGGCTGCTCCAGCTGTCCCCCCGCCGACCGGCTCCTCGCGCGGCTCGGCGAGGCCGGTGGCGGCGGCGTCGTGCCGCTCGAGTTCCACGTCGACTACTGGAACGGGCAAGCGTGGACGGACCCGTTCTCGAGCCCGGAGTGGACGCTCCGCCAGAAGGCTTACGCGCGCCGCTTCGGAGAGACGCAGCTCTACACGCCGCAGGCGGTCGTCGACGGCGCGTCGGAGCTCATCGGCTCGCGTGAGAGCGAGCTCCGCGCCGCGGTCGCCGAGGCGGCGTCCCGGCCCGCCGCGTCCATCGCGCTCTCGCTCGAGCCGTCGGAGACGGAGGTCCGCGTCGGAGCCCGAATCGAGCTGCCGGACTCGCTTCGCGGACGTCGCTGGGACCTGATGCTCGCCGTGTACGAGACCGGGCTGTCGACGCCGGTGAAGAAGGGCGAGAACGGGGGGCGCACGCTGGCGAACGAATACGTCGTGCGAAGCCTGCGCCGCGACGGCTCGATCGAGCAGAGCGCGAGCCGCGAGTCGAGGCTGCCGCTCGAGAGCGGCTGGAATCGCGCGCGCCTCGGCGTCGCGGCGTTCCTCCAGGACCCCGAGACGCTCGAGATCCGGGGCGCGACGGCTCGCTCGCTGGGATCCGTCGCGCGCTGAGGCGCGTGCCCTCAGCTCGCGGGGGAGCGTCCCGGCGGGGGTCCGAACCGGCGAACCGAGAGGGCGATCGGCAGCCCGACGCAGACGAGGTGGATGACGAGCATCCTCCAGCGCAGCGGCGGGATTCCCTTGTCGTACTCGGCGAGGTACAGCGCGTTCAGCGCGACGACGAGCGGAATCGCGACGCGGTACATCAGGATGAAGACGATCGCGCCGTAGAGCGGCCCGAAGACGAACGGGCGCTCGACGAGCGCGGGCAAGCGGCGGGAGATCGCGTAGAAGACGGCGGTCCAGAAGGTGGCGATCGAGAAGTGCATCAGGAGGCCGAGCGCCGCCGTGGCGGCGCCACCCTGGTGGCTCGAGGGCCCGATGAGCGCCTCCGCGATTCCGTGCAGCACGCGGACGGGTCCCACGCCGAACGATCCGGCGAGGAGAAACGCGGCGGTGATGTCGAGCGCTCCGGTGATGAGGCCGCCGAGCAGGATCGCGCGCCGCGCGCCGTGAGGGGACACCGCGTCCCGCGGCACGGCGGCGTCCGCGGCGGCCGATGGGATCGTCATCGCGGGAGTCTGCCCGCCGGCTCCTCCGCGCTCAATGTCCACCGGCGCGATTTCGGCTATGGCCACTTTCCCGGACGAGCGGCGAGCCGAAAAACGGAAAGGGCGGCTCTCGCCGCCCCTTCTCGACCCAGCGCGATGCCGCGCTTCGAACTTCTAAGCGACCGCCGACGTGCTCGCCTCGGCCGGCCTGCCTCCCTGGATCTCGCGGAGCAGCCCGGCGACGTCGCGCTCGTGCGACTTGTCGTGCGCGGCCATCATCCTGGGGATGTCCGCGAGCGTGATGCGGCCCACGCCCTCCTGCGCGCCCGAGCGCGCCCAGTCCGACGGAGACAGCGCGCGGAGCGCCTCGAGGTTGAGCATGCGCGCGCGCGCGAAGAGCGAGAGTCCGCGCTCGAGGTCGCGCTCCTGGTAACAGCGCTCGCGCGCGATGCGATCGCCGTCGAAGTTCAGCAGCGCGGGCGCGTCCTCGCGCAGGATGCGCCGGATGCGCACGCCGAAGCCCTCGCGCTCCAGGTCGGCGAGGTGCCACACGTTCTCGACGAGCGAGAAGCCGCCCGCGGCGGGACGGAGCCGCGCCTCGCAGCGCGAAAGCGCGCGTGCGGCCCGCGACATCAGCGCGGGCGTCGATTCCAGGGTCATCAGCAGGGGTTCGAGTTCGCGCCGGTTCATGATCAGTGCCTCGACTTCCCAATACGCAGGCTGGAGAGGAAAGGTTTCGATTCGGCACGCCTGCCGCACGTTTCGCAGTCTTTACGCGGTCCCAGAACGGCCTGAACAGAACCGCACAATCGTGCCCGGAAACGGACACCCTGCGTATCGTCCTCGCCCCCGGCGGATTCGTCACGGCTACACTTCCGCCATGCCGCTCTCGTCGCTGCGACAGTTCTTCCAATCGCGCGTGCCGCGCCCGGAGAAGCCCGGTCCCGATCCGGTCGCGATCGCGGCGTGCGCGCTGCTCCTCGAGATCGCGCACGCGGACGACGAGTTCTCGGAGGAGGAGCGGGAGCGCATCCGGCGCGCGGCGCGCGAGGACCTCGGCGTCGCGCGCGAGGACGTCGACGAGATCGTGCGTCTCGCCGAGGAGGAGCGGCGCGAGAGCGTCGACCTCTACCAGTTCACGAAGCTCGTCGCCGAGAGCTTCACGCGCGAGCAGAGACTTCGCCTGATCGAGGTCATCTGGGGAATCGTCTACGCGGACGGCGTGCTGACGCAGGTCGAGAACCAGCTCGCGCGCCGCATCGCGGAGCTGCTCGGCTTCCAGCACCCGGAAGTCCAGGCGGTGAGGGAGAGAGTCAAGGGTTCGGCGGACAAGGGATGAGTTACTAGTTGCTAGTTAGTTACTAGTTGAGAACCAGAAACCAGAAACCAGAAACCAGAAACCAGCAACTCGCGATTCGAGGAGCCCTACTTCGTTTCCTGCGTCAGCAGGTAAACCGCGAAGCTCGCCAGCCAGTGCTCTCCCTCGTAGTTGCCCGACGAAACGCGCGCGAGCCCGGCGGCCGCGTGCGCGTCGGCCGCCGCGCGGAGAACGCCGCGGCGCTTGTCCGAGGCCGCCAGGCCGGAGGCCATGCCGCGCAGCATCCACGCCCGCGACAGGTTCAGCCCGTCGAGGTGCACGAGCTTCGGGTCCGTCGGGTCGGAGACGACGGCGGGGGAGAGCCCGAGCCGGTGACGCGTCGAGAGCGCGGGAAGGAAGCGCCGCAGCCACGCGCCGTACTCGCGCGGCGCGGTGACGCGGCGCATGAGGTCGGCCTCGGCGAGGCACGGCGAGAGGAAGTCCTCGCCGGAAGGCTCGTACGCGACCGCGCACGCGCGGTCCTGGCCGAAGTAGAAGTGCGCGCGTGCCGCCAGGACGCGCTCGAGCTCGCGGTTGCCGGCGGCGCGCGCGTAGTCGATCGCGAGTCCGAGCGCGAACGCCGTGTTCGGGTGGACGCCCGAGCGCACGGGCTCGGTGAGCTTCGGCAGGTAGCTCTGCAGCCTCGCGACGACCGCGTTCTCGAGCGGCGCCAGCCGCGCGCGCCACGCCTTCGCGGCCGGATCGTCGGACCGCGCGAGCTCCGCGGAGAGCTGCAGCAGCCAGGCCCACCCGTACGGCCGCTCGAACGCGCGGTTCGCGGCCGCGTCCAGGTAGCGGGCCTCCTCGGCCGCGGCCTCCTCCGTGAAGTGCGCGTCGAAGGCCTCCCGGACGCGCGCGCCCGACGGCATCCGCGGGTCCAGCCGCAGGAGCCGCGCCAGCATCCAGTGGCCGTGCACCGAGGAGTGCCAGTCGTAGCAGCCGAAGAACGCCGGATGGACCGCCTGCGGCGACTTCAGGTCCTCGGGTCCGGAGAGCACGTGCTCGGGCTTGTTGGGGTACTCGCGCGCGACGCACGCGAGCGCGAGCCGCGCGAAGCGCTCGGAGGTGTCGGCGTCGAGGACGGTCTGCGCAGACGCCGCCGCGGCGGACAGCGCCAGGACGCCGGCCGCCATGACGCGCCGCGTGCCCCGGCGCGCCGAAGGCGACGCCGGGCGGGGACCGCAGGCGCTCATCGGACCCAGGCGGGCAGCTGACGCTTCTCGGGCGGGATCCGCTCGAGGGGCACGGGCATCTCCGCGAGGACCCACGCCGCGACGGCGAGCGCGGCCGTCGAGCGGTCGATCACCCGCGGGTCGATCTTGTCGAACGTGTCGTTGGCCGTGTGGTGGTAGTCGAAGTATTCGCTCGCGTCGAGGAGCAGGCCGAGGCTCGGGATCCCGGACGTGAGCAGGTACGTGAGGTCGGCGCCTCCGGCTTCGCCGGCGACGAGGTGGTCCGCGCCCATCGGCGCGAGCAGACCGGCGATCGCCTTCAGCGGCGCCTCGGCCGCGGCGCCCGCGTCCCACGAGAAGCCGAACGGCGGACCCTGCCCGAGGTCCGCCTCGATCGCGGCGACGTGCGCGTCGAGCTCGGCGGCATGGTCGGCGGCGTACGCCTTGCCGCCCCGCAGGCCGTTCTCCTCGTTGGCGAAGAGGACGACGCGGACCGTGCGCCGCGGCCGCGGGGAGAGCTCCGCGATGCGGCGCGCCGCCTCGATCGCGATGCCGCATCCCGCCGCGTCGTCGAGCGCGCCGGTCCCGAGGTCCCAGGAATCCAGGTGGCCGCTGATCAGCACGATCTCGTTCGGCTTCTCGCGTCCCGGGACCTCGCCGATCACGTTGGCGGACTCGGCCTCGGGCGCGTCGTGGCAGCCGAGCGTGAAGCGGACACGCACGGGGCCGCGCCGCGCGAGCCGCGTGAGCAGCTCCGCGTCGGGCACCGAGAGCGCCGCGACGGGGACCTTCGGCGCGTCCTTCTCGTAGCGCATGCCCCCCGTGTGGGGCATGCGGTCGTGGTCGGTGCCGACGGAGCGGATCAGGCAGCCGACGGCGCCGAGCTTGCCGGCGAGCGACGGTGCCGTCGAGCGCACCCGCGCCGCGTCGCCGTATCCCGAGCCGTCCGAGGTGCGCGACATCGGCCGATCGACGAGGACGATCCTGCCGCGAACCGACGCGCCCGCGGCCGCGAGCTCCTCGAGCGATCCGACGCGGACGATCTCCGCCTCGAGCCCGTCTGGAGCCGTTCCGACGCTCCCGCCGAGCGCCGTTAGCGCGAGCGCGTGCGGAGCGGGGGAGACGACCTCGCCCGTCTCGACGCCGCGCACCCACACCGGCACCATGACCTTCTCCGCGCGCACGTTCGCGAAGCCCTGCGACTTCAGCAGCGCGACGGCCGCCGCGACGCCGGCCCGGTCGCCGGGAGTGCCCGGCATGCGCGGACCCGCGAGGTCGGTGATCTCCCGTGTCCAGTCGGCGGCCTTCGAGCCGGACAGGATCGCGTCGCGCAGCTTCTCCGCGGGCGCGCGAACGGAAGAGGGCAGCACGGCGGGCTCGACGGCGCTCGCAGCCGCGCTGAAGCCGAGGAGCACGGACACCATCAGTCCACGGCGCGTCTTCACGGGTGGGCGCATGCTAACCGATTGCGGCGCATCCGTTTCGGTCCTCGCCGCACCCTTTCCAGCCTCTCTCCACGCGCCTCCCGACTCCCGCCTCCTGAACTAGAATGCCTCTCCCCATGGCCACCCGCACGCCCGACGTCGACCTGTCCGACGAGCTGCTGTCCGAGTTCGGCGGCAACGCCAGCTACGTCGCCGATCTCCTGAATCGATACCGGACGAATCCCGGCTCCGTCGACGACGAGTGGCGGCGGTACTTCCGGGAGCGCTTCGGCGAGCCCGAGCCCGCGCCCGCTCCGGCACCTGCGCCGCGCCCGGTCCCGCCCGCCGCGTCGCCCGCTGCGGCGACGACGGAGGCGCCCGCGATCCAGGGCGAGCGGCAGCCGATCCGCGGCGCCGCCGCGCGCATCGCGCAGAACATGGAGGCGAGCCTCGGGGTCCCGACCGCGACGACGCAGCGGCAGATCCCGATCAAGCTCCTCGACGAGAACCGGCGCCTGATCAACGAGCTCCGCGCCGCCGACGGGCTGCCGAAGGTCTCCTTCACGCACCTGATCGCGTGGGCGATCCTGCGCGCGCTCGAGTCGTTCCCGAACCTCAACGACGCGTACGACGACTCGACCGGGGAGCCGACGCGCGTGCGCCGCGAGGACGTGCGCTTCGGCATCGCCGTGGACGTCGCGAAGGCGGACGGCTCGCGGAGCCTCGTCGTTCCCAACGTGCCCGGCGCGGGAGGGATGGGGTTCTCGGAGTTCCTCCGGGCGTCGGACGACGTCGTCTCCCGCGCGCGGAGCGGCAAGCTCAAGGTCTCCGACTTCGAGGGGACGACGATCTCGCTGACGAATCCCGGCACGCTCGGGACGACGGCCTCCGTGCCGCGCCTCATGCCGGGCCAGTCGGTCATCGTGGCCACGGGCGCGATCGAGTACCCCGCGGAGTTCTCCGCGACGTCGCCGGCCGTGATCTCGAGGCTCGCCGTCTCCAAGGTGCTGACGTTCACGTCGACGTACGACCACCGGCTCGTCCAGGGCGCCGAGTCGGGCGCCTTCCTGGCGCGCATCGAGGAGCTCCTGCTCGGCAGGAACGGTTTCTACGAGTCGATCTTCCTCGACCTGGGGATCCGTTTTCGCCCCTACGTCTGGGAGGTCGACAAGAATCCGCCGCTCGCCGACGGAAGCGAGCACATCGCGCAGCAGGCGCGCGTGCTGGAGCTGATCAACGCCTATCGCGTGCGCGGCCACCTGATCGCGGACCTCGATCCTCTGCGCTCGCGGGCGATCGCTCACCATCCCGAGCTCGAGCTGGAGACGTACGGCCTGACGATCTGGGACCTCGACCGGGAGTTCTGGACGGGCGGGCTGAAGGGCGGCGACCGCATGCCGCTGCGCCAGATCGTCGAGGTCATGCGCCGGGTGTACTGCGGCAAGGTCGGGACCGAGTACCGCCACATCTCGAGCCCGTTCGAGAAGTACTGGATCCGCGAGCGCATCGCCGCGGCGACGGCGGGCACCCCGGCGATCCCGAACGAGGTGAAGAGGAAGATCCTCGAGAAGCTGATCGCCGCGGAGGAGTTCGAGCAGTTCCTCGGCACGAAGTTCCTCGGCCAGCGCCGCTACTCGGTCGAGGGCTGCGAGACGGCGATCCCGCTGCTCGACCGGCTCGTCGAGGGCGCGGGAGCCCGCGGCGTCGACGAGATCGCGATCGGCATGTCGCACCGCGGCCGGCTGAACATCCTCGCGAACGTCGTCGGCAACGCCACCGAGCGGATCTTCAGCGGCTTCCAGGGCGTGGTGCACCCCGACTTCCCCGCGGACGAGGGCGACGTCAAGTACCACCAGGGGGCGAAGACGGTGCGCAGGACCGAGTCCGGGCGCGACGTCGCCGTGCAGGTCGAGGCGAACCCGTCGCACCTCGAGGCCGTCGATCCCGTCGTCGAGGGCGTCGTGCGCGCCAAGCAGGTGCGCACGCGCGGCCACGGCCCGGACGCGTGGAAGCCCGTGCTCCCGGTGTTGCTGCACGGCGACGCCGCGTTCGCGGGCCAGGGAGTCGTCGCGGAGGTGCTGAACCTCTCGCAGCTGCCCGGCTACCGCACCGGCGGCACGATCCACGTCATCATCAACAACCAGATCGGGTTCACGACGCCGCCGGCGAAGGGGCGCACGTCGCAGTACTCGACCGACGTCGCGAAGTCCATCCAGGTCCCGATCTTCCACGTCAACGCCGACGATCCCGAGGCCGCGTACCGCGTGATGGAGATCGCTCTCGACTACCGGCAGGAGTTCCACAAGGACGTCGTCATCGACCTGATCGGATTCCGGCGGCACGGGCACAACGAGGGCGACGAGCCCACGTACACGCAGCCGGTCATGTACCGCGCGATCGAGTCGCATCCCGGCGTCCGCGGCCTCTACTCCGCGCGGCTCGTCCGCGAGGGAGTCCTGACGGAGGAGGAGGCGCGCGAGCTCGAGGCGCGGCAGCTCGAGGCGTACGAGCGCGCCCTCGCCGCCGCGAAGGAGGCCGGAAAGCGCGGCGCGTCGGCGGCATCGGCCGCGCCGTCGCGCGACGAGACCGTCGTCGAGATCGACACGGGCGTCTCTCGCGAGACGCTCGCCTCGATCGGCAGAGTGCTGACCACCGTGCCGGCGGGCTTCCGCCTGAATCCCAAGATGGTCCAGCAGCTCGCTCGCCGGGCGAAGATGGCGGAGGGCGCGCTGCCGCTCGACTGGGGCACCGCGGAGGCGCTCGCGTTCGGCTCGCTGTTGCTCGAGGGCACCCCGATCCGGGTCAGCGGCCAGGATTCGAGCCGCGGCACGTTCTCGCAGAGGCACGCCGTCTTCTCGGACACCCTCACCGGAAACGCGTGGACTCCCCTCGCGACTCTGGCCGAGGGACAGGCGCCGTTCGAAGTGGTGGACAGCCCGCTGTCGGAGATGTCCGTGCTCGGGTTCGAGTACGGCTACAGCGTGGAGTGGCCGGAGGCGCTCGTCCTCTGGGAGGCGCAGTTCGGCGACTTCGCCAACGGGGCGCAGGTCATCATCGACCAGTTCATCGCGTCGGCGGACGACAAGTGGCGGCAGACCTCGCGCGTGGGCATGCTGCTGCCGCACGGGTCGGAGGGCCAGGGGCCCGAGCACTCGAGCGCACGCATCGAGCGCTACCTCCAGCTCTGCGCCGACGGGAACATGGCGGTCTGCAACGCAACGACGCCGGCGCAGTACTTCCACCTCCTCCGGCGCCAGATGCGGCAGCCCCTCGCGCGCCCGCTCGTGCTGTTCACGCCCAAGAGCCTCCTGCGGCTGCCCGCCGCCGCCTCGCCGCTGGAGGAACTGACGGCCGGCGGGTTCCGGGCGTGCCTCGACGACCCCGATGTGAAGGACCGCGAGCGCGTGGAGCGCGCGCTGCTGTGCAGCGGGAAGATCTACTACGACCTCGCCGCGGAGAGGCAGAAGCGCGGCGACGACCGCACCGCGATCGTGCGCGTCGAGCAGCTCTATCCGTTCCCGCAGGAGAGCCTGCGCGCGCTGCTCACGGGTTACCCGCGGCTGAAGGCCGCGGCGTGGGTCCAGGAGGAGCCGGGCAACATGGGCCCGTGGAGCTTCGTGCTCGAGCGCGCCGGCGGATTCGTCCCGCCCGAGATCCCGCTCGCGCGGGTCAGCCGCTCCGCCTCGCCGTCGCCGGCGACGGGCAACGCGAACGTGCACAAGCGCGAGCTCGAGGCGCTCCTGGGCGAGGCGTTCGGCGCCCGAGCCTGAGACGCCAGGTGATGAGACGTATTAGCAATCGCTAATACGTCACCGTTTTCCGCTCGCCGACTGCGCCGCAGCGCGATCGCCCACCCGGCTCCGGAGCCAGACCAGGGCCTTCTCGAGCACCGGGTCGCGGTCGTCGGCCGGCCCCTGGGTCGCGAGCTCGACCGGCGTCGGCAGGAACTGGCGGTCCCGCATCTGGGCGGCCGCGGCCCAGGCCTCGTACTCGGCGACGGAGAGGAAGACGTCGTTTCCGGCGTCGGGGCAGACTCCCCAGTCCGGCGACCCCTTCGGCGCGGTGAACTTGTCGATGTTCTCGCCCGAGGGACGGCGGTAGGCCGCGACCGTCAGCCGGATGCCGTCGTCCGCCCCGAGCGGGAACAGCTCCTGCACGAGCGCCTTGCCGAACGTGCGCTCGCCAAAGAGGACGGCGCGGCCGTTGTCCTGGAGCGCCGACGCCAGGACCTCCGTGGCCGACGCGCTTCCGCGGTCGACCAGGACGGCCATCGGAAAGTCGGTATAACCGCCCGGCGTCGCGTCCGCGACCTCCTCGACGCCGTCGCGGTCGACCTCCGTCACGATGCGGCCGGAGTCGAGGAACAGGTCCGCGGTGGCGACCGCGGCGCCGAGCAGGCCTCCCGCGTTGCTCCGCAGGTCGAGGACGAGGCCGCGCATCCCGTCGGCCGACAGCGCCTTCAACGCCGCCTCGACGCGATCCGGAACGTCGCGAGCCATCCAGGCGATCCGCACGTACCCGATGCCGTGGCGCGGATCGAACAGGTAGTCGGTCCAGAGACCGCGCGCGTCCGGACGTCCGCCGCGGACGCTCGGCGTCTTCACGACCCGTCGGACGATCTCGACGTCGCGGGCGTCCATGCCGCCGGAGGGCTGGACGGTGAGGCGCACGGTGCTCCCCGCCTTGCCGGGGAGGAGGAGCATGACGTCGTCCATGCCGAGTCCCTCCGTCGACTTTCCGTCGACGGCGAGGATCGTGTCGCCCGGCCCGAGCCCCGCGTCGGCCGCCGCGGAGTCCGCGAGCAGCCGCTTGATGGTCGGCCGCTTCCCGTAGAAGTCGAGGAAGACTCCGATGCCGCCGAACTCGGCGTCGAGGCTGCGGTGCAGGAGCGCCCAGTCGGCAGGCGGCAGGTACTTCGAGTAGGGATCGAGGTCGGCGAGGAGCCCGTCGCGCGCGCTCGCGAGGAGCTGCTGGCGCGTCGGCCGCGTCGGGTACTTCGTCTCGACGAGATCGACGAGCGCGCGGAACGACGCGTCGTCCGTGGCGCCGGCCGGAACCGCGGGGGCAGGGGGCGCGCTCGCGGCAGACTGGGCGCGCACCGACGCCGCGAAGAGCAGAGATGAAGCCGCCAGCACCGCGGCGCGCGCGTTGGCGCTCTTCCGGGGCATGATCCGGGAGAGGCTACCCCTTCTTCGGCCGCATCGCGTCGAACGACCTCTCGAGAGCCTCCCGGCCGAGCGCGCGGTAGTCCGAGAACTCTCCCGCGCCCGCGATCCAGTCGCCGCCGTCCATCGTGACGCAGTCGCCGGTCTGGAAGGTGCAGAGGTCCGACATCATGAACGTGGCGAGGTTCGCGAGCTCGCCGGGATCGCCGAAGCGGCCGAGCGGGATGCGCGAGAGCGTGTGCGCCTTCGCGCGCTCGTCCGCCATGAGGCGCGAGAACGCCCCCTCGGTCGGGATGGGACCGGGAGCGATCGCGTTCAGCCGGATGCCGTCGGCGCCCCACTCGACCGCGAGCGAACGCGTCATCGCGAGCACTCCGGCCTTCGCGCATGCGGACGGCAGGACGTAGGCGGAGCCGCTCCAGACGTACGTCGCCGCGATCGAGAGGATCGAGCCGGGCGCGCGCCGCGCGAGCAGGTGGCGGCCCACCGCGAGAGTGCAGTGCACGGTGCCGTAGAGCACCGTGCGCACCACGGCGTCGAAACCGTTGGGCGTCAGCTTCTCGGAGAGCGCGAGGAAGTTGCCCGCGGCGTTGTTGACGAGCCCGTCGACCTTGCCGAACCGTTCCGCGGCGCGCGTGACGAGGTCCTCGCACGCAGCCGGATCGCGGACGTCCACCGCCACGGCGTCGGCGGCCCCGCCGTCCCGCGAAGCGCCGGCGATCTCCGCGAGCGCGGCGTCGAGCCGCTCGCGCCGGCGGCCGCAGATCGTCACCGAC
>Ga0070664_100001584_pt1 | contig 18178 bp, 18 predicted proteins | sample KBSC73metaG_FD_65863 | JGI IMG/M metagenome (GOLD analysis project Ga0070664, IMG submission 65863) | Corn rhizosphere microbial communities from Kellogg Biological Station, Michigan, USA - KBS C7-3 metaG | ecosystem: Host-associated > Plants > Roots > Rhizosphere > Soil ... | reverse complement strand
TGGAGCGGCGTCGCCGCAAACTCGGGCAAGCTGATCAAGATAATTCGGCCAAAGGATGAACTGAAATCGCATCGAACGACAGGCGGTTAGCTTGTTTATAGTGGCCTAAGGGCCCGCCAGCTGAATATTTAACGTTTTTGTAACATTTCGTTCATATCCAATTAAGTTCCGCTTCATAGAATTTTCCTAAACGGAATACAATTAATAAGACGTTATGGTGCAAAACATTTTGATCATCGAGGACGATGCGGACATCGCCGAGGGCCTGCATTACAACCTCAAGCGTGAAGGCTTCAGGACGACGATCGCCGAGTCAGGCGAAAAGGGTTTGCGGCTTGCGCTCGATGAACGCAGCACGCCGTCGCTAATTATCCTTGACCTGATGCTGCCCGGAATGACGGGCATGGAGCTTTGCCGACGGCTCCGACGCGAACCTCTTACGGAGAGTACGCCCGTTATAATGCTCACGGCAAAAGCCGCCGAATCCGACAAGATCGCCGGACTCGACACCGGAGCCGATGATTACATAATCAAGCCGTTTTCGGTAAAAGAAGTTATCGCCCGCGTCCGAGCGGTCCTGAGGAGATCAGAGAAGGAAACCGCTCCCAAGTATGAGGATTCGCGTCTTTCGGTGGATTTCGCCGATATGCGGGTCATCTGTGAAGGCAAGGATGTAAAGCTGACCAGAAAAGAGTTTGCGCTGCTCTCGCACTTGATCCAAAATACCGGCCGTGTTGCAACGCGTCAGCAGCTCTTGGACAATGTCTGGGGTTACAGCTATTTTGGCGATACCCGGACGTTGGATGTTCACATCCGCAGGCTCAGGCAAAAAATGGGCGACTGCGGCAATGTAATTGAGACTGTTGTTGGTGTAGGCTATCGATTTATCGGGGTTAAATGACTGTTACGAATTTAGCGACAAGCGAAATGCAGCTTTCACCGATGCGGTCCGAAAAGGTCCTGCACAAGATAGTCGAGACGTCACGCGCGGGCGTGATCGTTGTCGGAGGCGACACCCGAATATCCGTTGCGAACGCCGCGGCGCAGAGAGCGTTTTCGCGGCAAGGTGAGCCGATCGAGAACAAGCGGCTTAGCGAAGTTATCCGCGATCTGTCCCTTCATGAGGCCTATCGAAGGGCTCTTACCGAAGGTACTTCGGCCGATCTCAGGCTCGACTATACAGCGGGCAGTCGATACAAATACGATGTTCACGTCTCGCCCATCGAGCTCGACGGTGCCGCCGGAGCCATCGGCTTTTTCTACGATATGACGCGCATCGAACGACTTGAGACCGTTCGTCAGGAATTTCTCTCGAACATATCCCACGAGCTTCGCACTCCGTTAACTGCAATAATTACATTTGTCGAAACGCTCGAGGACGGTGGCATAGATGACGAAGAGAACAAGATGCACTTCCTCAACGTCATCCGCCGCAACGCAGAGCGGATGCACAGCCTGATAGCGGACATTCTCGAGCTGTCGATGATCGAGTCGGGAAATGTCTCGGTCAGTATTCGGGATATAAAGCCCGCTCATCTTGTTAAGGACGTTTTCTCGAGCCTTGCGTCAAAGGCCGAAGGCCGCGAGGTCCAGCTTATCAATCAGATACCCGACGACACCGTGATCTTTGCCGACTCGGTAAGGTTCGAACAGATGATCACGAACCTCGTTGACAACGCTATCAAATTCAATCGGCGTGGCGGTACGGTAACCGTCTCATACGAACAGCGCGGTCAGAAAGACATCATCTCGGTTGCCGATACCGGCGAAGGGATAACCCCCGATCATCTGCCGCGCATCTTTGAAAGGTTTTATCGTACGGACCGCGCCCGCTCACGCGATCTCGGCGGGACCGGCCTCGGCCTCGCCATCGTGAAACACCTCGCAAAACTCCACGGCGGAGAAGCGCTTGTCGATTCGGAATTAACGCGCGGTACGACATTTCGCATCGAATTTCCGACGCGATAGCTTTTTTGGAAGACTGCACTAAAATTATTTTTCAAAGCCCGCAAAGTATGGTAGAATACACACAAATTAAAGTTCACTGTGAAACGCCTAACGAACTCCGGAAGTTCGTTCCTCAGTCGATATTCCCACAGGTCCAGCAGGGAGACGAGCGTTTATGGAACTTAGTATCGGACAAAAGGTTGCGTATCCAAACCAGGGCGTCTGTACTGTCGAAGAAATCTTAAACAAAGACATCTGCGGCAACTGCCTACCGTTCTATTCGCTAAGAGTTCTCAACGACAATTCATTGATCTTTGTACCGGTCAACAATGCCGAAAGTGTAGGTATTCGGCCGATAATCAGCTCGCGGCAGTGCAAGCGCCTGATACGGGACCTCGAAGAAGATTTTGAAAATATTTCGGGAGATTGGAAAATACGCTCCCGCGAATTTACAGAAAAATTGCAATCGGGAAGTGTTTTCGAGGCAGCCGATGTTTTGAAAAAACTAACGTTTCTTAGTCATGAAAAAAAGCTTTCCTTCCGTGAGCAGACACTGCTCGAAAAGGCCAAATTCCTGATAGTCTCCGAAATAGCAACCGTCGATCTTGTCGAAGCCGATACGATCGCCCCGCAGATAGCGCAGCGTGTCGAAGCGGCCTGCACAAAACACCTCTGTACTCAGCCCAAAGTGATGGCGGTAAGTATTTAGGTTTGGTTTATTCGCCTCAGATTTTGCTTGAATTTCCGCCGACGATCAAGACTAAACCACGAAATTATGCGAAACACCGGAATTTGGTCTTAAAATCCAGCGCGAGTCAAAACCTTATTCCGAATCCCTTTTATAACTCGCCCGCACAACGGTCTTAATGTTCCCGCGCACATGGAAATCGCCTTCGATCTTGACCCGCAGCGGATCGCACGCCTTTACGAAATCTTCGAGGATCATATTGATAACGTGCTCGTGAAAAACCTTAACGTCGCGAAAGGAATTGATATAAAGCTTTAGACTTTTTAATTCGACGCACCGCTCGAACGGCACATAGCTTAGCCGGATCACGGCAAAATCCGGAAAATCCGAAAACGGACAGATCGCCGTAAATTCGGGCATTTCAAACTCGATCCAGATCTTTTTTCCGACGTATTCGTAATTAAAAGTATCAAGCGGATAGAGGTTCATTTCGTTCCGTGGTGTTGAGCGGATATCCAGACCCTGTATGTTCACCGGCGGCTCGTCTTTTTTATCAAACATATACAAATTTCCTTCTTCCCATCGATCTTATCATTGCAATGTCCCGCACACCGCTCGAGACCATTTCCGCGAGCAGATTTATAAAAATGTGCGCCGTCGCTCGTGCGTCGTCACTCGCACGATGGTGATTGACAAGCGATACCGAGTAGTATTCGGCAAGCGTCTTCAGCTTGTGATTCATTATATCGGGAAGCAATTTTCGCGAAAGCTGCACCGTGCAAAGACACGGATTTGCAACGCGGTAATTCTCATAAATCTTTCCGATCTCGTGGTTCAAAAAGCGCATATCGAACGGCGCGTTGTGCGCGACAAGCACCGCATCGCCGATAAAATCGAGAAAGTTTCCGACGACTTCGTGAAATCGCGGAGCGTCCTTTACCATTTCGTTGCTGATGCCCGTAAGCGATGTGATGAAAGGCGGGATCGGCGTTTCAGGATTTACGAGCGAATGAAATTCCTCAGCGACCACGCCGTTTTTTACTCGATATGCGCCGATCTCGGTGATACGGCACGGCGGTACGGCGGCTCCGGTGGTTTCAAGATCGAAGACAACAAAATCAGTTTCCGCAAGGCTTCTCGCATCGAAACCATCACTTACCAACTCGACAAAATCTTCAGATAATCTCAAACGCGGATCACGCTCGATCAAGTCTGAAACCAGCATTTTTGCGAGGTTAGGCTCGGGTCTTCTGATGTTCATTACGCGATCGACAACCCGGACAGCCGACGCACGGCCGCCAAACGCGCGCAGCAGCGCGATGGTTTCCGTTATTAGCAATGACTCCGAAATTAGGTTAGGATACGGTTTCATCTCTGGACATATTTTAACGGGAAAAAACCAAACCGCAAAGAAACACGTATTTATCGACGGTGCTCAAGCGTAAATGAAAGAAGAAAACATTAAAATAGTCGAGGCATTTTTCGACGCTTTGAGGCGAAAAAATCTGTCTGATGCTCCGATCAGTGACGATCTGATATTCGAAGAACCGATGATGGGGAAAGGTTCCGGAGCCGATTCTTTAAGGGCTTTTGTGGACGGATTCTACGCGGCGCTGAGCGACGTTCGCATTATCCAGCACATCGCGGACGGTGATTTTGTCGTAACGCATTGGGAAGTTGACGGAGTTTTCGGGACCATTCCGATACTCGAAAAATTTCATATTCGGGACGGCAAGATCGTTGAATTTCAAGCATTTTATGACCCGCGCCCGGTGCTTGGCTATTAGCCGGTTTGTCGGTTTCGCCGCATCTCAATTAAAATTCTTTCTGAATGAACCCAGACCAGATTCTTGAAAAATTTTCGCAAACAGACGCTTTGTTGGATGGCCATTTTATCTTGTCGAGCGGCCTGCACAGCTCGAAATATCTGCAGTGCGCTCTGGCTCTCCAGTACCCGGCGGATGCAGAAAAATTTGGCCGCGCAATAGCCGAAAAATTTGCAGATGCCGGCATCGAGACCGTCGCGTCGCCGGCGATTGGCGGCCTGATAATCGGTTACGCGGTCGCTGCCGCGCTGAATGTACGTTTTATCTGGACCGAGCGCCAGGACGGAATCATGACGCTGCGGCGCGGTTTTTCGGTGCGGCGCGACGAGAAAATTCTGGTTGTCGAGGACGTGATAACGACGGGCGGTTCGACCCGCGAGTGCATCGAGGCGCTTGAAAAACACGGCGCGAAAGTGGTCGCCGCGGCGTCGATCATTGACCGCTCGAACGGCACGGCTGACGTTGGCGTTCCGCGCATATCGCTGGCGGCGCTCGACGTTCCGGCTTATTCGCCGGATGAATGTCCGATGTGCGCTGAAGGTGTCGATGCTGTGAAGCCCGGTTCTCGGAAATAGGGGCATTTTCATAATTCCGCCCTACGCATAAATGAATTTCAAGCTTCTTATACAATATGACGGCACCGACTTTCACGGGTGGCAGGTGCAGGAAAATGCTCGGTCGATCCAGGGCGAGCTCGAACGCGTCATCGGAATGCTCGAGGACGTCCCGGTCAAGGTCACAGGGTCGGGGCGCACCGACGCCGGGGTCCACGCCGAGGGGCAGGTGGCAAACGTGTTTTTGAACCGCGCATTTACGCCGGACAAATTGCGCAACGCGATAAACGGCAACCTGTGGCGCGATATCAGAATACTGGACGTTGAGCGGGCGCCCGATGAATTTCACGCGCGGTTTTCGGCGCGAAGGAAAACCTATGTTTATCGCGTCATAAACGCTCCGGTCATGTCGCCGTTCTGGCGCCGGTACGCGCATCACGAGCCGCGCCCGCTGAACCTCGGACGCATGGAAGAGGCAAGCAGGTTTTTTCTCGGCGAGCACGACTGGACGGCGTTTTCGTCCGCCCATGCGGACGGCGAAAACAAGGTGCGCAATGTCACGGATTTTACTATTGAGACGGTTTGGGACGCACGCGCACGGGCCGCGATCATCGAGTTCCGGATTTCGGCAAAAGGTTTTTTGCGATATATGGTTCGGTCTATAGTCGGGACGCTGTTGGAGGTAGGCCGCGGCGAAAAAGATTCTGATACAATCCAGACGGCGATCGTCACGCGCGACAGAGATCTCGCAGGGAAAACCGCATCGCCGCATGGGCTTACGCTGCTAAAAGTGGATTATGATTGATCCGGTAGCTGGTTAATACTGGCGATTATCCGTTGCGGCTAATTTTGTATGGCTGATCTTACTCGAGACGATTTACGAAATCTATTGAAGCGGCGCGAGATCGCGCCGGTTTATGTGCTTTTCGGGCAGGAAACCTACCTGCGCGATCGGGCGGCCAAAACCATCGCGAATTTCTCTTTTGGCGAAGGCGATTTTCGCGATTTCAACGACACAACGTTTTCGTTAAACTCTGCGGACGGTCTGCCGCAGGCTCTCGCAGCGGCCGCACAGCTTCCCATGATGGCCGCGCGTCGCGTGATCCGTATCACCGACGTTCGTATTACGGCAGCCGGCCGCCTGGACACGATAAAAGAGGAACACGAAGCGATGCTCTCGGCTTATCTCGCAGATCCCTCGGAAAGCTCGGTCGTGATATTTGTCGCCGACGAACTGAACGGCGTCCGCAAAATGTCGAAGCTGCTCAAGGCGAAATCGGTCGCGGTCGAGTTTGGTACTTTGAAAGAAACCGAGTTGCTGGAGTGGGCGCGCGGCAGCATTCAAGACGCGGGCGCCTCGGCCGACGAGGGTGTTGTTCGACAGATCGTCGATCTTGTCGGCGATGATGTCAGGCGGCTTACGACCGAGATAGAAAAGCTGGCAACGGCAGCTTTGCCGGACACGATAATAACAGCCGAGCTCGTCGCGTCGCTCGTAGCTCATTCGCGCGAGCTTCCAAATTTCGATCTCACCGATCATTTGGTCGCCGGTCGGGGCAGGCAGGCAATACAGGTGCTGAAAAAGATCCTGGATGATGGCGCGGAGCCACTCGCCCTGCTTGGGCTTATTTCGTACAATTTCAGACGGCTTTTGATGGCAAAGGAAATGATGTCGCGAGGCTCCGACCGACGCGAGGTCGCAAATATTCTAAAGCTGCGATACAGCGATCAGGAATCATTTCTTGCAGCGGCCCGCCGAGCTGATCTTGCCAGACTTACTTCGATAATCAGACGTTTGCCCGAAACTGACCTCGCCATAAAAACCTCCGTGGGTGGCGGCGGGTCGGCTGGCGCCAGAATGCAGTTGGAAATGCTTGTTTGTGATCTGATCGCGGCTTAGTGAACAAAGTGGGCTGCCGCAAGCTCGATGTGGCTGCCGTTCTCCATTCATAATCCCCAGATCAGCGGCAAGATTAGAAGCAGTGCAAGGAACAGGAATACCGTCATCGGCAAACCAATTTTTAGATAATCGCGGAAATTGTATCCGCCGGGACCCATCACGAGCACATTAACTGCGTGGCCTAGCGGCGTAATAAACGCCATCGAGGCAGACATTGCAACCGCTATAATGAACGAACGCGGATTTGCTCCGGTTTGCTCTGCGATATGGATCGCAACCGGCCCGATGATCGCCGCCACCGCCGCACCGTTCATCGCCTGAGTAAGGATCACAGTTACAAGACAAATTCCGGCCATCAAAGCCAACGGCCCAAATTTCCCAAGCAAGGATATCATCCCGCCCGCAAGCAAACCGGCAGCGTCGGTTTTAGCAAGGGCGATGCCCATCGGGAGCATACCCGCGACGAGAAACACGCTGCGCCAACCGATCGCCGAATATGCCTGCTCGGTAGTAAGAATGCCGGTCAGCATCATGGTGAGTGCGCCACCCAGCATGATCGCTCCTGTTAAAGGCGGAAAAAACGCTGCGAGCGCAAGGGTTGTGACGAACACTAATATTGCGACGCGGCCTTTGTTCGGAACGGTTATCACCGTTTCTTCTTTTTGAACGAGCAGGATCAGGTCAGGGTCGTCAGCGAGGACGGGCAGCTTTTCCCGCGGGCCCTGCAGCAGCAATGCATCTCCGAACTGAAGTTCGAGATCGGCAAAATCCGTAAAGATTTCCTGGTCGCCGCGCCATATCGCGAGCACGCTGACGCCGTATTTTTCCCGAAAATGCGACGAGCGCAGCGTCTGGTCGATCAGCCGTGAGCGCGGTGAAAGCATCGCCTCAAAAACGTCGATGGCACGCGATTCCAGATCTTGTTCCTGCCATTCCTTCGACGGCAGAAATTCCATGTAGGGCTGCACGTCGCGCTGGCGAAAATCTTCTTCGTCGCCCTCCATAACGAGCGTATCGCCGTCTCTGATCGTCGTATCGGGCGAGATAGCAAACAGTTTCTTGCCGCTACGCTCGATCGCAACGACGCTTACACCAAAATCTTCGCGAAGTGTGCTTTCCGAAAGACGTTTGCCGATAAGAAAAGACTTTTTCGGAACGCGCGCGCGAAAAAGGTTTTGGCCGAGATGATAGGTTTCGACCAGATCGTTTGTCTCCCGGCGTTCAGGCGAGAACGTGCGGTCGATCACAGACTCGCCGGGTAGGCTGTGCCTGCCGAAAAATGCAACATAAGCGATACCGACCGCGATCAACGGAATACCTACGGGCGCAAAATCCAAAAGGCCGAAACCTTCGGTTCCGCTGTCGTGGAGAAGACTGCTGAGTACGATGTTTGTCGTTGTGAGCAGCGTCGCCATACCGCCAAGAATCGTTCCGAACGCAAGCGGCATCAGGAGGCGCGAAATGTTGACCGACGCCCGTTTCGCCACGCCCGAAGTTGCCGGCAATAGCACCGCGGCTGCCGCGATATTGTTCATGAACAACGAAAGGAACGCTCCGGCTGTCATGACGGCGATTATTAGACGCGATTCGCTCTTTCCGGCGACCTTGAGAAGAACATTGCCGACCTGCTCGGCGACACCGCTTCGCCGAAGCGCTTCCGCAAGGATAAAGATCGCCATGATCGTGATCACGGCCGAACGGCTAAACCCGGAAAACGTTTCCTGTGGCGTCAAAATGCCGGTAACGCCTAGAGCAACCGCAACGAGAAGCGCAACAAGGTCGGCAGGCAATTTGTCGGTTAGAAAAAGAACCAGCGCGATAGCCAGAATCGCAAAGGTTACAATCAGGTGGGTATCCATCGATCTAAGTTGTTAAGTATAGATTCTAATAGTCGGCGTTTCAATTTGGTGTGTCTGGATTTTGAGAATTCTGCAAATGCCGACACGCCGGTTAGATCCAGGAAGCCAAAAAAAGCCGCGCAGAGCAAGAAAACAGCTTTGCGCGGGTCGAGTTGGTGAAAGGGTCAGCTGCGGTCAAATCGGGGCAAGGTCGGACGCCTTGTTAAAATAGTGATACAAGCCGTTATAGTCATGCACGGCGCGGTTCAGGATAAGCGGAAGCTGCGGAAGGTCGGAGGTGTTAATTATCAGATTGAGATTGCGCAGGAACGCATCGTGAGCGTTCATGGTGCTGCCGCCATCCTCGAGCGATACCAGAAACAGCCGCCGCCGTTCGGATGAATACATCTTGCCGGCTTTTTGCTGAATGAGAGCCGCCCCGCCAAATTCCGGTGCAAAATCCGGTGAGAAAATAAGCATTTCCGTCTTGCCTTCGCGCAAACGCTCGTTCGCCTGTGCCGGCGTTTCGGCAAGATAGACCTTATAACCGGCATCGGTCAGCAATTTTGAAACTGCATCCCGCTTGCTTCCCAAACACAAAAGAACCCGACGAGGTTTTTCAGATTTTTCATCGTCGGCCTCTATTGTTTTTTTATCGGTTTGAAGCGCCGAAAGCAGCGACCGAAGCGCCGCATTGATCTGAAACTCGGATTCCTTCGCGGCGAAACCCGGTGCGCCCTCGCTAACGGCCGGAGCCGGCTTGTTTTCGGCAAGCTGCTGGGCAGTCGCAGTACCGCTGCCGCTTGCACCTTTCTGGCCGCGCAAGAGGTTCTGACATCTCGGGCAGCGGACGGTAAACTGACCGTTCGGTACCTTCGATTCGTCAAGCTGCAAGGAAACTGAACAATTATCACATCTTAAGATCATAATTTTATCGCTATTCGATCATATCGAGGACTGAATTGCCGCTCGGCGGGGGCGGCGCTACAGGAGCAGCGAGTGCGGAACCAAGTGGACGCTTGCCGGGCGAGTTGTAATCTTCGGACGAAGCCAGACCTTTCAACTGCAACAGCAGGTTGTTCTGGTTCGTCGCGTATGACAGGCCGTCCTCGAAGCTGATAACTTTTTGCTCGATCATCCGCCTTATAACCGAATCAAAATCCTGCATACCGTCGATCTCACCGTCGCGTATCGCATCGAGCAACGTCTTGCCTTCGCTTTCACCCTTTTCGATATATTCGCGAGTACGCGGATTCGAACGCAAAACTTCGACGGCAGCGATTCGGCCCTTGCCGTCGGCGCGCGGTATCAAACGCTGTGAAACAATGTAGCGGAACGTTTGCGCAAGACGCGTGCGAATAATGCGCTCTTCGTTTTTCGGGTAAAGCCCGATGATGCGGTCGATCGTTTTCGAAGCATCGATGGTGTGCAGCGTTGACAGCACGAGGTGGCCGGTTTCGGCGGCTTCGAGTGCGATCTCGGCTGTTTCCAGATCACGCATTTCGCCTACCAGAATTACTTTAGGCGCCTGCCGGAGAGCCGCGCGAAGCGCCGAAGCAAAATCTTTGGTGTCTGCGCCGACCTCGCGTTGATTGATCGTCGATTTTTTGTGGTTGTGCAGAAACTCGATCGGGTCCTCGATCGTTACGATGTGATACGCTTTTGTCTCATTTATGCGGTCGATGATCGCGGCAAGCGTCGAGCTTTTGCCCGATCCTGTCGGTCCCGTCAGCAGGACAACACCGTTGCGGATGTCAGCGATCTCTTTTAGCTGCGGGGGCAGGTTGAGCGCTTCGAAACTCGGAATGTCGGTCGGGATCGCACGCATTACTATCGAGAACGAATTGCGCTGCTGAAATATGTTTACGCGAAATCGGCATTTCCCGGGGAGAGCATAGCTAAGGTCCGCCGTGCGGTACTTTGCGAGTTGCGCGCACGCGTCGGGATTGTCGCGGACAAGAGCCATCGCGATCATCTCGGTTTGAAATGCTGTAAGTTTGCTGAGGCCAAGAGGCGCTGTGGAGTAAAGTGTGCCGTTTATCTCGACCTGCGGCGTTTGGCCCGAAGAAAAATTCAGGTCGCTGACATTTTCAGATGTGAGCAGCATTTGCTCAATGATGGGTGCGATATCAAGCAAACTCATTAGTTAAATAAACTCCTAGGTAGTTGTAAGGGGCGGGAAAAAAAAGACTTGCGCTTCGGAACGCGGGCCGGTTCGGCCGCCTCGTCAACAAACATTATTGCTTACCGGATAATGAATTGCAAGAACTTTTTTAACATTATTTAACAATGTCTAGAAGCTGTGCAGTTTTTGCGGAAATTAACGCTGGATCGCCGATTATTGCGGAAACAAGCGCAATGCTGTCGGCGCCTGCGGCCAAAACATCGAGTACATTATCAAGATCGATGCCTCCGATCGCGACAAGCGGAATATTCCCGATGTTTTTCTTTACCTCAGCCAGACCGTCAAGGCCGACGATCGGATCGGGATTTTCCTTTGTCTTGGTTTCAAAGATCGGGCCGATCGCGATGTAATCGATCGGAAGGCCAGCGGCGTCAATGGCTTGTTCAACCGAGTGCGTCGAAAAGCCAATGATCGCATCAGGGCCCAATACCTCCCTGGCGGCGTTCGGCGGCAGATCGTCCTGGCCGAGATGTACTCCGTCTGCGCCGAGAGCTCGGGCAATATCAACGCGGTCATTGATGATTATCATCACGTTGTTTTTGCGGGCGATCTCAATAGCTGGTTTTGCGGCTTCGAAAAAATCACGCGGCGAAGCGTGTTTTTCCCTGAGCTGGATAAACGTCGCGCCGCCCGCGATCAGGCGCCCGACCTGTTCGGCATGTGAAATGCCCGCAAGCGAAACATCGGTTATCGGGTAAATTTTTGGAAGTACGAGGTTCAAGATCTAGACAAGCGATTTCATCATCAGAAAGCAGTCTTCGCCGTTGGAATAATAATTCTCGATGCGCTGAACGACCGTGTAGCCAACCCTCCGATAAAGGTTCTGTGCCGCGATGTTTCCGACGCGGACCTCAAGCATTATGGTGTTAATACCGCGTTTTCGCAAAGCATTATCCATATGATCCAAAAGCCGTTCGGCCAGCCGCCGCCTACGATGTTCGGGTGCAACCCCGATCGTCGTCAAATGCGCGGCGCCGTTCGCATTTACCATCACAAAAACGAACCCGACGATCTCATTGTCGGCTGTTACCGCTTTGTAGCTCAGCGTGCCCGGCTCGTTCAACAAGTACGCGAACGTGTGTTTCGTGTAATTCTCGCCATCCTTGAAGCACCGAAGATTCAGGCGAAGAACTTCTTTAATATGCTTTTCCGTAAGCGGATGAATTGCGTAAACCGTAAACGGCGCGGGTACCAGGTCATCGTCAACCTCGCTGACCAAGGGGACAAAGAGCCTTTTGATCGTCTGCAATACATCCATAAAATCGGGTCTGAAACTGAACGTGCAAAACCTATTCCACAAACATACAATCGCCGTAGCTGTAGAATCTGTAACGCTCGGCAACGGCATGCCTGCATGCCTTTATTATAAGTTCGCGGCCGCCGAATGTGGAAACAAGAACAAGCAGCGAGCTTTCAGGCAGATGAAAATTCGTAAGCAAAGCATCGATCGCCCTGAACCTGTGACCCGGGGTGATCGTAAGGTCTGCCATGCCGCTCGTCGCAACAAACTTTCCGTTCTTCGCCATTGCAGTTTCGAGTGCGCGAGTCGTAGTGGTTCCGACGGCGACGATCCGCCGGTTTTCGACCTTTGCGCGGTTTAGTATATCGGCCATCTGAGCATTGATCTCAAAACTCTCGGGCAAAACCCGATGTTTTGAAAGATCGGTCACGCGAACCGGTTCAAACGTGCCGTATCCGACATGCAGCGTGATCTCGGCTATCTCTATGCCACGCTCTCTTATTCGATCCAAGATCTCCGGCGTAAAATGCAGTCCTGCAGTGGGTGCCGCGATTGCTCCGCGCGTCCTGGCGAAAACAGTCTGATAACGTTCGCGGTCCGTATCTTCACCGGCTGCTTCGCGTTTTATATACGGCGGCAGCGGGGTTTTTCCGATCTCATCAACAACCTCGTCAAGCGACCGGGTTGAGGTGAACCGCACAACGACCGTTCCCTCATTTTTTTCAATGACCTCACCCGACAGGTCATCAGAAAATTGGATGGCTTTTCCGCGTTTTAGGCGCCGCGCAGGCCGCGCGAGCGTTTCCCAGCTGTTGCCCTCGATCTTTCGCACAAGAAAGATCTCGATCCTAGCGCCCGTTTCTGTAACGCCGATCAAACGAGCCGGAAAAACCTTTGTGTTGTTCAATACGAGCACATCGCCGGAGTTGAGTCTTTCCGGAAAATCGAGAAATTTGCTGTCGATCAGCAAACCCGCTTCCCGGTTCACGATAAGCATCCGTGAACTTTCGCGATGCTCGAGAGGCTCTTGCGCGATCAGCTCGTCGGGAAGTTCGTATGTGTAATCAGATATCGATAATGACGGAGAAGTTTCGCTCATTCAGGTGATTCAATTATAAAAACCGTGACGGCTTCGTCAAATATATTCGCGCAAAAGCAAAACAGCACACCTTTCGAGCATGCTGTTTCGTTATTATGGGTTCGTATCGCTTAACGAAACGAACGATTAATTACTGCTAACCTCTGTTGAATTATTTATCATAATATCACCCCCAGTGCTCACTTTGATGCGAAATCTTAAAAAAGGTTGCGAGCAAATAAGCAGCCCGCATCGCCGGTTTGTTTCAGCGCACACTTTTGGCCAATTAGTTGGTGCAAAAAACAGGAAATGTGACGAAAAATATTGAGTTGATCTGTGAAGGGTCAAGTGGTGCCGGAGGTCGGACTCGAACCGACATGGGCGTGAAGCCCGCTAGATTTTGAGTCTAGTGCGTATACCAATTTCGCCACTCCGGCGCGAACTAAAATACTATCTTTTCAAACGGGCGCCGGTCAAGCAGCCGCTTCAGCCCGGTATCTCGTAAATAAAATATTGTTGCATCCATGCTGGCGTGGTAAAATACCGCGGCGGCTTTTGCACAGGAAAAGCCGCTGATCTTTGAAATCTCCGACACGCTCGACCGCGCCCGGCGAAAAAATCGCAAAAACGTGGGACAAGTTGGGACAAGCGTAAACCCTTTGTTTTCAACAACGACCTTGTCCCAACTTGTCCCAGCTTGGGACAAAATGGGACAAAATCGCACGAGTTAGGCATTAAGATGTGAAACAGACTTGGACTTTTTGGCCGAAAAAAATTCTTTTCAAGATCGCGCCTTTGTGTTAAATTCTGTTTACCGGGGATGTGGTGGTCATTGCACTAGTCTTATTTCCGGTCCCGTCTGTTTTCGTCTTATCCTGCTGCCGAAAATGTACAATACAAATCCTTCCCTTAACCGACTTTTGATCGTTGAGCCGAGCGCCGAAAAACGGCATTTGCTCATGGCATATTTTTCGCCGTCGTTCGTCTGTGACGAGGCTGAGTCTGTCGCCGCTGCTATCACCAAGATCCGCGAGCACGAATACGGCGTAGTGCTTGCAGCAATTCATCAGAGAGATCTGGCCGGGCACGAGTTGATACCTTATCTGCGAAAAGTTTCCCCTGATACGGTTCCGATTTTTCTTAGCGAAGGAACTACACCGGGCAACACGGTCAAGGCTTTTCGCGCCGGCGCGTTTGAGGTCATACAAATGCCGATCTCACTTAAGGCCATCGAATCGGCCGTTGATAAAGCGTTCGACAAATTTGAGCTAAAGCGTCTAAAGGATCGCTACCATAATCATCTCGAAGAACTCGTCGCCGAACGAACAGCAGAGCTCGACCGCGCGCTCGAGGAGATCGAAAACTCGTATCGGATGACGCTGAAGGCTCTGGTGCAGGCACTGGAAACGCGCGATTCGGAAACTCACGGACATTCCGAAAGGGTCGTCACCTTCAGCCTGCGTCTCGGTTATGAACTTGGTCTAGAAAAGGATGCGCTTCGCGACCTTGAGCTTGGTGCGCTTCTGCATGATATCGGTAAAATTGGTGTGCCCGACGCGGTTCTGCATAAGCCGGCAAAGCTCAACAAACAGGAGTGGGCAAAAATGAAGCTTCATCCGCTTCACGGCCAGGCGATCTTGCGAAATATACAGTTTCTCGAAGGCGCAGGCAGGATCGTAGCTCAGCACCACGAAAAATGGGACGGTTCCGGTTATCCGATCGGCATGCGCGGAGAGGATATCGAGCTCGGCGCGCGCATCTTTGCCGTTGTCGATGCGTTCGACGCCATTATCAGCAATCGTGTTTATCGTGAAGGCCGGCCATACCAGGCGGCGCTCGAGGAGATCGAAAAATTTTCGGGTACACAGTTCGATCCGATGGTGGTGGAAGCATTCAAACGAGTGCCAAGTGATGACTGGGAAACGCTTCGCGAGCGTTCACTCGCAGACAAGCCTGAAAATCAATCGCTGCAGGCTCTCGTTGCGGGTCTTGTTTACACAGAAAAACAGATGGAAATGGTGCACTAATCAGACCTCATTGAGGACGACAATTTCTGCACGCCGTTTTGCTTCGTCAAGAAACGTTTCGATATCTGCCGCGACTTTGTTTTCAGTAAGAATTTTATTAATCTCCGCGCGCTTTTCGTCCAGGGTCGGCATAAGCGATCCGGGATATTTCCTGCGAAATTCCGGAACAAAAACGTCACGATAGTATTTTGCCTCATCGTCGGGCGTTATGACTATAAACGAACGAAACCGAAAATCAAGATATTTTTCAATTGCTACCCTGTCGGCAACAATGCGCTCGAAATTCGGGTCTTTTACTGAACTGAACCCCACAGTGTTAAGCCGCTTTTCAAATTCGGCTGTCGATGGGAAATGGCTGAGAATGTTGGCGATCTCGGCATTGATCTCCGCATCGGTTGGAGCGGTTCGCGGAAGGCGTTCGGCCTCAAGAGCGAAAAGTCTTTGGTTTATGAGAGTTTGCAGTGCTTGATTGAGGTCCTGCGAACTCGGCGGATCGATCGGCGTGTTTGGCTGCAGGGCGAGCTGCCACCTCAGGTCAGAAAGTGTTATTAGCTCCGTGCGGACGCCGTCATTTACCGTAGCTATCGATTTATCAACGACCTGCTGCGCAAGAGCTGTTAAAGCCGCCAGACTAAGCCACAAAGCGACCGTGAAAATTGCGACAGAACCGAAACGCCTCTTATACCCTGATTTCATTGCCCTAACCTTTGATTTTTGCGTGAATCCAACTGCATGTCAACAGTGATATTTATCCGTTTAAACGTTGACAAAATGTTTAAAAACGTTTTTAATTGAGATGGACGTGAACGGCACACGTTTTCCGCTAGATATCTCCTCGCCGTAAGACTGTTTCCGCACCCGTTTTAGAGAACTAAAAAATAAAATGCTCGCACCGAGACGACAGAAAAAAGAGCCCCGGTTGGCCAAGGCTGTTAGGCCCGCATCTGACTTGATCGATGAGTTAAAGATCATATCGGACCTTGGCAGAAGCCTCCTTTTTACGGTTCATCCCAAAAAAGTTGCCAGCCGCGTAGCCGAAGCGATTCTCAACGGTGTCGATGCCGAGATGTGTGCATTTGTGGTCGAGGTTGAAAATATCGGCCTGATAAAATCGGCCGTAAACCGCTCCGGCGCCATCCAATCAAAATTTCTGAGCAAGTCCCGATTCGAAAAATGGCTTAAGCTTTTGCCGCCGCAGATGGGGTTTGCCGAAGACCACCCGGACGAGTTTTTCCTGACGGGCAAAACTCACAAGATCGAGTACATTTCTCCCCTGCACATCAACGGGGAGATCAAGGGAGCGGTAATCGTCACGTTTGCCGAGAAACAAGATCTGAACGAGCGAAAAGCACGCCTGATAGACGCAGCGACGCAGATGGCCGCGATGAGCGTAAACCTGTCCGCACATTACGAAAACGCTCTTCACGATTCGATCACAAAGACCAAAGAGGAGCATCGCAAATTTACGGAGGCTATTCTCGATGCTCTCCCGGTTTCGCTCTATGTCGTTGACCGCGATTACCGCATCGTCACCTGGAACCGTCATCGCGAGGTCGGCGTTCAGGGAATACCGCGTGATTCGGCGTTGGGGCGCGACGTTTTTCAGGTGCTGGCTAAATATCCCGAAGGCCGTTTGCGGAAAGAATTTGAGCGGGCATTTGCGACCGGCAGGATCGAACGCATCGAGCAGCAAACGGTTGCCGACGACGGATCGACCCGGCATTGGCTGGTCAGCAAGGTCCCAATGCGTGACGCGGAGTCGGGCGAAGTTTCGCACGTAATAACCGTCGGCGAGGACGTGACCGTTCGGGTCGAAGCGATACATGCCGTCGGCCGAGCAGAAAAACTCGCGGCGGTTGGGCGGCTTGCCGCCGGTGTCGTCCACGAAATAAATAATCCACTTGCAACCATTGCCGCATGTGCCGAGGCACTCGAGCACCGGATCGATGAAGGAGCGTTTGCTTCGTCAGACGCCGAACAGGACCTGACCGAGTATCTTGGCCTCATCAAAAACGAGGCTTTTCGCTGCAAATCGATAACGACCGGCTTGCTCGATTTCAGCCGAGTGCGTGCAGGCAACAGACACCCGGTCGAGATCGGCGAGATATTAAGATCATCCGCAAATCTCATCACCCACCAAAAACGCGGTGGCAATATCAACATCGAATTGGAAATCGAGGACGGCCTGCCGAAGATCAACGGGGACGGCGGACAGATACAGCAGGCTGTGATCGGTTTGGGTACAAATGCGATCGACGCGATGCCGGACGGCGGAACTCTCACTTTTCGTGTGGTATCGCGTGCAAACAGTGTTGCTATTGAGGTTGAGGATACCGGGACGGGCATCGCTCCGGAAAACCTTTCAAAAGTCTTCGAGCCTTTCTTTACCACCAAGGAAATCGGCAAAGGGACAGGACTCGGCCTTGCAGTGTGTTACGGCATTATCACCGAACACGGCGGACGGCTGAGCGTTCGGTCGAACCTAGGCAAAGGATCGGTGTTTACTATCCTGTTGCCGGTCACCGGAGCATGATCAAATTGGAAAGCTGTTTACTTGAGATTTTTCCTCACTTATAGAGAGAAGAAACGTATGGCAAAACTTTTGGTGGTCGATGACGAAAAAAATCTGCGCCTTGTCGTGCAGAAGGAGCTTACACGGCAAGGGCACGAAGTTGATGTGGCGTCCGACGGTGAAGAAGCTTGGGAAATGCTCGAAAAACAGGATTTTGACGTTCTGCTTTGCGACATAAATATGCCTCGGCTCGACGGTGTCGGGCTGTTGCGCCGAATTTGCGATAAGACTGAAAATCGGCCTGAGGTAATAATGCTCACCGGGCAAGCAACGGTCGAAACCGCGATCGAGGCGATGAAACTCGGGGCGTACGATTATCTAAC
>Ga0070664_100001578_pt1 | contig 18220 bp, 18 predicted proteins | sample KBSC73metaG_FD_65863 | JGI IMG/M metagenome (GOLD analysis project Ga0070664, IMG submission 65863) | Corn rhizosphere microbial communities from Kellogg Biological Station, Michigan, USA - KBS C7-3 metaG | ecosystem: Host-associated > Plants > Roots > Rhizosphere > Soil ... | reverse complement strand
GGCCGTAGGGATGTGCTTCTCCATACAGATAGGCATCGATTAAACGTCCAGCAACAAAATCACTCTTTTTCAGGTTCACATTTAGCCTCTGTTTCATGTTTTGCTTATAGGTACTGATTTCTTCTTCCGGAAAAACAGAATCAATCAGCATTTCCCTGACTACAGGGAGCAAAACTTCTAAATGTTTACTGAGACAGTGAAGTGAAATCGTTGCCGTTTCATTATAACAACTACGGTTTAAATAAGAGCCGTAGTATTCAAAATGCTCATTTAGTTGAAAGGCGTTTTTCTTTGATGTTCCATTCTTTAGTAAGAAATTAGTGCTTGCAGCAACCAGGTTTTTATTTTCAAACCAGTTGCCCGCATAAAATACCCATTCAAGTTGCAAAACCTCCTCGGCGCCGGCATCTATGACATAAACTTCTGTACCGTTATTTAAAACATGCTTTTCATAGGGTTTTAATTTCAGATCAAATTCAATTGCGTCTTTGATCAGTGGGGGTAGTTTTCTATTGAGCGATTGTTTGATTGTTTCCACAGTAATTGTGTAATTCGTGATTAATTCTTTGATAAGTACCAAATAGTACTGCTGTTCTCCACAGTAAAAATTTCATTGCTTAGCTGTTGAACGTCTTCAACGCTAACCTTGTTATAACGATCCAGTTCTGTATTCATTAAGGAAGCGTCGCCCAATAATTCATAATAGGCAAGGCTATTGGCACGGTTCATTAAACTCATGTCTTCAAATGCAATCATGCTTTCAGTTTTATTCTTGACCTTCTGTAGCTCCGCTTCGCTTATTTTCTCTCTTTTCAATTTTTCTAACACTTCATTTATTGCAGTTTCTGCATCATCCATTTTTACGCCCTTAACTAATTTTCCTTCAATGGTAAGAAGCCCCGCATCTGTTGTCCCAAAATGATAACATTCGATATTGCTAAAAAGTTTTTTTTCCTTTACCAGTGATTGAAACAGCCTTGATGAACCACCTCCACCAAGCACTTCTGAAATGAGATCGGATACATAATACCGATGATCCATTCTTGAATAAATATGCCAGCATTTATACAAGGCATCCAAAGGAACTTCTGCCTTTACGTCCAGCTTTTTTGGTTTTGTTTGTCTGGGTTCTTTGGGAAGATTGCGATCATATTTTTGTCCTGGTTCAATAGAACCAAACCACTTTTCTGAAAGAGCCTTTACCTGCTCCACAGTTACGTTACCTGCAACAACCAGAATAGCATTCACTGGTCGGTAATGTTTAAAGAAGAAATCTTTTACATCCTGCAGTCTTGCATTCTCTATGTGGCTCAACTCCTTGCCAATGGTCATCCAGCGGTAAGGGTGAACTTCATAAGCCAGGTCGCGAAGTTTTAACCATACATCTCCATATGGTTTATTCAAATAGTGCTCTTTAAATTCTTCGCAAACCACTTTACGCTGCACCTCCAGACTACTGTCGGTAAAAGCCAGCGACAACATGCGATCACTTTCCAGCCAGAAAGCAGTTTCTAAATTTTCTGCGGGAAGTTGTATATAGTAATTGGTCAGATCATTGGTTGTATAGGCATTGTTTTCGCCGCCCGCCATTTGTAAAGGCTCATCATAAACGGGTATATTAATGGAACCGCCGAACATTAAATGCTCAAACAAATGAGCAAAACCTGTTTTATTAGGATCTTCATCTTTTGCTCCCACATCATACATGACGTTGACTACAGCCATAGGTGTGGACGTATCACGATGCACGATCACTCTCAATCCATTTGACAAACTAAAACGTTCAAAATTGACCACTGATAAAATTTTAAGTTCGAAATGTCGATGAATACTCATCGGCTTGCAAAAGTATCTGAAAAGGGTAATATAAAACCATTGAATTGGCCGCAGAGCTAATGACGCTTTGTTGTTTTAAGGATGCTCTTGACTTTCATGTTAAATTGAATTAGTTGGCCATCCCTTTGCACAATTAATAATAGCCGGTCCCCTGTAGACTGGATAGCGGCTTTATATTGCTGTAAATTTTGGCTGAAATTTTTATTCACTGCAACTACAACATCGTCCTCCTTTACTCCCGCCAGTTCTGCCGGAGAACCCTTGGCCACATCACCGATGATTATTTTTCCATCAATATAATAAAGTTCAATGCCTGTATAGGAATAGTCAAAAGGTTCATTAAAATGTGTGTTTGGAATAAGATGAATATCCCTCCTGTCGTAATTAAGAATTACATTGAAACGCCTCAAAATATCATTACCGAGTAAACCAGCTAAAAAAGGGTAAGATGTAATATTAAAAGTGTCATTAAAAACGTATACAGGTACATTTTTAAATTTATAAGGGCCCAGCTTTACTTCTTTGATTACCGTCATGGCCATGTCCACCTTTCCTCCCAAGCCCTCTGCTTCCTTAGCATACAATTTTCTTTTTTTGTCAAGTAATGAGCTATCCTTTAAAAAATCGGTTGACAACATCATGTTCAGCCCGGCACCCATGTCATATAAAAACCTGGCTGTGATAGTTTTTCCGTCCCTTACGCGAAGTTGATGAACTGGCGTTGAATTTATTATTGGTCTTAGTAAAAAACCACCACGTGGATATCGGTACGAACCTCTTGTCCAAAACTCAATACTTGAACTGTCGTAATTGATTTTAATAATATACCTGCTTAAAACCGAATACCCGATGATGCCATCGATTTTCTCTCCATAAACAGCAGTGAGGATTGAATAATCATTTATATGAAAATTGAGGCTGTCAATAGTTAGTCCTGGTAAATGCAGTTTGCGGTTATTCAGAAAACTTACATTACGAATGCCGGCAATTCCACGAATGGTTCGAGTGGATGGCGTTCCCTTTAGCTTAAAATAGTCTGCTGTGGTGGAGTCCAAAGAAATGCCACCGCTGCCAGTGTCTAATATAAAATTAAGGGTGTCAGCAAACGCGTCAAAACGGGCCTGCATAATAACAACACCACCGGTCATTTGAATAAAAGGAAATCGAGTCAGGAATTTGGATGGCTCAACAAATTCCTCCTGCGCAAAGGCAGATAAGCAAGCAAAAACGAGCAGGGCGCTGTAAAGCAGACGTGTCATGTGATTTGGCAGCTTTCGATAACAAGATAGTTCATGTAATCCTCCAATAAAAAGAATGTATTAAAGTTATGGTAAGCCTGCCTGCTTATGATACCGCTCATCCCCAATGAAGTTGAGACGCCGTATTTTTGTGACCTATGAACTTAATTGATCTCTATGACAAAGCCTTACGATTCGACTTTCTGTCTTTAGAAGAAGGTATGTATTTATTTGCAAATGCACCATTAACGGAGTTAATGTACGTTGCAAATGAATTACGAAAAAAGCAGGTTGCTCATGGAAAGGTTACCTGGCAGATCGATCGCAATGTTAATACAACCAATGTTTGCATCGCTAACTGTAAATTTTGCAATTTCTATAGGATACCGGGTCATGCAGATGCCTATATCACCGATATGCCGACCTATCGCAAAAAAATCAGCGAAACTTTACGATATGGTGGAGACCAATTGCTTCTGCAGGGAGGCCATCATCCCGAGTTAGGGCTTGACTTTTATATAAATACATTCCGCCAGATTAAACAGGAATTTCCTTCTATAAAATTGCATGCGCTCGGGCCACCTGAAGTAGCTCATATCACCAAGCTGGAAAAAAGCACTCATCGGGAGGTTTTGCTCGCACTAAAACAAGCTGGCCTCGATTCTTTGCCCGGAGCCGGTGCCGAGATTCTTGTTGACAGGGTTAGAAGATTAATCTCAAAAGGAAAATGCGGTGCAGATGAATGGCTCGCCATTATGCACGAAGCCCACAAACTGAACATTACAACATCTGCCACAATGATGTTCGGCCATGTTGAAACCATCCAGGAACGCTTTGAACATCTAATTAAAATTCGTGAAGTGCAGTCACGGAAGCCTGAAAATGCAAAGGGATTTTTGGCCTTCATTGCATGGACTTTCCAGGATGTTGATACTTTATTGGTAAAGATCCGTGGTGTACAAAATTTGGTTACTCCCGAAGAATATATTCGCATGGTAGCAATTAGTCGCATTATGCTTCCCAATATCAAAAATATACAGGCGTCCTGGCTAACTGTTGGTAAACAAACAGCGCAGGTTTGTTTGCATGCAGGCGCCAATGATTTTGGATCTATCATGATTGAAGAAAACGTGGTGAGTGCTGCTGGTGCTCCTCACCGTTTTACCTATCGAAGTATACAGGAAGCTATCAAAGAAGCCGGCTTTGAACCACAGCTGCGCAACCAGCAATATGAGTGGAGAGAAATTCCTGAAACTATTGAAGAACAGGTAGTGAATTATTAATATGAAAAACTCAACGTTTCACTTGCACTGGGCAAGCTTTATTATAAGCCTTCTTTTTGGCATATTTGCATTTATATTTTATGTGGTGTTTGCAAATAAGGATAGAAGAGACAAAATTTATTCTTCCCTGTTTGGCTGGTTTTTGGCTATTGCAATCTGGATGTTGCTGTGGAAGTACACTGATTTGAAATCTATGTTACCTACCGATGGGTTTCAATAGAGATTCATCCCACTTATTGGTTAGTGTTGCTTATATAAATATTTGTCTAACGCATCAATTGCCTGGACCTTTATATCACCAGGCAGTGCGTCCCCGCTAACCCACTGATCATGCTCTCTTTTGAAGGAAAAGGATGGTAATAATTGATTGTTGGAGGCACCTTGGAAAACATACTTCTCATTGTCAAAAATTACATGGTAATTCACATTTTCATTATTGACTTCAATATTGGTTGAAAATAAGTTTTCCATGATGAATGCTTTAAGGTTCAATGTCACATAATACTAACAGCATTTATGTTCCAGTTTCCCCAACAGGATTCTGCTGCAATAACTGCATTAACTCATCGAGCTTAGGTGCCAGTATAATTTCAGTTCTTCGGTTACGTTGACGCCCTTCGGGTGTTTCATTGCTATCAACAGGTTCAAATTTACTTTTGCCGCTGGCGATAACCCTTACAGGGTCCACGTTATAAGTCTCGGTTAGTATTCGAACGATGGAAGTTGCTCTCGCTACACTTAAAGCCCAATTGTCTTCATATTTGCCACGTATCGGAATGGAATCAGTATGTCCTTCTACCACTACGTTAATATCCGGATTTACATTCAATACTTGCGCTAACGTGCCTAAAGCTTGCTTGCCTTTGGGATTTACAACAGCGCTGCCAGATGGAAACAATAAACTTTCCTGCAGACTAACATAAACTCTTCCGTTTTTTACAAAAACCTGTAATTCATTTGAATTAAATCCAACCAATGCATCGGACATTTTTTTGCGAAGGTTTTCCACTGCTTCCTGCTGTTGTTGCAAAAGCTTGCGCAAATCCCACAACCTTTTTTGCTCGGCATCCAATTGCTTCTGAGTCATGTTTGCAAGACCGGTGGCGTCAGACGCTTTTTTTAAGGCATCATCTATTTGTTTTACCAGTTTGGCATTCTCGGTTTGGAGTGAGGCAACCTGGCTACGCAAGTCTGTGATGGTGTTGCCCAACTCCACATTTTTTGCATTCAGGGCTTCCTCTCTCGTCAATGCTGCTTTATATTTTTTCTGGGAAACACAGGAGGTAAAAAGAAGTGCGCATATTAAAATGCACATGAGACTATGTCTTTTCATAAGACAACTTTGTTGCAAAAGTGCAGAAAATTATGCCATTAGTAAGTTCTTTGCACAAAAAACTATGCACATCAACTTCGAATTCAAGGCGAGAAGTAACAATATTGAAACAATTGAATTAAAACTTAAAGAATTAAATCCTTTATTCATTGGAGTGGATAAACAGGTAGATACCTATTTCAACATAATGAATGGTCACTTAAAACTTCGCGAAGGTAATATTGAAAATTCCCTAATTCACTACAACCGGCAAGATAGCAAAACGGTAAAGCAATCAGACGTAACACTGTATCAACATCAACCCGATAAAAATTTAAAAGACATTTTGACAAAAGCATTAGGTATTAAAACGATTGTAGAGAAAGAGAGAAAGATTTACTTCATCGATAACGTAAAATTTCATTTTGACAGGGTAAATGAATTGGGAAACTTTATTGAAGTGGAAGCCATTGACAAAGAAGGATCGATAGGGATATCCAAATTAAAAGAACAATGCCAGTATTATATCCAGTTGTTTGGTATTACACAAGACCAATTCATAGCTGAGTCATACAGCGATCTGCTGGCAAAAAAATCCTCAACAGGTTAATTCCATAATTTTTGCAGTAAAGTATAACCGCCTGAATTTGTAGTCATTAATTGGAAATGCTTTTTGGCATGCCTTTTTTATTTAGTTAACCAAAGGCATGATATGCGAGATGGATTGAACGAACGAAATGAATTGGATGAGCAATTTAACACGGTTGGCCGTTCCCAGGGAATTTCTGTAGACCGGCCATTATCTACCAGTCCTGAAACGCACCCTGTGAATGGAAATTACAACCTACCTGATGAAGATGATGAAGAAACGGAAGATGATCTGATTTTAGGCGATGAAGATGAATTAAGTGGCGATGAAGAAGAATTTGAAGTGGAACTGGAAGATGAATTGGACGACGAAGATGTAGATGAAGATGATCTTGTGATTAAAGCAGATGATGATGATCCTGACGAAGATGATGACCTTTGAAAACAAATTCATAGAAAGCAGCGATTATGTTCGCTGCTTTTTATTTTCCCAACAACACTAACAGTCTTTTTGCATCCTCAATGGCATAGCCATGTATATCATTATTAAAAAATACCCAAAGGGTATGTCCCTGCTTTTGCCATTTCCTGAACTTACCCGCAAATTCAACCAACATTTTATCGGAATAAGAAGAAGCATACAACTCCTTTGGTCCATGAAAACGGATATAAATATTTTTGGCAGTAATCATTTCTGAATAGGGAAACCGTTCACCTGATTGTGAAATCACTAAACCAATGTCATACTTGGTCATAAGGGCAAGACTTGTTTCCTGCAGCCAGGTATCGTGTCTTACCTCCATTACAAATTGATATTTTTTATACCTGGTGTGTAATAATCGATATAAATGTTCCGCCTTATCGTAATTAAATTTTAGCATTCGGGGCAGTTGTAATAAAACAGGCCCCATCATCTTTTGCATAGGTTTGAAGATTCCAAAAAAACGTTCTAATGGTTCCTCTGGATCGTTTAATTTTTTCATATGCGTCAGGAACCGGCTCATTTTAGGACAGAAAACAAAATCTTTTGACACCTTTTTTGTCCATTCAATTACAGTTTCGGTCGATGGCAGCTTGTAAAAGCTTCCGTTAATCTCAGTTGCTTTAAATTGATGAGAATAGAAGCTTATCCATTCTGTTGCCTTTAACCTGGATGGATAAAAAATGCCCCTCCAATGTTTGTAGCTCCAACCAGAAGTACCAATATGGATATTGCCTTTCAATTCAAAAGAAATTCATAAAGAAACATGCCATACAACTGTTGAGCGGTTGTTTTCGTCATTACATTGTTGTGGAAAAAACCACAGCGCTTTTGAAAATTGAAAAAACTTTTTTTGAAAGAAATACTCAAATTCTCTCCAGGTAAAACAAAGTATTATCCAGTGAAGCAAAAGCCATTGCCCTCTCTGGCTTTTTGTATTCTGATGGACCTCATTGGTTACAGCAGTTTTGCTGTGCCTTTTTTTGGAGAATTTTTCGATCTTATATGGGCACCAATTTCGGCGATAATTTATTGGAGAGCTTTTGGTGGAATAAAGGGTTTTTTAGGTGGTGGGTTTAATTTTCTTGAAGAATTGTTACCAGGCACCGATATCATCCCTACGTTTACTATAAGTTGGTTTATGCAATACTCCAGGAGAAAAAAGGAGAACTATTCCGTTCGACCATCTACTAAGTGGTAATCATCATCTCCACGAATTCGAATTGTTTATTAAGTACCAAAAATTGTCCTGCCGCTAGCGGGGCAATTTTTCCGTATCTATCTTCGCACCGGAGTACTTGTGCAGGATACAAGCTGCACATACGAAGCGCTTCTTCCACTTCGATATCCGCATATTGCACTAAATTTTTAAAAGCTTTATGCATACTTAGTGCTGAGCCACTAAGCGTTCCATTGCATTCAAACTTGTCACCGGCCAGTTGGTGTTGATACGGTCCTGTTTTTGTTTCCGTCACGGCATCAGTAATTACGAATAGCCGATCACCCATAATTTTTTTCGCAATAACAATAGCAGGGTAGTCCACATGATATCCATCGGGGATGATACTGGACCTGGCTGCTTTGTGATTAAATGTTGCACCGACCAGCCCGGGTGATCGATGCTGTAAAGCACTCATGGCGTTATATAAATGCGTAACCGTCGAAATCCCTTTTTCAAAACCATGTAAGGCTTCATCATAAGATGCATTGCTATGCCCTGCAGAAAGAATGATATCATAAGAAATTAAAAGTTCAATCACTTCATCGGTGCAAACTTCAGGAGCAATGGTAATCATTTTGATTACGTCCTCGCCATACTCAAGCAAATCTTTGACTTCGTCAATGTTTGGGGCATGAATCCATTCCTTAATATGAGCCCCTCTTTTTGCTTCGTTAATCCAGGGACCTTCTAAATGCAACCCATACACACCTTTACCATTTTGTTTCCAATACTGTCTAACAGCATCAATACTTTTTTTAAAAACATCCAGTGTATTCGTAGCCAAAGTGGGAAGAAACAAGCATGTTCCTTCACCAATAAATTGTTCATACATCACAGCCAATGTTTCGGGCTCGGGAACAGTTGCCAGTAATTTTTTTGACGCTCCATACACCTGCACATCAACGAAAGCTGGAACTATAAAACAGTCATGAAAGTATTTTATTCCTGTCGAATCAACTTTTGACCTGGGTATAATACTTTGAATTTGGCCACCTTCCACTACAATGACATGATCGGCCAACCATTCTGTTCCAGTAAAAATTTTGTCTGCTGAAATTTTTTGCATTTGTAAAACTATAGAATCGAATTGGACGTACGCAACTCCATCCCTTGTTTAGTCAATCAATTACATTCAACTCTCATCCATAATTAGTCATATCTCCCCGACTTCATCATAACATCCTGCATGCCGGCAAAAATGGATTTCCAAATCAATCCAAAAAAAGATTGCGTAGTAAGCCGGGCAACGCGTTTGTTTTGTGCAATACGTTCTATTCCACCAGGCTCGGGATTATCTGACCATATCACAAAACGGTTAAGGATTTTGGTCATAAATTTTTTTGTTTTAATCTGACCTGTTTCTTCATCTTTCTTTCGCAGAATAATTGACAGATTGGAATACCGCATTCTTACGTTGGCCGTTGCACTGTAATCTTCACCGGCAACACCAAACTCCAGGTCACGGATGTTACATGAATTGATCTGAACATTTGCTAAGGGAACGGAAACTTCATTGAGTTGTGCGGCAGAAACATTTTTTACAGAGCCGGAAGCATCGAACCTGCCATTTGCTGAATCAAGATGTAGTTTTAAAGAAAGAGACACGGGACTGTTTTTAAAAATAGCGCCGCTAAAACTCGCAACGCAGATTGGGTTTTCCTTTATCCGCAAACTATCATTGGTAACATTACTCGCCGTAAAGTTCAAATGACTAATAGCAATTTTTCCTTCCTGGTTTGTCTCGGCATTTTTTTCTGCTAACTCAAAAGCAGCTTCTTTAAAAGAAATATTTTTAATGTTGATGGTAGCCCCTGCAGTTAACAATTTTTGATGAGGAAACTTGCCGATTTTACTTTCAAAATCTGGCGGTAAAGATTTATCGTTGTAAATCTTTACGTCGGGTTTCTCGAATATGACATCATCGGCGTCAATAACATTATTGTGGATGAAGTGATCAAGCCTTGTATTTAAAAAACGCACCCTGGCAAATTCAATGTAATACAAGCTGGTTTGGCGGTTTGCTGCACTATAAAAATCTTCCTTTTCTAAAGTAGGTTGAAGCTTAAAACTATCTATCTCCAGGCTTCTTTCTTTTGAAGAGTATCTAATTCCTTCTGCTTTCATTTTATAACTCGAATCAGCTGTGCGAAATTTGAGATCCTTAAAATTCATTGAAATCTCTTTTGTAAAACCAATTCTCGTTGTATCAAAGGCTGCTGCACTATCAATCAGAATATTGTCGAATAGGGCATCACACCTGTCAAACTGCAGCTTTACCGATTCAGAAGTGTCTGCATTCCTGTACAATAACTTTATTCCATCCAATTTAATCCTTCCAACAAAAATGCTGGCGATCTTTGGTTGAATGGCTTTCCAAACCGGCAAATTTTCATCATTTGAATTCTGCGGACGAATATGTCTTGACAGCTTAATATCTGCCTGCTTTGACATAATTTCTTCAATCCTGATTTTTTTCCCAAACAAAATATCGATGATGCCAATGCCTTTAACATATCCCCTTTGTAAAGTCAATTGCATAGTAAGAGAAGGGAGTGCATTTCTTTTGCGCAAATACTCGTAACGATTACTATCGACCGATATCTGTAGATTTTTGACCTCAACGTTACCGCCATAAAAATTTGCATCAAGCTTTCCAAGGGTGTAGGTATATAAACTATCTGATCCCTGAATGATCAGGGTATGAAGCCGGTCCTTTAAAATAGGCTCAATAAATCGATCAACAAAAACGATTAAAACAATGAACAGACCCAGCAGAATTGAAGCCGCAATAATTAAAATTCTCCTGTACCGGTGCAGTCCCACTTTTCTTATCATGGTGAGAAACCCATAAAAGCTATGCCATTACAAACCGATAACCAATTCCCTTAATAGTGATAATTTCAATGGAAGGATCATGTTTTAGATAACCCCGAAGCTTAGTGATATAAACATCCAGGTTGCGGCTGTTGAAGAAAGAATCGCTACCCCAGAGAAGCGTCAATATCTCGCTCCTTTCAACAATCTTGTCCCTGTTTTCGTATAAAAGCTTTAATAGTTCACTTTCACGATAAGAGAGTTTACGTTGTTCGGACGGGTGAGTTAAGGACTGTCGCTTAGTATTAAATGTATATCCTCCAATTTGTACTTCTTCAGTTCCTTCTGGTGTTGAGGTCTTGCGTTTCAGCACATTTTCAATTCGTACAATGAGTTCTTCTATACTGAATGGTTTACGTATGTAGTCATTTGCTCCTGTTTTAAAGCCATTCAGAACGTCGCTTGTTTGTGATTTGGCACTAAGAAATATGATCGGCACATGGATGTCACGATCTCTTATTTCATCTGCTATAGCAAAGCCATCTTTATTTGGAAGCATGATATCAAGTATGCAAACATCAGGTTTTTCCTTTGTGAACTGGTCAAGGGCTTTACCGCCATCGCTCTCAAGTATCACGTCATAGCCACGAATTTGCAAAGTTTCGCTGACGATTTTTGCAAGAAAAACTTCGTCCTCAACGTATAAGACCTTTGCTTTTTTCATACCACAAAATTAGAAGCAAACACACCCATTTTAGGATTTATGTTTGGGAAGACTTATTAAAAACTTACTGCCGTCGCCAGGAACTGATTCTACATGAATATTTCCATTATGCCGGTTTATTACATGGGCAACATAACTTAACCCCAAACCATATCCCTTTGCATTGTGCAAATTGCCAGTGGGGACTCTAAAGAATTTTTCAAAAATCTTTCCTTTATATTCTTCCGGAATACCAATTCCAGAATCCTGGATTACAAGATTTACCTTGCTTTCATTGCCAATTATTCTGACGTCAATTTTTGGTGAGTCGGCACTATATTTTATTGCGTTGTCTAAAAGATTGAAAATAACACTAACAAGGTGAAGCCTGTCACCTTCAAGAGTAGTATCGCCTTCAGAATTTACTTCCACGTGTGCATGATGTTTTTCAAACTGGAGACGCAACGAAGAAGTTACTTCACCAACAAGGCTTTTCATATCGAGGAGTTCATATTGCAGATCAATTTCCTTTTTCTCGAACATCGAAAGTTTGAGTACTTTGTCGACCAACAATGAAAGCCGTTGTAATTCATTAGCTGAAATATCAAGGTATTCTTTGGTACGCTGAGTATCCAGGTTTGCATTGAAACTTCTCAACGCTTCAATAGCAACACTAACGGTAGCAATAGGTGTTTTTAATTCGTGGGTAATGTTGCTCATAAATTCATTCTTGATATCAGCTAACCTGTTTTGTCGAAGCAGGTTTCGATACAATAATGAAAACGATAGCGCTGTAAATGCAACTAAAAAGATGGAGAATAAAATAGGAATAGCGATGCGCTTGAAAATGAAAGCATTTTTGTTCTGAATGTCAAGCCGGTAAGTTATTGGGTTTCGAAAACCAAGTGTTATTTCATTAAACACTGGTTCCTTGGTTTCCCTCGTTTCTACTCTTTTTATGGCAAAAGGTACATCCAGGTTCTGATCTTCCAAACGTTTTGCATAAGCACTATCCAGTTCTATTACCTTAATTGAATCCTGTAATGAATCCAGATCAAATAAAAACTGGAGCATCCTGTCTCTTCTTCCGGGAAAAGCTCTGTTTATAATCTGAAGCGAATCGGAGATTTTTGGTGAAAAAACAATGGTTTGATGGGTAGAATCTCTAACCCGGTTCATGACCACGTCGAGCATTCCTTCAATTTTTTGCTCAGGCGTGACAATTTTTATCTTGTTTTTGTCATGCCGAAACATAAGTTGTTGCGGTCTTGAGCTGTCAATAAAACGATCCAGTTTTAATTTTGAAGTTTGAACGGCACGAACGGTTTCCCGGAACATGAAGTTGGTTCGCATATCCAACGTTCTTTCTTCCCTTTCGTATGCCTTCTGAAGCCAATAATACTGGAACGCTGCGATTGCAAGAATTGATAGCAACATCAGCACTGGTAATAGCTTTATTGTTTTCAGATTGCGCATCTAAACAAAAATAGCTTTTTACTTGCCGCCCATAGCTGATTTAACCATTATTAACTTAGTTTATAACCTGCATTAACAAACCCTACGAAAATTGTCGTTTACATTTGTTTAAAGCTTTTGAGATGAAACAAATCTTTGTAATCTTTTTTATTGCCTGTTCATTTTATAGTTCCTCACAATTGAAAGAAGGTCGTGTAATTTATGAGCGAACTTTCCAGCTACCCACGAGAATTTTTGGTGCTGCCAATCCTGATATTGTTGCTCAACTGCCGAAATCCCGAACAGATCAATATGAGTTATTGTTTTCTAATAATCAATCGCTGTGGCAGTATTTGCCAGATGCTAATGGTGAAGGCGATCCAAATACCATTACTGCAGGCGGCGGAACTATGGTATTTCGTTTTGCAGGTGGCAGCAATGATATTTCCTATTTCAATTTTGATAAGGGCCTTTCTGTTTCACAAAGAGAAATTGCGGATAAAAATTATGTTGTTACTGACAGCGTTCGCAAATTGGATTGGAAGCTTAGTGACGAAGCAAAAACCATTTTAAATTACAAGGCTTTTAAAGCAACAGCAAAACGAATAAGCACAAGGCCAAGGATGACTATGGAAAATGGTGAAATGAAAAGAGAAATTGTACCTGATACTTTAACAGTTATTGCGTGGTTTACTGCAGATATTCCTGTTTCTACCGGTCCAGCAATTTACCAGGGACAACTACCAGGTTTGATTTTGGAGCTGGAGGAGAACAATGGACAAACAGTATTCAAGGCAGTTGAAGTTTCTTCAAAAGTTAGTGTTTCTAAAATCAAAGAACCAAAGGATGGCAAAAAAATAACCCAGTCAGAATTTGAAAAGGAAAGGGATAAAATGATGGAAGAAATGAGAAAAAATATGCCAAACGGAATGCGGGTACGTACAATGAATTAACCCTATTCAACCTCATCAAAAACCACAAAAGCACTTATCAGAAGTGCTTTTGTTGTTTAAAACGATTACATATACAAACCTCCATCAACAGTAATTACCTGCCCGGTAACATACGAGCTCAATTCAGAGGCAAGAAATAAAGTGACATTGGCAATATCTTGTACTGTCCCAAATTTTCCTAATGGAATGCCTGCTTTGTATTTATCTGCCTGCTCACCTTCTTTTAAATAGCCTGTCATGTCAGTTTCTACAAAGCCGGGAGCAATGGCATTGCATCGAATATTGCGACTTCCTAATTCTTTTGCAACGGATTTGGTGAACCCGATAATTCCAGCCTTTGAGGCAGCATAGCTTCCCTGTCCTGCGTTTCCCATCAATCCAATCACAGAACTCATATTGATGATGCTTCCGCTTTTTGCCTTCATCATAGGGCGAATGACTTGCTTTGTCATGTAGAAAGCGCTGTTTAGATTTACTTTGATGACATCTTCCCACTGATCGGGACTCATGCGTAATAAAAGATTGTCTTTTGAAATACCAGCATTGTTCACACAAATGTCTATAGTTCCAAATTCTTTAATTACTTCGTTGATGAAAGCCTCGCACTCGCTAAAATTACCTGCGTTGCTTCTGTACGCTTTAGCTTTTACACCTGAAGCAATAATTTTTTCTTCTAAAGCTTTTGCTTTTTCGGCGCTGGATTCACTTACATAAGTAAATGCAATGTTTGCTCCGTGTTCTGAAAGCTTTAAAGCTATTCCTTCGCCAATGCCTCTAGCAGCTCCTGTAATGACAGCAACTTTATTCTCTAAAAGTTTCATCTAATAAGTTCATTTAATTAAGGTGCAAATAAACTGAATTTGGCGTTACTAAGCCCAGGAAATGAAAGCTGTAATCTCGTCAAGAAATTTTCGATCATTGCTTAGTCGAGGCACCTTATGCTGTCCACCGAGTTTGCCTTTGCTATGTAGCCAATTGCTAAAGGTGTTTTTAGGAACGGATTTTATGATGGGCATTCTTAAAGCAATATCCTTATGCCGTTTGGCTTCGTAATCACTATTGATTGATTTCAGCGCTGAATCCAGTTCAAACGTGAACTGCTGTAAATCCTTCGGTTCCTTTTCAAACTCTACCAGCCATTCATGTGCTCCATTGTCGCCCTCTGAAAAATAAACAGGTGCTGCCGTATAATCATTAACAATAGCATATGTTTTTTTACTTGCCAGGGCAATCGCCTTATCAGTATTGTCCACAATCACTTCTTCGCCAAACGCATTGATATAATGTTTCAATCTACCAGAAACCTTTATCCGAAAAGGATCGAGCGAGGTAAACTGGATGGTGTCGCCTAAAAGGTATCTCCACAAACCACCGGTTGTTGTAATAACCAATGCATAATTTTTTCCAATCTCCACTTCGTCTAACTGTATGGTTCTTTGATTGCCTTCAAACTCACTTACGGGCAAAAACTCATAAAAAATTCCATGGTCGCACATCAGCAACATGCCTTCTTTGCTAATATCGTCCTGTGCAGCAAAAAACCCTTCCGAAGCATTGTACATTTCCAAATAGTTAATTGGTTTACCAATCAACGTTTCAAATTGTTGTTTATATGGAATGAAGGAGACACCGCCATGCATGTATAATTCAAGGCTTGGCCACACTTCGCCAATTGTTGATTTACCTGTGATTGCTAATATTCTTCTCAGTAGTACAATTAACCATGTGGGCACCCCCGCCATTGATGTCACATTTTCCTGGATGGTTGTCTGTGCCAATTTTTCGATTTTGCTTTCCCATTCATCCATTAAAGCAATGGAAAGATCGGGAGTGCGCATCCAGTTACTCCAAAATGGAGAGTTCTGCAGGACCACAGCGCTTAAATCGCCATAATGGACATCATCATTAACATTGCTTATTTGATGGCTTCCACCGATGACCAGACCTTTTCCAGTGAGAAGGTCGCTTTCCGGATGCGAAATATAATAAAGCGAGAGAACATCCTTGGACGCTTTGTAATGATTTTCCTTTAGGCTTTCATCGCTGATAGGGATAAATTTACTTTTATCGCTGGTGGTTCCACTGCTCTTCGCAAACCAGTTGATGGGTGTATTCCAAAGCACATTTTCTTCTTTATTCATCATTCGCTCGATATAGGGCTTGAGCGATGAATAATCTTGCAAAGGCACCTTAGCCTTGAAATCCTTCAGGGATTGTATTTCAGAAAAATGAAATTGTCTTCCGAACTCCGTATACTGTCCGGAAGCAATGAGATCCTGCCAAACAGAAAATTGTGTGCCCACTGGATCGTTCAGCCATTGTTCCATGGACCAAAGCCGAAGACGAGCAAGCCTTGATATAGCAGGACTAAGAAGTTTCACGAGGGGCAAGATAAATAGAAGATGGTAGAAAACAGGAACCGAATTCTACACCTGAAAACCTTGCCTTAAAAATTATTCAGGAGTACCCGCGTCTTTCCAACGAACGAATACCTGGATAGTTGAATCCGGAAGTTTTGGATGTTTGAAAGGCATAAACCCTTTATCAGTAGGTGCAAGCTGAATACGTTTGACTATTTCGTCAATATGTGATTTGGCACCGTCATAGCTGTCCAAGTGTCCTGACTTGGCATTTGCTCCTACGTGGCAAGGGGAGCAATTGCCTGCTATTGTAAACTGAACATTGTTTGAATACGTAATTGGAGGAGGTGATTTTTTAGCTTTTTTGGAAGATGAACAAAATTCAAAAACTATAACCGTTGCAAAAAACAATACCGGAATTAATAATTTCTTCATGACAGTGCTTTATTGATTTCGGTTAGAAAGATAAGATGAAAAATGAAAACGTCCTCACCGTTTATAAAGGTTATTTGAACATTTATTTCTGTACACTTAAGTTTGGCCCCTGTTTTTCTGTAGAATACCTAAAATCTTTATGAATCCAAACAGAGATCAAAACAGAACAGACAAACCTCAAACTGAACAAACTTCGAAGGAAGAAAATGAAAAGCAACATTCGAGCGCCTTTAAGGAAACTTCCCGTGGAGATAAGAAAAGTACTACAAACATTGAGGAAGAAGCAGACCTGGAACAACAACGCAAAGAAACGTTGACTGAAAGAGATTGAGCAATTACTGCCTGTACAGGACCGCGCAACCATTATACATTTGTTGATTATATTGAACTTTTATTTTGTTGCGGTAAACAAAATCACTCATGCCATCGCTACAAAAGTGAGGAAAAATAGTAACACGTATTTGCGCAGAATCGGATCGGGCTATAAACCCGGCACTATCGGCTTCGTTGAAAGTTGAATCAATTTTAATTCGCAGGGGCTGCTTCCATTCAGAAAGTAAAAAGGCAAGCGAATCCTTATTATCTAATTCTATATTCCAAAACGGTTCGGTGCCGATACCTATAAAAGAAACGCCCTGCCTGGCCTTATTTTTCCAGACAGCATTTTGCATCGCATCTTGCAAAGGTTTCATTGAAAAGCTTTTCTTTAGGAAAGGGCTATAATATTGTAGCGTTTCGCCTGACCATTTGTAACGCCCTCTTATGACCTGGTCTTTATAAAGCCAGATAGCGCCATCAGATGGCGCCCAGGTTCCTTCGGTGATAACAATACTATCAGTTTTGTTGTTGTTATATTTTTCCTGCAATTGATAAGTAAAATCCTTGTTGAATGCAACGGTTTGTTCCATTGAACCATTCACCGGAAGGACTGCCCGGTAAATTCCATTAGGAGGATTGACTTTTTTAATAACAGGTAAGGGCACAACATCTGAGGTATCAATTATTGCAGAATTGGCGTCATTTGTTTGAATAACTGTTGTGTCCGATTTTTTGGAAAGCTGGTTCGATTGCTTTTCTTCCGGCAGTGTGCACGCACTGAAAAAAATGAATAACCCAAAAAATAAATTTCGCATTACAACAAAGGATTAAAATCCTGTGCCATAATTATCCGATAAGGTTAAATGGAATTAATCTAAAACTTTTACTCCTTTTGCGGCAAACTCAACGTTTTTTTCTGGTCCTTTAATTTTTGCAATTTCCTCTTTGGATTTGCCTGCATCTTCAGCATAGTGTTTCCGCATTTCCTCTGATGTTTCTTTTACAGTAGCCTTGCCTTCAATCAGCACCGTTTTTCCCACAATATTTTCAGGCATCAAAAAAGCATGATCTTTTGCCCGGACCATCATCGTACTACCATCCTTTTTTTGTAAGCGTATCCAGCAGCCTTCTGCTTTGCATACTTCAGCAACCTTACCTTTCATTTGGCCGGCAAATGCATCGTCAACAAGTATGTTTGGCAATTCATCAACTGGTACAGCAG
>Ga0070664_100001577_pt1 | contig 18224 bp, 17 predicted proteins | sample KBSC73metaG_FD_65863 | JGI IMG/M metagenome (GOLD analysis project Ga0070664, IMG submission 65863) | Corn rhizosphere microbial communities from Kellogg Biological Station, Michigan, USA - KBS C7-3 metaG | ecosystem: Host-associated > Plants > Roots > Rhizosphere > Soil ... | reverse complement strand
GTTGCGGACGTCGCTGTGAGCCGCCAAGAATACTTCGCAAAAAAAGGCAGACAGGCCTGACCGTCTGGCGCAGCGCCATCGCCCTTGTCATCACGACAGGAAGTTGTCTAGAATGGGCGGCTTGTCGTTGGCCCAAGAGGTACTATCGTGAAGGGGCTTCGCTTCGAACGCATCGGCCAGGGACGCTACTACAATGTGGTGTTCCATCTCGGCGGCACCTATGTGCCCGTCAGCGACGAAACCATCGAAGATCTCAAAGCGCAGAGTCTGCTTCCAGCTGAGCGATTCCTTGATCTTCTGATCGATCGTGTCGGCTACTCTTCCTATCTGAAGGATCAGATCCGCAAAGAATTGAAGAGTTCAGGCGACCCGGTGACGCAGATCACGGTCCTTCAAGGCGCCATCAGAGAATTGTAGACTTCCACCTCGTTTCACGTATCCCACGTTCCGCCTTCCTTGTAGAGCTTGTTCATGATGTCGTTTCTCTTCTGCGGGTCCTGCTCATATTTGATCGCCTTCGTATAGTTCTCAATCGCCAACTGCACCTTTCCCCTGCTCGCATAGCACTTGGCCACGCCCAGATAGGCCCGCGCATTTTGGGGATCGGCACGGAGGGCGTGGTTGAAACATTCCATGGCTTCTTCCCGATGCCCTCGATCGAAGAGCATCCATCCCAGCGCCGAGTGGGCCGGCGCGAGATCGCGATTCGCCTCTACGGCCTCGCGGTACTCCTTCATGGCGAGATCAGGACGGTTCTTATTTTCATAGAGGCCCCCGAGCGCGAAATGCACTTCGGCATCCCGTGGATTCAGCCTCAGGGCCTCCTGATACTCCAACAGCGCGGCCTGCAGCTTGCCCTGTTCGGCCAGCGCGCAGGCTAAGTTCGCGTGGGCGACTGCATCGTTCGGGTTCAGCTTGATCACCTCCCGGTATTGCGGGATGGCCATCTCCAATCGTCCCTGTTCCTGATAGGCCACGCCCAGATTCGTTCTGGCCTGGGCATAGGCGGGATCCAGGCGGACCGCTTCCCGATATTCCTTGATCGCCATCTCGATGTGATTGGCGCGCTCATGAATCTGCGCCAGAAAATAGTGGGGATAGGCTGATTGCGGCGCCAGTTTGGCGGCCATTCGATAGGACTGCATCGATTCTTCAGATTGTCCCGATTGCGACAGGAAGAGGCCCATAACCAGATGCGGCGCCGCGTGATCGGCGTGACCGGCGACCAATCCTTCGATCCAGACTTTGACGCGGGCGATGTCGTCGGTTTCCTGAAGCGACAACGCATGGCTCGTCCAGGCCTCGGCGAACTGTCCTCTGATCAATTGCACCACGTTCAGGACAAAATGCGGGCGAGGATCGCGCCGGCCGGAGGTCTCCGGATGCCGCGCCCAGGCGAGCGCCTCGTCGGCCGCCCGTTCCCACGATCCGTTCAATAGGGCCGATTCACAGCTGATTTGTTGCTCGCTCATGGAAGGCAGGGAGGTTATCTGGTCAGCGTGTCTTCAATGTCCGGAGAGGTGGCTTGTACATGGATGCCGAGAGCGGGATATCGCTCGGTCACTTTTTGCTTCATCAGCCAGGCGATGGTCCTGTAGGACCAGTGGCCTTTCACCCCCGAGCGCAGCTTCGCAATATATTCCGCTTCGGCAAAATCCATCTTGAACAGGCAGCGGACCTTAAAGCCGAAGGGAATGGCATAGAGAGCCGCCTCACCGCTTACTTTCTTCAAGCGATCGATGTCGGTGCGCACCGCGTCCATGGCCTGACGGTATTCTCCGTCGAGTCCTGCCTGGACGAGCGGCGGAGGCACGTCGTAGCCGTGAGCGGTGGTGAAATTCTGCTGAATCTGCTGGCAGCGGCGATGCCGGTGCATGTCCCGCCAGCCACCGATGTCCATGAGGATGTCGAACGTAAATGCGTACCCAGTGCGGAATTCTCTCGGCAGGTCGTCGTACGGTCCTCGGTTACTCATGGCGACTGCAATCGCATCCTGTTTTTGTTTTTCCGACCAGTCGCGGACGAGCGTGAGCAGCGCTCGGTACGGGGCCTGTGACACGCGGTACAGCAGCGTCGCCACGGTTTCATCCAACGGATCATGGGGCTCGATCAGATCGACGGGATCTTGGGCACCCCAGGCCAGCGGATTGTCCAGCCCTGTCCCGCGGAGCGCTTCTTTGGCATACCGAGCGAGGTCGGTATAGAGCGTGGCCTGGTACTCGTTCGCCTTTGCATGACGTGCCAGCGTGGGCGCCATGGGTTCGTTGAGTCCACCCGTCTGTCCCGAAAGTTCTCCCCAAACGTTCATGGGCGGCCGCTGACAGGCGTCTTTGAGCTCTTCGCCGATCATGCGCAGCTCGGGCAACTGGGAAGAGAGCAGTCTCGTGATCTGCTTCTCCAGCGTGCGAATGCTGACGACTTGGCCGACATTGGTTTTGCAGGCCAGAGGCAGAAGATACCGCGTCACATCGAAGGCGCGGGCGTTGATGGTCCGTTGATAGTCACCCGGCTTCATGGCGTCAGGACGGGGGTCCCGCTCGGACAGGAACGTCACCAGGGGCTCGTGGAGCAGCCGATAGATTTCTCCGAGGCTCCGCAGAATCCCCTGATAGGTGCCTTCGGTCTCGCTCCCATGAATGGCGTCCGGCACATACCATCCACCCGAGGCGAAATTCTGGTAGCGGCTCGACTTGGCCTGGCCGTCCCACACCGGTTCGTCTTCGAGTCGAATGGCAGCGAGCTCCGTGATCTCCTCGAAGCAAATGATGACATGTCCCAGGTCCGCAATCGACCCGTGGCCGTAATCAAAGTAGAACTGCTCCCAGAATTTTTCCGATGAGTGTCCATGTACCCACTTGATGCTCTGCTCAATCGAATCGGGCGAGCGGCTGTACCGGGCCAGGGCATACGCGGATTTCTCCGGAGGCATTGGCGCCACGGCGATGACCCGGCGGACTGGACGATCACTGCTCACAGATGTGCTCCTTGATGAACACGCGCAGGAGGTTGCGAACTATAGCGCCAGCGCGGCGCTCCGTGCAAGAAGAGAGGGCGCGCGTTGACTTGCCGACAAACCGGTCGTTATAGTCGCGCGCACATTTATCATACCGTTGAAGCCAGCGGCCATCGCACATGATTAAAGGCATCAAGGGCGTCAAGGACATCCTGCCGGAAGATACGCCTCGCTGGCGATTTATCGAGGAAACGGCCAGACGGTGGGCAGACCGGTATGGGTTTCGGGAGATCCGTATTCCGATCTTCGAGGTCACGACGCTGTTCGCCCGCAGCATCGGAGCCACCACGGACATCGTTGAAAAGGAAATGTATACCTTCCCGGACAGGGATGGCACATCCCTGACCCTGAGACCTGAAGGGACCGCAGGAACGGTTCGAGCGTTCGTCGAGCACAATCGAGCCGCGGATCCTCTGCCCCAAAAGTATTTCTACCTCGGACCCATGTTTCGCCATGAACGGCCGCAGGCTGGCCGCCTGAGACAATTTCATCAGTTCGGCGTCGAATCCTTCGGCACACAGGATCCCAAGGCTGATGTCGATGTCATCGCGCTGTTGTGGCGATTTCTTTCCGACCTGACGTTGCCGGATCTGACACTGGAGATCAACAGCTTGGGGACCACGGCGGACCGCGAAGCCTATCTTCCTGTGCTCGTGTCCTTCCTCAAGGGCCGCGTTGAATCGCTGTGCGAGAATTGCCGGCGGCGGATGGAAACGAATCCGTTGCGCGTGCTCGATTGTAAAGTGCCGGGTTGTCGCACTGCGACGGAGGATGCTCCTCAACTCGTCTCCCATTTGTCTCCGCAGGCCAAGAGCCATTTCGACGAAGTGCTTTCGATCCTCGGAGCCCTGGGCATTCCCTGGCGACTGAATCCTCGACTCGTCCGCGGGCTGGATTATTACTGCCTGACGGCGTTTGAGATTACTTCATCACACTTGGGCGCACAGAACGCTGTCGGCGCCGGGGGCCGTTATGATGGTTTGGTTGAATTGTTAGGAGGACCATCCACGCCTGCCGTCGGATTTGCGGCGGGTCTTGAGCGGATCGCCATGATGCTTCCTGAGCAGAGTGTCCCGCCGTCCCGACCGTCTGTCTATGTCGCGGCCTTCGGTTCTGAAGGGGGCCCGGCGGGTGTACGCCTCCTGGATGCCCTCCGTCTTGCGGGTCTTTCTGCGCAGAGTGACTATCGCGCGACGACGCTCAAAGGACACCTCCGACAAGCGGACCGGAGCGGTTCTCGCTTTGCGGTGCTCCTGGGTGATGATGAAGCGCGGTCAGGGTCGGCCGTTGTTCGTGACATGGACACGAAGAACCAAGAGACGGTGTCCCTCCCCGATCTTCCGCGGTATTTCCTCTCGCTCATCAAGGGATTTTAAGCGCTGGTTTTTCCGGTTGACTTCCCCTGAAAAACCCCGTAGTCTCGGCCCCACACGCTCGCTATAACCAGTTGATTCTTCAAGAAATCTTCGGTTTAATGGATAGGGAATTCCAATGCCTTCACGGAAACTCGGTCTTCTGTTATCCACAGCCCCTAAAGACGCTACGATTGAAACCGTGGTGCGCCTCGCCGAGGCTGCCGTCCGACAAGGCATCGAAGTGTATTTGTATCTGATCGATGAGGGGGTCAAAAGCTTCAAAGATACTCGTTTCAGCCGTTTGCTCGATGGTGGCGTCAAGATGTCCGTCTGCGCGTATGGATGCCAGCAGCATGGCGTCTCCACGCAACAAGTGGATTCTCGCGTGTCCTTGTCGGGCCTGGTGGTGCTTTCTGGCATTATTGACGGCTGTGACCGCTTTTTGGCGTTCACGTAGGACGCGTGCAGTGTGGTGTGATGTCTAAACGTGTGATGGTGGTCATCACCGAAGATCCGACTACAACGCATCGTCCGGTAGAAGCCTTACGAATCGCGCTTGGTCTCAGCGCCGGCGATCATGAGACGACGATCGTGCTTCTTGGACGAGCTCCCCTTCTGCTGACGGATGACACTGAAGACGTCGTGGATGTGGACATTCTTGAAAAATATCGCCCCTCATTGGCTCAACTCGGCATCCCATTCATCATCGAATCCGGAACAGCTACCGATGCACTGCTCGAAGAGTTTTCTGTGACACAGAAATCACCACAAGAGATCCGTCATCTGCTTCAATCATGTGATCGGACGCTGGTCTTCTGATGAAAAGGATATTGTATCTCCTCAGAAAGCCAATCGAGGAAATCAATCCAACTGTGTTTCTCCCAGAGGAGTCGCAAGGAGATGTCGTGCTTCTAGGAGACAGTACCGGACGGACGTTCCCCTATGCAGGAGGAGCGATCCTCTCTTTGACGAATAGCGACACTGCACAGGACGTCACGTACGATACGCTCGTGACAAAAATATTCGAATGTGACCACACAGTGATCATCTAGCTGAGGCGCTCTTCTCCGAAGATGTATGGCATAGAAAAAAATAGTAGTCGCCGTAGGAATCGGAGTAGGAGGGGTGGATGATGGGAATTATGGCTAAGTGGCTGATCCAGAAGCTATGTTGTCGATGACGTCCTGTGGATGAAGTTGGGGATTGACTCGGTATGTGATGAAAGTGCACTGTTCATAACTTCTTGAAGAGTGGCGGAAGGACACTTCCTCGGCAGATGTAAAGGACGAGAAGCTGTTAGCTTAACGTGGAATCAGGCCGGCAAAAGGCTCATTATCCACAGGTGTGAATAAGCCTGTGTATGGGGAGAATACGAAGGAGATGACAGTCGCGACGGTTTGGCAGGAAGCTTTGGCGTATATCCAAGGCCGGGTGCCTAAACAGGTCTATGATACCTGGTTCATGCCCGTCCGTCTGGAAAGGATTGAGGATCGGACCGCGCAAATAGGCGTTCCTAATAAGTTTTTTGGTGACTGGCTGAGTCAACACTATGGACCGCTCCTCCAAGAGGCGGTCTCGACAGCCCGGGGAGGGGGGGAGACGGCGGTCTCCTTCGTTGTCTTCACGCGATCGACCCCTACGCCGGCGGAGGCAGCCGCGGTAGCTCAGGCCGTCCGGGCAGCTGGACCCGTCAAGGCGAAACGTGGCATCCAGTTGAACCCGAAATACTCTTTCAAGAACTTCGTCGTGGGTGCCGGTAATCAGTTTGCCCATGCTGCCTGCATGGCGGTCGCGGAACAACCAGCGAAGGCCTATAACCCCTTGTTCATCTATGGGGGTGTGGGACTCGGGAAGACTCACCTCTTGAATGCCATCGCGAACCATGTGGCAGAGCGTACCGATCTCCGGATCGCCTACCTGACTACCGAGCAATTTACCAATGAGGTCATCAATTCGATTCGATATGACAAGATGATGGACCTCCGGAAGCGCTACCGCCACATCGACATGCTGATGATCGACGACATTCAGTTTTTGGCGGGTAAGGAGCGGACGCAGGAGGAATTTTTTCATACGTTCAATGCCCTCTATGAAGCACATAAGCAGATCGTTCTTTCGAGCGACCGGTTCCCTAAGGACATGCCCGACATCGAAGAGCGGCTGCGTTCCCGCTTTGAATGGGGACTGATTGCCGACCTGCAGCCCCCTGACGTCGAAACAAGAATTGCCATTCTCCGCAAGAAATCGGAGGACGAAGGCGTCACCCTCCCGGAGGATGTGATTCAATTTCTTTCCAGCACGATGAAAAGCAACATTCGAGAATTGGAAGGCTCACTGGTGCGTCTGGGCGCGTACGCCTCCTTGACCGGTCAAACGATCACGCTGGATATGGCGAAAAACGTCCTGCGTGACCTGATCGGCGACAAGAAAAAGATTGTCGCGATGGAGGACATCCAAGAGGCCGTCGCAGCCTGGTTTCACGTCAAGATCGCGGATCTTAAGTCGCGGCGCCGGAGCAAGACACTGGTCCATCCCCGGCAGATCGCTATGTACCTCTGTCGCGAATTAACCGACGCGTCGTTTCCTGAGATAGGCCGTCTCTTTGGCGGCAAGGACCACACGACGATCATGCACGCGTGTCGGCAGATCATGAAAGCCAAAGAGGGTGATAACACGTTGAATCAAACGCTCGACGGGTTGAGGGAAAAGGTCCTCCGGAGCTGACCCGCGGTCATAGAGAGGGGCGATCATATGAAAGTTCGCATTGGCAGGGATGAGTTGCTGACGGGTCTTCAGCGAGTGCAGGGCGTCGTGGAAAAGCGCAACACCATGCCAATTTTGTCAAACATTTTGATCGAGGCAAAACAGGAAGGTGCGGAAATCGTGGCCACCGACCTTGAGATCGGCATGCGCGGGCTCTACAAGGCGACGGTCCACAAGGCCGGCGGCATCACGGTGTCGGCGAGAAAGTTGTACGAGATCATCAAAGAGTTGCCGAGCGGCGACATCGACCTGGTCTCGAGCGAAAACAACTGGACGACCATTCAGGCCGGAAAAAGCCAGTTCAAGGTCGTCGGACTCCCCAGCGGCGACTATCCGGCACTGCCCGCCATCGAGCGCGAGGGCTTGACGCCGCTTGCGGGGGCTGGCTTGCTGGAACTGATCCGGAAAACGCTCTTTGCCGCGGGGGACAACGACGCCCGATATATCTTGAACGGTCTGCTCGTCACGCTCATCTCCACTGAGAAGAAGACCACCCTCCGACTCGTGGGAACCGACGGTCATCGGCTGGCCGTGGCAGAACAGGATCTCGGAAAGGCCGGCGCTAAAGGCGCGCCTCAGGAAATCAAAGCGATCATTCCCAAGAAAGCCGCACACGAGATGCGTCGCCTCTTGGAAGAGGGAGGCGATGGCGAGCCGCTCATTGGGTTCACGAAAAACCTCATGATCTTTCGCAAAAGCGGTCTACTCCTGACGTCCCGCTTGATGGAAGGCAACTACCCGAACTACCAACAGGTCATACCGAAGGAGAGCAGTAAGAAGATCGTCGTGCAGCGCACCGAACTGCAAAGCGCGTTGCGGAGGGTCTCAGTGCTGTCGAAAGACAAGGCCAATGCGGTGAAGCTCTCGTGTGCGCCCGGGCGGCTCACGCTGTTTTCGAGCAATCCGGACTATGGTGAAGCCACGGAGGAGATGTCTGCGCAATACGAGGGCGAGGCGTTGAATACGGGCTTCAACGCCCGTTACCTGCTCGACGTGTTCGACGTGATGGACGGCGAAAAGATCTCGTTGCAGATGGAGAGCGCGCTCAGCCCGTGTCTGATCCAGGAAGCGGAAACGCCGGGCTTCAGGTGTGTTGTGATGCCCATCAAGATCTGAGAAGGATGTTGAACTGCGCCGCTCACCAACGCCTTGCCTCCTCCTTTGCCGCGGACAACTTTTGTAAACATCCTAGTAACGTGACTTGCACATCCAGGATGTAGGAGCCTGAATGGCCACGGACGAGACCACCAAGCCCAAATCCGACAGCTACAGCGCAGATCAGATCAAAGTGCTGGAAGGACTCGATGCTGTGCGGAAGCGGCCGGCGATGTACATCGGCAGCACCGGCGTCGACGGGCTGCATCACCTCGTCTACGAGGTCGTCGACAACAGCGTCGACGAGCACATGGCTGGCTTTGGTGAGACGATTGATGTCACCATCCACATCGACGGCAGTGTGACGGTCGTCGATAACGGGCGCGGCATCCCGACCGGCATGCACTCGGCTCAAAAGAAGTCTGCTGCTGAGGTGGCGCTGACCGTGTTGCATGCCGGAGGAAAGTTCGAGCAGGGAGCCTATACCGTCTCAGGCGGTCTGCACGGTGTCGGGATTTCCGTGGTGAATGCGCTCTCTGAATGGCTGGAGTTGGAAATCTGGCAGGACGGTCAGGTGTTCGAGCAACGGTACGAGCGCGGCAAGCCCGGCGCTCCTCTCAAGAATACCGGCATTACCAAGCGCCGAGGGACCAAAGTCCGGTTCAAACCTGACAACCAGGTGTTCGAAACCCTCGACTTCAGTTTCGACGTGCTGGCGCAACGGCTGCGCGAGCTGGCCTTCTTGAACAAAGGTCTGTCGATCACGTTGAAGGATGAGCAGAAAGAGCCCGCCAAGGAGCAGGTGTTCCTCTATAAGGGCGGCATCGTCTCCTTCGTCGAGCACCTGAACGAAGCCAAGACCCCACTGCACAAACCCATCTACGTGAAGGTCGAACGACCGGAGATGATCCTGGAAGTCGCCCTTCAGTACAACGACAGCTACGCCGAAAATCTCTTCTCGTTCGCTAACAACATCAACACGAAGGAAGGCGGCACGCATCTCGTCGGATTCAAGGCCGCGCTCACGCGCACGATCAACACTTATGCGAACGCCAATGACCTCCTCAAGAAGGACACCGAATCACTGACCGGCGACGACGTCCGTGAAGGGCTCACCGCCGTGGTGAGTGTGAAAGTCCGCAATCCGCAATTCGAGGGCCAGACCAAGGCCAAACTCGGCAACAGCGAAGTGAAGGGCGTGGTCGAAACGGCGGTCAATGAAAAGCTCGGCGCATATTTTGAGGAAAATCCGCCGGTCGCACGCAAGATCATCGGCAAGGCCATCGACGCCGCGCGTGCCCGCGAAGCGGCGCGGAAGGCCAAAGACTTGATCCGACGCAAGAGTGCCTTGGACGGCGGTTCGCTGCCCGGCAAGCTCGCGGATTGCTCAGAAAAAGATCCGGCACTCAGTGAACTGTACATCGTCGAGGGTGATTCCGCCGGCGGTTCGGCCAAGCAAGGTCGGGACAGGAAATTTCAGGCCATCCTCCCGTTGAAGGGTAAAATTCTCAACGTCGAGAAAGCCCGCTTCGACAAGATGCTGACCAGCGATGAAATCAGGACGTTGATCATGGCGCTAGGGACCGGCATCGGCCGCAAGCGCGAAGAGAGCGACAAGGCGGATAAAGATACATTCGACATCGCCAAAGCGCGCTATCACAAGATCATCCTCATGACCGACGCCGACGTGGATGGCAGCCATATCCGCACGCTGCTGCTCACGTTCTTTTTCCGGCAGATGCCCGAACTGCTCGAGCGCGGCTACATTTACATCGCGCAGCCGCCGCTCTTCAAAGTGAAAAAGGCCAAGGTCGAGCGCTATCTCAAGGACGAAGGGGCGTTGAACGAATACCTCGCCGATCTCGCCGTCGAAGATGTGCATCTGTATCTGGAAGGGACTCAGGACTTCGTGACCGGACGCCGGCTGCTGCCGATCTTGAAAAAGATGATTGCGTTCGAGACGCTGCTGGCGCGCTTCAATAAGAAACCGCACGAAGCCGCCCTGATCCGGGCCTTTGTGGACGAACCCGGGCTTGACCGGGATCTGCTCAAGAACCAGACTGCATTGACCGACGCCATGACCAACGTGAGGAAGACGCTTCGCATCGTGTACCCCAAGCTGGAACCGAATCTCGAGATCCTTCCCGACGAAGAGCACCAATCGAACAAGGTTTTGTGCCGCCTGCAGGCCAGCGGCACCACCTTCGGTCTGGATGTGACGCACGATCTGGTCGGGTCAGCAGATTTCCGCGAGCTGCAAAAACTCTCGCCTTCCGCGATCGGCCTGGGACGCGCACCGTATAAACTCAAGGCGAAAGGCCAACAACAAGAATTGCGGTCGACCGCGGATCTCGTGAGAGCGATCCTGGATCTTGGGAAACAGGGATTGGCCATCCAGCGGTACAAAGGATTGGGCGAAATGAACCCGGGTCAATTGTGGGAAACCACGATGAACCCTGAAGCGCGCACGCTGCTGCGGGTCAAACTCGAGGACGTGACAGGGGTCGATGAGATCTTCACGATTCTCATGGGTGACGAGGTTGAGCCGCGCAGAAATTTCATCCAGACCCACGCGTTGGAAGTCAAAAACTTGGACGTTTAATAAGAAGCGAGTGAAGAGACGTGAAGCCTTTGAACGATGCGAGAACGAAGCCGGTGATCATTTCCACCATCCGAGGGAAGAATGCCGCCTGATGAACGCCTAGGGCAGATCGCCATCGAAGACGAAATGAAGGCGTCCTACCTCGATTACGCGATGAGCGTGATCGTTGGCCGCGCACTTCCGGATGTCCGCGACGGCCTCAAACCGGTGCACCGCCGCATCCTGTTCGGCATGAACGAGATGGGACTCGTGCACAATCGGGCCTACCGCAAATCGGCCAAGATCGTCGGCGAGATCATGGGCAATTACCATCCGCACGGCGATTCCGCCATCTACGACACGTTGGTGCGCATGGCGCAGGACTTCAACATGCGCTATGTGCTGGTAGACGGCCAAGGGAATTACGGCTCGATGGACGGGGATTCTCCGGCGGCCATGCGCTACACGGAAGCGCGCATGACGAAGCTGGCGGAAGAGATGCTGGCCGATATCGACAAGGAAACCGTCGATTTTGGGCCCAACTACGATGAGTCCCGTCAAGAACCGCTGGTGCTGCCGACCAAGGTGCCCAATCTCCTCATCAACGGCGCCGGCGGCATCGCCGTGGGCTATGCGACCAATATTCCCACCCACAACATCGGCGAAGTCATCGATGGTCTGCTACTCCTTCTCGAGAACCCGGACGTGACGATCGCCCAGCTGATGAAGAAGATCCCGGGACCTGACTTTCCGACCGCCGGGTTTATTTACGGCATGAGCGGGATCAAGGAAGCCTATGAAACCGGCCGCGGGCTGCTCTCGCTGCGTGCGAAGGTCGTCGTCGAAAGCGATGAGCGAACGGAGCGCGAGCGACTGATCGTCACGGAAATTCCTTACCAGGTCAACAAGGCCAAGCTCATCGAGAAGATTGCCGAATTGATTCAAGAGGACCGTATCAAGGGCATCAGCGATCTCCGCGACGAATCGTCCGATCGGGAAGGGGTCCGGGTCGTCATTGATCTCAAGCGCAACGAGATCCCGCTCGTCGTCCTCAACAACCTCTATAAGCACACCCAGCTTGAGACGACGTTCGGCGTGATCATGTTGGCGCTGGTCAACAATCGCCCGGAGGTCCTCAATCTCAAGCAGATCCTGCACTATTTTCTCGAGCATCGGAAAGAAGTAGTCGTCCGCCGGACCATTTACGACCTCCGCAAAGCGGAAGAGCGTGCGCATATTCTTGAGGGTCTCAAGATTGCGCTCGACAATCTCGATGCAGTGATCGCGCTGATTCGGCGTTCGCAGTCTCCCGACGAAGCCCGGGCCGGGCTGATGCGGCAGTTCTCGCTCACCGAAATTCAGGCGAACGCCATCCTCGACATGCGCTTGCAGCGGTTGACGCAGCTCGAGCGCGCGAAACTCGTCGAGGAATACCAAGAGGTGTTGAAGCAGATTGAATACCTCAAGTCGGTGCTGGCGAGCGAAGCGCTGGTGCGGTCGATCATCAAGGAGGAGCTGACCCAGCTCCGTGAAGACTACAAGGACGACCGCAAGACCCAGATCGTGAAGGAAGAGGCTGAGATCAGTCTTGAGGACTTGATCGCCGAGGAGGAAGTCGCCGTCACGATTTCTCACGCCGGGTACATCAAACGCAATGCAGCGAGCCTCTACCGTTCCCAGCGACGAGGCGGCAAAGGCAAGATCGGCATGGGCATCAAGGACGAGGACTTCGTCGAAACGCTGTTTACAGCGTCGACCCACGACACGCTGCTGTTCTTCACCGATGCCGGCAAGGTCTTTTGGCTCAAAGTGCACGAGATTCCGGAGGCCAGCCGGGCTGCGAAGGGCAAGGCGCTGGTGAATCTATTGGCGCTCACCGGGAGCGAGAAGGTCACGGCGACTTTGGCGGTAAAGGATTATCCTGAAGACCGGTTCGTCGTCATGGCCACCAAGAACGGCCTCATCAAGAAGACCGAGCTCTCCGCCTACAGCAATCCACGGCAGGGCGGCATCATCGCGCTCGGACTGGAAGATGGCGACAAACTCATCGGCGTGCAGGTCACCGACGGCCAACGGGAGATACTTCTCGGTACAAAACAGGGCATCACCATCCGCTTTTCGGAGAGCGACGTGCGGGCCATGGGACGGACGGCGTACGGCGTCAAAGGGATTACGCTCGAAGAAGGCAACGAAGTCATTGGGATGGAAACGATCACACCTGATTCGACGACCGCCGTTCTGACGGTGACCGAAGGAGGGTACGGCAAGCGTACACCGGTCGGTGAATACCGCGTCCAGGGCCGTGGAGGCAAGGGCATCATCAGCGTCAAAACCACCGAGCGCAACGGGTTGGCAGTCGGATTTTTACAAGTACGAGACAGCGATGAAATCATGCTGATGGCGGCGCAGGGCAAGGTGCTCCGCTGCAAAGTCGGCGATATCCGAGAGATCGGCCGCAACACGCAGGGCGTGAGAATCCTCGACCTGGACGGCGACGAGGATCGTGTGGTGGCCGTCGCTCGTTTGGCGGACAGCGGGGAACGGGAAGAGGCGGGTCCGGACGAGGCGCCTCCCGGTCAATAGCACGCCGCCGCTGCCTGCGCGTGTCTGCGATGAATACCGCAACGCCACAGTCTTCGTCCTCCTCTTCAAAAAAAAAGCCGCTCGATACCGTCGTTAAACTCGCCTTGATGGTCTTTTTTGGATCGTTTGCGCTGATCTGGGGTGGAATGTACCTGAGCCGGCCGGATCGATCGATCCCCCCCTACAGCATCGGCTCTCAGGAAGGCACGGCCGTCTCCGTGCACGTCCCGGCGTGGACGAGCGATACCGAAATCGAAACGCTGATCGAGCGGTTTCGGAAGGTTGGCCGTGAGACGAGGAACTTTGGATCGATGAAGATCAGGCCGACGACCCCAGATGATCCGTCCGGCCGCTACCGGCAGATCACCATTTATATTTTCACCCACGATGCGTGGGCCGAGGCTCCGATTCTCCATAAATATTTGAGCGGTGAGGATCGGGAGGTTCGCGACGGCTTCAAGCGGGCGCTCCGCGGCTTTTACCGGTTGACGGATACCGAGGAAGAGGGACGGATCGGTCCGATCGTCGATGGGGCGGATTCTGCCGCCACCGCGGCGTATTCACGACAATTGTTCAAGGAGACGGTGGCCCGTCATCCTTAAGCATGGACCTGGAAAAGGCTTCTGCCATGACAGTGGCTAAACGGTGTCTCAGGTCAGGATCTTGGACAGCGGCGGCATGGGCATTGGCTTCGGTCAGCGCCGCCTCACTCACCGTGACCTTCTGAAGCGAAGGACTCCCGGCTTCGTGTTTGGCATCGGGAGGAATCTCGCCGACGCGGAAGGCAATGTCCGTAATCATTTCCGAACCCGCCCGCTCGTTGAGTGTGGCCAGCAACGTGGGCTTCAAAAAAATGAGTTGCTGCAGCCACACGGAGTTCCTGACAATAAGGTACAGCTTTTTGAAACGGACTTGTGCAGGCCAGGTGTGAGCGCCAATCGGCCGCCCGATGATGTCGCACCAATGCTGCTGGAGACGCAGCTCAAATAAGTGGGACTGTAAGCCGAGGCGTTTCGAGAGCCCCGAGAGAATGACGCCGAACGAATCGAGGGAACCAGCAGGACGCATGGCGAATCTTAGGCGGCAGGCGGCGTCAGGTCAAGCGGGTGAAGTCCCGGGGAGCATCCTATGACAGAGCGCACAAAGGACGCGGAAAAAGTCGTAGCGACAAACCGCAAGGCCTTTCACGATTATTTCATCGAGGAACGCTACGAAGCCGGCATCATGCTGCAAGGCACCGAGGTCAAATCCTTGCGCGAAGGCCGGGTCAACCTGCAAGACAGTTATGCTTCTGTGCGGGGAAGCGAAGTGTTCCTGCATCAATGTCACATCAGTCCCTACAGTCACGGCAACATCATGAATCACGAACCCACGCGAGTCCGGAAGTTGCTCTTGCACAAAATAGAGATCAACAAGTTGTTGGGCAAGACTCAGCAAAAAGGGCTGACCCTGATTCCTCTCCGCATCTACTTCTCCAAGCGCGGCTATGCCAAGGTGGAGCTGGGCCTTGCCAAGGGCAAAAAGCTCTACGACCGCCGCGAGACCATCAAAACCCGCGAGGCCGGCCGGGAAGTTCAGCGGGCCATCAAAGAAAGAAAGTAACAGTCGCGGAACCTGTCCGAGAAGGGTACCACGAGTCGTCCCCATCCACTGTGGGCGCGTGGTAAAAACGGCAAAGACTTCTGGTAGGACAGCCGACGCTCGGTTGACATCTGCGCGAGGAAACTTGTAGTACTGCAGAAGTTTCCACGGTATTCTCATGCCTATGCACCTCTCCAGAGAGGACAAGCCGGTGCCTGGACCTGTCGTTGTACGGCAGGTGATCGCCATCGCGCGGCGGCAATTTTTCCTTCACGGCTTCAGAAGGGTCAGCATGGACGATCTTGCTGCCGAGCTGCGGATGAGCAAGAAGACGCTCTATGCCTGCTTTCCGAGGAAGTCGTCCCTCGTGGAAGCCGTACTCAAAGACAAATTCAATGAAGTGGAGCAGGACCTCAGTCGCGTGGCATCGGAAGCCTCCTCCGACATCGAGGAAGCGATTCATCGGTTTCTCCAGCGTGTGCAGCGGCATACGGCCGAGATCCACCCCTCCTTCGTCCGGGATTTGGGTCGTGAGACGCCCCATCTCTTCCGGATTGTCGAGCATCGCCGGCGCCGGCTGATCCGTCGTCATGTCGCCGCCCTCTTCAACAAGGGACGCAGGGCCGGCCTGATTCGCAAGGACATTCCGGTACACCTGATCATTGAAATCTTGCTTGGCGCTGTCGAGGCCATCATGACTCCGTCCAAGTTGACCGAACTCGGCCTCACGCTGGAGAAAGGGTACTCGACGATCATTCGGCTCATCTTAGAGGGGGCTATAGAGCGGAGGTCAACACCATGATCGCACGGCAGCAGCCTGACCCACGGGCGTGGTTGTGTGTGACAGGTGCTTTCATGGCATCGGTCGTGTTGATGGCTTGCCAACGCCCGCCTTCCGATCGAGTCCAAGGCTATGTCGAAGGCGAGTTCGTCTATGTGGCCTCGCCCTTTGCCGGCGCGCTCGAATCTTTGGCGGTGCGGCGGGGAGCGCAGGTCCGTGTCGGAGAGACGCTGTTTGCCTTGGAACAGGTCTCGGAAAAGGCCGCGAGAGATGAAGCGGAGCGACGTCTCGGCCAGTCCCGCGCCAACCTCGAGGATGCGAGAAAAGGCAAGCGCCCGACCGAAATCGACTCCATCAAGGCGCAGCTGAAGCAAGCGCAGGCAGCGTTACGACTCTCCAGCCGAGAGGTGGTTCGGCAGGAGGGTCTCACGACGGTTCCAGGTGCAGCAGTGGAGTTGGAGGTGGACCGCGCCCGGTCGGCGCGCGATCAGGACCGGCAGCGGGTGGCGCAGCTCCAAGCGGAACTGGATACTGCCTTGCTCGGCTCACGCATGGATCAAGTCATCGCCGCCGAAGCCGAGGTTCGGGCGCGCGAGGCGGCGCTGGTCAGGGCGGAATGGGAGCTGGGGCAGAAGCGCCAGCAGGCGTCGAAATCGGGACTGGTCTTCGACACCCTGTATCGAGAGGGCGAATGGGTACCGGCCGGGCGGCCCGTGGTCGTATTGCTGCCACCGGAAAATATCAAAGTGCGGGCCTTCGTGCCGGAGAAACGGGTCGGGACGATTCATCCCGGCGACGACGCGCAGGTGAGCGTGGATGGAGTTGCAGCACGATACTCAGGGAAGATCAGCTATATCTCGCCTCGTGCGGAATACACGCCTCCAGTCATCTATAGCCAGGAGAGCCGTGACAAATTGGTCTTCATGGTGGAAGTCGTTTTTGAGCCATCAACGGCTGGAGAACTGAATCCAGGGCAGCCGGTAGACGTGCAATTTGAGTCCGCCCGATGAACGACCAAGCTGGACTTGTCATCGACGTGCATGGCATGACGAAACGCTTTGGCGACCACACCGTCGTGGACAGAATCGGCCTCGAAGTCCGTCGGGGCGAGATTTACGGGTTCCTCGGCCCGAACGGCAGCGGCAAAACGACGTTCATTCGCATGCTGTGCGGTCTGCTCCGTGCGGACGAGGGCAGCGGCACCTGTCTGGGGTACGACGTCATCCGAGAAAGTGAATCCATCAAGGCTGAGGTCGGATACATGACTCAGCGGTTCAGCTTCTATGAAGACCTCAGCATCGCAGAGAATCTCGACTTTGTCGCCCGCATGTTCGCTGTAAAGAATCGGCGGGAAGCTGTCGAGCGGAGTCTGCAGCGACTAGGGCTCGCGGAGCGCCAACAACAGCTGGCCGGGCACCTGTCGGGCGGCTGGAAGCAGCGGCTCGCGCTGGCGGCCTGCCTCATTCACCAGCCAAAACTGCTCCTGCTCGACGAGCCGACGGCCGGGGTGGACCCAAAAGCGCGACGTGAATTCTGGGAGCAGATCCATCAGCTCGCCGCCGAGGGGCTGACATTTCTGATCACGACACACTACATGGACGAGGCCGAACGATGTCACCGCTTGGCGTACATTGCCTATGGGCGGCTGCTCACGCACGGCACAGTGTCAGGGGTCGTCGCACAAGCGCATCTCACGACATGGGCGGTGAGCGGGCCGGACTTGCACCATCTCGCTGAAGAGCTGCGCAGGCATCCCGGGGTGCGGCAGGCGGTGGCGTTCGGCAACCGGTTGCATGTGAGCAGCGACGACGCCCAGGCGCTCGAAGCGGCCATCGCGCCATTTCGCACCGCGCCCTACCAATGGCATCGGATCGACTCTGGTCTCGAAGAAGTCTTCATTCACCTCATGAATCGTGCGCCGGACAATTATTCGTGATGAATACGCGCAGATTCTCGATATCGCGTCTGTGGGCCATTGTGGTGAAAGAGTTCATCCAGATGCGCCGGGACCGCGTGACCTTCGGCATGATGATCGGCGTGCCGTTGATGCAGCTGGTGCTGTTTGGATATGCGATCAATGCGGACCCCAAACGCCTTCCGACCGCCGTCCTACTGGCGGACTATGGCCCACAAGGCAGGACGTTGCTCCATGCCATTCGGAACAGCGACTACTTTGAATTCAAACGAGAATTGGCGACTGAGGAGGAAGGCCGCGACGTGCTTGCCCGTGGAGAGGTGCAATTCGTGGTGAACATTCCGCAGAATTTCACCCGCGATTTGTTACGCGGAGAGCGGCCGGCCATCCTGGTCGAAGCCGACGCGACCGATCCGGCGGCCACGAGTAATGCGATCGGGTCCCTACGGATGGTTCTCACGACGGCGCTGCAGCACGACCTTAAGGGGCCTCTCGCGTTTCTGTTAGCAGGCGCGGATCCGATCGATCTGCGCATTCACGCGCAATACAATCCCGAA
>Ga0070664_100001570_pt1 | contig 18265 bp, 16 predicted proteins | sample KBSC73metaG_FD_65863 | JGI IMG/M metagenome (GOLD analysis project Ga0070664, IMG submission 65863) | Corn rhizosphere microbial communities from Kellogg Biological Station, Michigan, USA - KBS C7-3 metaG | ecosystem: Host-associated > Plants > Roots > Rhizosphere > Soil ... | reverse complement strand
ACGCGCACCTGGATGTCCTTCTCCAGCAGCGGCGTCACCACCATGAAGATGATGAGCAGCACCAGCACCACGTCCACCAGAGGGGTGACGTTGATGTCGGAGTTCGGTCGCCCCTCGCTGATCGCGTACTTCCGCTTCTTGTGGAGGTGGTACTTCGCACCGAGGCTCATCTACTTCTCCTCCACGCCGAGCTTCACCGACTTGGCCTTGGCGTCCTGGGCGTCCTTGAGGACCTTCCGGACGTCGCCGAAGGTCAGCGACTGATCGCCCTTGACCAGGATCGGCTTCCAGGGCTCGGCGGCCAGCTTGCCGCCGAGGGCCTGCTTCAGCTGCTCGTCGGTCACCGGATCCTTCTCCAGCCAGATCCGCTTGTCGGGCGTGATGGAGATGATCATCGGATCGACGTCCTTGCCCTCCTCGTGCTTCTGCTTCGTCGCGACGGGCAGCTTCACGTCCTTCCCGCGCTGGAGCATGGGCGTCACCACCATGAAGATGATGAGCAGCACCAGCACCACGTCCACGAGTGGCGTGACGTTGATGTCCGCCATCACCCCGCTCTTCCCACCTACCGCCATCGCCATGACGCAAATCCTCCGTCAGCGCGTGACGATCAGCCCGGACCGGCGGCCGACTTGGCGACCAGATCGAGGAACTCGTTGGACGACTCGCTGATGTCCACCGCGCGCGCGTCCACCCAGCCCTGCAGGTAGTTGTAGGCCATCACCGCGGGGATCGCGACCAGGAGGCCGAAGGCGGTGGTGATGAGCGCCTCGGCGATACCGGCGGACACCGTCCCCAGACCGCCCGAGCCGGTGAGCGCCATCGACTGGAAGGCGTTCACGATGCCCATCACGGTTCCGAGGAGACCGACGAAGGGGGCGGTGGAGCCCACGGTGGCCAGAAGCCCCAGGCCGCGCTTGAGGCTCTGCACCTCGCGCTGTGCCTGCCGCTCGAGCGCCCGGGCCACCGATTCGACCTGGAGGTCCTTGTCCTTGTCCGTGGACAGTCGGAGCGCGTTGAGGCCCGCGCCGATCACCCGGCCCAGGTGGCCGACCTTGTCGCCAACCTTGGTGCCGGCGACGGTCATGAGGTCGTTCTTCGCGAGGGTGTTGGCCATCTTCTCCGCGAAGTTGCGCGACTCGCTGCGCGACCTGTTGAAGACGATGAGCCGCTCGGCCATCACCACGAGCGATGCGACGGACATGACGCCGAGCACGGCGACGATGAGTCGCGCGAACAGGCCCATGTGATGCCAAAGGTCAGTGAGAGTGAATTGCATGGTTGTTGGACTGCGCCTCCGTGATGCGCCGATGAAATGAGGTGTGGTGTCGTAAGGCCTGGACCGCTACTGGGCCAGGGTGAGCTTGAAGTTGAAGACGTAGCTGACCTGCTGCGGTTTCCCCTGGAAGGTGACCGGCGTGTACCGCGAAGACTGGAGCCAGGCCAGGACCGCCCCCTCCATGTGAGGGAGGGGCTTGATGATCTGGCAGTTCTGCACCTTGCCCTCGACCGTGATGACGCACTTCACGATCATCAGCCCCTGGATGCGGGCCTCGCGCGCCTCACGGGTGTAGTCCGGAAACGGCTTGCCGTTGGGGCTCGACTGGAGCACCGGCCGGGTCATGCCCTCGCCGAAGGAGAGCGTGGTGCTCCCGAGCTGGCCGCCGACGACTCCGCCCACCACGCCGCCGACGACTCCGCCGACCACGCCGCCGGCCACCCCGCCCTCGACGCCCTCGGGCTCGTCGCTCGGTTCAGCCTCCTTGGGCTTGTCCTGCGGCACTTCCTTGGGCTGGATGATCTTGTCCTTGGGCCGGACCTTCTTCTCCACGTGGGTCTTCTTGGTCGACGAGGCCGGAGGCGGCGGAGGGGGTGGAGGGGGCGGTGCCACCTTCAGCACCACCGCGACGTCCTTGTCCTCCTTGGGGGGAGGCCGGGTCGAGAACCACAGGGCGAAGCCGAGAAGCCCCACGTGGAGCAGGACCGAAACCAGCGCACCTGATCCGAAGCGGGACTTGGGCGTGACACCCTTGCCCAGCACTGAATCGAACATACGTCTGTTGTCTCCTGTAGCCGCCCTTTGAACGCTAGCGGGTGCGGCTCGGACCTAGGTCTCCCCTGAAGCCGGAATGGGCGCGCCTACATCAAAACGGGGCAGTTGTACAAGCCGAACCCGGACGGAATTCCCACAGCCGGGCATGACGCGGGGGCCTAAGCGGGGGTCTGCCCCCCAGCGTCGTGTCTACCGAGATGATGCAAACTTCTATTGACAGGTCGGAGTAGGCGCTATCAGCATCGCGATTGCTTTCCCGCTTTCCGGCCACATTGGAGGGGTCTCGGTGAGTCAAAGACAGAAAGTCGTCTGGAGGAATGCCCGCGCGGCGCTGCTCGGCCTCGGCTTGTTCTGCGGATCAGCAGCGCTTGCCCAAGGCGCCACGTCGGTGCTGACGGGCAACGTCGTCGACGCCGCAACCAAAGCTCCCGTCGCCGACGTCGTGGTGACGGCAACGTCTCCCGGCTTGCAGGGCGAGCAGGTGGTCGTGACCGACGCGACAGGTCTCTACCGCGTGCCGCAGCTGCCCCCGGGAACTTACACCCTGCGCTTCGAGAAGGAGACCTATCGGCCTTTCAGCCGCACGAACATCGACGTGGCTGCTGACCGAACTCTCCGTCTGAACGTGGAGCTGCTCCCGGAGACTGCGGGCGTCACCGAGATCTCGGTCGTTGGATCTCCCCCCGTGGTCGATGTCGGCTCCTCGGCGACGGGCACCACCATCAACCAGGAGTTCGTCAAGAACCTCGCCGTGTCCCGCCCCGGTGGTCTCGGCGGCGCGAACCGGTCCTTCGACTCGCTGGCCACGGTGGCTCCTCAGGCGGCCGCGGACATCTACGGCGTGGGGATCAACGGCACCACGTCCCCCGAGAACACGTACCTGATCGACGGCCTGTCGGTGGGTAGCCCCGCGTACGGCACCCTGGGCACGACGCTCACCAGCGAGTTCGTGGACGAGGTCAACGTCATCACCGGCGGCTACATGCCGGAGTACGGACGGACCACCGGCGGCGCGATCAGCGCGGTCACCAAGTCCGGCGGGAACGAGTTCCACGGTTCCCTCTTCGGCACCTTCGCCCCGGGAAGCTTCACCGGCGCACCGGGCCAGGTCTCGGGCGCGACGGCCACCGTCGTCGGCAAGCGCGAGATCGGGAACATCGGCGACTTCGGCGCCACCCTCGGCGGGTACATCATCAAGGACCGCCTGTGGTTCTTCGTCGGGGCCCAGTACTCCTCGCAGCGCTACATCTACTCCCGGTCGTTCCAGTACCGGCCCACCGGCGCCGGCGCTTTCGTGCCCATCGACAACTCCACGCAGCGGCGCTTCGGCGACGAGCACGGCTGGAACTACATCGGCAAGCTCACCTTCCTCATCAGCAGCGACCACCGCCTCAGCGTGTCGGTCTTCGGGACCCAGAACTCGGGCGGCGGGGATTCCTCGTTCTCGATCCGTGACCAGAGCTCCGACCGTGGTCCGTTCGGGCAGACCTACTACACGACGGGAACGTTCAACGCGCTCTGGTCCAAGTCGAAGTTCGACAACCTCGACGTCAACGGCGAGCTGAACAGCTCCTTCCTGGACAAGAAGCTGCTCCTCGACATCCGGGCCGGCTGGCACCACCAGGTCGACGAGTCCCTGCCTGGGGACGGCAGCGGCTACGACATCGACAACCTGAACACGCTGGGCGGAACCCCGTCGATTCGCTCGCGCACCGCCAACACCAACATCACCCTGCTGGACGATCAGGTCCCGCAGTCGGTGAAGGATGCCTGCGGTTTCGGGACCACCACCACCGATCACAACCGCTGCCCGGCTTCCACCTTCTTCTACGGAGGTTTCGGCTTCATCCCCTCGCTCACCCTGGACAGCATCCAGGCCAAGGGCATCCTGACCTATCTCCTCACCGCCGCCGGGCACCACGTGCTGAAGGCCGGCGTCGACGGGAACTGGAGTCAGTACAAGTTCACCTCGGCCTACACCGGCGGCGCCGCCTACCGGACGCTGGGCGTGGCGGCCGGGTCGAACGCGAACCTGCCCGGTGCGCCCACCATGCAGGTCTTCGACTTCCGCCGCTACGGCTTCCAGAGCGACGTCGACACCGTCCTCGACGAGGCCATCGCGTCGCGGACCACCAAGTCCATGATCATCGGGGGCTTCATCCAGGACAGCTGGAGCATCCTGGACAAGGTCACCCTGAACCTGGGCCTCCGCTACGATGCGCAGACCCTGCAGGGAGCGGACGGCGTCACGCGCATCTCCCTCAAGGACCAGTGGAGCCCCCGCATCGGCCTGGTCTACGACCCGACCCAGCAGGGCCGGTCGAAGATCTTCGCCAACTACGGCCGGTACTACGAGTTCGTCCCCCTCGACATCGCCAACCGGTCGCTCAGCGCCGAAGGCCAGATCGGCGCCATCCACAACTGCAACCCCAATCAGCAGGGGCGTGCGGCGTGTGATGCGAATTCACTCCCCGGCCTGAGCGCTCCCTCGCCGAGCCAGTTCTGGGCGAACACCGGTACTCCGTACCCGTCGGCGGTCGATCCCGACCTCAAGTCGCCCTCGGTCGACGAGGTGGTGGCCGGTGCCGAGTACGAAGTGCTGCCGAACGCGCGCGCGGGCCTGACGTACACCTACCGCAACCTGGGCCAGTGGGTGGAGGACATGTCCACCACCGATGGAAACACCTACTTCATCGGCAACCCGGGCCAGGGAATCGGGGCCACATTCCCGAAGGCCAAGCGCACCTACCACGCGGTGACGGTCCAGTTCACCAAGACCTTCGCCGATCTGTGGCAGGCCCAGGTCAGCTACACCTGGTCGCAGCTGCGCGGAAACCTGGACGGCCTCTTCCGCCCCCAGGACGGTCAGCTGGACCCGAACATCAACTCCACCTTCGACCTGGTGAGCCTCCTGGCGAACGCCGATGGTGCGCTCTCGGCGGACATCACCCACCAGATCAAGATCTTCGCGGCGAAGGAGTTCCCGATCACCCCGGTGTTCAGCACCACGCTCGGTGGAACGTTCAACGCCAACTCGGGTCCGCCCATCGACGCCATGGGTGCGCACGTCATCTACGGCGACCGGCAGTCCTTCATCGTTCAGCGTGGCTCCGCCGGGCGCCTGCCCTGGGTCACCTCGCTCGACGCGAAGATCAACCTGAACTACCGGTTCACCAAGGACGTCACCCTGACCGCGGGAGTGGAAGCCTTCAACATCTTCAACTCCCAGAGGCCGACCACCGTCGAGGATCGGTACACCCAGTCGGCTGTCGGGCCGATCGCCGGCGCGAGCAACGGGAGCATCCCGCCCCAGTGGGCCGCTCAGTGCCCGCCGGGTGAAACGGTTCCGGCAAACTGCGGACAGGGCACCGGTTCTCTCCCGAAGGCCGGGTTCAACGCCGATGGAACCCCGGTCAGCGTGGTCCTTCCCAACCCCGCCCAGAACCCGATCATCGTTCCGACCCGAGCCAACTGGGGCCAGCCCACCAACTTCCAGGCCGTGCGCCAGTTCCGGTTCAGCCTGCGGGTGACCTTCTAATGAACGCCACCCTCGAAACGTCCCAGGGAAAGAAGACCATGAAGCGCGTCTCGATCTTCTCGCTCGCAATCCTCGTCACCGCTCTCACCGGTTGTGAGTCGGCGGTGCCGGCCGTCTGCCAGATCGGCTCCTCGTTCACCGGCGGCTACGCCGTTCGACTCACCCGTACCGGCAGCGCATCGAGTCCGGCGTGCGACACGGCGGATACGACTCCCGCGGTCTTCGGAGACAACTGGATCTTCGACCCGTACGCCGGTGCGGATGGCACGCTGATCATCGGCTACTCGGCGACTCTCGGGCTCCCCGATCCCCCCGACCCGGCGTCCGCGCTCTACGGGAAGGGCTACTTCACGGCGCTGTACCCGGACGGCGACGACAACTGCACCATCAACAACTTCAACATGAGTGATGGAGCGGACAGCTTTGCCGTCACGGACATGGTGTGGCTGAACACCTCCAAGTACCTGGGTGCAGAGTTCAAGGGCAACGTGCAGGTGGTCCGGGGCGGGTGCACCGCCGACTACACCGCGCTGGCGATCTGGCCTCCAGTCACCTGCGAGACGGACGACGACTGCAACCCGTTCGGTCAGCCGGTGGGCTCGGGCATCAATCCGGACTTCAACCAGGGCTGCACCATCGAGCCCTGGACGGAAGCCCTCTCGGGTGACCCCGCGGTCGGGATCTGCTTCTTCAAGGCGGAATACCCGAGCCTCGGCGGCAGCTTCTCGCCGTAGCAACAGCTGAAGGACGACGCCCAGCGCGTCCCCTGACCCCGGTGGCCTTCCCAGGCCACCGGGGTTTTTGTTAACGGTCCAAGGCGTTTCCACCCTGGGCCTCCGACGTGCCTTCCGCTCGCGACCTCCATCAGCAGCGCCTCGCCCGGCTCGCCGACGAGACCGGCACCGTGGCCAAGGTGGCGCCCCTGCGGGTCGCGCTCTGCTACCCCAGCCCGTACCACGTGGGGATGAGCTCGCTGGGCTTCCAGACGGTCTATCGCGAGGTTCACGGCCACCCCGGGGCCACCGCCGAGCGGGCCTTCGTTCCCGATGACGTCGAGGCCTTCCGGGCCAGCCGGACGCCACTCTTCGCCCTCGAATCCGGAATGCCGGTGGGTGAGTTCCCGGTCCTGGCCTTTTCGGTGGCCTACGAGCTGGAGCTGCCGGGGCTCTTCACCATGCTCCAGCTGGCAGGACTGCCCGTGCTGGCCGCGGAGCGGGGCGACGGCTGGCCCCTGGTCGTCGCCGGGGGACCGCTCACCTTCTCCAATCCCGAGCCGCTGGAGCCCTTCGTGGACGTCCTCGTCCAGGGCGAGGCGGACGACCTGATCCACCGCCTCCTGGACGCGGTGCAGGCGAGCCCCTCCCGGGGGAAACTGCTCGACCACCTGGCGACGATCCCCGGCTTCCGTGTCCCGGGGCGCGGGGGACCCAGCCTCCACGTCGCCAGGGCGGCCGACGAGCGCCTTCCCGCGCGCTCGCAGATCGTCACCCCCCACACCGAGCTGTCCTCGATGTTCCTCATCGAGCCGGAGCGGGGATGCAGCCGGGGCTGCCACTACTGCGTGATGCGGCGGACCACGAATGGAGGCATGCGGACCGTGCCTCCGGAGAGGGTCCTGGAGCTGGTTCCGCCGTACGCACGCCGCGTCGGCCTGGTGGGCGCGGCGGTGACCGACCATCCCCGCATCGTCGAACTGCTGCGGACGCTGGTCGACTCGGGCCGCGAGGTGGGGGTCTCCTCGCTCCGCGCGGACCGGCTCACCGCCGAGCTGGTGGACACCCTTCGCCGGGGCGGCGCCCGGGTTCTCACCGTGGCCTCGGACGGAGCGAGCCAGCGGATGCGGGATCTGGTCGACCGGAAGCACTCCGAGGAGCAGCTGCTGCGCGCCGCGCGGTTCGCGGCGACGACGGGCATGGAGCGGCTGAAGGTCTACTCCATCGTCGGCCTTCCGATGGAGACGGATGACGACATCGACGAGATGGTCCGCTTCACCCGCGAGCTGGCCGGGCACCTCCCTGTGGCCCTGGGCGTGGCTCCCTTCGTCGCCAAGCGCCACACCCCGCTGGACGGAGCGCCCTTCGCCGGGATCCGGGAGATCGACCACCGCCTCGACCGGCTCCGGCGCGGCCTGAAGGGCCGTGCCGAGGTCCGGCCCACCTCAGCCCGATGGGCCTGGGTGGAGTACATGCTGGCCCAGTGCGGCCCGGAGGCGGGCCTCGCCGCGATGGATGCCTGGGCAGCAGGGGGAGCGTTCGTGGCCTGGAAGCGCGCCTTCGCCGCGCGGGGCTGCACCCCGTCGCTCCGGGCACGGGTTCCGGACGGACGCCGGAACCCCACCGAGTGGCCGCGTGTGGACGGCCGCACGGCGCCACGGCCCGCGGCCTGAGGCCCCGCCGTCAGGGCCCGGGGAAGAAGAAGCCCCAGATCTCCTCGCCGGTCCAGGGCGGTGCCTCGTGTCCACCGGCCCACTCGCACCCGGCCACCTTCCATGGAGCCGGGCAGTCGTAGACGCCGCAGTTCGGCCCGTCGGGGACCGCGCTGGAGCCGCATCCGTCGCGCAGGAGGGTCCGGCTCCGCGCGTTGCGACCCTCGACGATGCTGATGGCGTCGTCCTGGGTTCCGTGGATGAAGATGGCCGAGATGGACCCCGTGCAGCACCGGGTGTCGAACCGGGCGTCAGTCCCCGCCACCACTGCCATGCCGGCGAGGGCGCCCGGGACGTTGCAGCCGAGGTAGAGCGTGAAGACGGCTCCGGCGCTGTGGCCGGCGATGTAGATGCGCCCGGGGTCGATGCAGTACGCATCCTTGAGGCGCTCCAGGAGGGATTCCACCCGGCGGCCGTCGGGCGAGTTGCGCCCGACGTCCCAGCTGCCGAGTAGGGCGTTGGGGTAGACGAACACGGCCCCGCCGTCGGCCGGACCCTCGAGCCCGAGATTCTGACGGGTGCCCTCGCCGGAACCGCCGGCGCCGTGAAAGACCACGAACACCGGCAGCGGCGTTCCGGCGGCCGCCGCGGGCGGGACCGTGAGGACACCCCCCGCGGAGGCCCATCCCAGCGCCTCGAGGTCCAGGACGCCGGTGGGCTGACCGGAGAGGGCACAGCCTGGGACCGGCGCGGTCAGCCCGCCCGCGAACACACCCCCATCCCGCGGCGCGTAACAGGCGAGGGGAAGCTCGAGCCCGGGAGGCTCCTCGGACGCACACGCCACGAGCGCGAGCAGGGGGAAGACACAGAGACGCATCGGATGACTCCGGGCCGGAGGCTCCCCTCGGGACAGTCTTACCACCGGCGCCGCCCCCGAGGGAGCCGGACCGCTCAGCGACGCACGCCGGAGTCGCCCACGGACGGCGAGGCCAGTTCCACCCGGCGTGCCCCACCGACCTCCCGGAGGACGCGAGCGCTGGAAACCGAGGCACCGACGGTCGTGTACCGCCCGGGCCCGACCCGAGTCTGGGCCCGCCGGAGCGGAAATTCGGACGCACGGGCGACGAACCACTCCCTGACCGCGGGCAAGGGCAGGAGGTGCAGCTCGCGCCGGTCGAGGAACACGTAGGCCAGCAGATCGGCGGCGCTGTAGAGAAAGCAGCCCGGACTCTCCTTCTCCACGTTGGAGACCAGCTCGAGAAAGTAGGTCCCCCGCCGGGCCGCCTGGCGATCCCCCTTCACCTCCACCCCGAGCACGTCCAGGCCGGGGCGTTCCCAGAGCAGATCCACACCGCGATGCCGGAAGCGCGGGTCCTCCTGGACGTCGTGCACCTGCGAGCCCGGAGCCTCGCCGAGGAGGAAGCCGCGGACGAGCGCCACGGCCCGGTCCGCGGCGTGTTGCACGGCCTGGATGCTGTAGGCGCGCGTCAGAGCGTTCGTACTCTGCGCCGCTGACGCGCCACTCGCAAACGCACGTTCTCCAACCTAGGCTCCGCCCCTCCAAGGCACGGAGGGGCTCGATGGAGGCTCGCTGTCCGCGGTGTTCCACCGTCTTCACCACCGACCGGAGTGGAGTCCAGTTCTGCCCCAACTGCGGGCAGCAGGTGGATGTTCCGGAGCCAGCCGGCCGTCCCCCGGACCAGGACCGCTGGGGCCAGCCCCCCGGAGGAGCCGGCGGTGCGGCGGGCGGCGGATTCGGCGCAGGCCGCTTCACCGGGGAGCCTCCCCCGGGCGGCAGCGGCGGGTACCCTCCCGGCGGGCGCGAGCTGACGCCCTGGGAGCGTCGCAAGGAGCTGGGACTCTTCCACGGCTTCTTCGAGACCTGGAAGCGCAGCGTCCTGTCGCCCCAGCGGTTCTTCCCCACGGTCCGCCCGGACGTGCCCTGGACCGAGGCCTTGTTCTACGCGTGGATCATCCACGGGATCACCGTGTTGCTGGGCGTCCCCTTCATCGGCCTGGGGATGTTCCGCCCCAGCCTGCCCAGCGACTTCGGGGGCGACACGGCGCAGATGGAGAACGTGATGCGGATGATGTCCGGTGGGGTCGGCATCGGCTGGGCCCTGGGGACGCTGCTGATCTACCCGCTGGTGGTGCTCGCCATCTGCGGCGTGGTCCACCTGTGCGCGATGCTCTTCGGCGCAGCGAAGAATGGCTACGGCGCCACGGTGCGCGCCTATTGCTACGCGCAGGGGCCGAACATCTTCGGAATCATCCCTTGCTTCGGCTTCATCGCCTGGATCTACAGCATCGTCCTGGACATCTTCGGGATCGCCAGCCTCCAGGAAACCAGCACCGGGAAGGCCGCGGGCATCGTGCTGCTCCCGTTCCTGCTTCTCCTCTGCTGCTGCGGGCTGCTCGGCTTCTTCTTCGCCGCCGCTATCGCCGGGCTGGTCAGCGGGATGGGCGGTGGGGGCACCCAGACGCTCTAGGACGACGATGACCCTGCACTGGACGCCACGCGAGCGACGGTTCCTGCTCCTCCACGCGCTCGGGCTGGCCGGTGTGATGGGCCTGCTGGTGGCTCGTTTCGTCCCGGTGGCCCGCCTGCCGTTCTGGCGCTGCGCCCTCCGCGAGCACACCGGCTGGCCCTGTCCCGGATGCGGGCTCACCCGCGCCGCCGAGGGTCTGGCGCACCTGCGCCTCGGGTTCGCCTTCGAGTCGAATCCGCTGGGGGCCCTGGTGGGGTGCCTGCTGGCCGCGGCCGCGATGCTGGGGCTCGTGCAGTGGGTCTTCCGGCTGCCGCTCCCCCTCCCGCGGCTCTCGGCGACGGAGGCTCGGACCGGCCGCGCCATGGTGGTGGCGGCGGTGCTGGCGAACTACGCCTTCGTCATCGTGCAGACTCGCCTCGGCTGGCGATGATCGCCGCTGGCCTGGTCCTGCTCGGATACCTCTCCGGGAGCATTCCCTTCGGCTTGCTCCTGGTGCGCGCCACCCGGGGAGTCGACGTCCGGGAACGGGGGAGCGGCAACATCGGCGCCACGAACGTGGCGCGGGTCGCGGGCAAGTCCCTCGGCATCGTGGTGCTGGTGCTGGACGCGCTGAAGGGTGCGCTCCCGGTGCTCCTGGCCAGCTCAGTGGAGGCCGGGCCGCTGGTGTCGGCCGCGGTGGGCCTCGCCGCGTTCGCCGGCCACGTGGCCCCGCCCTGGCTCGGGTTCCGGGGCGGAAAGGGGGTGGCCACCGCGCTCGGGGTGCTGCTGGTTCTCGCGCCGCGCCCTGCGCTCGCCGGCGCGCTGACCTACGCGGTGATCCTCGCCATCCTGCGAATCAGCTCGGTGGGCTCACTGCTCGCCGGCGTCGTCGCCGTCGTGGTGGCCTGGCTGGTTCCCGGAACACCGGCGCCCTCGGCGGCGCTGGCCTCGGCGCTCTTCGCCGCGATGCTCTGGACGCACCGGGGAAACATCGGGCGGTTGCTGCGGCGAGGCGAGCCCCGGGTCTGATCCATCGCGCGCGGCTGGACCTCAGCGTGGCGCGCGCGTGGCGCGTTCCCCCCCGCCGCGGGGGGCGTACTCGAGGAGCGTGCACTCGATGGGCCCGTTCCACAGGGGGTGTCGCCGGAGCGGTCGATGGTGGAACGCCGCCTCGAAGGCCGGGTTCCCGGAGAGGATCGCCATCCGGAAATTGGCCAGGCCGCCGAGCCTCTCGCCGAGCTGGAAGTAGAAGGTCTTCATTCCCTTCTGCCCTCCCTGGGCCAGCCGGTCACCGTAGGGGGGATTGGTCACCAGCAGCCCGTGGTCGAGCTCCGCGAGCGGCAGCGTGCGGGTGGCGTCGGCCGTGGCGACGGTGACCTCTCGCTCCAGCCGGGCTGCGCGGACGTTGGCGCGGGCGGCGTCCACCGCCTCGGCGTTCCGGTCGAAGCCGAGGATGGGAAACGGTGCGTGCCGCTCGTGCGCCCGCGCCTCGGCGCGAAGCCGGTCGAGGATGGCGCGGGCCTCCGGGCCGAGCGAGGGCCAGCGCTCGATGCCGAAGCTGCGACGGAGGTTCGGGGCACGGTGTACCGCGATGAGCCCGGCCTCGATCAGGAACGTTCCCGAGCCGCACATCGGGTCGACCAGCGGCTCGTCACCGGTGTAGCGGACGGAGCGGAGGATGGCGGCGGCGAGCGTTTCCTTGAGCGGCGCCACGGTGGGGCGCACGCGGTAGCCGCGCTGGTTCAGCGGCGCGCCCGCCACGTCGAGCGACAGTGACAGCCTGGTGCCCGCCAGGTGCGCCACGATGCGTACGTCCGGCCTTCGGGTGTCGACGTCCGGCCGCTGGCCCCGGCGGTCGCGGATCCGGTCCACCAGCGCGTCCTTGATCTTCAGGGCCACGAAGCCGGAATGGGTGTGCTCCGAGTCGCGGAGCGTCGCCTCCACCGCGAACGTCGCGCCGGGATCGACGTGCTTCTCCCAGGGCACGGCCCGCGCGGCGTCGTAGAGCCCCGCCGCACCCTGGGCCTCGGCGTCCGCCAGTGGCCAGAGCAGGCGCATCGCGATGCGTGACCAGAGGGCGATGCGCAGGGCCTCGTGCAGATTGGCGAGGAACCGGACGCCCCCGCGATCCGCGCGCACCCGGACCGCGCCGAGCTCGGCCAGCTCCTCGGCGAGGAGCTCCTCGGTTCCGCGGGCGGCGGTGGCGAACAGGGGGAGGCGAGGGGGCATGCGCCATGGACCGCTACTTTCTCCACCCGTCCTCTGCAAGCGTGGTTGACTTCCCGCGCCGTTCAGACCGAGGAGGGACTCATGCGCCGTACCGTGCTGATGCTCGTGGTGTGCGCAGTTCCGCTCGCAGCCTGGGCCGCCGATGGAGGCGCCAAGGCAGGCATCGAGGCAGGGAACCGGAAGTTCGAGGAGGCGGTGGCCAAGGGAGATGCTGCGGCCGTCGCCAAGCTCTACGCCGAAGACGCGGAGATCCTCCCGCCCGATTCGCCGCCGAAGAAGGGTCGAGAGGCGATCCAGAAGGAGTTCGCGGAGCTGATGGGGGCCTTCAAGAAGATCACCCTGAAGACGCGCGAGGTGTACCCCATGGGCAATTTCGCGCTCGAGGTGAGCAGCTGGAAGCTCGAGGACGCCTCGGGAAAGGGCCCCGAGGGGAAGGCCATGGTGCTGTGGAAGAAGCACGGGGGGACCTGGCAGCTCTACCGCGACATGTGGAGCGGGAATGCTCCCCCTCCCGCCCCCCCGACGGCAGCGACGCAGCCCGCGCCCGCCGCGGCCCCGGCCGCGAAGTAGGGGCGCGCTCCGTGCTCGGAGAGGCGCTCATCACCGTCGACGTCGCGCAGCGGATGATCGACCAGAGCCCTTTCGGGCGGTGGTGGGGTTACCGGGTGGAGGAGGTGGGGCCAGGCACCGCCCGTCTGCTCCTCCCGTTCCAGCCGGGGTTCGAGCGTCCCGGCGGTGTTCTCCAGGGCGGCTGCGCCATGACCCTCGCCGACGTGTCGTTCTGGATCGCAGGAATGACGGTGATCGGCGCGGACCCCTCGGCGATGACGCTCCAGATGAGCTCCTCGTTCCTGCGGCCGGCGACGCTGGGAGATCTCCGCTCCGAGGCGCGCATCCTCCGCGCCGGTCGGCGCATCCTGTACGGCGAGGCGTCGGTCATGGACCTGCGAGGCAGTCTCCTGACGCATCACGTCCTCACCTACATGCGGCCAGATCCGTCCACGGGCTGATCCAGGATCGTGCTCTGCTCCGGGGCATGACCCCAGGCCTCGTCCTCGTCCTGCTGCTCGGCGCCGATCCGGCTGCGAGCCATCCGGAGCTCGCAGAGCAGCGCGCGGTGGCGCTCCAGCTGGTCGAGCTGGTGCAGCCGGAGACGTCCTACCGCAGCGGGCTGCAGCAGATGATGGACCAGATGCTCCCTCCGCTGGAGGCGGAGGCCCGGGCGAACGGCAAGCCGCTTCCCGCGGACGTGCGGAAGCGGATGATGGCCGCCCTGCTGGAGGTGGTCCCCTACGCCGAGATGAAACAGTGGACCGCTGAGCTCTACGCGCAGCGCTTCACCACCGCGGAGCTGAAGCAGCTCGTCGCCTTCTACCGGACGCCGCTGGGACGGAAGCTCGCCTCCAAGCTGCCGGAGCTCATGGGCGAGGCAGGCAAGAAGGTGAGCTCGGTCATGCCCGAGCGCCTCCCGGCTGCCCTCGAGCGGCACGGTCTCCTCGGCCGTGAGGAGGAGCCCGCCCCGAAGAACGAGCCGGCGAAACAGCAGAAGATGTGAGCGACGGGCGGGCGCGGGCGCATTTGCCCGGGATGCCCGCCCGTGTGCGAGCATGCGTCCCGCGCCACGGCCATGCCCGAACCCAGCCCGCTCGCCACCCCGACGCCATGGAACCTCATGGCCTCCGCCTACGAGGCCGAAACCGTGCCCACCCTCCGGAGCTTCGCCGAGGAGGCGCTTCGCCTTGCAGCTCCGCCGCCGGGCGCGCGGCTGGCGGATGTCGCCTGCGGTCCGGGCACGCTCGCGCTCGTCGCCGCGAGCGCGGGGTTCGCCGTGGACGCGATCGACTTCTCCCCGCAGATGATCGCCCTCCTGGAGCAGACGGCCCGCGAGCGTGGGGTGAACGGAATCCACGCGCGCGTCGGTGATGGGCAGGCGCTTCCGTATCCCGATGGGGCGCACGAGGCAGCCTTCTCCCTCTTCGGTCTCATGTTCTTCCCCGATCGGGCACGCGGGTTTGCCGAGCTCCGGAGGATCCTCCGGCCTGGAGCGCGGGCGGTCGTCTCCAGCTGGCAACCCATGGAGCGGTCACGGGCGATCAGCGCGCTCTTCGGCGCCCTCCAGCAGGCGCTCCCGCCTGACGGCAGTCCGCCGCCTCAGCCCCCGCCGCTCCTCACCCAGGAGGCGTGTCGCGCGGAGATGGGGCAGTCCTTCGACGAGGTGGCCGTCCACCCGGCCTCGAACCAGGTCCCGTTCCCGTCCGCAACCGCGCTGTGGGAATCGATGCAGCGCGCGGCCCCGCCGGTCGTGCTGGCCCGCCGTCGGCTCGGGGAGGAAGCGTGGGGCACCATCGCGCCCGAGGTGGGTTCGGCTCTGGCGAGAAGCCTGGGCTCGGGACCGGTGATCCTCGATCTCCACGCCTGGCTGATGGTGGGGGTCGCCCCCGAGCGGCCGCGCCGGAGCGCGTGACGCTCAGAAGCCAATCGCCGGGCCGGTGACGTTGCCCGCCGTCCGCTGGGCAGCCCTCGCCCGGTGTCGCGCCGCCGTCGCCACGCTCTTGCATCGAGCTCGAACGGCTCGGGCCGAGCGATGGCTCCGGAGCTTGGGCGAGCCGTGGGCGCCTCACTCCTCGCGCACAGCGTGCGATCCGGACGCACTGGATGCGATGCGTCTCGTCCGTCGGAAAAGGGAGCTGCGCCGAGCCGAGCGGGGTCATTCGGCACCCCGGTTTCGTCACGTGGCGCCGGGTGTACTGTGCGCGCCCACCACACAGTCCCGCCTCCCGAAAGGAGGAGACGATGCGATCCCGCCTCATCGTCGCAGCGCTCGTGCTCGCCGCAGGCGCTGGCCTTCCGGGAGTGGCGCGCGCTCAGGCCTGCAACGGCAACGTCCCCCACGTGACCGGCGAGTGGCTGACGCTCCCGTACCAGATGCCGATCAACCCGATCAACGCCACGCTCCTTCGGTCGGGGCGGGTGCTGATCGTCGCCGGCTCGGAGAACGACGCCAGAAACAACTCCGAGGGCTCGGAGAGCTACCGCGCCGCGCTGTGGGACCCGACCGGGGCCGACCAGAGCAGCATCTCGGTCGACGAGCTCACCTATGACGTGTTCTGCAGCGGCACGGCCACCTTGCCCGATGGCCGCGCGCTCGTGGTGGGGGGGACCAACGACTACTCGTTCACCGGCGACAATCGAGCCTCCTTCTTCGACCCTCTGACGAACCAATGGGTCCAGTCGCAGAGCATGGTCGAGGGAAGGTGGTACGGCACCGCCACCACGCTCTCCGATGGGCGAGTGATGGCCTTCTCCGGTCTCCGCATCACCGGCGGCACGAGCAACACGGTCGAGATCTTCGACCTCCAGAACGCCGGCCCCGGATGGCTCAACCCGGTCACCGCGCCGTTCGGTCCGCCGCTGTATCCGCGGATGACGCTCCTCCCGAACGGAAAGGTCTTCTACTCGGGGCAGGGCAGTGGTGGCACCAACCCGACCGGGTGGATCTTCGATCCGGTGCCGAGGACCTGGACCGCCTCCGCCCCCATCACCCGGAACCGCTCCTATGGAACCAGCGTCCTGCTGTCGCTCCTGCCCCCCGCGTACACACCGAGGGTGATGAATCTGGGCGGTGGTCCCAACCCTGCCACGAACACCACCGAGATCATCGACCTCTCCGTCGCCTCTCCCGCGTGGACGCCCGGACCCAACATGTCGACCGGGCGGATCCAGATGGATGCGGTGCTCCTGCCGAACGGCAAGGTGCTCGCCCTCGGTGGATCGGTGAACAACGAGGCGCCGGACGGGCCGGGGAAGGCGGCGGATCTCTACGATCCGATCTCCAACACCTTCAGCTCGGCCGGTGTCGCCTCGTACTCTCGGCTGTACCACTCGGCGGCGCTGCTCCTGCCCGACGCACGCGTGATGAGCATCGGTAGCAATCCGTCGAACCGGGGCACGTACCTTGCCGCGATCGAGATGTACACTCCGCCGTACCTGTTCGATGCGAGCGACCGGCTGATCACCACCGGTCGGCCGAACATCACCGGGATCAGCGCGGGAAGGATCGGGTACGGCGCCCCTTTCTCGGTCACGTACACCGCCAGCTCGCCCATCAGCTCCGCGGTGCTGGTCCGCCCCGGCTCGGTGACCCATGCGTTCGACATGGAGCAGCGGCTGATCGGGCTCTGTGGTCCCTCGCCTCAGCCACCCTGCAGTGGTTCGGGGACGCTCAACCTCACCGCGCCACCGAGCGGAGGGGTGGCCCCTCCGGGCTACTACATGCTGTTTCTCCTCGACAGCGCCGGCGTGCCCTCCAAGGCGCAGTGGATCCAGCTCTCGCCGTACGCCAGCTCTGCGCCGCTCGGTACCATCGCCTCGCCCGCCACCGACCTGACCATCCCCGCGGGCAGCCCCGTCTCCTTCGGAACGACGACCACGGCCGCGAAGTACTCATGGGTGTTTCCCGGCGGGACGCCGGCCACCTCCACGGCGCAGAGCCCGGGCAACGTCACCTTCAGCACCCCCGGCAGGTACACGACTTCGCTGACGGTGATCGACGCGAGCGGGAACTCGGATCCGAGCCCGCCGACGCGGATCGTCACCGTGACACCGGCGACGCCGGACTTTCACATCGCGGTCAGTCCCGACGGCAGGTTGGTCAACCCGGGTCAACCGACGACCTTCACCGTCACCGTGACTCCGGTCTCCGGGTTCACCGGAACGGTGAGCCTGTCCGTCGCCAGCGAGGCGGCGTTCCCGACCGGCGTGACCAGTGGGGGATTCAGCCCCTCGACCATCACCGGTTCGGGCACGTCCACGCTGACGATGAACACCAGCACCGCCACCTCGCCCTACGCCCTGTCCCTCACCGTCACCGGGAGCAGCGGAACCCTCACCCACACCGGCTCGACGACCCTGATGGTCACCCTCGCGCCCCCGACGGGCCTGAGCGCGACGCCGGCGAGCGGGCAGGTGTCGCTGTCATGGGCGGCGTCGGTCGGTGCGTCCGGCTACCAGGTGAAGCGCTCGACGGTGAACGGCGGTCCGTACGTGATGGTGGGCTGCGCGGCGGGCACGAGCTTCGTCGACACCGGCCTCACCAACGGCACGACGTACTTCTACGTGGTCGCGGCGACCTACACCGGTGGGCCCGTCGCGGGCGGTGGCAGCGACAACTCCAGCCAGGTGAGCGCCACGCCTCAGGGCGCAGTCCCGGCTCCGCCCACGGGTCTCAGCGCGACGCCGGGCAACACGCAGGTGTCGCTGAGCTGGACTGCCTCGTCCGGAGCCACGAGCTACAACGTGAAGCGCTCGACCACGTCCGGGGGGCCGTACACCACGGTGGGTAGCCCCACCGGGACGAGCTTCACCAACACCGGGCTCGTCAACGGCACGACGTACTTCTACGTGGTCAGCGCGGTGAACGCATCCGGTGAGGGCGGGAACTCCGCGCAGGTGAGCGCCACGCCCCAGGGGGTCGTGCCAGCTGCGCCCACGAGTCTCAGCGCGACGCCGGGCAACACGCAGGTGTCGCTGAGCTGGACTGCCTCGTCCGGAGCCACGAGCTACAACGTGAAGCGCTCGACCACCTCCGGGGGGCCGTACACCACGGTGGGTAG
>Ga0070664_100001568_pt1 | contig 18274 bp, 15 predicted proteins | sample KBSC73metaG_FD_65863 | JGI IMG/M metagenome (GOLD analysis project Ga0070664, IMG submission 65863) | Corn rhizosphere microbial communities from Kellogg Biological Station, Michigan, USA - KBS C7-3 metaG | ecosystem: Host-associated > Plants > Roots > Rhizosphere > Soil ... | reverse complement strand
TGATTTCAATCTTTACCTCAATATCTTTATTTTTGCAGCCCTTTTGGCGGGATAGCTCAGGCGGTTAGAGCGTTGGATTCATAACCCAAAGGTCTCGGGTTCAACTCCCGATCCCGCTACAGGACGGGAATTTTCAAGATTTTTTTGAGAGTTCCCATTTTTTTTGCCCTCACAAGAATTTGAAACTGAGCTTACTAATTCAATAAATTTATTTACTTCCCTGGTTAGACACTGATGTTTTTCGACATTATAAAAAATGCCGTCAGGAAACAACGTTTTATGCAAAATACGTTTCCCCTCCAGATCGCTGGAACCCCATATTTTACTGATGTTTTGAAGCTTTTTTAGTGATTGGGAAATCAATTTTTCGAGGTTAGACACTTTCCCATTCCCGTAGTTCAATTCCTGGTTAATTTTCTGCATTTGTGAAAGCAGGTGCTCTTCCGTTAACCGATACGTTTCCTGGTCAATTTGGTTTAATCCAAAGCGGATTTTTAATTGCTTTAGTTGACCCTCCAATTCTTTCAGTCTTGAATTTAATTTTTCGTCTTTGTTACTGTTGTCAGTGTTTAAATCATTAAAAATTTTACGCAGCTGCAATTCGACCAGCGGAAAAATTTTCGGAGGAATTTGATACTGCCCTAGCAGATCAATGAACAATTCGTTTACCCCTTTTCGCAAAGATTTTGGAGTTGTGTTGGCATTTACACTAACTCCTCTGCAATATCGGCAGCGATAGTAATGCAAATTTTTTTTCTTGTTAAGATAGCCAATCATAAAACGGTTGCAGCCATCACATTTTAAAAGACGTACCAACGGCCTTTCTTGTTCTTCGACGTTGTGCGTATAACCGGACGGATTGCCATCCAAAATCCCTTGCACCTTCACAAAGTCCTGCATCGAAATCAAGGGCTCCCATATGCCCTTAATTGGCTCCTCCAGCATTGCGTTAATACTGATGCCACAATAGAAAGGATTGCGCCAAATCTTGCTCAACTTTTGAGCATGCAGCTTTAACCCACGGTTCTCTAGTCTTGCTAAAATTTGCGCATCACTATAATTACCTGTCACTTTCCACTGCCAGGCTTCCTTTAATAGTCTTCCTTCTTTATTGATCACTATTTCTTGCTTTGCTCTAAGAAATTTTCCATTTCGGACCCGTGGTCCATAGTGATCATATCCCAGTGGTGCTTTTGAGAACCGCCGACCTGTTTTCAGAAATGCTTTCATGTTGGGAATAATGATCTCTTTGCGTTCGAGATTTTCTTTAAAAGCATGAAAGAGGCTTTCATAAATAGCCAGCTTGCCTCGTTCAGTGGTAGTTGTAACACCACTGCTGACTTCTATTAAGTGCACACCCAGTGTCTCCACCAAATAATTTACCAGCCCAATTGCATTGCCTCCTGAGCGGGAGAACCGACTCATTTTAAATACTAAAATACCGTAGGGTTTTCTTCTACTTTTTTGAACTTTATCGATCAGGCGCTTGAATTCCTTTCTCGTAAAATCAGATTTCGCGCTTTCATAAGTACCTCCGAATTCTTCAATTATCTGATAGCCATTTTTGTCTGCATATTCATAGTTTGCGTCTTTCTGGCGTGATACGCTTGAGTTGTTGTCGAACTGTTCCTTGCTACTTACCCGTGTATAGGACCAAACTTCGAAATTATAATTCTTCTTTTCCTCTTTCGCCGGAACGAACTTTTTGAAATAATTGAGATTATTCATCTTCAAAATTTTTAAAGAGAACCAGTGATAAATTGAATACAGTATTTATTAACTCCTGCTTATCAAGCAAAGAGTAATTTTCGAATCCTTCTATGGAATTTAGTTCTTCTAAGGTCAGTTTTTTGCTTTCATGTTCATTTGTTTGTTTGTCGTCATTTTCATTTTTCATTTATAAACCCGATTGTCGATGCAGCCGCTGTGAGCAGAGTGCATTCCTGGGTTTCACCATTGAGCCGCTTTGAGCGGAGTCATTTCAAGTTTTTCTTTGTTCTTTTAAATGAGACGGTTTTTTCATCGCGTGTTTCCAGTACTATTCGCTCGTAATTCTTTAATCCAAGCAACTGGACAATGGCACGAGCTTCGTCGATTGATATCGTCCCTTCTTTTGTGGTCTCGAATCTTCTTATTTTCCCCTTTTCCAATTCTATCCTCAGTTCGCGAATGTTTCCTTTTCTAATCTCCTGTACAATTTGCTTCTCGTTTTCAGTAAGAAGCACTGGGTTTACCATTGTGGCTAATTCACTATCTTCAAAAAAGGTGGATAGATAGTATTTTAATGGGAGATACACATGCGGGTTCTCAGGATTGATGGGTTCTTTCCTGTGGCTTGCATAGTTGCCATTAACATATTCCGCAACCGTACCATCGGCAAAAATCACTATTCCTCCCAGCCAGTTTTCCTTAATGCAGGCTATTATGAGATTTGTGAGATAGTTGACGTCGAATTTGAGCATCGTAAACCAATGCTCATCGGTCATGTTTCTTTTTATAAATTCCAGGTGAATTTTTTCTTCCTCACTAATTGTATTTGCTCTTTGCTTTTTCTCCAACTGATTCTTTGTATAAGTTAAGTTTATCTTGGGCACATTGTCATTGTAGGCATCAAGAAAAAAGTAGTCGCAGACATTTTTCATGACATCCAGCGATAATCCAAATTCACGCATGGATTCGAGAATTTGGATCCAAATAAGCTGCACGAAACTTAATTTGCCCCATTTGCCTTTCTCAATAAAAGGCAATAATCCATTTCGCCTCCAGTAATTGAGATAGTGATAGAAACTGGCTTTTTCTTGTTCTGCCTTCTTTTTATTGTTAGCCAGATGAGGACTTCTAAGTAGGTGCAGATCACTTAGCGGAACTAGCCTATCATACATCAGTCCGGGGAAGTCGCTTAGGAGTATTGGTTCTTGGCTGGGCATAGAGCTAATATATGAAATTTGTCTTGTACGCAAACTATATTTTTAGCTTCCTGTGTGAATAACGTGTTTATTCCGCTCTTCTCGTCCTTCGATTCATAGGTTGGCGGTAGGAGCATTTTGTAAAACGGTGTTCCACAGAAGCGGTGATTAAGACGTACTCGCGGGCATCATTGTTTGGCTATGCCAACATAAACCAAAACACACCGGGTTACGAATTGAGTCCCGATTGGAGGTCTTTAACTGCCTGCATACAGATCATAAAATAAATGATGAATCTCGACCAATTTCCGTTGATCTGAACTAGTACAGTGGTTTGTTATGAAATGAGATTTGTTGGGAATTTCAAGGGTGTCTTTGAAGGATGAATGCGATTGAATTGCGGCTTTTGCTTTCGATAATATTGTTGTCAAGTTTTTCTGCTTGCAAAAACTTATAATGATTCCATAGTTATTTCTCCAAGTCAAGTAAGAAATTAATTGTGAAATCGCTTTGCAATAGAGTTTCATGCCACTCCAGATTTTGCACTCGCAAACCAGTATATTTCCTTTGTCAATATTGAGATAAATATCCGTTTTTCCCTTTCTCAAAAAAGTTTCACCTGTTGCCTTTCCTTCAAAGACAGAATTCAAGTTAACTAACAGAACGTTTCTGAGATCTTCTTCTTGAAGAGACTTATAACTTTTTGGTGTCTTTTCAAACTGCCTTCCCTGCTGATCAAGAACGTGAACAATATCCAACATTTTTTTATGGTCTAGTACATATTCCTCCTTTTCTGTTGGATTGGGCCGTAATCGTTTTATCAGCGGCGACTTATCTAGTTTAACTTTTGTAATTACTTGATCAGTCTTTTTGAGTAGCGGAATATTGATTTTCTTAATTAGAGCGTCGTTGCGTCGCAAGTCAGACTTAATTTCCTGCTTACGAATTTCAATCCAATCGCGGATGTCACTCCGTAAACGCTCGTTTTGATATTCAATTTGATGATTTATCAGTGCAATCCACTCATAAAAAAGTTTCTTTTTTTCTGTTACTTCCTCTACTACTTGATCGTCGCTTTTTTCAAATTTATAGCCTCTGACATTAACACATATGCAAATCTCATCCTCATTCCATTTAATTTCGCTAGCGGGAATAGTTGACGGCTTGAATTGCCTTAGACCGTTTAAAGAGGGATTTTCCATAATCGGAATATGAATAAAAAGTTGTAAGGTTCCAAACGGATTTTTGCCCTCTGGAAAAAATTCTTCTTTTTTTATGTCTGCGGGAATGGAAAAGCCTTTTTTAATTTCAGACTTTTCTCCCTTTTTCCTATCAATTTGTAGAGGAAGAAAGTGATCCATTGAAAAATAATATTCCACCAGTTCCGAAACATCAGCTTCGGCAATAAATTGATCGGGCTCAGAATCGATCCTTCTTTTTACGTTCTCACCAATTTCTTCGTAGGCTTGTATTACCATTGACATGGTTCATCTTTGCGAAGCAATTTATGGACTAATTTCGCATCAGACACGTATTCCATAAACCGATGGCAAAATTAAGTTCATATGAAAAGGGTGACATACACGAGGCGAAAACTTTCGAGATTTTGAAAAAGATGGTGAAAGACGAAAGATTTTACGTCTCGGGGAAGAATAGCAAGATTTATAGAAAACGTAAGTATTATTCGAAGGATAGAGAGGCGGAAATCACCTTTGATATGGCGATCGAGACTATGATGCCAGGGTCATTAGAATATTCTTTGTTAACTCTCATTGAATGTAAAAATTATGGCGACTGGGTGCAGGTGGGGGATGTGGAAACATTTTCAGATCGAGTGCGCCAAGTCGGCGGCCATAAAGGAATAATGGTAACAGCGACACCATTCCAAAAGAGCGCTCTTAAAATAGCTCAGACTAGGAAAATAGGAGTCATGAAACTAAATTCTAACAATGGAGTTGAATGGATCAGCCGTCGTATGGATCAGAATGAACTTGAAAAGAAAATTGCGGAGTTCGAGGAAAGCATGACGACTGACAATAATGGAGGCACAGCAATTTTGGGACAGTGTGACGGGATTAATTTTTTCAATTTCCAAGACTTGCTTATTTATCTTGGTGTTATTGACCAATTCTTCCCCTCACTTGGAGATTTGAAAATTCCATACCTCACAGACGAAGCAATTGAAGAAAGAATCAAGGAATTGTCCCTAACAGATTGTTATGACCATTTTACTTTAAATGTGGATAAGCTGTGTGTCCGAATGTCGGAGTTATTTGATGTTGATTTTGCGTTCGATGAACCAATCGGCCTTACAAGGAACACCGCAACAATAGGTAAAATTCAATATGAGCCATTGAAGATTTTCGTCGACCCAAATTTAAAAGCAGACACACCCCGCTGGCGGTTCACAGTGACTCACGAGATAGGTCATTTGGTTCTGCACAGCTTTTTGTTAAGAGAATATTTTGCCGCAAATGATGACACGGACGAAATATTCTCAAGAAGCCATGAATACTCGACTGATGTTCGACTGAGAATGGAAATTCAGGCCAATAGGTTTGCAGCCCTTGTGCTTATGTATACACCCTATTTTACGAAAGTTGTAAAGAACTATTTTCAACGCGAATCAATCGCGCAAAAAGGCTTTATTTATCTAGACCATCAAAGAGAAAACTTAATAGCCGTCATGAAGTTACTAGGAGAACTAGAGCAAATATTTGGGATTTCTAAAGATGCGGCTAAGTTCCGTTTGAAAGATCTGGGATTGCTTAAGGATGAACAAGATGCTTCCCTTGCGACTCATTTGAAGCAAACGAGGTTCTGATCACACAGAGACAAAGGGCGCTCACATTATGGAGCTTCGAACCTGCATTAAATTCGTCCTTAAAAATTCCTTAGGTCCTAATAAGGTGCTTGACATTCCTTTGCAAGAGCTATGAGAGGAGACATTTGAAATGTCATTCATTTTCTTCTTAAAAAAATGGCCTACCAATTAAGAGCATCAATACAACACCAGCGTGCTGGCACACGGGTTCTAAAGCACTTGTTGCAAATAAGATAAAATTTAGTATTTGCAAACTAACTATTCTTAAATACTTTTAGCATAGCTGAATGTTCCAGCGTTATCAACCGTAATTGAATGGAAATCAAAATAGAAAGAGATACGACATTGGATCGTTTGGAGTCGTATTACAGACGTTTGACACAGGCAGCCGATGTTGATGCTCCCGTTAATGTCATTTTACCGAAAGCGCTTGACAATTACTTTGTTGGTCTCGTACCCGCGCTTTTGCAATTTGTGATAACCTGGAGTCGGTATAGGCTGGCCGGAGACTTGATATTAGATATTGACGACTCCGATGTGGACAATCTTAATGAAGTCTTGCAGAACGAGTTGCTATTTCCCGCAATCGCACTGGTTTGGAATAAATCTAACCTTTATAGCAAGAATGGGCAGACAGATTTAAGAGACGCGCTAAAAGAACCGTTAGGAAGCATCAGAAACTTAATGGTCAGAGCGCGACCATTTAAAGGTCATAAACTGCTCTTAACAAGTATCGATCACTTTCCGTTAAAGAGTGGAGGCATTCCAGCTTTCGAGTCATCTGAAGGATTTATTGACAATGAAGCTAACACATTGAGCAATTTAAGACCTGCCCTAGAAAGTATCCTTAGTTTTTCGAATGAAGCAAAAAGGGAGTTTGCTGAGTATGGAAGAGATTTTATAGCGATAATTCACGAACTGTATAAAAATACCTATGAATGGGCAAGGACGGATTCAGCCAATATTGCAATAAGTCCCAGTATCAGAGGATGCCTCATCAAGTTCTACAAGAAAAGGCGGACCACTATTCTTCATGAATACCAATTCCATAAAGGATTAAGGGAGTATTTTGAAAGCACTGTGCATATAGAGAACCTGCAATCAGAGATTTATTTCATCGAGATATCCATTTTCGATAGCGGACTAGGTTTCGTTGGAAAATATGATTCGATCGACAAAACAAAATTGACGGATATAGATATAATTAAAAGGTGTCTCGTATTACATATGACTTCCGCAAAAGGTTTGGACAAAGATGAGAAGGGAGTCGGTCTGGACAGGATTCTTAAAGTGCTTGATAAGAAAGGCTTTATCAGGATCAAAACTAATAGAAGATGTGTTTATAGAAACATGATCACTCATCCCTATAGAACTGTTTCACATGAACAAGATCTGGATCTATATGATTGGGAGTTCAATTCGAGTAAAAAGTATTCGGAGACATCTGAGGTTGTGGGCGTATGTCTGACGATTTTATACCCTTTGTCAACCAAACCTTGACGCATGAACTCGTTTTATTTATACTCATTCAAATATAAAAACCCTGGAGGCGCGTCCAGCGAACTTACAGCGACCGTGATTTTCTGTAGCAATGAAGAAATTGATGAACGAGAGTTACAGGCTGAGGTAAGGACATTCTATCAGCATCATTACCAACCCGATCAAATATTTGTAATTGGGAGCCACAATATGGCGTCGAAATTAATTGAGGTTTTTCAAACTAACGAAGAGACTACTTTTAAAGGAATACCAAAACGACAAGAGCTTCACTTACATGAAAATCTTTTCATATTAGCATTTGATAAAAATGGACAGGTAAAGTGCAAAAATGGCAAGGAAATTCCTGAAGGGTTTGAAATGAAATTTCGCAATGAAGGGATGCAGCAAATCTTTACGTGTCGAGGTGGATTAATTGTGTCAGAGTCTTCGCACCATTATGTCTTCCCTTCCGGAAAACACTGTGATCGATTTTTGCGAACGGGGAATATCCTCTTGTATAGCCCGGAGATCTACTTCATTGCCTTTTGCCTTCTAAAGCACTTTAATGAGGAAAATTATTCCCGCATTTATTCTGACACATCTTCAATAAATAGCGTGGCGTATGCCTTGTTCGATTTAAAAAGCAATTTACTTAACAAAAGGCTTAAAGTTTCAATAGAGAGTTTTAGTAGTTATGATGGCCTTTACGGAAATGAAGAGAGTTATACAAAAGATTCATTTCTGATCATTTCGGCTTCGACCTCTTCAAATATTGTAAAATATGTGCTGGACAACCACAAAATCCTCGAACGAGACAATATCGCCATTCTTTATTTTCACGGCAAGCAAACAGATTTCAATAACGTAAAGGGTCAGGTGATTTGTAACCTTACGAAATCTGAGAGTAATCCGGATGGTATTGACTATTATCCTACTTACCTCGAAAAAGACTGCGAACACTGTCGTCAAGGGTCGTATCCAGTACCAGTTTCGGGAGACGTTTTTCTCCTCGAAAAACCTCAAGTAAACCGAGTCATGTTATCGGTAAACGATCGTGAAAAGAATCTTTCATCCTTCGTCGAACAATTCCTAGCTGTAAAAAGAGGAGAATGTGTTTTTAAATGCCATTTTAAGGAGGATTCGCAGAACAAGTATGAGGTGTATATCGATTTTGCACAAGTGTTGAATTCTCTCGGTCGAAATAAAAAGATGGCTAAGTTTAGCCAAAAACTGGATGACTATATTAGTCAATATGTTCCTGCCGATACCACCTACCTCGTTCACCTTAATGATTCGGGTTCACATGACCTTGGAAAATATATTCTTCAGAAAATATCTGCTATATATTCAAAGGAAAAGTTACCCCAATTGATTTCTCAGGATGAACTGTCAAATATATCCAAAGAGCCAAGCGGTAGTATTGTTGTGACGGGGTCTTGTATTTCAAATGGTAAGAATTTATTGTATATCAGCAGAGCACTACGTAAATACGACAAACTTAAGATTGTATATTTTATTGGAGTAGCACGTTCTTCTAGTGGTAAGTACCTTAGAAATCTTGCTGGTAGCTTGAAACGGGGAAAATATGGACCAGAGACAAATGGATTTATGCCGGTTCAAACAATCTATTGTAGCAGCAATTCAAGAAAAACACCCTGGATGATGGAAGTGGAGTTCTTGAAAGAAATGGAGTTATTTATTAACGACAATCACCCTGATTTACACGGCAGCTTGAATTTTTTCCAAGAACGAAGACAATTTCTCGAGGAGGGCGCGGGTGAAAGATCTCGCGGGATCAGCGATCGTCTCTTTTATCCGCGAATCACTGATGAGTCTTCTGAGGAACTCCGGCTTAGAAAAAACTTTGCTTTTTTTGATTTTGATGAATATGTTGATGATGTAACCCAGGCTGACGTATATTTTACGATAAACAACGTCATTAATTCTTTGCGCAACTCAGATCGGGTCAGTAATCAGTTAAAGCAGGCCGTATATGTGCGGAACTTAATTGATCCTAACAATTTCAATAGACTAAACGATGGTGTCATTCAGGCTTCGATTCTACGAAGTGCATCAAGTGATGAACTTTCTTATGCTATAGATAATGAATCATCACAAGAAATGTTTAATACGTTGGAGACGATGATAAAATATTACGAGCAGGAGCAGGGCGAGGCTTTATTGGAATTCCTCTATTCCTTGGCAATAAAAAAATTGAGCCTAGCTCGGTCTCATCTAGTTGAGATACTTGAATTAATTAAGAAAACATGCAAGCACAATATATTCAAATGTTTTTATCGATATCTACATGAGAATTTACTTGTCAAACCCGAAAGATTGAGAAGTGAGCCTTTTGCTCCTCCCAAGGAAATAGGAGATTAGCCCTTTTGGTACGGACTTATCCTCCAAACTCTCAGACAAATACTGAGCTGAATAAATTTTCCGGTCTGTGTCGCTTTTTATGCAACCTTCACCGCCTATGTTGGCCACGGTGTCTTATCATGACCATGGAGATTTCAAAGAGAAAGTCAGTATTTCGCAGAATCTTCCGTAATTCGTTTAATGCATGGACAGCACCTATTGTCAGTTTTTGGTCGGTTCGTTAGAACTGAAATTTGTGGCTCGAACTAACCTTGGGGGGTGCTGAAGATGCGTTTAGAGAAAGGGCAAAAAGAATCCTAACTAATTTCCAATAGCCAAAAATTTCGGCATTATCATAAGGTACTTAGGTCAGATTTCTTTAGTAAGCTCTGGTCGAATTGTGCGGTTGAATTATCCGTGAAAGGGTGTCGCCATTGCATAAGGATCATTTCATCATTTTTTGGGTTTCCAGGGATTATGGAGGGCCTCATAACGCTGAATGTATTCTTCATTGGTCATGAATGAGGCAGGAACGGAATCATACCCGAGGCCATACGGAAAATCGAATAGCAAGTTGGGAAGATGTCGCTGTATATACTCTCCATAATATTTTATTATAACTTTGTTACAGCCAATAACTTTGAAGATACGACGATTGAGAAAGAAAGAATACCGCTCCTCAGATTTACTTTGCTTTGTATGAATAATCTCATTCCTGATTTCTTCCAAGTCGATAAAATCATTCCACCAGTCTTCAACCACAGGGTTACCGGTGTGCAAAACGTCTTGAAGGATAATTTTGAATTTGTCCCGAAGGGGAAAATTTCGTTCAATAGCCTCTTTTGAGTACACTGTCGTAATCCCTTCACGTTTCCCTGTTCCTTTTTCTTCAAAAGAATATTGATGTGGTATACAGATATTGGCAAGTGTTTCAATTGAAGTGTAAGAAAAGGTGATAGCAGCTATGACGCTTTCAAAATAATCATAGTATTTAAGATAGGCATCTTTACTCAGCAGTGGCATGTGCAGACGACCGACTCTGTTTTTAAGTTCTTCTTGATAGAATTGCTCAGCATCTTTAAGATTTCTTTCGGCAAGTTTTACATAAAGGGAGATATCATTGGGTTGCGGAAGAATAATTGTCTCCTGGTCGATCTTCAAACTCCATTGGTTGTCAAAATAATTGTACTGGTTATAATTATCTTCGTTAAAAACGATATAGGGTTTTCGCACCCGCTCGTCGTTTATAGAATTTTTGTACGCTTCACTTAGTCGCAAAGACCCATCTTTTAATCTGTCGATCAATTGCCATTCTTCTTTTTCATAATTGTATTTCAGGAAGCTCATCCCATTCTTTTGCATAGAAATCGAGTTGATCCAGGTACAGGTTTCTGAGTCCGAGCTACGCAATTTTAAAAGTATCTCCCTCATCTTCTGCCATGCGTCAATCATCGTTTCATTTTTTTCAGGAAGGGGAAAGCTGAAATGGAGCTTCACGGACTCACTGAAATTATAGACACATAGGGGGTATAGCTGAAGTGCTTTTTGCAGAAGATCCTTTAGATGAACCTCAGACCTTTTGACAATGCCATCCAGTACGTTTAGGCAGTGAACTACTAGTTTTGGAAAAATATCTTTAATTGCTTCGGCTTGGCTTGATTGAAAGAAGGAGTCCATCAACTCAATCGTGAATAGAGCACGGTAATTATGAGGCGCATCCAAACCCTTAAATTCATCTCCCCATGTATTCAGGTCATTATCTATTAACAAAAGCAAGTTTTGTTCCTGGGCCTCCGTTTCAATCTTTTCCACCAAACCTGTGGACTGAAAGTGTGGATCGGTCGCCATTCGCATATGATAACTGTCAGCCCCCATTAAAATTCCTTTTAACTTTTTAACCGTTGCAGTGTTTTCGTCTTTAAAAACCAAGTCGGTGAATAACTCCTGAAAAAATTGAAATTATTTTTTTTGATAAAGTCTCACTGATAATTCCGCTTACCGTCATTTCTCCTAATTTACCTAAGAACATCTGCCACCAATTTTTTTTGGGTAAGGAAAAATGATTACGCATATCATTTATATTATTCCTAATTTCCAACATCTCGAGGTTATTTTCTTCAAATTTTGCCCCGATCAACTCAATAATCTGATCCAGTTTTTGATTGGCGACAAAAATCTCCTGATGCGAAAACCCGGCACCTGGTTGTGGACCATATGATCTCAACGAGTTCATTATAAGCATCTCAATCCCGGGGTACCCCATATAATTATTGAATGATTTTTCGCTTCCACCGACTCTAATAGTTTTAAATACTTGAAAATCCTTTTCGAATGAGCCTCCATTATTGAAATGTCCCACCAGCGATAGTAGATTTATGTAAAAACTTGTGTGAAGAGTTGTATACCCGGTTATCTCGGAAATTTCAGTAATTGGTAGGTCATGTCGGTCTACATCTTTGAGGATTAACTGCCTGATTGCACAGGCCGTTAGGTCAATTTTGTTGAGGATGTCGGTTTCAGGATCGAGTGCGCGAATTCCTAAGATAGTTATACTACAGCCATTATGTTGCAACAGCCTCGAATCGATTTCCTGATAGGTAAAATCATTTGGTATACGTCCTTCAAGTGCTACCCTAACATGCTCAAAAGAAAATCTCCTTCCGATCTTATTCCAATCATAAACTTGCTGCAGCCAATAGCGCTCAGGGTTTGTTAGAATAAAAATCGGTAAGTCTGAATGGAATGTCATAGTTACTTTGAATGCACAAAGGTGCAATTAATTGAAAATAATTAATCATAGTAATTTCCTATAGGGGATGCGGCTAGGTCTTATAAATGTGTAGGGCAATCTTTTTCGTCAATCCATGCTGCATTCTCATCTAACGTAACCTGGGTCTTATCCGGCGATAGTAACGGTGTAAATGCCGGAATAAGAAACAAGCGGCAATTTTGCCGTAAATATTCCATAGTTCATGCGATCCATGAAGAGGCCTATTGCCGGTTTTTATCAGTTTCCTTGCCAGGTCGAAGGAAGTGAATTCGATTATGGAGTCTTCCGATGGGGTCAACCTGTACTTTATTGAGTGAAATTCTCAGTTAACTGCCTTTTAGCCAGGATTCAAGCAAAGTATTGACTACCCATATCACCAAAATCCCTCCGTATTTCTTACAATCAATGAATGGTCGCCATTGCCGCTATTGTCAGTTTCTCAGCCAGGCCAATGAGCGTTTTGAAATGAATTCAGCAGCTAATTTCAATCGTAAGACTGATTTGCTGTCAGTTGATTTTCGAACAAACTTGACTTAGGAATTTATACCCCAATTTGCGGATAATCCCGTTTCAAATTCGTAGACTACAATAACAACATTTAATGTTAATCCTAAAAAGTTTTGTGGCATGAAATTGTTAATAGGAGAAAAGTATCATGGTTTCGAGTTTACCATAGCCTTAATACAACACTATTGCGAGCTCATTACCTAAATTAACCGCAATTATTATTAATTGTTTCAAAACCATCAGTGATGGAGATTTGCCGGAAATTTTCCGCAACATGATGTTCAAAAATCAAGTCGATCCACAACTTAGTCCGAAGCCTTCCTCTGCTTCGTTCTAGGGGAAAGGAAATCTGGGTAAAAAACCGCATGATCTGTAAAATTTACACCGCCTGTTATTGAACGAACAATTAAGATTTTGCGGCGTTTGACGCATTTCGCGCTAACCAAGCACCGTATATCTAATTCGAAAAATTATTGGTTCAGCGACACATGGAAAAGCAAAATCATGGTTAAGAGCCAAAGGTTTGCCAAATTCAGATGGATTTCGGTAAACCGAACAATGGAATCTGAGATTTTTTTCCAGTCAGTGATGGAAATTTGCCGAAAATTTTCCGCGATTTGGTGCTCAAAAATCAACTCGATCCACAATTTTTTAATCGGAAGCTTTTCTTCTGGTTTAGTGCTGGGGACAACAAATGAAATCATGGGTAAAAAACCGCATGGTTTTCAAAATTTAACTGGATTCGCCTGTACGAAAATAACCACGATTTGGATAAACAGATGCCGATCAAAGTGACCACAATAATTACTTCAATTAATATTTAACCAAAAGGAGGTATTTATGTCCAAATTAGGTACTAAGCTTGACAAATCTGCTTTGTCAAGTGCAACTCAAGGCCCTCCGCCAGTTGTATTTGCAGCACAGGTTACATCTTATTTACGGTTGGAAAAACCTGAACAATTAAAACAATGGGAACAGGATATTCAGGGATTTTATGGGATTCATTCTAAGTTGCCACTGATGCAAGGTTCTGCAAGCGAGTCTTGTTCAGGAGGATGTTCCGACGACTGTGACCTTTGTTAAGTCTAACATAATACCTCTTTTAAGCATGTTAAAAGAGGTATTATGCGATCTCCAAGTCAATGAATCCCTAAAGTTATTTCAAATAGTGATTTTAATTGTTACTATCAGCGGCGATCTACATGCTTTAACTATCCAAGGTATACTGAAAAAAAGGGGATATGCAGACTGCCATATATTGGAATTTGATCGAATTTCAAATGGCCATAAAATCTATTGGCACTGTAATGAAAATGATGACAGTGGGTATATAAAACTAGATGACGGTATTACTATTGATATTAAATCTATAGACGCTTTATGGTGGCGAAGAGTAAATGCCGATCAGCAACTGGACAATAACATTGCTGACGAGCATCAAATCAAACTGATTAATAATGATTGTCGAGGGTCTGTCTTAGGTGTTTTGGAAGCCAGTTTTTTAGGTAAATGGCTTTCAAGTCCCGGAGCAACTGCCAGGGCGTCAAATAAAATCTATCAACTATCAATTGCAAAAAGGTGTGGTTTTAGAATACCTGAGACCTTGATTAGCCAATCGCAGCAAGAAGTTTACGAGTTTATTTCTCAGTTAAATAAACAAGTAATAGTAAAGCCAGTAGTTGGCACTGCGGGACCACTTATGTTTACCGAGTTTCTTAATGATCCTTTCCGTTTTGATTCTAGATCATATGAGGTTTGCCCTGCAGTCTATCAAGAATATATCCCTGGTACGGACCATATTCGCCTCAATTGTTTTGGTAACAAATCTTTCGCCGCAATCATAGAGACTAATGACTTGGATTGGAGACCGAATCTTAACGTGCCTGTCAAGTCATGGGCTGTTCCTGATTCTCTTCATAATTCTATAAGAAATGTTCTTGACAATCTTGGTTTGGAAATGGGAATAATAGATTTAAAAATTACACCAGAAGGAGAATATGTTTGGCTGGAAGTCAATCCCCAAGGCCAATTTTTATTTTTAGAGCCACTAACCAATGTTCCCTTGTCATCATATTTTGCAGACTATCTGCTTGATTCGATTCGCTGAACATTAAATGAATAACGTGGGCTTTTAAACTGCCAATAAACTCCGAAAAATATGTCAAAAAAAACGATTCAAATTTCCGCTATAATTTTACTACTGGTTATCATAGCCACTATTTTATTAATTGGTAGAATATTTCCTAACGAGGATGAAGTAGAAACAGAAACTATGTATTGCGGGCCTAATAATACCAAGCCTGTTAAAGTTTTTAAATTCCCAACAAGAGCATTCCCAACATTTGTAAAGGAGCACGGCGTTAAGATAACCACAGGAGTCGATGTTTTAGACTCGATAAAAGAATCGCCGACTATAAAAGGCCATGGCTCTGTTGATATAAATGATAAAATAGTTGAACTAGAAGAAAAATTGAATCAGGAAAGTGCTCGTCTAGAGATGATCATGAAAAGCAATTTTTTTGCTTATAATTCCAACCCTTGTGATTCGCTAATAAGCAGGAATTACTACTCTCTATTAAATACAATTGCTGAGAAGAATAGTGAATTAGAGTCATTTCGGGCCAAGCTAACAATTCCTTTAAATAAAGGCGGGAACACGAGGTCGGATTTTACTGTTATAACGGATACTGCTGTCATAAAAAGCGAAGTTCAAAAGTTATTAAGTGAATATAAATTTGAAAAGTAATGTTTAAATATATTCCACTAATCATCTGCGTTTGTGTCATAGGTATTCTAATATATTTAAAATTTTCACCAGAGAGTCCCAAATTTAAGTTTCCTGATAAGAGTTTGTTTCATTGTTATGGAGACAATTGTGTTTATTATAGAGTAACTAACGGATTATTTCCCATAAAACAACAGACAAAGTATTCCTGTTGGGCGGCGTCTTTAACAATGCTCTTATCCTGGAAGGAGCATAAGAAATTGAAAATCGAAGAGGTTGTAAAGAGATTTGGCAATAAGTTTCAATCTCTCTATAACAACTCGGAGAGTATAGGGATAGCAATAGAGGACGAGTTCCAATTGTACGAACGGGCAGGATTGAAAATCATGCAACAATTATCTTTGTCAATTGAGGGATGGGAATACTATTTAAGGGAGTGCGGCCCTTTGTCTGTGACAATTGATGCAAATCCTCCATATGGAGGAACGATTCATGCAATACTAGTCACTGGTATTTATGGTAGAAGAGATGCTTCAAATACAATGCTTTCCTATATTGATCCACTTGATGGGAAAGAACATTTAATTGATTTTAAAAAATTTATTCAAATGTATGAGGCTAAGTATTCTGTTGATTGGCTTATTCAAGTAATATACTTTCCGAAAACGACTTAACTGTAAAAGAAGCCTACTACAGTGCTAAATGATTCAATTGCTTCGCCGATGCACGAGACCGTGTTTTGCCTAGTTTTAACATTAACCGCTTCCCTACAACATTAAAAAGATAATCATAATCCATTGCACCCATAGGAATGTTCATATCCTCTGTTTTGCATTGTACAAGACGGGATTTAAAGAATTGTCGTTATACATTTTCATCTGAAAATAGACCTTCATTATTTTTGTTCCAGACTCAATTTCCTGCAAAAGCAAATCAATGGCATCAGATAAATCTTTTTTTTGAAATAAAAGAATTTCCAATTTCAAGCGACACGACCGACGATGGTCTTCACCTACATCCAGACGCAGCGTTTCAACGTACATGTGGTAGATTTTCAAAGCAAGGATTGATAACCGATCAACAGCCCCACCAGGACTTTCGGTATTAACCGATGCGTGTGGTAAAGGCTTTATATCTTTATAGCAATCCAAAAACCATTTGTCAATACGCTCGACAATATCTGTCCTGTGTTGGTTTGACTGATCAATTCGCCTTTTGATCAATAAAGCATCCTGAGAGGAGATGTTTGGATCACGGATGATATCTTCAAGGTGCCACTGTACAGTGTCAATCCAGTTTTTTTTGTACAACAAGTGATCCAGGCTTTCTGGAGCGTAAGGATTTTGAAGTGGCGCGTCCACATTATCGGTGATGTGGTAGTCCTCGATACTTTGCCGAAATATTTTATTACAGATATGACTTATCGTAGAGTTATTATTCATAGTCTTTCCGGAGTTGATTGACCATTTGCGCTACTTTTTCTGGTTTTACAAAAAAGCCAGTAAAAGAAATCCGGGCAACCTCGGGTGGACAGGTTATAGGAGTTACTGAATGGGGATAAGGAGTTTTTATTAATATCAGCCGGTTAGGTTCGGGATGAAAAAATTTCCCATCTAGGGCACCTTCGTCTTTGCAAAGCAGATGCCCTCCCCAGTCTTGATCCCATGATGTACTCAAGTAGCAAATAAAAGCTCCTGTATAAAGCACACTGTCTCTATGCCAGTTTACAGCACTTCCAAGACTATATCTGTAGAATCGTGAAACTGTTCCTGCCCAATCTTTTCCCGGTTCTCCAAGCAAGCCGGATAAAATGGCTACTTCATGAATTCGCTCAATGAGCTTATCAAGAACAGAGCCGGTAGGGAATACAGAAATATCATCGATACCTTCCAGTGATTTTCTGCCCGCTACATTATCGGTCCAGACGTAGGTCTGTCTACTACAGTCAGGAAATGCGGGTTTGCCTGCGATTCGCCATAAGGGAGATCTGTCTATGCCATCAATCGCAATCAGCCTTAAATTATGAGCATAGGTTGAAACTTCCTGGAAGTAGTCATCATCCAGTAAATTGTCATGTAGGAAAACATGCTGCGTATGTTCTTTGATCATTTTCATATTGAAAAGTTAGTAGGTGAAAGAATGATTATGTAATTGATAGGTGAAACTGAAACAAAGGGAAGTATTAAAATGCCTCGCTGTTTGTATGAACGTACTTAGCTTAAATTAACTTTTGTAAATAAGGCTTCGCCCATAGAAAGTTACAGAACTTGCAAAGTGGTTTGTGAGAGTCATTTTAAATGATTGACAAATGTAATAGAAAAGTTGTTTTGACTACACATGGTTCAGAAAATAATTTTTAGCAAACATTTTGTTTGTCTTCTGCAGGAGGATTGCCCAGTTTGCACAAGCAAAAAACGAAAGGTTGAGGCGCTTATTTTTAAAAGATGTTTTATGCTTTTGGTAATTTCACTAAGTGTATTCTGCGTACCAACAATGAAAATACTAATTCATTTTAAATGATTAAAATCAATTAAAGGAAAATGATTTAATTTCTAAAGAGTATTATCGTGCAAGGGAAACAACTCGCGCTTATAACTTATAGTTAAGATTCTCTGAACTAATAGGATACCCTTAAATCGTTTGCGAGATAATTTTAAAAGCAAATTATTTATCTAAAAAAAGATTTATTTTTTTTTGTGATT
>Ga0070664_100001557_pt1 | contig 18325 bp, 18 predicted proteins | sample KBSC73metaG_FD_65863 | JGI IMG/M metagenome (GOLD analysis project Ga0070664, IMG submission 65863) | Corn rhizosphere microbial communities from Kellogg Biological Station, Michigan, USA - KBS C7-3 metaG | ecosystem: Host-associated > Plants > Roots > Rhizosphere > Soil ... | reverse complement strand
ATGGTCGCCAACCTGATCGACAATGAGCAAAGCTGGCGGTTGAATGGCGACGGCACTTACGCTCGCTTGCAACCCAAGCCCGGGCAGGAATTCAACCTACACGCCTATTTCATGTCGAACCCTTCGCTGTCGGGGCGCGGGCAGGCGCTTAAGAAGGGCCGCAAGGTTCCGAAGCTGAGGTTCGACCGCGGGCGCTGAGCCACGCTTCAGAATTGGAGCGGCAACTGGCCGAAATATTCGACGCCGTCGGGGCTGGCGAACCCGTGCAGCGGGACATCCCACGGGTCGGCCGGGATGGTGTCGGCCAGACGCTGCAACGGCCAGCCGATGCCGATCAGGCGCGCGCCGCTCTTCTTCAGCTGGGTTAGCGCGCGGTCGTAATGCCCCTTGCCGCGGCCCAAGCGGGTACCGCGGCCGTCAATCGCGATCAGTGGTACAAGAACGAGGTCCGGCGCGACCACCGGATGCCGCTTGGCAGGCTGCATTATGCCGAACGGACCCGGTTCGAGCGGGTCGCCCGCGAGAAATTTGAACGGCTTGGCCGGATCGGAAAAGCCGGGATAGCCGACGATCGCACCCACCGCGCGAGCCTCCTCCATCGCGGGCACCGGGCTGATCTCACTTCCGAGCGGACAATAGCCGCCGACCACGGAGACGCCGGCGAAGAGGGATGTCAAATGCTCGGCGAGTCGTTGTTCCTGCCGCGCCCGGTCGGCGTCGGACAAGGTACGGACATAGGCCTTGCGGGCGTCGAGCGCGGCGCGACGGAGCGATTCTTTCGACAGTGGGTCCATCTCAGGACGCGCATGCGCGGGGCCGCTTGGGCCGGGAGGGAGTGACGGGACCACCATGGCCGTTTGCCGGAAATCCTCTGACGCCACAAACGTCAGGTGGGGACCATATGCTCCGGACCAGGGTCCAGGGCAGGGACAGCCCCCTAGGATCGATAAGCCTCAGGGATGTTCGAGGCTCGTACCGGGCAGTACCCGTCGCCGTGCAATCTAAGCGCTCGCTGCCTCGCCCTCAAGAGCGTCGGCGACCGATTCGAGTCGGGATGCGAGCGCGTCGGCGCGACGCGCCAGATCCGGGTCCGGCTCTGTGGAGGGCGGCGGCGGCGCTGGTTCGGCCGCCTCTGGACGCTTTTCAATGATCTGGTCGGCAAGCAGCAGCGCCGCGAACAGGAACTGCCTTGCTTCGGATAAAGTGCCGAGCCCCGCCAGTGCCTCGCGGCTCTTGCCGTCGACCAGCCGTGCCGCGGCGCGGAGATTCTCCTCTTCTCCCTCGCGGCACGCGACCTGATAGGTGCGGCCGGCGATCGAAAGATCCACCATAGCGGCCATCAGTGCGCCGCCTCGCGGATCAGCTGATCGAGCTCGGCAACGGCTTCCTTCACTTTAGCCCGAAGCTCCTCGTCGCGGCCCTTGTCGGGCTGCTGGCGGCTGGAGAGCGCGCGCTCGATCCGCTCAAGGGCCCGCTCGGCGCGGTCGAGAGCGGTGGATAGCGGCGTGTCGTCCATCTGAAGCGGGTTACGCAAGTTGGTGATTCCGGGCAAGCTTTGACGCCGCGCGTAAGGTCGCTAATGGGCGTGGCGTCTCCGGCCTGAGTCAGGGCCGGAACGATCCCGACCGACGGAGACCCATGCAGCTGACCGACCGCCGTCTCGCCAACGCCATTCGCGCTCTTGCGATGGACGCGGTGGAGACCGCCAACAGCGGGCATCCAGGCATGCCGATGGGCATGGCCGATGCCGCGACCGCGCTCTTCACCCGGAATCTTAAGTTCGACGCGGCTGATCCGCATTGGCCCGATCGTGACCGCTTCATTCTGTCAGCCGGTCATGGCTCGATGCTGATCTATGCGCTGCTCTACCTGACGGGGTACGAGCGGCCGACGCTCGATGACATCAAGCATTTCCGCCAGCTTGGCAGTCCGACTGCTGGCCATCCCGAGAATTTCGAGTTGGCGGGTGTGGAGGTTACGACCGGCCCACTGGGGCAGGGTGTCGCGATGGCGGTAGGCATGGCCATCGCCGAGCGGCACCTGAACGCGGTCTACGGCAACGATCTCGTAGATCATCGGACGTTCGTCATCGCCGGCGACGGCGATCTCATGGAAGGCGTGAACCATGAGGCAATCGGCCTCGCGGGGCATCTCAAGCTCGGCCGGCTGATCGTCCTTTGGGACGACAATGAGATCACGATCGACGGTTCGACCGATCTGTCGCGCAACGAGGACGTGGTCGCGCGGCATCAGGCGGCGCAGTGGCACACGTGCGAGTGCGACGGTCTTAATGCCGACGATGTCGACCGTGCCATCAAGGAAGCGCTCGCAGACCCGCGGCCGAGCCTGATCCGCTGCAAGACGATCATCGGCTACGGAGCGCCCAACAAGCAAGGAACCGCGGCGACGCACGGCGCTGCGCTGGGCAAGGATGAAGTCGAGGCGGCGCGGGCTGAACTGGGTCTGGAACCGAAGGAGTTCACAGTTCCAGACGATGTTCTCGCCGCTTGGCGGGAGGCCGGCCGCAAGGGTGCGGACGCGCATCGGGAATGGAACAGCCGTCTGGAGAGCACCGGCAAAAAGGACGAGTTCCTGGCTCGCCTGTCGGGGAAGGTCAGCGACGACTGGCTTAAGCCCTATATCGACGGCTTGCTTGCCGACCTGAAGCCGGTCGCGACGCGCAAGGCCTCGGAAATGGCGCTCGAGGCGATCAACGCGGCATTGCCAGCGACTATCGGCGGCTCAGCCGATCTCACCGGCTCCAACAACACGAAAACCAAGGCGTTAGAACCGCTTACCGCCGACAATTACGGTGGACGCTACGTTTATTACGGCATCCGCGAGTTCGGCATGGCGGCCGCGATGAACGGCATGGCGCTGCACGGCGGCGTCATCCCCTATGGCGGCACCTTCCTTGTCTTCACCGATTACGCGCGCCCCGCGATCCGTTTGTCCGCGTTGCAGAACGCCAAGGTCATCTACGTGATGACCCACGATAGCATCGGCCTTGGCGAAGATGGGCCGACGCACCAGCCGATCGAGCATCTGCAATCGCTGCGGGCGATGCCGCAAATCGACGTCTACCGCCCGGCTGACGCCGTGGAGACGGCCGAATGCTGGGCGCTTGCTTTGGAAAGCCACGGGCCGTCGATCCTCGCGCTGACCCGGCAGAACCTCGCGCCGGTGCGAACGGAGGCGGCCAGCCAGAACCTGTCCGCGCGCGGAGCCTACCGGCTGAAGCGCGCCCAGGCCGAGCGGAAAGTCATCCTGCTCGCGACGGGCTCCGAGGTCGAAATCGCGCTTGGCGCAGCCGAGAAGCTTGAGGCTCAGGGCGTCGGCACCGACGTGGTGTCCATGCCCTGCACGGAGCGGTTCGATGCGCAGCCCGCGCAATATCGGGAAGAAGTCCTGCCGGACGTCAGCAACAAACAGATTCTTCGCGTCTCCATCGAGGCGGGGACCACGTTCGGATGGGAGCGCTACACCGGGCTCCACGGCCTCCGGATTGGCATCGACCGCTTCGGCGTCAGCGCGCCTGCGAAGGACGCGTACGACCATTTCGGACTGGCGCCTGACAAGATCGCGAGCCGGGTGCTCGAACATATGAAACAAAGGGAAATTGCATGACCAAAGTGGCAATCAACGGCTTCGGGCGCATCGGGCGGCTCGTTGCCCGCGCGATCCTCGAGCGGCCGGACTGCGGGCTCGAGCTGGTCAGCGTCAACGACCTTGCAGACGCCAAGGCCAATGCCTGGCTGTTCAAACACGACAGCGTTCACGGCAAGTTTCCCGGGGACGTGCAAGCCGAAGGCGGCGATATCGTCGTGAACGGCAAGAGGATTCACGTTACCGCGGAGAAGGACCCGGCGAAGCTTCCGCATGGGTCGCAGGGCGTCGAGCTTGTCTTAGAATGCACCGGGTTTTTTACGGATCGCGAGAGCGCGCAGAAGCATATCGACGCAGGTGCCAAGAAAGTGCTGATCTCGGCGCCGGCGAAAGGCGTCGATCTGACCGTGGTTTATGGCGTTAACGATGACAAGCTCAGCAGCGAGCACAAGATCGTGTCCAACGCGTCGTGCACCACCAACTGCCTGGCGCCGGTCGCGAAGGTCCTCAACGATGCGCTCGGCATCGAGCGCGGGCTCATGACCACGGTCCACGCTTATACGAATGATCAGAAAATCCTCGACCAGATCCATTCGGACCTCCGCCGCGCCCGTGCCGCGGCAATGAGCATGATCCCGACGACGACGGGGGCCGCGCGCGCGGTGGGAGAGGTGCTCCCGGAGCTCAAGGGCAAGCTCGACGGATCGGCGATCCGCGTTCCGGTGCCCGATGTCAGCGTGGTCGACCTGACTTTCACTCCCGGCCGCGACACCAGCCGCGACGAGGTCAACCAGATCCTCAAGGCCGCCTCGGAGACTCAGCGGCTCAAGGGCATCCTCGACTATACCGACGAACCAGTCGTCTCGATCGACCTCATGCACACCAGTGCCAGCTCCACCATCGACAGCCTCGAAACGGCGGTGATCGAGGGCAAGCTCGTCCGCGTCGTCAGCTGGTACGACAATGAATGGGGCTTCTCGAACCGGATGATCGACACCGCGGCGGCGATGGCCGCGCTCGGCTGAGCGTGAGCCGCAAGTTCAAGACGTTAGATGACCTGCCGGAGGATTTGACCGGCCAGAAGGTTCTCGTGCGCGTCGATCTCAACGTGCCAATGGAAGGGGCAAAGGTCACCGACGACACACGCCTGCGCGCGATGCTTCCGACGGTTCTCGAGCTCAGCGACCGCGGCGCGATCGTATTGCTGCTCTCGCACTTCGGCCGGCCCAAGGGCGAAACCCGCCCCGACATGTCCACCGCGCAGCTTGTGCTGCCGATCCACCGCCTCGCCGCGCGTTCAGTGCGCTTCATAGAGGACTGCCAAGGGCCGGAAGCGGCGCGCGCTGTGACAACGATGCTGCCCGGCAATATCGGCGTGCTCGAGAACACCCGCTTCCATGCGGGCGAAGAGAAAAACGACCCCGACCTTGCCAAGGCCATGGCGGCGCTTGGCGATTATTATGTCGATGATGCTTTCTCCACCGCGCACCGCGCGCACGCCTCGACCGAGGGCGTCACGCATTACCTGCCGAGCTTCGCCGGCCGCGCGATGGAGGCGGAGCTCGACGCACTCGAACGGGCACTCGGCAAGCCTGAGCGGCCGGTCGCCGCGGTGGTCGGCGGCGCGAAGGTCTCGACGAAGCTCGCGGTGCTCGGCCATCTCATCGGCAAGGTCGATCATCTGATCATCGGCGGCGGAATGGCCAACACCTTCCTCGCCGCGAGGGGTGTCGGCGTGGGCAAAAGCCTCTGCGAGCATGAGCTTACCGGCGAGGCGAACGCGATATTCGATCGGGCCGACGAGGCCGGCTCTACCATCCACCTCCCGTACGACGTGGTCGTGGCTAAAGAGTTCGCCTCAAATCCGCCAAGCCTTCGCACTTGCAACGTCCACGAGGTCGCCGCCGACGAGATGATCCTCGATGTCGGTCCGGCGGCGGTGGAGGCGCTCGCGGATGTGCTCAAGACCTGCCGGACGCTCGTGTGGAACGGACCGCTGGGAGCGTTCGAGACGCCGCCGTTCGACGAGGCTACGGTAGCACTTGCGAAGACAGCTGCGGCGCTCACGAAAGAGGGTTCTTTGGTCTCCGTGGCCGGAGGAGGGGATACCGTCGCTGCGCTGAATCACGCGGGCGTCGCGCAAGATTTCAGCTTCGTTTCGACGGCTGGAGGCGCGTTCCTCGAGTGGATGGAGGGGCGCACTCTGCCCGGCGTTGCGGCGATCGAGCGGTGAGCGCGAAGGTTCTTCGCCTTTTCTCGACGCCCGTCCTCATCCATGAGGTCGAGGACGCCGATCAGTTGAATGGAAAGCTCGAGCAACTGATCATCGACAAGCGCTCGCAAGAGACAGGCGTCAAACTGTCGAATCGGGGCGGCTGGCAATCGGGTCGCGACTTCCCGCAATGGGCGGGGAAGGTCGGACAGCGCATCATTCGGCTAGCGCTTGATCTAGCTAGCGAACACAGCCTGGGGCCCGACGGAAAAGCGCCGCCGGACTGGGTGGCCGATGTCTGGGCAAATGTAAGCGAGGCCGGCCACTTCAATATGCCGCACGTCCATGGCGGCTCCTTCTGGTCTGCGGTTTACTACGTGCGCGCCGGCGAAGGCGAAGGCGGTCATTTGGTCCTCCATGATCCGCGCATGCCGGGATTGCGGATGCACGCCCCCGGAGTGCACTTTAAGGGAATGGGAGCCGAGCTCAGGGCAGAGATTCGACCCCGGACGGGCCTCATGGTGCTTTTTCCTGCCTGGCTCTCCCACAGTGTGGAGCCCTGGTCAGGCGAAGGCCAAAGGATTTCGATTGCAATGAACATCCGTGCGCGGCTGCAGCCGCGCTAGCCAGGTAGGAAAGTGGAAATGAAGCAGCAGGAAATGCGTACAAAGATCGCGAACGGACAAGGCTTTATTGCCGCGCTGGATCAGTCGGGCGGCTCTACCCCCAAGGCTCTCAAAGGATACGGGATCGAAGAGGGCGCCTGGTCGAACGATGAGGAGATGTTCGATCTTATCCATCAGATGCGTTCCAGGATCATCACCTCGCCCTGTTTCGGCGGCGGAAAGGTCATCGGGGCGATCCTTTTCGAGCGCACGATGGACGGCCAGGTAGACGGCAAGCCAACACCGCAGGCGCTGATCGACCTCGGCGTCGTCCCTTTCATCAAGATCGACAAGGGTCTCGAGGAGGAAGAGAACGGCGTCCAGATGATGAAGCCAATGCCGGAGCTGTCGGGTCTGCTCGATCGTGCAAAGCAGCTCGGCGTGTTTGGGACTAAGGAACGTTCAGTCATCAACCTGGCGAATGAGGCTGGAATCGCGGTTCTCGTCGCCCAGCAATTCCAGGTCGCGAAGCAGGTCCTCGCACATGGAATGGTGCCGATCATCGAGCCGGAGGTGAACATTAAGAGCCCGGAGCGTGACAGATGCGATCACCTGCTGCTCGCGGCACTGCTCGAAGAGCTCGACGAGATCCCCGACGACCAGCAGGTGATGTTGAAGCTGTCGCTTCCGGTCCAGGCTAATTTGTTCGAGCCGCTGGTGAATCACCAGAAGGTGTTGCGCGTCGTCGCTCTTTCGGGCGGCTTCAGCCGTGAGGATGCGTGCCGCGAGCTGGCGAAGAATCCCGGAATGATCGCGAGCTTCAGCCGCGCCTTGCTCTCCGATCTCCGTCATCAACAGAGCGATCAGGAATTTGACCGGACGCTGGGCACTGCGATCGACGAAATCTATGATGCATCTGTCGCGAGGGTTCCGGCCTGACAGTGGATGAGTCCGATTTCGACCCGATAGAGTTCCGGCCGCCACCGCGCACGGAGCCGGCGCGGCTCTACCTGATCAGCCCGCAGGGTGTCGGTGGGGCGTTCCCGGACCTTCTCCGGGCCGCGCTCGAGCCGGGCGTTGCCAAGGCCTTTCAGCTGCGCGTCAAGGACACCGACGACCATGAGCTGGCCCGCCTGGCGGAGCCGCTGCAGCGTATCTGCGCCGACGCCAATGTCGCGTTTATCGTCAACGACAGCATGACGCTGGCCAAGCGCCTCGGCGCCGATGGCGTGCATCTGGGGCAGTCGGACGGCAACATCCGCGAAGCGCGCGCGCTGCTCGGACCGGGCGCACAAATCGGCCGTACCTGTCACGACAACCGGCACTTCGCGATGCAGGCCGGCGAGGATGGCGCCGACTATGTCGCGTTCGGCGCCTTCTACCCAACCACCACCAAACCGTCGAACTATCGCCCGCCGCCGTCGATTCTCAGCTGGTGGTCCACCTTGTTCGAGATCCCGTGCGTCGCGATCGGGGGCATCACCCCCGACAACGCGAAACCGCTGGTCGATGCCGGGGCGGACTTCATTGCGGTGTGCCAGGCCGTTTGGAGCAAGGACGATACAGCCGCCGCGGCGGCTGCCTTCGCCGAGGTGCTTGCGCTCTAGCGCTTCACGTCGACGCGCAGGATCGTGCCGGCGTCGAAGGCCGGAATGGCCTTCTCAATTTCGGCCGGGGTGATTGACATCACCAGCCGCTCGAACTCGGCATGGCTTTGCAGCTGGCCCTTTTCGATAAACTGTAGCGTGAGCTTGTGGACGATCTCGGCGTTGCTCTGCGCCGCGCTTATGTCCCGGCCGACCAAGTTGCGTTTGGCCGCCTCGACTTCCGCAGCGCTAGGCCGACGAGTGACAAGCGCGGCGAGCTGCTCGCGGAATTCCTTTTCGAGAGCGTCGGCCTTCGGCGGATCGACACCAGCCCAAATCTTGACCCAGCCACGCGCCCCGTCGGTCGGATAGGCGCTGGCAATGTAGTAGGCGAGCCCCTTATCCATGATCGCGGAGCGGCCGAGACGCCCCGAATAATCGTGGGTCAGGATATAGCGGAGGAGTCGCCACGCGACGCCGTCACGCGTGCCCGGAGCAGGCGCGCGAACGATATAGCCGAAAGCTCCTTGCGAGCGCGGTTTGCTTATCGTGACCCTGCGCGTTTGGAGGGAAGCCGGCATCGCATCCGGCGTGGCGGCTTTTTCGAGCGCGGCAGGCTTGATGGTTCCCAATTGGCTTTGAGCCAAGCGTTCGGCGGAGACACGATCGACCGCTCCGCTGATCGCCACCAGGACGGGCCGAGGCCCGTGCGATGGCGCCGGCTGCATCGTCTCGGCGGCGAGCTGATGGAATCTGGTCTCGGGATCGTCGCTCGGCATCGCTTTAAGACGGCGACTGCTCAGCAGCTCCCGCGCCAGTTCGTAGCGCGCCTCAGCAATCAGCTGCGGCAGGCGGTCCGCCGGTCCCGTCCGGCTGACGACGCCGAGACCGGGCGTGTCCGAGGAGACATCGTCCCCGCTCAACGGTGCCGAGAGCAACAGTTCGATGGCGACGGTGTCGGTCGCTCGGTTCTCCTGAAATGCGACCGGAAGGCCGCTCGACAGCGCGAACAGCTCCGGGGAAGGCATGGCGAGGGGCGGGGCAGAGAGTCCGGTTCGATTGGCCGTTGATCGAGGCATTCCGTTTCCTCGGGGGCTTGCAGCGACGGCACCGGGGATCAACCAGCCGACGGTGCGCTGGCGCCCGTTGAGATAGGTATCGAAGACGCGCCGGAGATCGGCCTCCGTGATGGCCGCTACTTGGGCCCGAAGACCTAACAGGGTGTCGAGTGCGCCGATTCCCTCGAAGTAAGCGAGTTGGTGCGCGGCGTCCTCCGTCGTCTGGACATCGGCAGCAAGCTGGCCGAGCACGGAGGACCTCGCGTCGGCCAAGTCGGTCGCGCTGAACTTCGCGAGCCGCCGGTCCAATTCCTGCTCGAACGCGTCTCGATCTGCGTTCGAATTGATCGAGCCGCCGATGGTGAAGAGGTATCGATCGCGGGTCGGTATGAACCAGGTGGAAATATCGGCGGTGAGCCCGAACAGCAGGCTACCTTCAACGGCTGGCGCGCCCCAGTCATTTTCGCGGAAATTGACGCCGGATCCTCCCGCGAGAAGCTGCTGCAGAACAAGGAACGCGGCAAAATCGGGGCTCGAGGCCGCCGGGGCAGGGTAAGCGACGAGGAGATGCTGCCGGTCAACGGCGCCGTAAAGCAAGGTGCGCCTCTCGCCCCCCTGGACCGGCTCGATTGCGTGAACCGGCGTCGCCAGGCTGCGTGGCGCAATTTTTGCGAAGCGCTGCACAATCCGAGCTTTCACTTCGTCGAGCCGAAAGTCCCCGACCACGGCCAGCACGGCATTGGCAGGTGCGTAGTGCGCGGCATAGTAAGCCCGGGCGTCAGCGGCCGTCAGCGCCGCTACGTCACTCTCCAGGCCGATTGTGTTGTTACGATAGGGGTGCGCCTGGATGGCGGTTGCCGCCACGGCGTCGAGAAGCACCGAGGCGGGATCGTTTTCGTAACCATGCATCTCCGCAAGGACGGCCCCCTTCTCGGCGTCGATCGCCGCCGGGTCGATCTCCACATTTTCCATGCGGTCGGCCTCGATGCGCAGCAGCAGATCGAGATCGTCCCTTGGCACCGTTGCGAAGTAGGTAGTCTGGTCCAGCCATGTGTAGCCGTGCCACTCGCCGCCGGCATCGTAGATCGCTTCGGTGGCAGCCGCCTTGGGAAAATTCCTGCTGCCGCGGAACGCGAGATGTTCGAGGAAGTGCGCAAGCCCGGTCTTGCCGGCGGTCTCGTCGGCGGCACCGCTCTTGTACAGAGCCTGGACGCTGACCACCGGAAAGCTGTGGTCTTCGAGGAGGATCACGGTCAGGCCATTGGGAAGCCGGCTAATGTCCGCCCGCGCGAGATCGAGCGCAGCATGGGCGGGTATCGCAAATGCCGCTGCCGCGAGGACTGCCGACAGAAGGACGCAGATACGCAATCCGCTCACTTCAGATACTTAGCGTACCAGTCGAGGTAGCGTTGATAGCGGTCGCGCTGGAAGCTCGGCCGCGTGATCCCATGATATTGGTCGGGGTAGATGACGAGTTCGGTCGGGACGTCGCGGCTTTTTAGCGCCTGGTACATCTGCTCGGAATTGAGCAGCGGAACGTTGAAATCCTTGTCGCCTGCAAGGAACAGCGTGGGCGTGACGATCTTTTCGACGTGATAGAAGGGGTAGGAGTTCTTCATCCACACATCGAGATGCTCCCACGGCTTGCCGAGCTCCACCTCATAATCGCGGATGTACTGATCGGTGCCGTAGCCGGCGAGGATATTGGAGATGCTGGCGCCGCTGGTCGCGGCCTTGAACCGCGGGTCCGATGCAATCGTGTAATTGGTCAGCATCCCCCCGTAACTCCAGCCGCCGACACCCAAGCGATTGGGATCGGCGATTCCGCGTGCCACTGCGTCATCGACGGCCGCCAGGACGTCAGGCACGGCGACTCCGCCCCAGTCTGCGTAAAGAGCCTTGGCGTAGTCCTGCCCACGCCCAGTCCCTCCGCGCGGGTTGGCGGCGACCACTGCGTAGCCGTTGGCGGCGAGCAGCTGCCATTCGAAGCTGAAGCCATAATCGAACTGCGATTGCGGACCGCCGTGAAGGCGCAGGATCGTCGGTACTCGCCCGCCGGCATAGTTGATCGGCTTCACCAGGAAGCCGTGCACCTCCGTGCCGTCCCGGCTCCTCAGGACTGTGTCCTCGACCGGGGCAAGCTGAACGTCACTCAGCCAGGCGTCGTTCTGGCGCGATAGTCGGCGCAGGTGCGCGCCCTCGACTGCATAAACTTCCGGCGGACGCGACGGGTCTTCGACCAAGGCCACGGTGCGGCCCGTCGCCTGATCCAGTGCCTCGATGACCGGGCGTCCACCTGCCAGCCGCCGCACGGGACCACCGGAGGCGCTTGCGGTGCCAAGCCATTGCATATTGTCGTCTTCGACTATGAAGCGGAGCGACTTGCCGTCGGACGACCAAAGCGGATTGCCGATGTTGCGGTCGAGATCGGCGGTGATGACTCGGGGTTCGCCGCCTGACGCCGGCACGATGGCCAAGTGCCGCGTTCCGTAGGAGAACAGCTCAACCGGGCCGCCCTGGATGTAGGCGATGCTGCGTCCATCCGGACTCCATGCCGGATAGCTAGAATAATCGGGATCATTGTCATCGCCGGCGAAGGTCGTGAGCCGGGTCGGGGCCTGCGCGGCTCCTGAAACAGGAACGACCCACAGATCGCTGTTGTAGCTCCGGTCGGGATCCTTGTCGCGATTGCTGACGAAGGCGATACGGCTGCCGTCAGGTGAGAATGCCGGGAGGTAATCGTCGAAGTCGCCCGTGACGAGCCGGTGCGACTGGCCGGTCGCGACGTCGAGCAACATCAGCCGCTGGCGCCGGTCGGTGAGATAGCCGTCGATGTCGCGCTTGAACTGGAAACGGCTGACGACGATCGGCTTCGGCGGCTTCTCGTCATCATCCTTCGCGTCGTCTTTGTCGGCGGGATCGGGATCGAGGACGATGAGCGCGATCTGCTTACCATTGGGCGACCAGACATAATCGATAACGCTGCCATCGAGCTTAGTCAGCGGTCTCGCTTCCCCGCCCGTGCGGTCGAGCAGCCAAAGCTGATCGTTTTCGTGCTTGTCGGTCCGCGAAGATATGAAGGCGAGATAGCGACCGTCGGGGCTCCAGCGCGGAGTGGATTCGCTTTCCTTCTCGCGGCTCGTGAGCTGGACCGTCCGTGCGCCATCGAAGGAGGTCATCCAGATGTGGCTGAAGTTCTTGTCGGCTTTCACGTCGACCGAGCCGACCTGATAGGCGACCCAGGTTCCGCCTGGATCGATAGCCGGAGAGGAGACGGTCCGAAGGTTGTTGACGTCGCTGATGGCGAGCGGACGCGCAGCAGCTGGTTGAGCGGCGACGAATGCGGCGGTGCTCACCGCCAGCAACAAACATGTGGATTTCACGCGGTTACCCCTCCTTGTGAGGGCGGGTTTGTGGAGCAATCGGCCAGCTTAGCGCAATAGCCCTCAGCCCATCATCTGCCGCACCATGGATTTGAGCGTGCGTGCATCCTCAAGCGCATGACCATGGATGTCATTGTTGAAATAGCACCAGCAAGTGCGTCCCAGCCGCAGCTGCTCCAGGCCCCAGTCGGCCCAATCGAGCAAAGCTTCGTCCGTATAGCGGCCCCAATATTTCCCGCTTGCGCCGTGGAACCGGACGTAAGCGGTACGCCCGCTCGCCCAACGCGGGGAGACCAATCCCTTCATGTCGTGGGCGACGAAGCCGATGCCGTGCTTGTCGAGCAAATTTAGGACGTCCTCCCCGTACCAGCTCTTGTGTCGGAACTCGACGACGTGCTCGAGGTCTACGGGGAGTTGCGACAGGAAAGCTTCCAGCCGATCCAGGTCCTTATGCAGGCTTGGCGGTAGTTGGTAGAGCAGTGGACCGAGCTTGGGACCGAGAGGGCGTGCCAGCGCGATAAACTGGTCGATCGGCTCCTCGCACTCGAACAGCTTCTTCATGTGGGTGATGAAGCGGTTCACCTTGACGGCGTAATGGAAGCCACTCGGCGCCTGATCGCGCCATTTATCGAATGTGGAGGCCAGCGGCAGACGATAGAAGCTGGCATTGATCTCGACGGTCTCGAATTCCTCGGCGTAGCGTTCGAACCAGCGCCTTTGCGGAAAGCCTTCCGGATAGAAGATGCCGCGCCAGTGCTTGTAAACCCAGCCGGAGCAGCCGACGTGAACGCCGTTGGAAACAGTTGAAGCCTGCATCGTTGCAACGCCGAACCATCTCATCACGAGGAGAGTTGCGTTGCGTGCCTTCATGTTCTCGATCGGCCTGGTTGCTGCCGTCACGGCCGCGGCCGCGCAAAAGCCGGCCACCGGTACAAAGCCGTGGGTGGCCCCCGGCACCCCCGGCTCGCCCATCAATGGCGAGCTTTTCCATGCCCAAGTCTTGCTCGATACCGCGGGCTTCTCGGCCGGGGTGATCGATGGAAAGAAGGGGACGTCCTTCGCGGAAGCGGTCAAGGGTTTCCAGGAAGCGAACGGGCTTCAGGTCACGGGCAAGCTCGATCAGCCGACGCGCGTCGCGCTGCTGCGGCAGAATCGCCAGTCGACTGTTTATGTGAAGCTCACCGGAGACGATGTTTCCGGCCCGTTCGTCTACCCCTTCCCGAAGAAGCCGGAGGACCAGGCGAAGCTCAAGTTCATGGGCTATCGCAACATGCTCGAGAAGGTCGCGGAGCGATATCATACGACGCCGCAGACGGTGGTCGCGCTCAATGGCCCCGATAAATTGATCGGTCCTGGCCAGACTCTGCGCCTGCCCAACGTGGTGCCGGCTTCGCGCGACTATGGCGGGGCGATCAATGACGAGCAGACGCAGCTGATGAACATGCTCAACGTAGCGGGCGATCAGCCGAAGGGAGACTTCATCGTTGTCGACAAGAGCGACGGTACCCTGAGAGTGTACAGATCCGGCGGTGGTCCGAGCGGCCAGAGCGAAAAGACGAAATCGGGCAAGTCGCCGTCAGTCCCGACCGGCACGTTGATCGCGCAATTCCCCGTGACCACGGGATCGGGCCACGATCCGCTGCCGCTCGGCACTTGGAAGACGACGACCTATTCCTTCCTGCCGCCGTTCAATTATCAACCGGACCTGTTCTGGGATGTCGCCGACGATAAGGCCGAGCAAAAGCTTCCGCCGGGGCCGAACGGACCCGTCGGCGTCGCGTGGCTCGACCTCACGAAAGAGCATTACGGCATCCACGGCACCAACGAGCCGCAGACGATCCAGCACACCGAAAGCCACGGCTGCCTGAGGCTCACCAACTGGGACGTGATGCGGCTGTCTCGAATGATGAAGCCGGGCTTCACGGCTTACTTCGTCGTCTGATGGTTAAGGTGCTCGGAACGGCGCTGCTCACGGCAGTGGTGACGAGCGCATTCTGGATATGGTTCTACAATTCCGTCCCGCAGGGCACTCCGACGGTGACCCGAAGCGGTAACGTCGTCACGGTGAAACCCGACCAGGAGGCGCCCGTCGTCGTCTCCCAGCAGGTCGTGGTCGGGCCTTCCGGCCTTGCCCTGCCGGTGGTCGGGATCAAGCCGGGTCAGCTCGTCGACACCTACGATGCGGCGCGCGGCTCCGGGCGCAGGCACGACGCGATCGATATTATGGCCGCCGAGGGAACGCCGGTCATTGCGGCTGCGGACGGCAGGATCGAGAAACTGTTCAACAGCGCACGCGGCGGGCTGACGATCTATGAGCGTTCGCCCGACCAGAAATGGACCTATTATTACGCGCATCTTTCGGCCTACGCGCCGGATCTTCACGAGGGTCAGCAGGTGAAGCGTGGGCAGGTGATCGCAAGGGTGGGCCACACCGGCGATGCCAATGCCGCAGGCCCGCACCTTCATTTCGCGGTCAACGCGATGGGGCCGACCGACCGCTGGTGGAACGGGACAGCGATCAACCCCTATCCGCTTCTTGCCGGAAGGAAGGCCGGCGGCTAGGGGCGCGCTCGGCTCTTTTCATTCAGTAAAGCGGAAGCAGGCGATCCCATGAAGATCAGCGGCGTGGACATTCGTCCCGGCAATATCATCGAATATGAAGGCGGCATCTGGCGCGCCGTGAAGATCCAGCATACGCAGCCGGGCAAGGGCGGCGCCTACATGCAGGTCGAGATGAAGAACCTCATCGACGGCCGCAAAACCAACGTCCGCTTCCGCTCCGCCGAGACCGTCGAGCGCGTGCGCCTCGACACCAAGGACTATCAGTATCTCTACCACGACGGCGACATGCTCGTGTTCATGGACAAGGACAGCTATGAGCAGGTGTCGCTGCCCGAGGATCTGATTGGCGAACCTGCTGCCTTCCTGCAGGACGGGATGGACGTGGTGATGGAGCTCTACAACGAGCGGCCGATCAGCGTGCAGCTGCCCGACCAAATCGAGGCGACTATCGTCGAGGCCGACGCGGTGGTTAAGGGGCAGACGGCGTCGTCGTCCTACAAGCCAGCCGTTCTCGACAATGGCGTTCGGGTGATGGTCCCGCCGCACATCACGAGCGGCACCAGGATCGTCGTCGACACCTACAACCGGGAATATGTCCGCCGCGCGGACTGACTAGATGGTCGCACATTCCGGCCTGATCACCGTCATGACCCGCGCCGCGCGCAAGGCAGCGCCGCGCCTCAGGCGTGACTTCGGTGAGGTTGAGCAACTGCAGGTGAGCCGCAAGGGTCCGGCTGACTTCGTCTCGATGGCCGACAAGCGAGCCGAGCAGACGATCGTCGAGGAACTGCGCAACGCGCGGCCTGACTGGGGGATGCTGCTCGAAGAAGGCGGCGCGATCGAGGGAAACCCGGATAAGCCGCGATGGATTGTCGATCCGCTCGACGGAACGACCAACTTTCTTCACGGCCTGCCCCACTTCGCGATCTCCATTGCGGTGGAGGAGCGCAAACCCGGCGGCGCAACGGAAATCAGCCACGGCCTCGTCTACCAGCCGCTGACCGACGAGAGCTTCTGGGCCGAAAAGGGCAGGGGCGCCTGGCTCCATGATGCGCGTCTTCGGGTGTCGGCACGGCGCGACCTCAATGAGAGTTTGATCGGCACCGGTCTCCCGCACTGCGGGCGCGGCGACGCCGCGCGCTGGGCCAAAATCTACGGTGAAATTGGCCCCCAAGTATCGGGAGTTCGCCGCTTCGGCTCCGCGGCGCTGGATCTGGCATGGGTGGCCGCCGGGCGGATGGACGGCTTCTGGGAAGACGATCTCGACGTGTGGGATACGGCCGCCGGGGTTATTCTGGTCAAGGAGGCCGGGGGGTTCGTGACGGATTATCGCGGGTCCGACCGCTCCTTCGAACGGCGCGAATATGTCGCGGGCCCATCGGCGATCCACAGCAAGCTGCAGAAGCTCGTCGCGGGGGCGCTCCGCTAGGCAGTTTGTCCGGACATGATTTCGCTTGCATCCGGACGCGAATCGACTTGGCCATAATGGCAATCGGCTGACAATGGCGAGGCAGCCGCCGGATGGGCACGATGGAACGGAAACGCGAACCAAAGAAAAGCGAGACCCTCGAAGTCCGCTTGCCGCACGGGGTGAAAACCGCCCTGATGCGCAAAGCGCAAAGCGAAGGCCGCTCGGCTAGCGAAGTCATCCGCAAATCCATCGACGCATATCTGGCGGAGCGACCCAAGGAGAAGCCGAACATGCTCATCACCGCCTGGAAACCTGCCGCCGCCGCCGGGGCAGCTGCAATCGCGATGGTTTGGAGCGCACTCGCGCCCGCGCCGCTGGCCGCCGGGCCCGATCTTCGCGCCGCCTTCGACGCATTCGATGCGAACAAGGATGGAACCGTCACGCTCGAGGAATTCCGGACCGGCCATGGCCAGGACCGCCTGTTCGTTCATTCCGCCAAATCGCCCGGCCACTCGGCGCCGTTCATGGTCCCGCTTCATCATGCCGTACCGATCGGCGCCAAAGGTTCGCCGGTCCCCGAAAATCTGCTCAAGTCCGAGTTCGCGAAGGAGGATACCGATCATAGCGGCGCGGTCGACTTCAACGAATTCAAGGGCTTCCACGTCGCGATGATGACTGCGGCCTTCGCGCAGATGGACCTCAACAACGACGGTGGACTTGATTCGGCCGAGCTTGACGCAGTGGCCGCGCGGCTCCCGGCCGGAGCGCCGCGACCGAGCTTCGCCGAACTGGACCGCAACCATGACGGCAAGCTCGACAGCACCGAGTTCTTCGGCCATTCCAACTGACAGCGTCCTCCCCGATCCAGCTGAAGATCTTGGCAGGCGTTCACTGATCGGGGAGGTCATCGGGTGCTGGCAGCAGTTCTCGCGTTGGCGGCATCGGTTGAGCCCACACCTCTTTTCGCCATTCCGTCCGAGCATCGACTGATCGAAGGCGTCGCCAGCGACGGGCGGACCGTGTGGGTGTCGAGCGTCATCGACCGGACTATCCTCGCATGTCGCAAGACGTGCCGCCCATTTGCCCGACTCTCCGAGCCCCTTCACCCGATCGGAATGGCATGGGATTCGTCGCGGCAGCGGCTGTGGGTCACGGCAGATTGCCCGCCGCTTCCGATCTTCAAGAAGTGCGACAATGGTGCGCTCATTGCTTTCGACCGGGTGGGGAGGGTCCGCTCCCGCCTCGTGCCCAAAGGCACGGGTTTCCACGTGGGCGATGTGTCAGCCGCTAGGGGCCATGTTTTCGTTGGCGACGCCCTGAAGGGCACAGTCTATTGGCTGAAGCCGCGTAGCAGCGCTCTCGCCACGCTCGTTGAGCCCGGCGTGGGCAAAAGCGCCCAGGGAAGCGTCCTCGATGCGAGCGGGAAGCGGCTGATTGTCGCCGATTACTCCCAAGGGGTTGCGGCCATCGACCTCGAAACGGGCAAGCGCACCCTTCTCCTTCGCGACAATGGTAAAACCTTTCGCGGAATTGACGGAATCGTCCGCTGCGGCGCCCGCTATGTCGCCGTGTTCAACGGTGCGCAGCCGAATGAGCTGGTCTCATTCACCGTCGAGGGCGACCGTATGAAGCTGAATGAGCTTTACTCTGGCGCCGCCTTGCCTGCGCCGACCCAGTTGACGATCCACGGACAGAAGCTGGTCATCGCCGGCGACGGCGACTGGGACAAGGCGCTGAAGGAGGGCGAGGCGCCGCACGGTCCATTCCCGATCCGCTCGCTGCCGCTCTCTTCGGTTTGCGCTCGATAGAGCCCGCTCAGGTGGTTGCGAGGCGCTGGTCGCTGGCCTAAAGCCCGCGCCAAGTTTCGAGCCCCCGGAGTTTCCTCTTGGCCAGCGTCGCCTT